>Ga0335078_10010597_pt1 | contig 13650 bp, 13 predicted proteins | sample Lox_Sample_32_FD_206711 | JGI IMG/M metagenome (GOLD analysis project Ga0335078, IMG submission 206711) | Soil microbial communities from Loxahatchee National Wildlife Refuge, Florida, United States - Lox_Sample_3.2 | ecosystem: Environmental > Terrestrial > Soil > Wetlands | place: USA...
GTTGCCGGCCACGGTCGTGATGATGCCGGTGGTCGAGACCTTGCGCACCACATTGTTCAGGCAATCGGCGATAAAAAGATTTCCCGCGCTGTCCAGCGCGATGCCGATCGGATCGTTCAACTGCGCGTTGGTGGCTGCGCCCTTATCGCCGCTGAAACCGGGACCGGCATTGAAGTTGCCGGCAACGGTGGAAATGATTCCCTTGCTGTTCACCTTGCGGATCACGTTGTTGTTTTTGTCGGCGATGAAGACGTTGCCGGAGCCATCTACGGCCACGTCGTACGCATTGGCCAGCTCGGCGCTGGTGGCTGGGCCGCCATCGCCGCTGAAGCCGTAGATGCCGGTGCCGGCAAAGGTCGAGATGACGCCACTGGTGTTCACTTTGCGAACCACGCTGTTCTGCCAGTCGGCGATGAAGATGTTTCCGTTGTTGTCCACAGCCAGCCCGGAAGGATTGTTCAACTGCGCCTTGGTGGCGGCGCCATTGTCGCCACTATAGCCGAGACCGGTGCCGTTGCTTCCAGCCACGGTAGCGATGTTCCCGCGCTGGATGGTCACTCCCGCCACTTTAATGGCGGTGGTTTGCAGGTTGACGACGCGAATCACATCATTCAGACGATCCGAGATGTAAAGATTGCCGGCGCTGTCGAGCGCTACGCCGTATGGTCCGGCGAGCTGCGCGCTGGTGGCAGGGCCGCCATCGCCGCTGTAACCGGCGTTGCCGGGTATGCCGGCAACGGTTGTAATTTTGCCGTTCACATCCAGCTTGCGAACAATGTCGTTGCCCGAATCGGCAATGAAGACGTTGCCCGACTTGTCGGAAACGATGCTGATTGGAAGGTTGAATTGCGCATTGAGAGCGGGCCCGTTATCGCCGCTGAATCCGGGACCGGCGGCGTGATTGCCGGCGACGGTGTTGATGATTTGGCCCTGGGCGCCGGCGCTCAGAAGCAGGCCGGCAGAAACAGTCAAAACTCCCCGTACGATGTTGCGCACGCCGAAGCGCGTGTTCTGCATTTTAGGATCCCCTTGATTTTTGTCTTAAGAGTTGCCCGGACTTTTGCAAGGCGCCAGACTGGGCCTTGGGGAGGATTGATCGTTAGGTCTTACAGTGCTCGAAACAAAAGTTGCGCTTGCGTACCGAATCATTGCAGCCGGAGGGCCAACGGGAACGGCTGCAGGACGCTGATTTTTCAATGCCCGCAACGGGACTGCACGCGAAGCTGCAGAATCTTGCATCTGTTGAGCGGCCAGGTGAGAAAACAGGAAGACACGAGGAGCGGGAATTCGTTCGCAATCGAACAGTACCCTGCTCAACAGCCTGACCTACTCAACACTGCCCTGCTAAGGGCGCGCGGGTAAACTGGATGTGTGCGCTTTCGAGTTGCCCGTCTGCGGCTTCTGTGGTGGATTTCGCTCGCGTGCCTGTTGACTGGTGCGATCTCGGCCCAGCCGGGAGCGTCTTCCGCTCCGGTTCAGCCGACCTTTTACAAGGACGTTCTGCCCATCCTGCAGGCACATTGTGAGGCTTGCCATCGGCCCGGCGAAGTGGCGCCCATGCCGCTGGTCAGTTACGAGCAGACGCGCCCATGGGCGCGAGCCATCGCGCACCAGACGGAAACGCGAATGATGCCGCCGTGGTTTGCGGACCCCTGCTGCGGCAAGTTTGCCAACGATCCATCGCTCACCGCGGAGCAGGTTGCAACGCTGACCGCATGGGCTGAGAACGGCGCTCCGGCCGGCGATGCGAAGGATGCTCCGCCGCCGCGGCATTGCACCGACGGCTGGAACATTGCTCAGCCGGACGTTGTACTGCAGATGGCCCAGGCCGTGCCAATTCCCGCTGAAGGCGATATCGAGTACTCCTACGAAATTGTTCCCACGCATTTCACGGAAGATAAGTGGGTGCAAATGGCGGAGGTGCGGCCTTCGAGTCCGCAGTATGTGCACCACGCGGTGGTGTACGTTCGGCCGCCGGGCGTGGCGTGGTTGCGCCATGCGCCGGTGGGCGTGCCGTTCACGGCCTCCACGTTGAGCGATCCGCAGGACCGGCGCGACGCCCACGGCACCACCAGCGACCTGCTGCTCGTCTATGCGCCGGGAAGTTCGCCGGACGCCTGGCCGGAAGGCATGGCGAAGTTTGTTCCCGCCGGCTCCGACCTGGTTTTTCAGATTCACTACACCGCGAATGGGACGGCAGGGCGAGATCAGACTGCGATTGGGCTGGTATTTTCGAAACAACCGCCCCGGCAGCGCGTGATCACTTTGCAGTTGAATAATCATGCGCTGCTGATTCCACCCAACAGCGATAATTTTCGCGTCGAAGTGCAAGGCACGCTGCCGAATAACGCTACGCTGCTCAGCTTTTTTCCGCACATGCACCTGCGCGGAAAGGCGTTTGAATATGACATCGTGCATGACGATGGCAGCGTGGAAACTTTGTTGCGCGTGAATCATTACCACTTTCACTGGCAGCTGAGTTACCGGCTGGCTGAGCCGCGCTTTCTGAAGGCGGGCACGCGGCTGCGCGCGGTGGCCTGGTACGACAATTCGCGGAACAATCCGCACAATCCTGATCCCGATGCCATGGTGCGCTGGGGAGACCAGACGTACGAGGAAATGATGGTGGGATTTTTCGACGTCGCTGTGCCGGCGGGAATGGACAAGGAGCGGTTCTTTGTGCGCGGCCAGAAGGACGAGGCGCGACGATGAATGTTTCGGGAGGATGGCAATGCTTCGACTGAGACGGAGCGCCGCAGGGCGAAGCTCGCTTAGCATTGTGCTAGGCTGAAAAACTATGGGTAGTGTAGAAATCCAGCAGAAATCATTTCTGAGCAATAAGGTCGCGCACTTCACCGAGTCGGTGATTCGCGAGATGACGCGCCAGGCGATGACGCACGGCGCGGTCAATCTCTCGCAGGGATTTCCTGATTTCCCGGCGCCGGAAGAGATCAAACGCGCCGCGCAGCAGGCGATTGCCGCTGACGTCAATCAGTATGCCATCACCTGGGGCGCCAAGAAGTTGCGCGACGCGATTGCGCGACAGATGCAGGAATGGCATGGGCTGGAAATTGATCCGGAGCGCGAGATTACGGTTTGCTGCGGTTCGACGGAAGCGATTGTTTCCACGCTGCTCGCAGTTTGCAATGCGGGCGACGAAGTCATCATCTTCGAGCCGTTCTATGAAAATTACGGGCCGGATGCCGTCGTTTCCGGCGCCAGGCCGCGCTTTGTCAAGCTACGGCCACCGGAATCCGCCGATGGCGAATGGACCTTCGATGAGCGCGAACTGCGAGCGGCATTTCATGCACAGACCAAGGCGATTATCGTTAACACGCCGAACAATCCGACTGGCAAAGTCTTTACTCGCGCGGAGCTGGAACTGATTCGCGACTTGTGCCTCGAATTCAATGTGCTTGCCATTACCGATGAAATTTATGAACACATTCTGTATGACGGGGCCCAGCACATTCCAATTGCCACGCTCGACGGCATGCGCGAGCGCACGGTCACGATCAACGGCATGTCGAAGACCTATGCGGTGACGGGATGGCGGGTGGGATGGGCGATTGCGCCGGCTGAAATCACGAACGCCATTCGCAAGGTGCACGATTTTCTCACCGTGGGCGCACCGGCGCCTTTACAGGAAGCCGGTGCTGCCGCGTTGAGCCTGCCGCCGGCGTACTATCGGCAGCTTGCGCAAGATTACCGCGTGCGCCGGGACACGTTGATTCCTATCCTGAGGGAAGTGGGTTTCCGCTGCTTCCGGCCGCGCGGGTCGTACTACGTGATGACCGATATTCGCGGCTTCGGCTATCCCGACGATGTGGCGTTTACGCAACATATGGTGCGAGACATTGGCGTGGCGGTGGTGCCGGGATCGAGTTTTTACCGCGATGCCCGCGACGGTTCGCAGCAGGTACGGTTTGCGTTCTGCAAGAAGGATGAAACACTGGCAGAAGCCGAGACACGGCTGAAGAAGCTGAAACGGTAAGACGGGACCTGGCGGGGCAGTTTCATGCGGAGGACACATCATAGCGCAACGACTTCCGAACTCCACATAGCGTATGAGCAGACAGGGCCGGATTCCGGCGAACCGATGGTTCTGCTTCACGGTTTCCCCTATGACGTGCGGGAGTACGACGAAGTTCGAGATCTCCTTGCCGACCGGCAGAGCCGAATCATCGTGCCTTACCTGCGTGGATTTGGACCGACGCGCTATCGCTCCGCGCAAACCCTTCGCTCGGGCCAGCAGGCTGCTCTCGGAAAAGACATTATCGAATTTCTGGATGCGCTCGGAATCGAACGCGCGAGGCTCGTGGCTGACACTGCTTGCGAAAAAGGACAGGAGAACGACTTTTCGGCGGCGACTCGGCTTTCGCGCGATCACAATGTCGAAAAGTGCGATTAGCGCGGCGACGGAATCGAATCCGGCGATCAGAATTCTGCATGGGCGGGAGCGTTCGTCCACAGCTTTCTGGGTTATACTGCGCTCAAGTTCCAAATGTCTCCAGGAAGAGTGCAATCATGTCCGTGAAAGCGGCTGAAGAGGTATCTGCCCAGGTTCCGGCCGACGATTTCCAGGCGCTGGAAGAGAAAATCTATCGCACCATTGAGCTGTATAAAGCCGCGCGCGAGGCACGGAGCACGGCGGAACGCAGCGCCGAACGGCTGCGCGCGCAGCTGGAAGAGCGCGAGGAAGAAGTGGAGAGCATGCGCCGCGAGCTGGTGCGCCTGCGCAAGGAGCGCGAAGAAATTCGGGGACGGGTGGAGAAGATGCTGCACCAGATCGAGACACTGGCGGAAGAACAGGCAGCCAGCTAATCCAGCGTGGACGGGGCGGCGTCCGCCAAGAGGGAAATTATGGCAACGGCGACGAAACATCCCGTGGTGAAGGATGCGGCGAACCACAGCGTGCGAGTGGAGATTTTCGATCAGGCCTACAACCTGCGGGGCACCGACGCCGAGTACATTCTGAAGCTCGCCGAATACGTAGATGGCAAAATGCGCGCCGTGGCGGAGCAGACAAATACGGTAGATACGGCGCGCCTAGCGGTGCTGGCCGCGCTGAACATTGCCGATGAGTATCACCTGCTGCAGCGCAACCAGGACAGGGGTTCAGTCGAGTATCTGAAGCGCGCCCACCGGCTTTCTGGCGTGCTGGACGAAGTGTTGAACGATCAGCGCCGGGCGGGATAGAGCGTTGGTCGTGTGTAGTTCCGCTCTCCGTCGGCCCGTGATTCCTGCAGATTGCAAGTTACGAATCGGCGAGCCCCCTCTCTATTCCCGCTTTGTTACGTTCGGCAAGCCGAATGCCATCTTTTTGCGCTGGCCCTCTTGCCAAGGGCGTGAGGTTTCCCCTAGCATCCAAGCTGAAAGCCGGCCTGCGAGGTTGGTGATGGTGGTAACCGATTTTTGAACCAACACCGAATGAACGGGGGCTCGACTCGAAATAACGATCCGGTGCGCGATGCTCCGTCACGCGGAGATGCCTAAAGGGTCGCGGCGGGTTCCCATCGTCTAACGACGGGTTCATTCTCGGCCTACCACACGGCAGAGCGGGTCGGCTTGATCATAGCGGTCGTTAGTCCTTGGTCGTTAGTCCTTGGTCGGTGGTTCGAAGCTAGAAGCCAGCCAGCCAGCGGCCGCCAAAAGCCTCAATTTTTTCCTCGCCTGTTACACTTAATCGTCACAAATCCCGTCGTCTTGCATCTAACTGAATAAGTGCTTCCGCGGCTGTTCCATATCGGGAATTTCAACCTGCCCACGTACGGCTTTCTCGTCTCTCTGGGCGTGCTGGTGGGACTGTGGGTGAGCGTTCGCAACTCGCAGAAACAAGGCATCAATCCCGACCACGCCTGGAATTTTGGAATCCTGGTGGTGCTCAGCGGAATTATCGGCGCGAAGATTCTGTACATCATCAACGACTGGGGCATTTACGCCGAGCATCCGGGCGCGATTTTCAGTTGGAGCACGCTGCAGGCAGGCGGGGTTTTTTCTGGTGGATTGATTGCGGCCCTGGTCGCGGCGGCGTGGTACATCCGGCGCAATCACATGCCGGCGCTCGCTACCTGCGACGCATTTGCGCCGGGATTGGCGCTCGGCCATGCCATCGGGCGGATTGGATGCTTTGCCGCCGGCTGTTGCTATGGCAAACCGACGACGCATTTCTGGGGCGTGACGTTTACTAATCCGCTGGCGGCGGAACTGGTGGGCACGCCGCTGCACGCGGCGCTGCAGCCTACGCAATTGTTTGAGTCGGCGGTAGAGCTGGCGAACTTTTTTATCCTGATGTGGATGCTGAAACGCAAGAAGTTTGATGGCCAGGTTTTTGGCGCATATCTGGTCCTATATGGTGTGGCCCGATATTTTCTGGAGTTTCTGCGCGGCGATCCGGGCCGCGGCGAGGTGTTTGGAAATCTAATGACGGGCACGCAATTGATTTCGATCTTTCTGGTGATCGCGGGCGGGCTGATCTGGTGGTGGCGGCCGGGAATGAAGCAGGTGCCGGCGCAGGCCACGCGGTGAAAATTTTCGAGCAGGTTTCCGACTAATTCTTGCCGAGTTCTTCAAACTTCCCAATTTTTCTTACCGTGAGTTCCGAAGCGGCCGGAATGCGACTGGACCAGTTTCTGGCGGCGCAGATGCCAGAGACAAGCCGCGCCCGCCTGCAGCAACTGATCGGGGCAGAGAAAGTGCTGATCAATGGTGCGCCGGTGAAAGCGTCGCTGCGATTGCGCGGCGGGGAACGGATCACGGTTCTTGCTGCGGCACAGGCGCCGGCGCTGCGAGCGATGGCCGAGGACATCCCGCTCGAGATCGTTTATGAAGACGATGATCTGGCGGTGGTTAACAAACCTGCGGGCATGATGGTGCATGCGGGGGCGGGCGCGAGCGAGGGTGAGCGCAACCGCGGCACGCTGGTGAATGCGCTGCTGCATCGCTTTGGGCGGCTCTCGGGCGTGGGAGGTGAGCTGCGGCCGGGAATCGTACACCGCCTGGACAAGGCAACCAGCGGGCTGGTGGTAGCCGCGAAGAATGACGCGGCGCACCGGAAGCTGGCGGCCCAGTTCATGCGGCGCGAAGTAAAGAAGAAATATATCGCGCTGCTGCATGGCTGGATGAAGCAGGACCGCGGAACGGTCACCGGGGCGATCAGCCGCGATCGAGTGCGGCGCACGCGGATGACCACGCGACGATCTGGCGGGCGCGCGGCGATCACTCATTACACTGTCCAGCGCAGAATTGAATCTCAGTTCGGAAAATTCACTCTGCTCGAGTTGAAGATAGACACCGGACGCACGCACCAGATCCGCGTGCATATGGCTTCGTTGGGGCACCCCGTGGTTGGCGATACTTTGTATGGCGCCCCGGGCGAATTGCGCGGCCGCAGCGCGACGACTCTTTCGTTGGACCGGAATTTTCTGCACGCGGCGGCACTGGGGTTGGCGCATCCGCGGACCGGAGCGCCTTTATCGTTCAATTGCGAGTTGCCGCCGGAACTGGGGACGTTTCTGAAGCGAATCGAACAGGGACTATAATTAGCGAAGCGATGAGGTTCCGCGTCATTTTTTGCTTTCTGGCTCTCCTGCTCGCCGCGACCGTCGTGGCGCAGGATTTGGGGTCGGGGGCGGGGCAATCCGCGCCACCCGCCACGCCGCAGCCATCGCGCGCAGGCCAGCCCAGCGCGCCGGCGATGCCGCCGGCAACCAAAGCTCCTTCGCTGCAATCTCCATCGCAACAGAGCACAGGGGCTTCGGCTTTGCCGCCGGCTTCGTCTTCAGGAACATCCAGCGATGACGTAACCACGTTCCGGCGCACGGTCAACGAAGTGAATGTGGTATTCACGGTGACCGACAGGCATGGGCACTATATTCGTGATCTGCGGCGCGGGGATTTCACGATTTTCGATGACGGCAAGCCGCCCTCCGAGGTGCGCAGCTTTCAACATGAGACCGACCTGCCTTTGCAGGTGGGACTGCTGATTGACGCCAGCAACTCAGTGCGCGATCGCTTCAAGTTTGAGCAGCAGTCGGCCACCGTTTTTCTGAACCAGACGATACGACCGCGGTACGACAAGGCGTTCGTGGTGGGATTCGACGTCACGCCGGAGGTGACGCAGGATTTTACCGACAGCACGGAAGCGCTTTCGCGAGGAATTCAATCCCTGCTCCCCGGCGGCGGAACGGCCATGTATGACGCGCTCTATTTCGCCTGCCGCGACAAGCTGCTGAAAGCGCCGCAGGCCGGGCCAGTGAGAAAGGCGATCATCCTGTTGAGCGATGGCGATGACAATCAGAGCCACGTGACGCGCGAGGAGTCCATTGATATGGCGGAGCGCGCGGGCGTGATCGTGTACACCATCAGCACCAACATCATGGGCGGCAATCAGCGTGGCGATAAAGTGCTGGCGCGGATTGCGGACGCGACCGGCGGGCGGGCGTTCTTCCCCGTACAAATTTCGGATGTAGCAACGTCTTTCGCCAGGATCCAAGACGAGTTGCGCAGCCAATACGCGTTTTCCTATAAGCCGGCCGACTTTTTGCCGAACGGCAAATATCGCACGATCCAAATCGTGGCCAGGAACCACAAGGACTTTCGCGTGCGCAGCCGCAAGGGCTACTACGCCCCCGCCGAATAAAACATGGCGGGATACTCTGGCACTCCTCTGCCGAAGAAACTCGGAATCAAACCCAAATTTCAGATTGCGTTTTTCGCCTTGCCGGCGGCGATCAGGGCCGAGTTGAAGGATGCGTTGCGCGATTGCAGCGTCGCACGCGATAGCGGGCCGCTCGATTTCGCCATGGTGTTCGTGAAGACGCAAGCGGAATTGCGAAACCAGTTCCCGAGATTTGCCCGTCAACTCGTCCTGGCGGGAATGCTCTGGGTGAGCTGGCCGAAGAAGAGCTCGGGCGTGGCGACTGACTTGACGGAAAATGATGTGCGCGACATTGGATTGGCGAATGGCCTGGTGGATGTGAAGGTGTGCGCTGTGGATGAGGTGTGGTCAGGGTTGAAGTTTGTGATTCGGGTGAAGGACCGTGCAAGGAGACTTTCTGAATGATTCGCGTCGGGCTGATTGGCTTTGGTCTGGCGGGGCAGAGTTTTCACGCTCCCGTGATTCGCGGTGTTCCGGGGCTGGAGCTGGCTTGCATTTTCGAACGCAGCGGCTCACTCGCGCAGAAGCAGTATCCCGAGGTCCGCGTGGCGCGTTCGCTCGATGAACTGCTGCAGGATGCGGAGATCCAGCTCTGCGTGGTGGCCACGCCGAACCCTTCGCACTTTGAGGTGGCGAAGCAGTGCCTGCTGGCGGGGCGGGAAGTAGTCGTGGACAAGCCTTTCACCGTCACCTCCCAGCAAGCTCGGGAGTTGATCCAACTGGCCAAGCAGCGAAAGCGGTTGCTCACGGCTTTTCAGAACCGCCGATGGGACGGAGACTTCAAGACCATCCGACGGCTGGTTGATTCGCGGGTGATGGGACAGATCGTGGAATATGAGGCGCGTTACGACCGCTTTCGCCCCAATCCGAAGGCCAATGCGTGGCGCGAGCGCGAGGAACCCGGCAGCGGTGTGCTTCACGACCTGGGGTCGCATCTGATTGATCAGGCCCTGGTGCTGTTCGGGCCGCCGAAATCCATCACCGCTGCGGTCCTCTGCCAGCGCGAATGGTCGAAGGTCAATGACGCCTTCGATATCCGCCTGGAGTATCCGCGGCTGCGCGCCACGTTGCGGGCAAGCATGCTGGCGTGCGCGCCGGGTCCGCACTTTGTGATTCACGGCACAAAAGGGTCGTTTATCAAATACGGAATGGACCCGCAGGAAGACGTGCTGCGGGGAGGGAAAATGCCCGAGGGCACAGACTGGGGGCCGCATTGGGGCGAAGAACCGGAGAGCCAGTGGGGCACGCTCAGCGTAATGAATGGCGAGTCGCGCTCGGACCAGAAGATTGAAACCGAAAACGGCGATTACCGCGGATTCTATGAGAACGTGCGCGACGCCATTTTGCCGGGAAGCGCGCTCGAGGTCATGCCGGAACAGGCATTTCGCACGATCAGAGCGATTGAGCTCGCGCTCGAAAGCAGCCGCGAGCAGCGCACGGTGCCGTGGAGCGAGACGGCGAACTGATCACGAGCTGCGCGCTCTTTAACCGCTCAATCTGCCGGCGCTGCCACGGCATAATAGCCGCTTCGCGCCTGTATTTTGTAGCCTCCCTTTGAGCGGATTTCTACCTTGCGAAAGCTTCCGTCTTTGACGCGGTTGGTGGAAATGTAGCCGATGTTGTATTGGCTGCGCAGCTCGTTGGCGATCTGGGCAAAGGCGTCGCGCAGCTTGTCAAATTTATTGCCAACTTCAATCACGCGGCCGCCGGTTTCGAGAGTGAGCTTTTTCATTTCGCTGTCACCGGAATAGCCGCCAAATCCGTAGAAGCCACGGTCAGCGCAAAGCAGCACGTAAACAATGCTGTCGGATTTTTGCGCCGCTTCGATGGCATCTCTCAGCCTAAGCTGGCTGCCCTGGTCTTCGCCATCGGTCAGCAGGATCATCGCTTTGCGGCCCACCTCGTGGGAAAGTTCATCGTGCGCCGCCAGATAAACGGCGTCATAGAGCAGGGTGCCGCGGGGATTGTTGGTCGGGACAGGACCGCCGCCCATCCCGGGAATGCCGCCACTGCTGCCGCCGCCAATGTTGATTCTTGCGCTATTGAGGGCGGTCTTGAGCAGGTGCACGGAATTGGTGAAGTCCTGCAGCAAATCCACGTTCACATCGAAGCTGATGACAAAAGCTTCATCCTTTTCGCGTAGGATGTCGCTGAGAAACGTGCCGCCCACTTCCTTTTCCATTTCCAGCACGCGCTGCTGGCTGCCGCTGGAGTCAATCAGAATGCCCAGGGTCAAAGGCAGGTTCGATTCGGCGGCAAAGTACTTGATGGTCTGCGGTTTGCCATCTTCGGCGAGATCGAATTGATCCTTGGTGAGACTCGGGATCAAACCGCCCTTTTTGTCCTTGACATTGAAAAAGAGCTGAACCACATCCACGTTGACTCTCAGGGTTTCGAGCGACTGGTCGCGATCAGAAGACTGATCGGCGGCTTGCTCCTGACCCAAAGCCACGCTCGCCAGAAACAGCGCCGGTAGCAGAACCGCTGGCCCGGCAAGCGCCAATGAAAAGACCGATCGCGGAAAGCGGGAGAGCGGAATTCGTCGAATAAAAGTGGACATCAATGTTCTCTCGTGTTTTTTGTTAGTCTATGCTCGTGGGGTTAGATGCACAAAGTCGGCAGGTTTTGCATCTAAATCCTGCTGGAGTTTTGGGCCAAAGGGGTGCCAAGGTGTCCGGACACGGTGGAGGGCGCTGGCGGGGCCGCTTGGCCGTAATGGTCTTTTGGCTGACCGCGGCTGCCGGGCTAGGGGTGGCTCAGTCGGGTCAAACCCCATCGAATCAGAACCCGCCCAACCAGAATCAGCCGAGCCAGAATCAGGCAAGTCAGAAGCACGGACAGAATCAGGACCAGGACATTCCGGATGCGCCTTCAGCGGTGCGTCCCCCGCCGCCGGCTCCGCCCGCGCCGCCGCCGAACCAGCCCCCGCCGGAGGGGTCCACACCTGCCGAGCAGCCGCCGCCTTTCAACATCAAGACCGTGCCGGAAGGCGGCGCCAGCCCCGATGGCAACACGCAGGACCTGTACCGGATTCGCGTTCCCGTAAACGCCGTGCTGGTTCCGGTGCGCGTGACGGACGATTCCGGGCGCCTGGTGAATGGCCTGCAGCCGAAAGATTTCACGGTTTACGAGGATGGCAAGAAACAGGCGCTGAATTACTTCACCAGCGATCCCTTTGCGCTTTCCGCGGCAGTGATCTTCGACCTGGGAATGCCCGACGCTTATGTGCAGCGGGTGATTCAGACTTTTCCCGCGCTGGAAGGCGCGTTCAGCCAGTTCGATGAAGTTTCCGTCTATACCTACAGTTCGAGTGTTTCCAAACTGATCGGCTTCGGCGCGGTGAGCAAGAAGCTGGATGCCAAGCTGAATGAATTGAAGGCCGCTGGGGGCGAGAGCAATGGGCCCGCCGTGCTGGGCGGGCCACTGGGACCGCAAGGGCCGACCATCAACGGCGAACCCGTGGACCCGAATGTGCCGCATGTGATGACGCCACCGCAGGAATCGCACGTGCTGAATGACGCGATTCTGGCCGCCGCGCTGGAGCTGGGCAAGCGCGAGCGCAACCGGCGGAAGATTATTTTTGTCATCAGCGACGGGCGGGAACTCCACAGCAACGCGAGCTACAGCGATGTGCTGAAAGTGCTGCTCTCGAATGAGATTGCGGTATATGGCGTGGCGCTGGGGCCGGGCCTTCCTGGCTACAGCAAGCTTGCAAAGCTGCACTTGCCGCGCATGGGTTACACCGATATTTTGCCCAAATACGCTTCGGCCACGGCCGGCGAGATCTTCAATGACGCTTCGCGCAACGCCATTGAAACGTCTTACGCGCGTCTTGCGGGTGATGCCCGCAATCAGTACACCCTGGGGTACAGCACGCGCGCTGTGGCCAGCGACGCCTATCGGCAGGTCGAAGTGCGGGTGGATCGTCCCAGTTTGAAGGTCTATGCCAAGGACGGATACTACCCGCTGCCTCCGGGTCGCTGAGCTTCGCCGGAGTTCCTGCCGAGCTGTGACCGCAAGCACGAAGCCCCATGCCCTGGTAACCGGAGTAACCTGCCAGTAACGCCAGACCCTGTGATATAAGACCAGCAGTACCGAGCCAAATCTAACGGCGGGAAAATTTTGTCGGCAGTGGGAATCCCGCCACGATTTTGAGGAAGGCCTTGAGCTTCATCAACTTCGCAGCCCGCGAGATCAATTGCAAAATCGTTTACTATGGCGCCGGGCTCGGCGGCAAAACGACCAATCTGCAGTGCATTTATCAGAAAACTGCGGAGCAGCAAAAAGGCAAAATGATCTCGCTCGCCACAGAAACCGAGCGCACGCTGTTTTTCGATTTTCTGCCCCTCGATCTGGGCTCGGTGCGCGGCTTCAAAACGCGCATTCACCTGTACACGGTCCCGGGGCAGGTTTTCTACGATGCCAGCCGCAAGCTGATTTTGCGCGGGGTGGATGGCGTGGTCTTCGTGGCCGATTCGCAGCCGGAGCGCATGGACGCCAACGTGGAGGCGCTCGATAACCTGATGGACAACCTGAAAGAGCACGGCTACGACTTCAATAAGATTCCCTATGTGCTGCAGCTGAATAAGCGCGACCTGCCGAACGTCCTGCCGGTGGATGCCCTGTCGAAAGATCTGCGGCGAAAAAATGAGACCTTGATCGAGGCAATTGCCTTCAAGGGCGTCGGGGTCTTTGAAACCCTGAAGGAAATCGCGCGGCAGGTGCTAACCGAGCTGAAGCAGGGCGGGTAGCGCGGCTGACCTCTCCGGCATCGGGCCATGCCGTTCCAACTGACTTCCCAAGTTCTGATCGGCTTGTTGCCGCAAAAACAAAGCCCCTGGCCGTAAGCCAGGGGCAAGACCGCAAGCACCCACCTAGAAGCTAATCCGCAACGCAACCTGCATCTGACGGGCCGAAGTGGTCCCATCAGGCCGGCTGGCCGTTCCGGTAACAACTCCGAAGAGGGGATTGAAAATCAAATTGCCCACACC
>Ga0335078_10010598_pt1 | contig 13650 bp, 13 predicted proteins | sample Lox_Sample_32_FD_206711 | JGI IMG/M metagenome (GOLD analysis project Ga0335078, IMG submission 206711) | Soil microbial communities from Loxahatchee National Wildlife Refuge, Florida, United States - Lox_Sample_3.2 | ecosystem: Environmental > Terrestrial > Soil > Wetlands | place: USA...
GGTTGCGGTGAACGGGCTGTACGATTGCGGCGGGCGTTCGTCAACGGTCTCCCAGTGGCCGTCGGCCTCCTGCCGGGCGGCAAGCAAGCGGGCATAGACGGCCGTCACCAGGCTGGGCTTCACGCCCGCGGCATCAGCCGCCAACAGGCCGTAGCTATCGCTCATCGCCGGATCGATAATGTGCGTGTACTCGACCGCGCGTTCCAGATTCGAATAAAATCCGAACGCGGCAGCGGCGCCAGCATGCGCGGCTGTCTCGTTGACCGGGATGCCGTGCTCTCGGGCCGCGCGGAACGCCAGGGACGGCAAGATCTGCTGATGGCACGAAAAGCAGCTCTGCTTGGCGTACCAGTTCTGCTGGCTCTTCTGAATGAGGGTAACGGCCTTGGCCGCCGCCGCGCGGATACGATCCGCCGGGGAATCGGCCGCCCAAGCAGCCGAAAGGGAGCACAGAACGGCCAACGCGATTTTCATCGGGATCATGCCTCCTTCGAACAACGGATGTGCCCAATTGTACCGAATGCGAAGGCCGGCCACGCGGCCCTTCCCCCTCATGCAAGTGTCACATTTCCAACAAGAAACTGCCGGCTCGCCAGCTTGACACAGCACTCCGGCGAGTGGTACCCTGCCCGTCAATAGGATTAGATGCTGTTGGCCTACCGCACACACTGCGTCGACGGGGTCGGTGTCCGCGGTCGTGTACTTTCAAATAGCGCTCTTAGGAGTTAATGCCATGGCTTTCAAACTCAACGTGAACGGGAAGTCTACGACAGTAGACGTGCCCGGCGATACGCCTCTGCTGTGGGTCGTCCGCGACATCCTCGATCTCAAAGCGACGAAGTACGGCTGTGGAATCGGGCAATGCCGTGCTTGCACCGTGCACCTGAACGGCAAGGCCGTGCCTTCCTGCCAGACGCCGGTCTCGGCAGTCGGCGATCAGAAGGTGACAACGCTCGAAGGGCTCTCGCCCGACGGAACTCACCCGGTACAAATTGCGTGGCAGGAAATCGACGTGCCGCAGTGCGGTTATTGTCAGGTCGGCCAGATGATGTCGGCCGCGGCCCTGCTCGCCAAGACTCCCAAACCCAGTGATAAAGATATTGACGCCGCAATGAACGGCAATCTGTGCCGCTGCGGAACCTATTTGCGAATCCGGCAGGCCATTCACAAGGCTTCCGAGATCACCACCAATGCATCGACCCGCGCCGTGCAAACGGCGTCGGTGGACAGGTAAGGAGGGAGAACTGTGAAAACCATGCGCATCGATCGTCGATCCTTTCTCAAAGTCAGCGCGCTGGGTGGTGGCGGCGCGGTACTCGCGCTCTATGTGAAGCCGGCCGCGGCGCAGTTCGGGCCGGCCGCTCCGCCCGAACCGAACAATTACATCAAGATCGCCGCCGACGGCACCGTGACCATCATCGCCAAGAATCCGGACCTCGGCCAGGGCGTCAAGACCATGCTTCCGATGCTGATTGCGGAAGAGCTGGACGCCGATTGGAAGAAGGTAAAAGTCGAACAGGCCGATTTCGACGACAAAAAATACGCCGGCCAGATTGCCGGCGGCAGCACCGCCACCCCGACGAACTGGACACCTATGCGCCAGGTGGGCGCGGGCGGCCGGGCGATGCTGATCATGGCCGCTGCCCAGACCTGGAATGTGCCGGAATCCGAAATCACGACTGATTCCGGAAAGGTGCTCCACAAGGCCTCCAACCGTTCGATGGATTATGGCCAGCTCGCGTCGAAGCTGCCCGGCATCAAGCCGCCGGCTTTGAACACCCTGAAGCTGAAAGATCCGAGCGAATACAAGATCATCGGGCACACGCAGCAGGGCCGCGATACGAAGGCGATTGCGACCGGCCAGCCGATCTTCGCGATCGACATCGTTCGTCCGGGCATGCTCTATGCGGTCTTCCAGAAGTGCCCCGTCTTCGGCGGCAAGGTGAAGAGCGCCAATCTGGATGAAATCAAGACGATGCCGGGTGTACGCCAGGCATTCGTGGTCGAACGGCCGGTGCCCGAAGGCAACATCCTTCCTGGGGACCCTGGTCTCGAAAACGGCATTGCGATCCTGGCCGACACCTGGTGGCAGGCGCAGACCGCGCGCAAGAAGCTGCAGGTGACGTGGGACGAAGGCAAGTGGGGTACCCCGGAACAGAGCAGCACGGTATTCGCGCAGAAGGCCGAGCAAATCAGCAAGGAGCCGCCGCAGAACACCCTCCGCAAGGATGGAGATGCCGAAGGCGCGCTGACGAGCGCGGCCAAAGTAGTGGAAGCGGCGTATTCGTATCCGTTCATCTCGCACGCGCCTCTTGAACCGCAGAACTGCACGGCCGACTTTTCCGACGGCAAGCTGACCCTCTGGACCAACAGCCAGATCCCCGGAAACGCGCGGCGCCTGGCAGCCGAGGCCTGCGGAATCCAGCAGTCCGACGTGACCCTCCACATGATCCACGGAGGCGGCGGCTTCGGCCGGCGCCTGACCAACGATTACGCGGTGGAAGCGGCCTACATTTCCAAGCAGGCCGGCAAGCCGGTGAAATTGCTGTGGGCGCGCGAAGACGATATGACGCACGACTATTATCGTCCGGGCGGCTTCCAGTTCCTCAAGGCCGGCGTGGATAACAACGGCAAGCTCGTGGCGTGGCGCAATCACTTCGTCACATATGGCGAAGGCGAGCGCACCGTGACCGCCGGCGCGATGGGGCCGACGGAGTTTCCGCAGCGGTTCATCCCGAATTACGCGCTGCATCAATCGACCATGCCGCTCGGCATCCGCACGGGCGCCTTGCGCGCGCCGAGCAGCAACGCGTTTGCGTTCGTCATCCAATCGTTTATCGACGAGATGGCGCATGCCGCAGGCAAGGACCCGGTGCAGTTCCGCCTGGATCTGCTGGATTCCGGCACTCCGCTGCCAGCTCCGGCCCCCGGCGGCCGTGGCGGCTTCGGTCCTCCGGGACTCGACGCGAGCCGCATGAAGGGCGTGTTGCAGCTCGTCGCTGAAAAATCGGATTGGGGCAAACGCAAGCTCCCGAAGGGCACCGCGATGGGCGTGGCCTTCCACTACAGCCACCTGGGTTACTTCGCCGAAGTGGCGGAAGTGAAAGTGGAGACCAGCGGTGATAAGCACAAAGTGAAGGTCAACAAGGTCTGGGTGGCGGCCGATATCGGCAGCCAGATCATCAACCCGGGCTTTGCCGAGAACCTGAACAGCGGCGCGGTGATCGACGGCATGAGCGAGCTCATGGACCAGGAGATCACGGTCGACAAAGGCCGCGTGGTGCAGACCAACTATCACCAGCACAAGCTGGTGCGGATGGCGCAGGCGCCGCCGGAGATCGAAATCCACTGGCTGAAGTCGAACAACCCGCCGACCGGGTTGGGCGAGCCCGCGCTGCCGCCGGTACTGCCGGCGATCGCGAACGCGATCTTCTCGGCCTCGGGTAAGCGCGTGCGACAACTGCCGCTTTCGAAGTCCGGCTTTAGCTGGGCGTAGAAAATCGAAAACTGAAATGTTCCAGCCCGCCGGCAACCCCGGCGGGCTTTATTGTCTTTGCAGGGCGGGCTGGCAGCCCGCGGCAGGCGGCCAGCCTGCCCTACTGCGCCACCAGAACCAGCCCTGATGGCAATTCTTCGCCGAAGATGCGGCCGAGCGTGCGATCATCTTCTTCGTCGCCTTCGAGCACCGCCAGCAGGCGGTCGGCGTGCGGAAGAGCTTCGAGCTTCTGCTTGACGGTTTCGCGGACGGCGGCTGCAAGGTCGCGCGTGGGATCCTCCGTACGGCGCGCCATCGCAGCCAAGGCTTCGCCGGCGGCGGGGACCTTCAGGAGTGCTTCCACCCATCGGGAAGCCGTGGCATGCGGGACGACGAGGTTGATAGGGCCGTAGAAGAGCTGGCGCGCACCGAGGCGCGACAGGCACCAGAGCTCGCTCTCCTTGAAATCGCCGGCCTTCACGCGCTTGATGAGGGCTTCGCCCAGTTCAGTTTTGGTGCCGATGGGCAGAAGTTCGAGGCTCGACGCCGTGCGCCACATTTCGCGCAACAGCGCCGCATTGATCCGCTGCGGTTTCTTGTTGCCGCGCGGCAGCAGGTTCCCGGAGAGCCGCTGATAAATGTCGGCCTGCTGGTTGCGATTGAGGCCGCCGGCGAGGCGTCCCCAAAAGATCCACCAGTCGATCTCGCACTGCACCTGGTTGCCGTAGGTCAGGCCAGCGGCAAACAGCTTGCGGGCCTGCTCGATCCGAAAGTCATCGCCGGGATAGCCAAATCCAGGCCGCAGGCAAAACCCGCACAGATTCAGCCAACGCGCTTCATAGGCCGGGCTCTTCTTGCGGCCATCCGCTGCGGCGAGAAAGGCGTCCGCCATCTGCCGAATGGCCGAGAGCGGCCAGGAATTGCGGCCGAGCCCCATCGTCTGTTCGAGCCTGGCCGGCAGTTCTTCGGGAGCAATCGGCGATTTGGACGAGGGCGCGAACACGGCAGTAATCAATTCAAGTGACGCCTTCAATGACTGCTCGCTGACCACGGCCGCCGCCTTGCGCTCGGTTGGCTGCTCGGGCGCGGCTTTGCGCAGCTCGAACTGAAGCCGCCAGCGGTTGTCGCTGATCTTCGATTCACACCAGGTTTCGAGAGTGCCGATTTCCGTCAGGCGGGCGCCGAGCTTGACCGGGATCAGCCGCTCTTCGGCTTTCTTGCCGAAGCGGATCACGGCGTGCAGCGGCGCGTGCATGTGGAGGCCGGCATCGTCGGCGGGAAACTCGACGATGTCGCCGAGCTTGTCCTCCGCGCGCGTGAGCGAGCTATACAAACGGAACGAGACCGGCCGGTTGGCAACAAGCTGCAGAGCCTCGTTATCGATTTCGACGGCCGCGCATTCCTCCGCCCCGCGCGGCACCAGGCAGACGGCGGAAATCTTGCCGTCGCGCGGTTCGCCGATTCCGATGTAATACGTACGCGGCAGTCCGCCGCGCACCAGGACGCCGCTGCCGGTGGCGCGCACATACGAGTAATAGGCCGCGCCGCGAGCGACGGCCAGATCGAGATCGATATTCTCGAGGATCTCCGGCCGGCGGCCATACCATTTGGCGACTACGTCGGCGACGCGCTCCCTCAGAATCTCCGGAATGAAGAAGCCGCCGTTGAACAGAATGGCGTCTGGCGCCTGGCCGGCGCCTTCCAAAAACGCGTTCAGGTGGCGGGTGATGGCGGCATCGGAGACGTACGGCAGGCCGAGTTCGCGGAAGAGACTGCGTTTTTCTTCCTTCGGGCCTTCGCCGCGCTCGGTGAACGGCAGGAAGCCTTCAAGCGCGAGCTCGAGCGCTTCCTCGCGGCGGATCTCGCTCTTCAGCGTTTTGCCAATGAGGGCGGAGCCGGAGCCGAGCACCGTGATTTCGACGCTCTGCCGCGTGGGATCGGTCAGAAGAATTTCCTTGGCGGCCGAGCACTGCCGCCGCAAGCCGCTCCGCTGCCGGATCGAGAGCTGGGTATTGAGCTTGGTTTCGACGAGCCAGGCGAAGGTCAGGTCGAGATTGTCGCCGCCGAGCAGGAGGTGCTTGCCAACCGCGGTGCGGGTGAAGTTCACCAGGTCGCCTTCGCGCGAGACCCGGATCAGGCTGAAATCGCTGGTGCCGCCGCCCACATCGCAAACCAGCACGATCTGCCCATCGAACAGTTTCTTGCGCGATTGCGCCAGGTTGTTGGCGATCCACGAATAGAACGCGGCAGCCGGCTCTTCGAGCAGGGTGAGCCGCTCAATGCCGGCATCGCGCGCGGCTGTCACGGTGAGCTCGCGCGCTTCTTCATCGAACGACGCCGGCACTGTGAGGACGACATCCTGGTCGGCGAGCGGAATTCCTTTGGCTTTGTCCCAAGCTTCGCGAAATTTCGCAAGATAACGCGCCGAGACCTCGACGGGTGAAAGCACGCGGCCGGTTTCCGGAGAGTCCCAAGGGAGAATCTTCGCCGTGCGATCGACCTCGGGATTCGAGAGCCACGATTTCGCCGAGTGAACGAGACGGGTCGGAACGAGCGCGCCTTGCTCGCGCGCATAGACGCCGACGGGCTGGCTGTCTTCCAGAAACAGGAACGAAGGCAGGGTACGGCGCGGCTCCTCGCGCCCCGCCGCAACCAATTGCGGCGTCTCAAAAATGTGGACCGGCGGAAAATCGCGGTCTTCCGCTTCGCCTTCGTCTATATACGCCAGGGCCGAGTTGGTCGTGCCCAGGTCGATGCCAATTTTCATTTGTCTCTTCCGATATTCGCTTTGGCCTACGGTCGGTTAGGCTCACCGGGCCAGTTAAGAGGGCGTTCGGGCTGGCTCAAACTGAAATCGCCATAGACCCACAAGGAACATTTATCATAGAGATCAGTTAGGGGCTGCTTCGGCTCGCCCAGTCTGTCCCAGGGCTGGAGATCCGCATCTGTTTCACAAAAGCAAAGATCCACCTCACCTGAATTCCACAATTCCTCAGCCCGCCCAAGAATCGCCGCGAGAATCGCTTGGTCGAACGGTTTGAGCGACAGATCTAGCTCGGTGAGCCCGACGGCCCTCTCCAGCATATGCTCATTTAACGGAAATACCTCGATGCCTTGCTCGGCTCGAAGACTGGCGATTCGCCGATCCACTTCGCGAAGCTCCAATCTCACCTGCTGCTCATACCGGTCGAGCACCTCCCTCGTAGCCCGGTCCTGCTCAGCGGAGATATTCCCAGCAGACTTCGCCCAGAGCAAGAACTGTCGAATGGCATCTGCCTCATGACGAGGTTGGCACTTGGTCATGATGGGGGAGCGCGCTTCGGTCAAACACGGGGAGGGGATATGCAGTTGAACATCATTTCGCCGCGCCCTCTCGAAGAGTTCGAGAGCATCTGCGCGTTTGTGGTGTGCCGGCGCTCCAAAAGCAAAGATCCAGTTCGTTTCTACAAAAACGTGCAGCATCCGTCAGGAGCCGGTGCGGCGCCATCGGGGTCCGGCGGCACGAACGACGCCTTCAAGCACGACGGGTAGTACGCTCGACTCGATCGCTTGCTGCACCGCCGCGGGCCATGTTGTCGGCGTCGTCGTCCTCAGTCCCTCGAGCCACCGCTCGACGAGTTGTTCTAGATGAGACTCTGTCAGTAACTGTGCCGGCGGCAACGCCCCAAGGAGTTCGCTCGTGACACACGTCCCGATCAGTTCGACCGTCTCGGCGTCGTATGCCGTAAATGGGTTTCGGTAAAACCGCGTTTCTTCGGGCGTGACGAGAAGACCGACTGGACAACTGAGACTCGTCATATACGTCTTTATTTGATTTTCTACCCGGTGGATTTCTGTTCTACCGATCTTGATCTCGGCCACAAGCAGCACTTCCGGGGAGTCGGGTTTTGTAACCACAATGTCGGCTTGAGGCCCCATCTCTTCAGAGTAACATCTGCTGTCTGAATGACGCGAGATGGCCCGAAACGGGACCTATGCTGCTGCCACACGTTCGCGCACGTTGAATTCAAGCTTCCAGCGACGGTTGTCGCGAGCCACGCACCAGAGCTGCAACAGGCCCGTTTCCGTAACCACGGTTTCGAACGACACCGGCACCACTTCGGCGGAGGATTCGCCGGCGCCAAACGTTACTTCCATTGGGGAGAGTTCTTCGAGCTCGCCGCCCAAATCCTCGATCAGGTCGCCAGGCTGATCATTCTTGCGCGTCGCCGAAGCGAAGAAGCGGAATTCGGCGGGTTCGCCGACGACCAAGCCGAATTCGCGGCCAGGAATGCGCACGTCGGTCCCTTCTTCCATGCCGAACGGCACAACGGCCAACGCCTTCAGCGGCGCGGCAAAGCCAGGAGCGGCGGGCATCGCGCTCTCGATTCCGACATAATACGTGCGTGGCACGCCGCCGCGGATGCGCACGCCGCGGCCGCGACGCGCCAGGCCGTGATATGAAGCGCCGCGCGACACCGCATGCATCAGGTCTTCGCCGCTGAGCGGCTTCACGGCGGCCATCCCTTCCTCGGCGAGCCACGCATTCAGAGTTGCCAGCAAGCGTTCCCGCACAAGACCCGAGCGCAGCACGCCGCCATTGAACAGCACGTGCGTGGGACACGCGAGCCCACTGGGGCCACGCCGCACGGCGCCATGTTCAGAACTGGCGGCCTGCTGGCGCAGGAAGCGCGCCAAGTGCTTCGTGATCGCCGGGTCGGCCGCATACGGCAGACCGATTTCCTGCAGACCGGCGCGGCGCTGGCGGACCGGCATATCGGAACTGGCCGCTGCCGGCAAGAAGCCTTCACTCAAAATGCGATCGATCTCCTCGCGTTGCAGCGACGCCTTGATCGTGCCGCCCACCAGGCCGGTGCCTTTGCCCAGAATGGTGACCGGTTCTTCTTTCGCCTTTGCGCCCGCCGCCAGGAGCTTCTCTTTGGCGATCCGGCAATTGTTCCAAAGGGTCTGCATCTGGCGACCGTCCAACCGCGTTCCTTTTTCGGCCAATCGCTGCGAGACCGCGCCGGCCAGCGCCAGGTCGATGTTGTCGCCGCCCAGCAGAATATGTTCGCCGACCGCCACGCGGTCGAGCGCCAGTTCGCCTTCGTGCTCGGTTACCGCGATCAGACTGAAATCCGTGGTGCCGCCGCCAATGTCGACCACCAGGATCAAGTCGCCGACCTGAACGCGCTCGCGCCAGTCCGGGTGGCGTTCGATCCAGGCATAGAAGGCGGCCTGCGGCTCTTCGAGCAGGGTTAGATTCTGATAGCCGGCTTTCTGTGCGGCTTCGAGCGTCAACTCGCGCGCCACCGCGTCGAACGACGCCGGCACCGTCACCAGCACCTGCTGTTCAGTGAATGGCGCGTCCGGCATCTTGGAATCCCAGGCCTCGCGCAGATGCTCCAAATACCGGCGGCTGGCGGTGACCGGGGAAATCTTATCGACTCCTTCGGGCGCGCGGAACGGCACTAAGGGCGCCGTGCGGTCGACACCCGAATGCGAAAGCCACGATTTCGCCGAAGAAACCAGACGGCCGGCATTTTCTGCGCCGCGTTTCTGGGCCAGCGCACCGACGGCGAAATCGCGATCCGGATCCCAAGGCAATGCCAAGGTTCCCGCCGGAAAATCGGTCGGGCCGGGAAGATAGAGGAACGACGGCAGTAGATCTTCGTCGCGCACTTCCCCGGGATTGGTGAGTTGCGGAACCGCCATCACCTGCACGTGGGCGGGCGCGAACGGGTCGGCACCTTCCCGAATCTCCGCATACGAGAGCGCGGAATTGGTCGTGCCCAGATCGATGCCAATGACGTACTTGGGTTCCAAGCGGCTACTCGATTTCAATTTCCGCCGGCGCCAGGACGGCGGCGTCTTGTTTGGCGCCGAGCGCCGGCAGGTCTACCTTCACGGCGCGCCAGCCCTTGTGCCGCAGGATGCCGCCTGCGGGCGGGGAGGCCGGCACGTTGCCAATGAACTTGACGACGTTCGGGTCCTTCGAAGGCGCCTGGGTGAACGTGCCTTCCACGCTGTCGATCACGGGCTGCAACGTGACATAGCGCGCGACCGAATCGCGGCACTGATTATGCAATTCGCGGACCGCCGCCCCGACCTGGTCATCCGAATAGGCAGTGATGTCTTCCATCAGGAAATCGATCAGGCGCGAATCGCGCTGCAGAATTCCGAGGATCTGTAAGGCGCCGTCGGAAGTTTTGACAGCCGGTGCGGCGGGTGTCGCTGGGGACTTGGGCGCGGCCGCCGGGTTTGGCCCGGCCCGCCGGCTCAAGCCAAGTTCAGTGATGGTGCTTTCGGAGAGCCGGCCTTGCAACAGGAGGCTGAAAAAGCTGCGAAATGCGAGAGAAATACGGTTCAACGATGTGGCTCCAAAACCAGAATAGCGTGTCAGCGCGCTTCTAGTTGGAGCCGGCTGCCGGCAGGCCGCCAATCATCTCGCGCCGGCTGGCCCAGTACTTTTTCATGCGTTCGGAAACCTGCTGCCGTTCTTCGTCACCCATGAATTTTCGGCCTCGACGCCGTCCCGCAGGCGGCGTGCCTTGTTGGGCAGAATCCAGCGATTCCAGCGCCGCAATGCTGTTTTCAACCTTCGCTTTCTCGGCGTACAGAGTACGGATGATTTCGCTCAAATCCATGTCTTGCTCTTGAAAAAAGGAATTGTGCGGATCCATACATTTGGACCCTAGCCGGCCAGTGGCCTTTTTGGCTCTGTCGATTGTGAAGCATGCGGCAGCGATTGCACATCGCCCAAAAGGGCTATTCCGGTACTTGTCGGGATGGAATCACGGTGGCTTGGCGCAGCCGCTCCAGCTGGCGGCGCGCGATATCGGCCCAGGGGCCGCTGCGATCGAGCTTCAGATAACATTTCCAGTGGTGCACGGCTCTGAGCGATTCACTGGTCCGCTCGCAGAGCAAAGCCAGATTGAAATGGGCATCGGCGTACTGCGGATTCAGCACGAGGGCACGCCGGTAATGGTCATGAGCCTCGCGCAATTGTCCCTGCTCGTCGTAGAGATTCCCGAGGTTGAACTCAGCCAGGGGGTAACTGGGATCGGCGGTGATTGCCTGCTGGTAATAGCGTTCTGCGTCGGCGAACTTGCGCTCGCGGTAATAAATGGTGCCCAGGTTGACCAGCGCGCCGGCGGCGGATGGGTTCAGCTCGATAACCTTCTGGTAAGCGTCAATGATCGAGTCCAACGAGGCGCCTCTCTCCTCGAGCGCGAGGGCATTCTGGAACCAGGCTTCGGATTCGCGGAGCCGGTTTGCCGGCCTTTGCCGAGGTGCGAAGCGCTTCACGCCGCCGAGTTCGGCGGCATCGAAATCGAACAGGATCTGGCCGCTGACAGCTTCCATCTTCTGGCCGGCCAGGCGGACGGCAATTTTTTTGCCGTTGGAAAGAATCCGTAATTCGGACAGTGGCTGCTTGACGCCTTGGAGCTTCCGCCGGAGGGCCTCCACGGCTTCGGCGATCTTGCGCGAGCGGAATCCTTTGCCGTGCAATTCGATGATCGTGCGGATGGCGATCAGGTCGGAAAAGGAATAGGCGTCGGTTGCCGGAAGCAGTGAATCCTGCTCCCATTTTTTCAACTGGCGCTCGGTGAGGCCGAACTGCCGGCGCACGTCGGCGCGGGAATATTCCTGCCGTGGCGCGTTGGAGAGCACGCGACTATTTTAACTTGCCGTTGTTTGGCGAGGCCTGATGGTTCGGTGGAAGCGGCGAACGGACCCCGGAGATAATACTTTACAGTGGAAAGTACTTGAAATCGATCGGAGACCGTCGTATCATCAGGCGTGGCTTTAATTCGCCCGATTCGTTCTTCGGCCCCGGAGCCGGTGGAACTGCAGGAGCGCGCGCTGGATAACCTGCGGTATATCCGGCAGGCGATGGAACGGGCCGGCTCGTTTACCTCGGTGCCCGGGCTCGGTGGCACCCTCATGGGATGCACGGCGCTGGTTGCCGCGGCGCTGGCTGCCCGGCACAGCGGCGGAAGCCGATGGCTGGCCATCTGGGTGAGCGAAGCCGGTCTGGCTCTGCTCATCGGAATCGCCGCGACGGCGCACAAATCGGCGCGCGCACACATGCCTCTGTTGGCGGCGCCGAGCCGGCGATTTCTTGCCGGCTTTGTCCCGGCGATGATAGCCGGGGCCGTGCTGACCGCCGTTTTGTTTCGCAGCGGAGCAGTTGCCCTACTCCCGGGCACATGGCTTCTGCTGTACGGCGCGGGCGTGATCTCGGGCGGAGCGGCTTCGGTGCGGGTGGTGCCGCTGATGGGAGGGTGCTTTATGGCCGCCGGCGCGGCGGCGCTCGTGGGCCCGGCCAGTTGGGGAAATCTGCTATTGGCCGCCGGTTTCGGCGGACTGCACATTCTGTTTGGAATTGTGATTACGGTGAAACATGGCGGCTAAGAACACGGCAGCGCGAAGCGACCGCGACCGCAAGCCCGATGCCGGACCCGTGGGCCTGCCGGCGGGGGCGCCGAAGCTTGACCGGCTGATCCATGAGCGGTTGCGGCTGGGGATTTTGAGCGCATTGTCGGTGAACGAATCGCTGACGTTCAACGAGCTAAAAAAGCTGCTCGATACCACCGATGGCAATCTGAGCGTCCACGCGCGCAAACTCGAAGAGGCCGGCTATATCGGGTGCGCCAAGTCGTTCGAAGGCCGGATGCCGCGGACGGACTACCGGCTGACCGCCGCCGGCAAGCGCGCGCTGGAACGCTACCTCGATCACATGGAAGCGCTCATCCGTGCCATGCGGGAGCGGTGAAACGCCCTCTTTTTTATGTCTTCTTACTTCGCACCGGAAAGTATTCTTCATGTGGCCATAATCATGGACGGCAATGGCCGCTGGGCACTGAGCCGGGGCCTGCCACGGGTGGCCGGGCACCGCGCGGGCGCCGAAGCAGTGCGCCGCGTGGTGGAAGCGGCACCCGGGCTCGGTATCGGAGCTCTCACGCTTTTCGCGTTCTCCGCCGACAATTGGCGGCGCCCCTCCGCCGAGGTCTCCGCCCTGATGGAATTATTCGCCCACTTTCTGGACGCGGAGACGGAGCGCTGCCTCGCCAACGGCGTCCGCCTCGAGGTGATCGGCCGACGCGACCGGCTGGAGCGCTCGCTGTGCGCCGCGATCGCCCGGGCTGAAGAGGCGACGTCATGCGGCAACCGGCTCTGGCTTCGGCTCGCCGTCGACTATTCCGGCCGCGACGCGATTCTGGCCGCAGTGGAGACGGCCGACTCTCCTTCCCGCGAGAAGGTGAACGACGCGCTCGGACCGGCGGTCGACCTGCTGGTTCGGACCGGCGGCGAGCAGCGCCTGAGCGACTTCCTCCTGTGGGAATCCGCGTACGCGGAACTTATTTTCTCGCGAAGAATGTGGCCAGATTTTGAAGCCGATGACCTCGCCGGGGCCATTCAGGAATTCCGCAGCCGCGAGCGGCGGTTCGGCACGGTACCGACCATCCCCGTCGCGCGCCCACATTCCTGGCTGGATTAGATTCCGTTCTGGCACCGCAAGTGCTGCTGAGGCAGTGTTGTTCCTTCCGGAATTCCTATGAAAGAGCGCCTCCAGTACATTCGTTCCTTGCTTTCGGCCACTTACGCTGAGTGGGATAAGCACGATGCCCAAACGCAAGGCGCCGCTCTGTCGTACTTTACCGTGCTCTCGCTGGCGCCTCTGCTGGTCATCGCGGTGGCAATTGCGGGGCTGTTGTTCCACAAGGAAGCGGTGCAGGGAGAGATCGTAGCCCAGATGCGCGGCCTGGTGGGCTCTGGCGCGGATGCGATTCAGACTATGCTGACCCATGCGCAATCGCCGAAAGCCGGAATCATCGCCACTGTCATCGGGTTCGGCGTCCTGGTGTTCAGCGCCTCCGGAGTTTTTTATCAATTACGCAAGGCGTTGAATCAGATCTGGGACATTACACCGCGCCAGACCAGCGGCTGGTTTTCGATTTTCCGCAATCAGTTCTTTTCGTTTGCCATGGTGGTGGGGATTGGGTTTCTGCTGCTGGTGTCGCTGATCCTCAGCAGCTTCCTGGCGGCCCTCGGAAAATTTGCAAGCCATTATTTGCCGATGGGCCTGTTCCATTTTGGCGACGAGGTCTTTTCACTGGCTGTGATCACCGCTGTTTTCGCGTTGATCTACCGCTTCGTACCGGAACAGACATTGCCCGTGCGGAGACTGT
>Ga0335078_10010599_pt1 | contig 13648 bp, 6 predicted proteins | sample Lox_Sample_32_FD_206711 | JGI IMG/M metagenome (GOLD analysis project Ga0335078, IMG submission 206711) | Soil microbial communities from Loxahatchee National Wildlife Refuge, Florida, United States - Lox_Sample_3.2 | ecosystem: Environmental > Terrestrial > Soil > Wetlands | place: USA: Florida...
GAGGTTGTCGGCGCTAAAATAACAACTTCAGGGCGAGTTGCACGATGCGCGGACTCCAGGCGCTCGAAACCTCTCCATTCCCTATGTTGTTCGCCCCGTTGCAAGGCGACCCGGGCGGTGTTGCCCCGCTGCAAAAGGCGCTGATACCTTGGAACTGGGCGTGATTGAACGTATTGAAGGTCTCGAGGCGGAACTGAATTGTAGAGCGTTCTCCGCCAAACCACGGCGTCTGGAAGTTCTTGAGCAAGGCCATGTCCCAGTTGTTCCTTCCAGGCCCGCGGAGAATGTTGCGTCCGTTGTAACCGAACATGCCGGGCTCGCCATTCGATGCCAACTGCGAGACCAGGGGCTGGCCGAGGTAGGCAGGATTGAACCAGCCGCGCGTCGGACCGAACTGAGGATCGTCGATCATTGATTTATCGACCCCCAACGGACCCAGGGAGTTGCACGAGATGGCTTCACCGATGCCGCTGCTCATGCCGTTAATGCCGCAATTGATCGAGATCGGTGGGCCGCTCAAAAAGCTGGTGATGTTGCTGAGCGACCATCCGCCGAGGGCGGTACGCGCGAAGGCGTTCGAGGAATGGCGGAAGAACGGCACATCATAGACAAAGTTCGTGACCCACATCTGGGTACGATTGAAGCTGGATGTACCATACCACCGGTACTGATTGCTGTCGTCGATTCCGCTCTGATAGCTGTAGTCGGAGGAGTTGTCAAGCGAGTGAGACCATGTGTAGGCCGATTGCAACGTCAAGCCCCTGCTGAACGAATGCCGGTATTCCACCTGCAAGGCGTTGTAGTTGGAGACGGCGGTATCCTGCTGCATGGTGATCGTTCCGTAGCCCTCGTAGGGAACGAAGAAGATGTTGGGCTCCTCGGCGTTGATGAGAACCTGCTGCACGTTGCAGACGCCGGCGGCAGTACAGCCCGAAATATCCGTGCCGGCCAGGCCGGGCACGGTTGCCGTGGTGGCTCCGTGTGGCACCTGGTTGATGTTCCTCTGCGTCGCGAGGTGGCGCCCCAGGCTTCCCACGTAACTAACCGTGAAGAGGTTATTGCCGCCGAAATCGTGCTGGACCCCCAGGCTGAAGTTCTGGACGGCAGGGAAGTTCCAAGTCCTCGGAATGGTACCGGGAGAAGAGGGGCCCGTCGGCTCCGTTTGTATTGTGGATCCGCTCACGGGTGTGATGGCGGAGTAGCTGCTCAGGTTGTAGAGAATCGGCGCCAGAGTCGAGGGTCCAGTGGTCCAGAGCGGCAAGCCGGCCATAGACTCGTTAAAGCTGCCAATTTCGTAAAACATGCCGTACCCACCGCGAACCACCGTTTTGCCCGACCCCGTGGGATCGTAAGCAAAGCCGAAACGAGGACCGATGTTCTTGTGTGTCCCGTTGGTGCACGCCAGGGAGAACCCCTGGGTTCCGCACCGCACGATTCCGTTCCCCGCTACATTCGGGTCGTAGATTTGGCCGGTGGCAGGGTTCGGAACCAGCACTCCAGAGGAGTTGAGTGGAGCCTCTACGGCAGGATTGTACAAATTGGGCTCAAAGGCGTAGCTGCCGGTCGTCTGCATCATCGACAAGTTGGTGAACAAAGAGTACCGGATGCCGAGATTGAGAGTCAGCTTCTTGCTGAGTTTCCAATCATCCTGGAAAAATGGCTCGAAAGTGTACTGCCGGTAGCTTCGATATTGCATGCCCCCGACTGGAATTCCGTTGAGCGTGGTTGAGCATTCCGTGTAGGACCCGATGTCGCCCAAGTACATATCAGCGAGAGCATTTCCAGTGGTTACTGAGTTACTGGACGAGAAGCTTAGTGAACCTTGCGAGTTACACCGGGCTTGACCGGCGAAATTGTTGTTCTGCCCGTAGAAGCCGACCTTTACTGTGTGCCTGCCCCGGATCCAGTTGACGCTCTCCTGCACGGTAATATAGGGAATCTTCGCAAAGGAATTCTCGAACTCATTTTGACTGAAGGTGAACGGATCGCCCCCGCTTACCGAAACGGCCGGCAGCAAGGGATTACCGCTGTTGCCAGGGAACAGGTTGGAGACTGTCCAGGTGCTTGGCTTGTCAATGGAGTGGGCCGGTGAGGCGGCGCCTGGGATTTCCGCCAGGGTCCAGTCGTCATGGGTGAAGCTGGTAATGAACTCGCTCACCAGGTTGGGCCGGAAGGTGTGAACAAGATGGATCACGGCGCTCTTGTTGGGAGCCGCAAACTGGGTGGCGGAAGTGCCGTAGCTTGATCCGGTCCAAAGCGACGGAGTCACGGTGGTCTCCCAGGCATCCTGGGCATAGCGGCCGAAGACCCAGGTTTTCTCGCTGATGTTTTCGTCGATTCGGACAGCGTCCTCTCGCCAGTTGGTGGGGAGTTTGGGGGCAGTAAGGTAGCCGATCACACCGTTGTTCGGCAGGGGCACCAGCGCGTTCAATAGCGCCGCGCCGTTCGGGCTCACGGTGACCGTATCGACCTTCTGGCCCCCGACGGTGGGCAGAACGCAGCCCGAAGCCACCACGGGGTTATAGTTACCGGACGTAGGATCGCATTCGCTAAAGTCTCCCTGCCTCATCAGCAGCGAAGGTGTGCTTGCGCTGAGCACTGAGCCTTCCCGGATGCGCCGCCATTCCTCGTCCCAGAAAAAGAACGTTTTAGACTTATCCGTGTTGTAGTGCTTAGGAATGTAGAAGGGCCCGCCCAGCGTGTAGCCAAAGTTGTTCCACAGTAACGGGGTTTTGGGAGCGTTTCCACCCGGCGGAGCAATTTCCCGGTTCGCGAAAAAATCGTTCGCGTCAAAATGGTCGTTACGAACGTAATCATAGGCGGTGCCATGAAACTGCTTTGTCCCTGACTTGGTCACCACCTGGATGTCGGCGCCTGCGTGCCTTCCGAGGTCAGCGCTGTAAGTCGCCGTTGAGATGCGAAACTCCGCAATGGAGTCGATGGTGGGAAAAGTGTTGGTTGTTGTATTTGATGTCTCATCGTCATTTACTCCGCCGTCCACCATCCAATTATTATATTCCTCCCTGTTACCGTTGAAGGATATGGCGGTGTTGGCATACACGCCCACGTCCGCGGAGTCAAAACCATTGTCTACCGCGGCCCCAGGAACGAGGGCGGCCAGCGCTGTAAAGTTGCGGCCATTGAGGTCGAGATCCTGGACTTGCCGGCCGGCAATCAAACTGGAGATTGCCCCTGTCTCCGTTTGAACATGCGGCACGTTTCCGACGATGTTCACTTCTTCAGTCGTGGTGCCGACCTCCAGCGTGAAATCCACACGTTGAATCTGTCCGGCGGTCAGCGTAATGCCAGTTCGAGTGGACTTCTTAAACCCGGTTGCCTCCGCGGTCACGGTGAATTCTCCCAACGGCACTGGAGCCACTGCAAACGCCCCTACGTCATTGGTGGTCAGTTCCCTGATAAATCCCTTTTGGGAATTTTGGATCGTAACCTTGACCTTCGGAATCACTGCTCCGGTGGGGTCTGTAACCGTCCCTACGATGGAGGCGGTGTCTTGTGCCCAAGCTGTTGCCGACGCAAACAAAAGCGCCAGCGTCAGAGCGAACGCTCCTTTTCTCATGTGCCAGACCTCCTCTGCCATTTAATTTGGCGAAGGCCCCGGACCGCGACGCAAAGGAAACCCAAAAGTCAAAAAAAGAGAAGAACGAAGGCGCCCACAACTCGCTAATGCCCGTATAGTACATACACCCACCGCTATGCTGTGTCAAGCGCCCGCGCCTGAAAACCGCGGCGACCGGAGACCTTATTATTCAATTCTGGACGCTGGGAGGCTGCGGAAAAACGCTTGCGTACCGTCATTCTGAGCGAAGGGAAGAACCTGGGCAGTTGAGTTTTCAACGAACTACGGGGATCCGTCGGCGCCTGCGCTCCTCAGGACGACACCAACGAGGGTTTTTCCGCAGCCTGCTACGGTATTTGGGTGGGTAGGGAGGGTGGTGGCGCTTTGCCCGACAACCGCTCAGCCTGCTTATCGCGCTCCGTAGCTTGTAAACGCTGGGTGGTCGCTAACTCCTTCGCCGCCTCCTGTGACCGGCCCGCCTTGCGGTACGCTTGGCCTAACTGGTAATGGTAACTGGCCATCCGGGGATCGAGGGCAACGGCTGATTCGAGATAGTGAATCCCTGGCGCAGTATCGCCCTTCTGCACATACGCTTTTCCGAGTCCGGCAAGGGATTTGGGCAGCTTAGGCTGGCGTGCCAATGCTTGACGGAAGAATTTGACGGCCTCGTCCCATTGGCGGAGGTCCAAGCACACCTCTCCGCGGCTTTCATAACTGAAAGGCTCGTGAGGAGTGATGGTCATCTCCACGTCGAATTGCTTCGCGGCTTCATCCAGCATACCCATGCGCTGATAAACAACTCCCAGGTTGTAGTGCGTAAAACTTAATTTCGGGTCCAGTACGATCGTTTTTTCCAGTTCTGCCTTGGCCTGCTCGTTGCGAAAGAGATCGAGATATGCTTTTCCAAGAAGAAAATGCAAGTGGGCACTGTCGCCGCCAACCCGGATCATCTGGTCGAACGTCTTCTCGGATTCCTCCGTCCGCTTGATCTTGCCGTAGCTGATGCCCAAGGCGAACAGGTAATCGAGGTTGTCCTGCTCACCATGCAATAGGGGTTCGAGTTCCCGAACCGCGCGCGCATAGTCATCATCCAGAAAGTAACTCATCCCCCGCAGGTAGAGGGCTTGATAATTGTCCGGCTGGGCATGAAGGACGCTGGAGAATGCCTCAATTGCCTTGGAGAACTGCTCGGTATCGTAATAAGCCAAGCCCAAGTTCAGATCGAAACCGGGAATATTCGGGTCCAACCTTCTGGCCGCGAGCAACGCTCGAATCGCCGAGTTGTAGTTCTCCGTTCGCATGTAAACGACGCCCAGATTTGAGGCGGCTGCGGCGGAATGGGGATCGAGGCGAAGAACTTCCTGAAAACCCCGCTCCGCGGCGGCATAATCCTTGTCGATCAGGGCCTTTTGCGCGCGCTCGAAAATAGTCCGCGCGTCTTCAGCCGCCGGCTGCTGAGCCGGCGCACGCAGGATGAACAGCGCCAGAAAAACCGCTGGCAGCATGGGGGCCCTCATTTCACCGCATTTTCAAACCCTGCAAAAACCCATCTTACGCTTCTGTAGCCGCCCCGACCTGCGTCACGGTTCACTGTGACAGGTGGCCTAGTCGCGCGAGGCGGAAATCCCGCTCTGCGAATTGCGCCGCCGCGCCAAAAGCTCGGAATGTAAGCGGAACTCTCGCCGGGCCTCTTCCGTTTTTCCCAGCGCGAGCAGGGCCTGACCCAAGCCATAGTGCGCGCGGATCAACTTTTCATCCAGAGCCAGCGCCTGGCGATATTCACCCTCGGCTGCTTCCGGCTTGTGCTGCCTCAGATAACATTGTGCCAACTCGAAGTGGGCTTTGGCCCCGCCGGGCTCTCGGGCGATTGCCTGCTTGAGAAACTCCTCGGCCTCCAAGATCCGATCGTGCTCGAGCTCAATCGTCCCCGCGCGCATAAAGGCCCCCGCATATGACGGGTTAACCGCGATCTCCTCGCGGTACTCTGCCAGGGCCTCCTCATTCCTCCCCAAGCTTTCCTGGACCAGTCCCAGATCGTGGTGCGCCATGGGAAGCCGCGGATCGAGTTCAAGCGCCTTGCGCATTTCCGGAACGGCTTCCAGGTTCAGGTTGCGGTTAAGGTATGCCCTGCCCAAGAGCAGGTGACCTAGCGCATCCTGCGGCTTGAGCCGAATATAATCCTTCAAGGGAGGCACCGCGTGCGAATACTGGCCCTGGCCCAACTCCAGCATCGCCAGATTCAGATACGTTTCGGAATCGTTGGGATCGCATTGCAGGGCACGAAGCAGTTCGGTGCGCACTGCATCAAGGCGCCCCACTTTGAACTCCAGTGCGGCGGCAACTTTGTGCAAGCTCGCCGAATTCGGATATAGCTTTAAAGCCTCGTTGATGGCGTTGCGGGCTCCCTCAGCGTCGCCTTTCTCAGCAAGGTGAGAGGCACTCTCGGCAGCTTTCTCCGCAGCGGTCTGGCAGATCGCCGGCTGGCCGACGGCCAAGCACGCCAACAGCACTACTGAGCAGGCAAGCACATCGTGCCGCCACAGAACTTCCATGTCTCCCTTTTCAGCCCGCTCGAGATGCCCTGCAAGGCTCTTCAGTGTCTTTTCCAACCGCTCTGCCTCCAAACGACAATGGCCAGCCCCTCTGGGTGAAGTGCTTCTTGACAGCAGAAAGACAAATAGTCTATAAGAATATCAGCGTCAGGGCAGAAATTATTACTAAATACGGCGATTTAGACAAGGTTCACGTCCTCGATTTTGTGATGTTGTCCTCTTGAGGCGGATCACTTCGCCCGGGAGTGAGTGGCTGGAAGACTATTGAGAGGAGGCACGTGCCATGGCTAGGCGTAGTCACCTTCAGAGGCTTGTAGTCGGGTCCCTCGCAGTTGCGTCCGTGTTTTGTGTGAATAGCGGCCGCCCGTGTCGGGCTCAAGAAGTAGCCGCAACCATGTTCGGGACGGTTATCGATCCTGCCGGGGCCGCGATACCCGATGTAGCCGTAACCATCACGCAGCCGGACAGGGGTCAAACCGTGGTTGTTAGAACCGGTCCCGGTGGAAACTTCGAAGCGACTTCGCTCCGCGCCGGGACATATACATTGACTGTCGAACACGCGGGATTTGAAAAATACGTCCGGAGCGGAATTCAGCTCGACGTCGCCCAGAAAGCCCGAATCGACATTCAACTCCGGGTGGGAGCGGTCACGACGGAGGTAGAAGTGGCGGGGATGGCTTCCCAGGTCGAAACCGCCACTGCAACCGTTTCAGCAACCGTTGACCCAACTACGGTGACAGAACTGCCCCTCAACATTCGCCGCTTTGGGGCATTAGGTCTCTTGATGCCAGGGGTCGTACCCGACCGCGGCGGATTCGCCAACAGCGTCTTGGGTTCCCCATTCAGTGAGACCACCTTCGCTTCGAACGGCGGCCGAAGTTCGGGCAATAACGTATTGATCGACGGAGTGGACTCGCAGAACCTCTTCACCGGGGGTTTCTCGGTTCAGCCTTCACCCGACGCCATTCAGGAATTCAAATTCCAGACTGAATCCTTCTCGGCAGCATTCGGGAAGCGCGCGGGTTCAACGCTCAATCTTGTGACCAAGTCGGGGACCAACGAGTTTCATGGCACCCTCTTTGAGTTCTTGCGCAACGACAAGTTGGACGCTCGAAACTTCTTTGACGTCAATCAAACAAACCCTGTGAGTGGGGCGGAGATTCCGGGTTCGGCGCGACCCGAATACCGCCGCAATCAGTTCGGCGGCTTCATCGGTGGGCCCATCAAGAAAGACAAGATGTTTATCTTCGGCGGCTACGATGGATTTCGCGAACGCAAGGGCTTGACGTCAGTTGATACCATCCCGACACCCCTGATGCTCAGCGGGGACTTTTCCCAGTTGCTCGACCCCTCGAACCCGTTCGGAGTGACGCCGATTATGAACGTCCGTCCGGACCTGTGCACGGCTGCGCCCGCAGGCGCTTTCCCGGGAAATGTGATCCCTCAGAGTTGCCTCGACTCGGTTGCGTTGAAAGCTATTTCATACAATCCCTGGCCCGCTCCCAACGTCCCGGGAATTCAGTTCAACTATATTGCCACGCCGATCCGTCGAAGAACCGACAACCAGTACCTGGTTAAATACGACTACGAAATCAGCTCCCAAGACAAGCTGTTTGTGCGATTCATTCGTGCCATCTCGACCACGTATTCGACGGAACCCTCTTACTCGAACCTCCCGACTTTCGGGGATAAGATCCCCTATTATGGGACGAATGTGGCCCTGGGATGGACCCACACCTTCAGTGGAACTCTCCTGAATGAGGTCCGCATTGGCTTTTCGCGCAACCAGGACGTCGCCACATGCGCGAGTTGCCCAAGAAAGCCAGGATTCATTGCCAGCTTCGGCATCAAGGGCTTCTCCCTCCCTGGGGAGCCCGCAACTTTTCAAGCTCTGTCGCCGAAACAGGAAGGATTCCCTGCCTTCGAATTCTCCAATGGTTATGAGACGATTGGAGACTCGAACTATCGGCCGGTCGAGTCAAACGACATGGTCGAGAAGTATTACGACGGGTTGACGTGGATCAAGGGTAAACACACTATTACAGCCGGCGTGGATCTGGACCCTTATCAATCCTTCCGCAACCAGGCGCCTGTTTCTCCCCACGGCCAGTTCTACTACCAGAACCAGTATAGCGGGTTCGGGATATCCGATTTCATGCTCGGGTATCCCAGCCTTGCGGGCGCCAGCATCAGGGATGCCGTGAACGAACACACGGGCGGCTTCTATGCGGCGTTCTTCCAGGACGATATTCGCGCGTCCAATAAACTGACCATTAACATCGGAGTGCGGTGGGAGCACCACCGCTTCCCCATCGACCGGGGGAACGTGGGCGGAGCGTTGTTCCGGATTCCTGGCGCGGGGATAGAGACGCCTGGGAACGCCATGCTGGTGATGCCCGCTCCCGTGGCGGACTCGTATTGCAACGATCCGCTCTACACAAATGCCGAAGGCGACCATCTCGTCATGTGCACCTCCGACATGAAGAAGTGGGGCTTCACAGGGCGTAAGGCAAGGTCGCTGGCCTTTGGGGACAATTTCAACTGGGCGCCGCGGATTGGGTTCGCGTGGCGGCCGACGGCCTCGGACAGGCTCGTGGTCCGGGCCGGCTATGGGATGTTCTTCGACTTCCCCGATTTCAATATTTTCCACTATGGGTTCAACAATCCCATTCAGGGCGCAACCTTTCTCCAGAACTACGAAGCCAACGGGTATCCGACACATTTCACACAAACGGCCTTTGCCCAGGCTGGCCCCGTCCCGCTCAGCGAGAGTTTCCTCTCAATCAACGTCGATCCCCATTTTCGCCAGTCGTACATTCACGAGTGGGATTTCGATCTCGAGAGCCAACTCACTCAGAGCCTGGCGCTCGACACGCGGTACCTGGGGACCTCCGCCATCGAAATGACGCACTTCCATTGCTTTGGCAACCAACCCCTTCCGGGCCCTGGGGACATTCAGCCGCGCCGGATCTACCCGGACTTTGGCAATACCTGTGAAGGAGGTCCGGGCGCCAATGCCAACTACAACAGCTTGCAGGTGCAGCTCACCAAGCGAATGTCGCATGGCCTTGACTTCATAGCCGGGTACACTTGGGCCCACCAATTGTCAAATAACGAAGGTGAAGAAGGGGGCTATGCCGACAGTGGCTCAGGTCTGGGGCAGAATGACAACAATCCAGGCGGAGAGTACGGAAACGGCCTCAACGATGTTCGCCACCGCTTTACGTGGGGCGGTGTCTATCAGTTGCCTTTCGGACCCGGTAAGCGCTTTGTCTCAGGATCTGGCGGGCTGTTGAATAACCTCATCGGAGGATGGGAATTGGCGCCCAACCTCGAGATGCAGACCGGCTTCTACTGGACACCCGTTGCAGGCCAGGATATTGCGAACGTCGGGAGCGGCGCCATGCGTCCGGACCGGACCTGCAATGGAAACATTGGCCATCGCACCATAGACCACTGGTTTGATACGAGTTGCTTCACGGTCGATGCGCTGCTCGCCGGCCAGGCCAACGGCGTCTATCGCTTCGGCAACTCAGGGCGCAGCATCATCGTTGGTCCAGGCATCTTCAGCCTGGACTTTGGCCTGTACAAGACCTTCAGCCTCTCCGAGCGAATCAAGTTGCAGTTCCGAAGCGAATACTTCAACGCCTTGAACCACACGAACTTCGGTTCCCCTGACATGAGCGTGGCGGATGGCTCCGGCATGGGAGTCGTTTCCAGCACCTATGGGGATAACCGGGAAATTCAGTTCGCGCTGAAGTTGACTTACTGATTTGCAAAACGGCTCTCGCGGCCGCCCCGAGCCCCCAATCGAAGGGTGGCGCAGACATTGGAGTCAATGTCTGCGCCACCCGTGCTCAACCAGGGGCAACTACAAGGGTTGCCCCTACAACCTCAGGGCTGCTTGACGAGACCCTTTCCTTCCTCCACGGTAAGAAATTTGTCCGCCTCGAGACCCTCACATTTGTCAATGGCGCCGCTCGGCCAGCGGATTTCGAGCCGGTCGATTCGCGTCGCAGGCCCCAGGCCAAAGTGGACGCGCAGATCGTCTTGGGAGAGGTAGCTGCCTCCGCTCCGGACTTCGTCAATCTGCATTCGGCCTCCAGCCACTACCTGCACGCGTGCACCGATTCCGTCGCGATTGGAGCGTGTCCCTTCGAGGCGAACTGTCAACCAGTGGTTTAGGAAGGAGCCGAGGTTGTGAAGCAACAATGGAGAATCGTTCTGATCGTTAACAGCGACGTCAATCCTACCGTCGTTATCGTAATCGAGAAAGGCCACGCCGCGGCTCGAGCGGCGGAGGTTGAAGCCTGGGCCTGCGACCGCAGTCAGATCCTCGAAAGTCCCGTTGCACAAGTTGCGGTAAAGCGCATTCTGCTGGCGGTAGGGCGATTCTGGATGGCCGTGGCTTTCTAGTTCAGGATAGACGTGGCCATTAGCGATGAAAAGATCAGGGCAGCCATCGTTGTCGAAATCAAAAAAGCCCCCGCCCCAGCTTAGCCTTTGCAGGTTAAAACCCAGCTTCGCGTCGAAGGTGCGAAAGCCAAACGTGCCGCCGCCATCGTTCCGGTAGAGATCGGGCACGTCCTGATCAAAATTCGTTTTGAAGATGTCGAGCAGGCCGTCCCCATCGTAATCTCCTGCGGAAACGCCCATCCCCGCCTGCTCCAGGCCGTCTTCCGTGTAAGCGACGCCGGCCTCCACGCCGCGTTCGGTAAACGTCCCGTCCATATTGTTTTGGAAGAGGAGGCTGGCCATGGAGTCGCAAGCAACATAGAGGTCGGGCCATCCCCGGTTCAGGAAATCCGCGGTGAGCACTCCCAGCGCATAGCATCCTGCCGCCTTGCGGATTCCAGAGCGTTCGGATACGTCCGCGAACTTCCCCTGACCTTCGTTGTGATACAGAAAGCTCCGGCCAAAAGGGAGTCCGCGCGGCCCGCAGTACACGGCTACTCCTTTAAACTCGCAGTTCGGGCCGGAACCGGGCAGGGGCGCCGTTTTCTCGTTGGCGGTCACATATCCGCCCACGAAAAGATCCAACTTGCCGTCGCGGTCGTAGTCGAAGAAGGAGCAACCGGAGCCCCAATCTTGCTGGGGATCGTCCAGGCCGGCGGCTTTGGTCACGTCGGTGAATGTGCCGTCGCCGTTGTTATGGTAAAGGCTGTTCGAGGCGCCGTAGTAGGTCACGAACAGGTCGTCGTAGCCGTCATTGTCATAATCGCCTGCACAAACGCCTTGCGCCCACCCGGAACGCCCGAGCCCGGAGCCGGCGGTCACGTCGGTGAAGGTCCCATCGCGGTTGTTGTGGTAAAGGTGATTTGTCGGAGCCGCGCCAGCGGGAAAACCTTCGAGAGTGCTGCCGTTCAAAATGAAAAGATCAGGGTGGCTATCGCGGTCGTAGTCAATGGCGGCAATTCCGCTCCCTGTACTCTCCCAGATGTACTTCTTGGCTTTCTCTCCTCCGTTCACGTTCACCATGGTCAAACCCGCTTGCAGCGCGGCGTCGACGAATTGCGTCGGCCCGCTAGCGGGGAACGGCCCCAAATGGGATGACATTGCAGCCGCGAGGATCAGCCCGCACGCAACACCAGTCGCCAGGAAAATCCTCCCCCAACGGTTACGGTTTGGCGTCCTTGCGAGATAGCGGGTGGACGGCAGAGGCGACTCTCCTCAATCAATCGTTGGAGGTAGTGGCGGACACGCTTCTCGCTTATTCTACCTGATTTCGTTTGCTCCACCGTTGTTTTGGGCCTCTTGAAGGCAGTCCCTCAGCTCGAAGTGGAGGCGGCTTTAAGCCGGGCGTTTAACGAGGTAAACTCGCCGCTCCGAATTCAACCCGAATTCCGAATATGCCAGGCTCTTTATGCTATGATCAGGAGCGATTGACGACTGACTGCTGCGGGAACAATTTTGTCGAGCTACCCTTTCAGACTGCCGCTGCCAGTTCTGTTTTTCGTCTTCGCGGTGTTGTCGATCCACTCTGTTCCTGCTATGCCGCAATCCGCTGCAACACTCCCCAAGTCAGATACTTCCCCGGACAGGACCCAAATCGAACAGCTCGTCGTTTCGAAGCAATATAACAAAGCTGAGGCTATGGTCGAATCCGAGATCGTAAAAGGGACTCCACCGTCGCGGGCCAATTTCTGGATGGGAAAAGTCTATCTCGACCACGATGAGTGGGCGCGCGCGGCAGATTACCTCGAGAGGTCCATCAAGGCTCAAAATAGCAACGACCAGGCGCATCTGTTTCTCGGGCTGGCCTATCGTGAATTGAATCAACCCCGGCAAGCCGAGCGTGAGTTTATGCAAGCGGTGAGCCTGAATCCGCGCAGCGACGTGAACGCTTATTTCGCCGGCCAACAACTGTTGCTTGATCTCAAATATGATGCGGCATTGTCCTATCTTTACCAGGCCGTAAAACTGAACCCGCGGAATGCCCTGGCTTATCGCGCTTTGGGTACCACGCAAGCGCATTTGGGCAATTATGGCCTGGCGGAACCTTACTATCGAAAGGCTGTGGCAGCCCTTGACCCCGCGGCGACCTCCGATCCGGGCCCCTTGCTGGACCTGGCGTTCGTCCTCCTTCTGGGTCACGATGGGGCCAAAGTCGAGGAGGCCTTGCGATTATCCAGGCGGGCAGCGCAAATTGAGCCTGCTTCCGGCAGCGCCCATTATCTGGTGGGAAAGGCATTGATGAGTCAAGGCCGCGTGAAAGAGGCCGTGCCCGAACTGGTCCTGGCGGCGCAGCTCAACCCCGATGACGGTAAGCCTCACTTCCAGCTTGCACTCGCCTACGAGCGCTTGGGTGACAATGCCAAAGCTCGTGCCGAACGCCAAGCCCTCGCAAAAACCAAGCAGCGCTTGGGTCAGCAGGGCATGGCGTCAGGGAGTGTTCTTCCCGGGCCCCAGGAGTGAGATCACGGAGCTCGAGAATCATTTCCGGAAGGGAACCTGCCGAATAATCCCCTCCCCCTCTTTGATGACCAGAATGCGGTCAATGGGCGGATCCTGGATGACCTGCGTTTCGCCCGCCGGCCATCGCACCTCGAGGCGGTCGATCTTGGTCCGGGCGCCCAAGCCGAAGTGAACGCGCAGATCGCTCGAGGATAGGTAGCTGCCTCCACTGCGGACCGTGTCGTATTGCGTCAGGTTTCCTGACACTAATTTGATCTCAGCGCCAATCCCATCGCGGTTGCTCTTGGCGCCGATCGTCTTTACCAGAACGGAGTGGTTACGATTCTTGCGCGCGTGGCGGAGCAGGTCCGGCGAGCCGTTCATGTTGCTCACCATGATTTCCAGGTCACCGTCGTTGTCGTAGTCAGCCACTGCCAGCCCGCGGGCGACTTTCTTAATCGAGAGGCCTGGCCCCGAGCGTAGGCCTACTTCCTCAAACCTACCGTCCCCACGGTTGTGGAACAGGAGGTTTCGCTCGGCGTAGGTGATTCCCGTCGCATAGCGGTCGATTTGCGGGAACGTCTGGCCGTCCGCGAGAAAGATATCCTTCCACCCGTCGTTGTCG
>Ga0335078_10010600_pt1 | contig 13647 bp, 12 predicted proteins | sample Lox_Sample_32_FD_206711 | JGI IMG/M metagenome (GOLD analysis project Ga0335078, IMG submission 206711) | Soil microbial communities from Loxahatchee National Wildlife Refuge, Florida, United States - Lox_Sample_3.2 | ecosystem: Environmental > Terrestrial > Soil > Wetlands | place: USA...
CAATTCTCGATCGGTGTGATGTCGCCGGACGGAAAAGGCGAACGGATCCTGTCCTCGAGCTACCTCGACGAGGGGCCGACCTGGGCGCCCAATGGTCGCGTGCTGATGTTCTTCCGCGAGAGCCCGAGCGACGCGAGCGGTCGCGGCGGGTCGACCCGGCTCTACACGGTCGACATCACCGGGCAAAATCTGCGCGAAGTTGTCACACCGACGGACGCTTCCGATCCGGCCTGGAGCCCCTTGATTCCCTAGGGTTTGCTCGATATATTCCGCGACGTTTCGATAGGGGTTCACGGGTGTATTTGTCGTTCGCTTGTGCGAACGCCCGTGCGGTCAAGTCAGCCCACTCATCGGCATGTCCACAACAAGTCAGTACAGCATTGTGCTGAGGGGTCAAAAAATGCGCATAACACTCGTTTCCATGATCGCAGCTGCAGCCTTCGTCCTGGCTGCTTGCGAGTCCACGCCAGAGACCGCCGGCAACGCGTCGGGCAGCGGTACCGGCACCGCGCCAATGGCGCCGATGAATCCGACCAGCCCGGTTCCGGGTAGCAAGGAAGACTTCGTCACCAACGTCGGTGACCGCGTCTTCTTCGCGTTCGACAAGTCCGATCTCAGCGCCGATTCGCGCCGCACGCTCGAGCGCCAGGCCGCCTGGCTCAAGCAGTGGTCGAACCAGCGCCTGACCATCGAGGGTCACTGCGACGAGCGCGGCACGCGCGAGTACAACTTGGCGCTCGGCGAGCGCCGGGCCAACGCGGTGAAGGACTACCTCGTCGCACAGGGCATCTCGGCGAGCCGCCTGAGCACGATCAGCTACGGCAAGGAGCGCCCGGCTGTGCTTGGCTCGAACGAGGCCGCCTGGGCGCAGAACCGGCGCGGAGTGTCGGTCCCGCAGTAAGGCTTCGCCGAACCTTCGGCGCCTGACAGGGGCGCCGGTTCCTGGGCCGGCTGGCTCGTGGAACCGGCGCCTTTGTTTTGCCCTTATGTCGGCTTATAAGTCCGTCCCGGCGTTAACGAATACGGGACGAGACGATCCGTGCGGGTTGCCGTGATGACGCTGCGTCGTTGCTCAAGGGACCCGGGTCGCGTGCGGTCTCGCGGGCTCCTGTGGGCTTTGCCGATGCTGATCGGCCTGGCAAGCCTGCCGGCCGCCGCTCAGCAGGACGTCGGTTCGCTGGTCGACCGCGTGCAGCGCATGGAGCGCGACATCAGCACCCTCCAGCAGCAGGTATACGGCGGCAAACCGCCGGCGCCCGCCGCGTCGGCCCAGGACACCGAGGCGACCGCCGCCGCGACCGTGCGGATGTCGCAGATCGAAAGCGACCTGCGCGCCACCACGGGCCAGATCGAGGAGATCAATTTCAACGTCGGTCAGCTGCGCCAGCGGCTCGATCGACTGGCGACCGACGTCGACTTCCGCCTCCAACAGCTCGAGAAGGTCGCGGCCGGCCAAGCCCCCGCCGCCGGGGCGGCGCCGCCGGTCGCTGCCGCCGGACCCACCCCGGCCGGCGCCGCCCCGGGGGCGGCTGTCGCCGCGGCCTCGGCGGGTGGCGCCGCGGCACCGATGGCGGGCGCCAGCGCCGACGCGGGCACGACGGGCGAGCCGCCCGTGACCATGGGCGCGCCGCCACGCAACCTCGGCACGATCCCGACCAGTGTTGACCGGTCCCTGCCGAGCGTGACCCCGGGAGCCCTTCCGCCGACGCAGACGGCCGCGGCGCCCGGTGCGATCCCGCCGACCGCGCTCACCCCGGGCGGCTCGGCGCCCGCGGCCAGCGTCCACATGCCGTCCGGTTCGGCCAAGGACCAGTACGACTACGCCTTCGATCTGTTGAAGCGGGCCGAATATGCCGAAGCCGAACAGGCGCTGCGCCAGTTCATCACGGCCTACCCGCACGATCCGCTGGCCGGCAACGCCCAGTACTGGCTCGGCGAGACCTATTACGTGCGGAATAACTACTCCGAGGCCGCCGCGCAGTTCCTCAAGGGCTACCAGACCTATCCGCAGAGCCCGAAGGCCCCCGACAATCTGTTCAAGCTCGGCCTGACCCTGACGATCCTGGGCAAGGTTCAGGAGGCGTGCTCGGCTTACCAGCGGTTCGATCGCGAATACCCTGGCGCACCCGGTGTGTTGAGGCGCCGGGTCAGCGATGAGCGGCAGCGGCTCGGCTGCAGCTGAGCCGACGGCGCCGCCGCTCGACGCCGCCGGCTTCGCGCGCCTGATGGCGGCGGTCGGTCCGTTCGAGCGGACCCCGACGATCGCCATCGCGGTATCGGGCGGCCCCGACAGCCTGGCGCTCGCGTTGCTGGCTGACCGCTGGGCGCGCGGGCGCGACGGCCGGGTGATCGCATTGACGGTCGATCACGGCCTGCGCCCAGAGTCCGCCGGCGAGGCGGCGCAAGTCGGGCGCTGGCTCGGCGCGCGCGCGATCGACCATCACGTGCTGCCATGGCACGACGAGCCGCGCGTCGGTGCCGCGACGCCAGCCGGCAACCTGCAGGCGCGTGCGCGCGCCGCCCGCCACGACCTGCTGGGGGCGTGGTGCGCCGCGTCGGGCGTGATGCACTTGCTGCTGGCGCACCATCTCGATGATCAGGCGGAGACCTTCCTGCTGCGGCTCGGGCGGGGCAGCGGCGTCGATGGCCTCGGCGCCATGGCGCCGGTCAGCTATACGCCGTCGTGCCGCGTGCTGCGGCCCTTGCTCGACGTGCCCAAGGCGCGCCTGGTCGCCACCTGCCACGCATTCGGCCAGGCGTTCGTCTCCGATCCGAGCAACCGCAACCCGGCGTTCGCGCGCGTGCGCCTGCGCGAGGCCCTGCCGGCGCTCGGCGCCGACGGGCTCGCGGCCGGGCGCCTTGCGCGTACCGCGTCGGCGATGCGCCGCGCCCGTGCCGCGCTCGACCAGTCGACCACCGAGCTCCTGGTGCGCGCCGCCCAACCGCACCCCGGCGGGGTTTGTAAGCTTACGCGAAGCCTGCTGGTCGGCGCCCCGCGCGAGCTGGCTCTGCGCGCGCTCGCCGCCGTGCTCGGCTGCGTCGGCGGCGCGGTTTACCGGCCGCGGCTCGAACGTCTCGAGCGCCTGCTCGATGCGCTCGGCGCCAGCGCGGCCGCGGCGGCGGGTCCCCGCGCAGTCGCCCGCACCTTGGGCGGCTGCCGCGTCGTGGCGCGCGGCGACACGATCTGGGTCGCCCGCGAGGCGGCCGCGATGGCGCCGCCGGTGGCGCTCGCTGCCGATCGTGCGGTCGCCTGGGACGGGCGATTCGTGGTCTACGCCGCCGACCCGCTGCCGCCCGGCGCCAGCGTGGGCGGCCTGGGCGTCGCCGGGCTGGCCGCGCTCAGGGCCGCCGCACCCGCGCTCGGCCGCGGTGCCGTGCCGGCGCTCGGGCTGCCGGGCCTCCCGGCGGTGCGCGATCTTGACGGAGTCTTAGTGGTTCCCCACCTCAACTATTGTCGAGAGGGGCGCAGGACCGATACGATCGCTCGACTCCTGATCCTTCCGGAGCCCGCTTCGGCGCTGGCCGGCGCGGGTCCCTTGGCCGAGCCCGGGTGGATCGACGGCGGCCGTTGGTGACGAAACGGCCACAGCCCAGGCCTGGAGCGTTATCGCGGTAGGGGCTTGAGCGGTTCGGAGAGAGGCCTGCCATCGTGAACAATTTCGGCAAGAACCTGGCGCTCTGGATCATCATCGGTCTGCTCCTCGTCGCGCTGTTCAACTTGTTCCAGAACTCCTCGAGCCGCGGCCCGCATGCGCAGCTCGCCTTTTCCGATTTCCTGGGCGAGGTCGAGCGCGGCCAGGTGACCGACGTCACCATCCAGGGCAATACGATCCAGGGCCACTTCAACGACGGGCGCGCCTTCTCGACCTACGCGCCCAACGACCCCAACCTGGTCGACCGCCTGCAGAACCGCGGCGTCCGCATCTCGGCGGCGCCGGTCGAGGACGGCATGAACTCGGTGCTCGGGATCCTGATCTCGTGGTTCCCGATGCTGCTGTTCATCGGCGTGTGGATCTTCTTCATGCGCCAGATGCAGTCGGGCGGCGGCAAGGCGATGGGCTTCGGCAAGTCGCGCGCGCGCCTGCTGACCGAGAAGGTCGGCCGCGTCACCTTCGAGGACGTCGCCGGCATCGACGAGGCCAAGCAGGAGCTGCAGGAGATCGTCGAGTTCCTGAAGGACCCGCAGAAGTTCCAGCGCCTCGGCGGCAAGATCCCGAAGGGCGTGCTGCTGGTCGGTCCTCCGGGCACCGGCAAGACCCTGCTCGCTCGCGCGATCGCCGGCGAGGCGAACGTGCCGTTCTTCACCATCTCGGGCTCGGACTTCGTCGAGATGTTCGTCGGCGTCGGCGCGAGCCGGGTGCGCGACATGTTCGAGCAGGGCAAGAAGAACGCGCCCTGCATCATCTTCATCGACGAGATCGACGCGGTCGGCCGCCATCGCGGCGCCGGCCTCGGCGGCGGCAACGACGAGCGCGAGCAGACGCTCAACCAGCTGCTGGTCGAGATGGACGGCTTCGAGGCCAATGACGGGGTCATCTTGATCGCCGCGACCAACCGGCCCGACGTGCTCGATCCCGCACTGCTGCGCCCCGGCCGCTTCGACCGCCAGGTCGTGGTGCCCAATCCCGACGTCATGGGGCGCGAGAAGATCCTCAAGGTCCACATGCGCAAGGTGCCGCTGGCGGCCGACGTCGACGCCCGCATCATCGCGCGCGGCACACCGGGCTTCTCGGGCGCCGATCTCGCCAACCTGGTCAACGAGGCGGCGCTGCTAGCGGCACGACGCGGTAAGCGCGTCGTCGCCATGGGCGAATTCGAGGCCGCCAAGGACAAGGTGCTGATGGGCACCGAGCGACGCTCGATGGTGATGTCGGAGAAGGAAAAAGAGACCACCGCCTATCACGAGGGCGGCCATGCGCTGGTCGCGCTGCACGCGCCCGGCCACGATCCGTTGCACAAGGTCACGATCATCCCGCGTGGCCGCGCACTCGGCGTGACGATGTCGCTGCCCGAGAAGGACCGCTACGGCTTCTCGCGCCAGGAGATCGAGGCCAAGCTCGCCATGATGTTCGGCGGTCGGGTTGCCGAGGAGCTGATCTACGGTCCCGACAACGTCACCACGGGCGCTGCCGACGACATCCGCCAGGCGACCAACCTGGCGCGTCGCATGGTCACCGAATGGGGGATGAGCGACAAGCTCGGCCGGCTGCGCTACAGCGAGAACGAGGAGGAGGTGTTCCTCGGCCACTCGGTGACCCAGCGCAAGAACGTGTCCGACGCGACCGCCAAGATCATCGACGACGAGATTCGCCGCATCATCGACGAGGCCGAGCAGAGGGCGCACCGCATCCTGACCGAGAACATCGACCAGCTGCACGCGATCGCCAAAGGCCTGCTCGAGTACGAGACCCTGTCGGGCGACGAGATCAAGGCGCTGATCCGCGGCGAGCCGATCTATCGCGACACCGACGATACGCCCAAGGCCAGCGCGCCGCCGCCGTCCGGCCGGCGCGCCTCGGTGCCGCCCAGCGGCACGCCCGATCCGGGCGCCTTCGAGCCCAAGCCGCAACCCGGCGCCGGCGACTGACGCCGCCGATCTTCGCGCGCGGGCAAGGACGCCCGTGAGGTTGCGGTGACGATGTACCACGAGCCGCTCGGTCTCTTGTCCGGCGGATGCGCGGCGGACGCCTGCGCATCCGGCTTCGCGCTGCCGCTCGCCGGGGGCGCGCTTGCCTTCACGGCGGTCGCGAGCCATGCGCGCGGCGCGCCTCCGCGCCTGCGTTCGTTCGACGTGCTCGACGCGACGGCGCGCGCGTCGCTGACCACGCCGCGGTCGCCATGGGCCGGCCTCGAGCTGTCGCGTCCGCGCATCATGGGCGTCGTCAACGTGACGCCCGACAGCTTCTCCGACGGTGGCGCCCATCTGGATCCGGGTGCCGCCACGGCGCACGGCCTGGCGCTCGCTGCCGCCGGTGCCGACCTGGTCGATGTCGGCGGCGAGTCGACGCGGCCGGGCGCCGAGGCGACCGACGAGATCGAGGAGCGCCGGCGCGTCGTGCCGGTCGTCAAGGCGCTGAGCGCCCAGGGCGTGCCGGTCTCGATCGACAGCCGGCGCGCCGGCGTGATGGCGGCGGCGCTCGACGCCGGCGCCCGTGTGCTCAACGACGTCACGGCGCTCGAAGGCGACGGCAGTCTCGATCTCGCGGCCCGCGCCGGTGTGCCCGTGATCCTGATGCACATGCGCGGCACGCCGCGCACCATGCAGCAGGACGCACGCTACGATGATCTGCTGCTCGACGTGTTCGATTACCTGGCTGCGCGCATCGCGGCGTGCCGCGCCGCGGGCATCGCGCCCGACCGCATCGCGATCGATCCCGGTCTCGGATTCGCCAAGACGGCCGACCACAACCTGACGATCCTGAGCCACCTGACCTTGTTCCACGGGCTGGGCCATCCGCTCGTGGTGGGGGCGTCGCGCAAGAGCTTCATCGGCCGGCTGGCCGCCGGCGCGCCGGCGGCCGAACGGCTCGGCGGCTCGCTCGCCGCGGCGCTCCACGGCGTCGCGCGCGGCGCGCAGCTGGTGCGCGTTCACGACGTCCGCGAGACCGCCCAGGCGCTTACGATCTGGCAGGCCGTGGCCGCGCACGCGCCCGTCGACCTGTCGCGCCCGCTGCCCGGTCTGCTATAAGGCGGGCGATTTCGAGGACGTTCCCGCCATGACGACCCCGCTGTTCGGCACCGACGGCATTCGCGGCTTGGCCAACGAAGAGCCGATGACCGCGATGACTGCGCTCAAGGTCGCGCTCGCCGCGGGCAATCATTTCCGCAACGAGGACCGGCGCCATGTCGCGGTGATCGGCAAGGATACCCGTCTGTCGGGCTACATGCTCGAGCCGGCGCTCGCTGCCGGACTGATCTCGGTCGGCATCGACGTGGTGCTGGTCGGGCCGCTGCCGACGCCCGCGATCGCCATGCTGACGCGCTCGATGCGCGCCGATCTCGGCATCATGATCTCGGCGTCGCACAACCCGTACCAGGACAACGGCATCAAGCTGTTCGGCCCCGACGGCTACAAGCTGTCCGATGCCGTCGAGGCGGCGATCGCTGCGATGGTGCAGGAGGGCCGCCCGCCGGCGCTCGCGGCGCCCGACGCGCTCGGCCGGGCCCGTCGCCTGGACGACGCGCAAGGTCGCTACATCGAGTTCGTCAAGAACAGCTTCCCGCGCGGTCTCAGGCTCGACGGCCTCAAGGTCGTGATCGACTGCGCGCACGGCGCCGCCTACAAGGTCGCGCCGACCGTGCTGTGGGAGCTCGGCGCCGAGGTGGTGCCGATCGGCGTGCAGCCCGACGGCTTCAACATCAACCGGGATTCGGGCGCGGTCCACGTCGATACGCTGACCAAGCAGGTGGTCGCGCACGACGCCGATCTCGGCATCGCGCTCGACGGCGACGCCGACCGCGTGATCATGGTCGACGAGCACGGTGCCGTGGTCGACGGCGACCAGATCATGGGTCTCGTCGCGTCGTCCTGGGCGGACGACGGGCGGCTCAAGGGCGGCGGCCTGGTCGCCACCGTGATGTCGAATCTCGGGCTCGAGCGCCATCTCGACACGCTCGGCCTCAAGCTCGTGCGCACGCGGGTGGGCGACCGCTACGTGGTCGAGGAGATGCGGCGTTCCGGCTTCAATGTCGGCGGCGAGCAGTCCGGGCACATCATCCTCTCGGACTACACGACCACCGGCGACGGCCTGATCGCGGCGCTGCAGTTCCTCGCGGTGGTGATCCAGAGCGAGCGGCCGGCGAGCGCGGTCGCGCGCGTGTTCACGCCGCTGCCCCAGGTGCTGAAGAGCGTGCGTTTCGCCCGCAACGGCAAGGCGCCGCTCGACCACGCGGCCGTCCAGGCTACGATCGCCGACGCCGAGCGCCGGCTCGGCACGCGCGGCCGCCTAGTCATCCGCAAGTCGGGCACCGAGCCGGTGATCCGCGTGATGGCCGAGGGCGAGGACGGCGCGATGGTGGGTAGCATCGTCGACGAGATCGCCGCCGCGATCGCGCGCGCCGTCGGCTGACGCGGCGACGTCCGATGCAGATGCGGGGTCGCGTGCTGATCGTCGCGGGCTCGGATTCCGGCGGTGGCGCCGGCATCCAGGCGGATATCAAAACGGTGACCGCGCTCGGCGGCTTCGCGATGACGGCGGTGACCGCGCTGACCGCGCAGAACACCACCGGCGTGTTCGCCATCCACGCCGTACCGCCGGCATTCGTCCAGGAGCAGATGCGCTGCGTGCTGGGCGATCTTGGCGCCGACTGCATCAAGCTCGGCATGCTGCATTCCGCCCCGCTGATCCGCGCGGTCGCCGCGGTGATCGCCGCCGAGGCGCCCGGCGTGCCGCTGGTCGTCGATCCCGTGATGGTGGCGAAGGGCGGCGCGCGCCTGCTCGAACCCGACGCGCTGGCCGATCTCACGGCGTTGCTGATCGCGCGCGCGAGCCTGGTGACGCCCAACCTGCCCGAGGCCGAACTGCTCGCCGGCATGACGATCGCCGACCTCGGGGACCGCCGGCGTGCCGCGGCGGCGATCCTTGCAACCGGCGCGCGCGCCGTGCTGCTCAAGGGCGGGCACGGCGGCGAGGACCCGTTGATCGACCTCTTGGTCGAGCGCGCCGAAACGGGTGAACGCGTGACCGAGTTCACCAGCCCACGGCTGGCGACGCGCCACACCCACGGCACCGGTTGCACGCTTGCATCGGCGATCGCGACGGGGTTGGCGCAGGGCCTCGCGCTCGCCCCGGCGGTCGAGCGCGCACGACGCTACGTGCACGAGGCGATGCGCACCGCACCCGGTTACGGTGCGGGCCATGGGCCGCTCAACCACGCCGTGACCGTCGCGGACTGAGCGCGATCGGGCATGGCCTTCGATCCGACACGGTTGACCGACCGCACGACGTTTCGGGTGTGGACCCAGGACAAGCTGCGCTACGCCGACACCGACCGTCAGGGCCACATCAACAATGCGGTGTTCGCGACCTTCCTGGAGAGCGGGCGCGTCGCCTTTCTCTACGATCCGGCGACGCCGCTCGCGCCGCCCGGCTGCGAATTCGTGATCGCGCGGCTCGCCGTCGACTTTCTCGCCGAGCTGCGCTGGCCGGGCATCGTCGACATCGGATCCGCCGTGCTGTCGCTCGGCCGCAGCTCGATCACGATCGCCCAGGGGGTTTTCGCCGGCGAAACGTGCGCGGCGACCGCCGAGACCGTCGTCGTGCTGACCGACGCGGCGACCCGCCGCTCGACGCCGCTCACCGATCCGCTGCGCGCGCGGCTGACCGCGCTGGCGATCGCCGGCTGAAGGATGGCCGAGTCGCTGTCGACCGGTGCGGCGCGTCCGGGCCGCGCAATCACGCTGCTCAGCATGGCGGCCTTCGTGTCGACGGCAACGGTGCGGGTCGCCGATCCGCTGCTGCCGCAGATCGCGCACGAGTTCGACGTCACGCCGGCCGCGGCCTCCGTGGTGGCGACCAGCGCGGCGTTGGCCTACGGGCTGTTTCAGATCGTCTACGGTGCCATCGGCGATCGCTTCGGCAAGTTCACCGTGATCGCGGCCGTGACCTTGTGCGCGGCTTTCAGCACCGCGGCGGCCTCGCTGGCCGGCGATCTGACGGTGCTCGGCCTGCTGCGCTTCATCAGCGGCGGCACCGCCGCAGTCGTGATTCCGCTCGCGATCGCGCACATCGGCGACGTCGTGCCCTATGAACAGCGTCAGGCGGTGCTCGGACGCTTTCTGTCCGGCCAGATCCTCGGTGTCCTGTTCGGCCAAGCGGTCGGCGGCATCTTCGCGGACCATGTCGGCTGGCGCGGCATCTTCCTGCTGCTCGGCGTGCTCTACCTGGCGATCGACGGACTGCTTTGGCTCGAGCTCATCTCTGGGCGCGTCGTTGATCGGCGGGCGCAGGCCGCCAGCCTGCGCGGCCTGCCGGGGCGGTACCTCGCGCTGCTGCGGCTCGCCACGGTGCGCCGTGTGGTCGCCATCGTCTGCGCCGAGGGTTTCCTGTTCTTCGGCGGCTTGACTTATCTCGGCGCCTTCGCACGCCACGAGTTCGCGCTCAGCTACACCGGGGTCGGGCTGGTGCTCGGCTGGTTCGGCATCGGCGGGATGATCTACGCCGTGACGGTGAAATGGTTCATCGCCCGGCTCGGCGAACGCGGCATGGTGCGGGTGGGCGGCACGTTGTGGACCGCGGGGTTCCTCGCCATCGCCGGCGCGGGCGGCTGGTGGTGGCTGCCGGCGGCCGTGATGGCGGCGGGCGTTGGCTTCTACATGCACCACGCGACCTTGCAGACCATCGCGACCCAGATGGCGCCGCAGGCGCGCGGCTTGGCGATCTCGCTGTTCGCGTTCTTGTTCTATATCGGCCAGGCGCTGGGCGTCGCGCTGTGCGGCCAGCTGATCGAGCTTGCAGGCTATCGTGTCATGTTCGCGGTCGTCGGCGCGGCGCTCGCCGGGCTGGCCCTCACCTTCGCCGAGACCGTGCTGCGCCCGAGCCGCTTCTGACCAGTCGTGCACGATCGACAGGATCGTCGCGCCGGGCCGGATCGCGGCAAACCCATCCTCACGCCGGCTGCATGGGCCGCCGCGCCGGCCTAAGTCTCCAGCACGGTGTCGATCTCGTCCTGGTTCAGCGCCTTATCGGCGCCGTGGATGATGCTCGCGGCGACGTCGACCAGACGATGCATCGGATCGAGCGCGATGGTGATCTTCTGGCGCAAGAGGCGAGCATCGTCGCGCGAGCGTGCCGTCTCGGCGTGCCGCAGGGTGCCGTCGATCACCGCCTGGAGCTGCAGGATCGTGGTCTCGAACGGCTCCTTGTAGCGCGCCGGCACGTGCGGATAGAGCTCGATGGCGAGATCGCGGAACGGACAGCTCGAGCTCGCGAAATGCTCGACGTAATCCTTCGGCTCCCAGGCCTTGGCCTCATCGAGCATCTCGGGCATGTCTGGAACCATCTCGAGCAGCATGATGATCTCGTTGAAATGGTTCAGGTAGTCGGTGGCGAGCAGCGTGGTCTCGGAGATGTTGGTGCCGTGTACGCGCGCGCGCAGCGCGGCCAATACGGGGTCGGCCGGAGCGTCCGCCGTCGGGGCTTCCGTCGAAAGGTGGGGCGCTAGATCCTGCGTCGCCATGGGGCCAGCTTAGTTCAAATGTGCCGCTGATGCATATCTTCCTAATGCCGCCGCGACACTAGACGATCGAGCGCATGGGCTCCGCGGCGCTGCGCAAGAGCCCGGCCAGCACGCCGAGACCGCGCTCGAGCTCCGCGGTCGAGCGCGGCGCGCCGAGCGAAACCCGGATGGCATCGAGCGGCGGGCGGCCGATCGCGAAATGGGTGCCGGCGCTCACCAGCACGCCGTTGCGTTGCGCCTCCCCGGCGAACGCCTCGTCGGTCCAGGGCTCGGGCAGCGTCAGCCACAGATGCAACGAGTTGGCATGGGTCGGTGCGATCGGCGCGATGGCGAGCATGCGGCGCGCCAGCGCCTGGCGTTCGCGGCCGATCCGTCGCTTCGCCGTGACGAGGCGCATGAATTCGCCGCTCTCGACCCAGCGGCGCATCACCTCGGCCATCAGGGGCGCCGCCATCCAGACGGTGGTGCGCACGCCGGCGGCGATGCGCGCCGCCAGATCGGGCGGCATCACGATGAACGCGATGCGCAGGCCGGGCGTCAGGCTCTTCGAGGTGCCGTTGATGTAGAGCACGCGCTCGGGCGCCAGCGCGACCAGCGGCGGCGGCGCATCGGGCGTGAGGAAGCCGTAGACATCGTCCTCGATCACGCGCACGTCGTGGCGCGCCGCGATCGCGAGCATCGCCTTGCGCCGATCGAGCGACAGGGTTGTGCCGGTCGGGTTCTGCAGGGTCGGACACAGATAGAGCGCGCGCAGATCGGTCTCGCGGCATGCCGTCTCGAAGGCATCGGGTCGCACGCCCTCGTGATCCATGGCGATCGGCTTGATGCGCAAATGGAGCATGCGCGCGAGCGACTTGAAGCCGGCGTAGGTCAGCTGCTCGCATGCAACGGTGTCGCCCGGGTGCGCGAGCGCGCCGAGCGCGATCATCATGGCGTGCTGGGCGCCCGCGGTGAGCGCGATCCGCTCGGGCGCGACGTCGATCTCGAGCTGCCGCAGGAGCCGTGCCGTCGCGGCGCGATGCGCCGGCAGGCCGAAATGCGGCAGATAATCGAGCAGCTGGTCGAGCGCCGGATCGCGCGCCAGCTCGGCGAGCGTGTCGGCCAGCGCGGCCGCTTCGTCGCCGCTCGACACCTTGTTGATCGCAAGGTCGATCGCGTCGCCGGGCGTTGGCGCGTCGGCGACGATCGGACCGGGCTCGGGCCGCGCGCGCACGAAGGTGCCGCGACCGACCTCGCCGCCGATTAGGCCGCGCCGCTCCGCCTCGGCATAGGCGCGGCTCACGGTGCCGACTGTGACCCCGAGGCGGTAGGCGAGCTCGCGGTGGGTCGGCAGACGGGCGCCCGTCGGCAGCCGTCCGCTGGCGATGTCGCCGGCGAGCGCGTCGGCGATCGCACGGTAGCGCGGACCGCGGCGCGTCGACAGGTCGGGCAGCCATGCCGTCGTGATCGGCGACGGATCAGAGAGGAGTGAACTTGTCATGGTGACATTGTTAACATTGACACCGAATAATCTGCAATGCTCATGTCTATTGTCCCTGTATTTGCTTTCGGAGGAGGGACAATGTCGTCGGAGAAAACGATACAATCTGTCGGCGCGACGTGGTGGCGCCAGGGCATCGCGCTTGCGCCGATGCCGATCCTCAAGCTGCTCGCGCAGCTGATCGTGCGTTGGGCCCGCCAGCGCCAGCGCTACAGCCTCACCCAGCTCGACGACCGCATCCTGCGCGACATGGGCATCTCGCGCGCAGAGGCCGAGAACGAAGCGAACAAGCCGTTCTGGCGCGATTGAGCGGAGCGATGTCCGAGGGCGCGCCCCATCCCATCAACGGCCTGGGCCAGCCGGTCGGCACAGCGGTCGCCGGCTGGACCGCGCGGCCGATGCCGCCGCGCACCGCCATGGCGGGCCGGCTGTGTCGGGTCGAACCGCTCGACCCCGACCGCCACGCGGCGGCGCTGCACGCGGCGTTTGCAGCCGACCGTGAGGGTCGGCTGTGGACCTATCTGCCGTACGGTCCGTTCGCGCGGGTCGAGGATTTTCGCGCCCACATCGCGAGCGCGTGGAGCGGTCCGGAACGCGTGGTGCATGCCGTCGTCGATCTCGCGAGCGATCGGCCGGCGGGCGTCGCGAGCTATCTCAACATCGACGCGGCAGCCGGCAGCATCGAGGTCGGCGGTATCACGTACGCGCCGGTGCTGGCGCGCAGCGCCGCCGCCACCGAGGCCATGTATCTGATGATGCGCCGGGCGTTCGACGAACTCGGTTACCGGCGTTACGCCTGGCAGTGCAATGCGCTGAACGCCGCCTCGCGCGCCGCCGCCGCGCGGCTCGGCTTCCGCTACGAGGGCACATGGCGGCAGGCCAGCGTCACCAAGGGGCGCACGCGCGACACCGCGTGGTTCTCGATCCTCGACGCCGAGTGGCCCGAGCGCCGCGCCGCCTTCGAGCGCTGGCTCGACCCCGCCAACTTC
>Ga0335078_10010601_pt1 | contig 13647 bp, 15 predicted proteins | sample Lox_Sample_32_FD_206711 | JGI IMG/M metagenome (GOLD analysis project Ga0335078, IMG submission 206711) | Soil microbial communities from Loxahatchee National Wildlife Refuge, Florida, United States - Lox_Sample_3.2 | ecosystem: Environmental > Terrestrial > Soil > Wetlands | place: USA...
AAAACCCTGGCGCGCCCGCGGAAAAGCTCGCCGAATATTCGCGCGCGAGCCTGACGATCGCGACGACGGTGCGCCTTTCGCTCGACGACGGCTCGGCGATCTACGCCGAGGAGATCGTCGACAACCGTATCGGGCCGGCCTTCACGAAAAACGTCCTGCGCGCCACGCGGGAGTGATGGGTTTCGGCTGCTTCTCGCGCCTCGTGGCGGCGGGTCGGGGCGCGCCTGGAGACGCGAGCAAGAGCTTCAAGGACCAATCTGCCGCGAATACCGAGGCGGGCAGTCCCGGCCGCCTCGCGACCCGTCCCCCTCAATATTTCCGTAACAGGCTCACAAGCTTGCCCTGGATGCGCACGCGGTCCGGGCCGAAGATGCGCGTCTCATAGGCGGGATTCGCCGCCTCGAGCGCGATGGAGGCGCCGCGCTTGCGCAGGCGCTTCAGCGTCGCCTCCTCCTCGTCGATCAGGGCGACGACGATGTCGCCGGTCTCCGCTTGCTCCTGCTTGCGGATGACGACCGTGTCGCCGTCGAGAATGCCCGCCTCGATCATCGAATCGCCGCGCACCTCGAGCGCGAAATGCTCGCCCGAGCTCAAGAGATCGGGCGGCAGGCTGATCGTGTGGCTGCGCGACTGAATGGCGGAGATCGGCGTGCCGGCGGCGATACGGCCCATGACGGGGATCGCGACGTTCAGCTCCGCTTCCTCCTCCTCGCGCTCCTGAAGCGAGCGCACGCGGCCGAGATTCCCCTCGATGACGCTCGGCGAGAATTTTTTGGCGCCGCGAGCGCCCACCATCGGCGTCGCCGATTCGGGCAGACGGAGCACCTCGAGCGCGCGAGCGCGATTGGGAAGCCTGCGGATGAAGCCGCGCTCCTCGAGCGCCAGAATGAGCCGATGGATCCCTGATTTCGAGCGCAGATCGAGCGCGTCCTTCATCTCGTCGAAGGAGGGCGGAACGCCTGTCTCCTTCAGGCGCTCATGGATGAAGCGCAGAAGATCGCTCTGTTTTCTCGTCAGCATCGCTCTTGATCCCCAGAGGCGGCGAAGCCGGCGCCGCCGCCCGCCCCCGCATAACCGCCGTCCATAAACAAATCATGAACGAAGCATAACCGTTCTCGCTGCGTTCCGTCAACGGTGGACTGAAGGTAAGGTCTGGGTTCGGTCGCCCTCTCATAGCGACAGAAGCCTGTCGATGCGATGCAGCTCCGTGTGATGCAACAGCAGCACCTCGTTCGAGGCCGCGAGCTTTTTCGCCGAGGCTGTGTAGCCGTTGGTCGCGACCACGACGCCCCTTTGCGCATCGCGATGGGCGATGCCGGCGACGATCTCCTGAACGGCTCTGTTCCCGACGGGTTTCGAATATTTCTTGCACTGGACGACGATGCGCAGCCCGCGCTTGTCGGCGACGATGTCCACGCCCTGATCGCCGCTCGCGGGCGTGACGCGCGCGTCCCATTTGCGCTCGCGCAGAAGAGAGGCGCAATAGCGCTCGAACTCTTCTGGGCTCATCTCCGCGTGGAATTTCGGCCCGGTCACCTCCTCAAATGTGAGCATCGCGAGATGAAGCACGCCGAGATAGGCGAGCGCCATGCAAGCGACGCCGAGGCCGCTGGGCCAATGCCAGCCCGCAAGAAGGGTGAAGACGACGAACCAGGCCAGGCAGAGCCTCCTCTCCCTCCTCGTCTCGGACGACGCCTTGTTCCCCGGCTTCATGCGGCTCCGCCGAAGCTTGTAGTCACGTCCACCCGCTCGCGAATAGGCGAAGCAAGCAACGTCGTCATTGAGCCGCGCAATGGTTAGCTTTCGGTTGCGCCTTTTTGCCGGCGCTCCGGCCAGCCGCTATCGGCGATCGCGAGACCGTCCCCAAATTGCCTCGCGTGCTTCCCGCTCGAACGGAATCGTTCGAGCGATAGGGACTCGCGCCAAATCAAAACGTTGGAGCGAATTCTAATCGCAAAAATCTGTCAACTTTTGCGGAATTCGCTCTAGGCGAGAAATGCCGTTGTCAGAAGACGGTCGGCGCGCAATGATAAAGCGTCGCCACGAAATTCTCCTGTTCACACTTTGAAACCCTTTTCGCGGAGAGCGGACGATGACTGCACTCACTGAAATCGCAATCAGCTTGGCCGTGTTCTTCTTGGCGGTCGGACTTCTCGGCTATGCGGTCGCTCTCGTGCTGGCGGCGTTCTACTCGAAGGGTCCGGAGTCGAACGGGGGTAAGCTCGCGGCCTGGTTCACGGCTTATCCAGCGCAGAACCTCGGCGTCCCCTGCGCGGCGATATCGTCCTTCGCGATCGTGGCGATCCTGATGAGAGCCTTTGCGACGTCCTCGGACGCGGCTTCGGAGCTCACGTTCAAAGCCTTCGGCCTGGAGTTCGCCGGGCCTTCGGGCCCGATCACGCTGTGGCTCATGTGCTTTCTTGGATTCGTCTTTGCATTGAGATTGCTTCGCTCATAGCGCCAGCTACCCTCTCTGATGCAGTTCGATCACGTTGCGGTCGGGGTCGCGCACGAAGATCGCTTGCGCTTCCGCGCTAAAGCGCACGGGACCACCGCTTAAAAGCACGCCGGCGGCTTCGAGACGCGCCTTCGCCGCCAAGATGTCGGGGCAGAGCAGAGCGAAATGCGTGATGCCTGCGTGCATTTCATTGACGTCCATCAGCACGTTCGGCTCGCTTGCGCGGGGCGCGTTCAGAATGAGGTTCAACACGACGCCGGAAGGATGTTCGAGGATCGCCACCGGCTCTGGACCGAGCGGCCCCGCCGTCTTCGTAAAGCCCAACAGCTCGTAAAATCGCAGGGCGCGCTCGAGCTCATGCACGCGAAGGCCGATATGGGCCAGTCCCGTGATCGGGACCGTCGCGGTGGTTTCATTCCTTCGCGGCGTCATCGCCCCTCCTGGCCCGATACGATTTCGAATCCGCGAGCCTCGGGCCCGCAGTCTTCGCGAAATCTTCAAGCTATCCCGCGTGCTTCTTCACCCAGGCGACATACCGGTCCGTCCAGCCTTGCAGGAAAATGCGGCTGCCCTCTCCGACGGCGCCCTCCGCGTCGAGCAGGCCTTCCTTGAACTGCAGAAAAACCTCTGGCTGGCCGAGCGTCGGCGCGTCGAGATAGGCGAGGACATTGCGCAAATGCTGCTGCGCGATGGCCGTGCCGATCGCGCCGACCGAGATCCCGATGACGCCTGCGGGCTTGCCCGCGAAGGAGTTCCGTCCGTAGGGACGCGACGCATGGTCGATCGCGTTCTTGAGCACGCCAGGAATGGAGCGGTTGTACTCGGGCGTTACGAAGAGCACTCCCGAAGCTGCGGCGATCTCGCCTTTGAGACGCCTCACCGGCTCCGCCTGCGCTCCATCGTCGTCCTGGTTATAGAGTGGCAGGTCGGCGATCTGAGCTTGCGTGAAGGAGAATTCCGGCGGCGCGAGCTTCGCGACGGCGCCGGCGAGCTTGCGGTTATATGAATCGCGGCGAAGACTGCCGACCAGAACGAGGATCGAATATGCGCTCATCGCGATGTTCCCTTGTTTTCGGCTGGCGCCGGGCCCCTAGCCTCAAAACTAGGGTCGACCTAGCGCGCTTTCCCCTCGAAAGGGATCGTTCGAGCGAGAAGAAATCGCGCCAGATTAAGATGCTGGAGCGAATTCTGATCGCAAAAGTCTGTCAACTTTTGCGGAATTCGCTCTAGCCTTCCTCGATGTCCGGCGTCCGCCAGGCGAGATGCTGGCCGCTGTCGACCGCGATCATTTGGCCCGTCACATGCCGCGCCCGCGCCAGATAAAGCGCGGTCTCGACGAGGCTTTCGACGCCACTCGCCTCCGCGAGCGGCACGCGGGCGATCTCGCGCGCAAAACCCTCTTCGCCCGCAATCTTGTTCGGCAGCACGGGACCCGGCCCGATGGCGTTGACGCGAATGCGCGGGGCGAAGGCTTGCGCCATCGTGCGGGTCGCGGTCCACAGCGCGGCTTTCGAAAGCGTGTAGGTGAAGTCGCGCGGCGTGAGGCGGAAAACGCGCTGATCGATCATGTTGATGATCGCGCCCTTCTCGCCCTCGGGCAGACGCGCCGCGAAGGCTTGGGCCAGCAGCAAGGGCGCGCGGAGGTTGACCGCGAAATGGCGTTCGAGCGCCTCGGGCGTGAAGTCTTGCGCGCAATCGGGTTCGAAAAGCGCCGAATTGTTCACGAGCAGCGCGAGCGGCCCGAACGCCGCTTCGGCGCGAGGGATCAGCTGCCCGACCTCTGTCGCGGCCGCGAGATCGCAGGCGAGCGCTTGCGCCCGAAAACCTTGCGCGACGAGCTCGGCGGCGGCGTTCTTCGCCGCGGCGAGTGAGCGCGGCGAGGCGTGCAGCACGACCGGCCGGTCGGCGCGCGCGAAACCCTGCGCCAGCGCAAGGCCGATGCGCCGCGCCGCTCCCGTCACGAGAACGGGGCCGCCCTTGTCCCCCCCTTCCATGCGTCCTCCACAATTCCCGCCGACCCCTCGCCGATATTGACGCTTTATTAGCCATCATCAACCGGAAACCAAGCTGAAAATTCTGGCGCCCGGCGGCCCCTGCAAGTATTGTACTGGTTATAAGCTAAGCTTCCGCACTATCGACACAATTAATTCCTCGTGGTTTGCAAATGCTTTCTTTAACCATACGGAGTGGAAAGGTCTCGTTAAGCTGAATGATTATAAATCGAGCCATCGTTTGCGTGGCGGCGTTTTTGGCGCGCTACGCGCTCCGGGGGCGGGGCTGCCCGCGGACAATGGAGTTGAGCAAGATGAGACACGCGTTCCTCGCGGCGCTGACGGCGCCTTTGGCTCTCGGAGCCCTTCCAGCCGTGGCCGCCGATCTCGGGTCTCGCCCGCCGCCGGTGGATTATTACAGCCCCGCGCCCGTCAGCCGCTGGCAAGGTTTCTATGCGGGCCTCAACGGCGGCTACGGCTGGGGCTCTTTCACCGACGGCGGGGATGGGCTCTTCGGCCAGCCGACAGGCGGCGAGTTCGGCTTCACGGGCGGCTATAATTATATGGTCGCGCCCAATCTTCTCATCGGCGCCGAAGCCGATTTCGACTTCGCCGGCATCAATGTGACGACCTATCCCTATCCGGGGTTCGTAAGCTCGGGCAGCCTCAACGATCTCTTCACGCTGCGCGGGCGCGTCGGCTACACCATGGATCGCGCGCTGTTCTACGTCACGGGCGGCCTCGCGGGCGGACGCACCGAGATAAACTTGCAGAATGTCTGGGGCCATTTCTGGGGTCAGCAGTCCAATTATCAGCTCGGATGGGCGCTCGGCGCAGGCGTCGAATATCTTGTCCTTCCCAGTCTCTCAGTGAAAGCCGAATATCTATTCACTTCGCTCGGCTCCAACTCCGACTTCAACTTCTCGCCCTGGGCCCTCCAGGCGGGCGCCAATAATTCGCAAGTGCGGCTCGGCGTCAACTACCACTTCTGACAATGTTTTCGCCAGGCGGGGGCCCGAGCGCGGCAGCGGCTCGGCTCATGCCTCGCTTTTTGCGAGTCCGTCAGAATTTCCTTAAAAACCCATGGCTTCAGGCCCGTGACGCGAAAGTCCAAATGAGCTCGCTAGGCTTTCAGGAAGAGATGCGCGCGGAAGACCTCGCCGAGCTTCGGAAGGCGGTTCGATTGCTCGAAAACCAGGGCTTCGTGCGGCTCCTCAGCAACGTCGCCGGCAAGCCCACCGACAAGGCGCTGGAGTTCGTGCCAAGACGGTTGAAAAGCAAAATCGACATGACCGTTAGCGGCGCCGTGAGGAAAGGCCTGCATCTCGCCGTGACGTCGCTCGACGCCAAAGACGCCGGACCGCCCAAGAACCGTATGTCCAGACTCGTCACCGGCCTGACCGGCGGGGTGAGCGGCTTCTTCGGCGCGGGAGGATTGGCGGCGGAACTGCCCGTCACCACGACGCTGATCCTGCGGTCGATCGCGGATATCGCCCGATCGAAGGGCGAAGACCTGTCGAGCGTGTCTGCGCGTCTGGCCTGCATGGAAGTGCTTGCTCTTGGCGCGCCGGCGGAAGAGAAACAAACTCAATCCAGTTATTTTCTCGCGCGGGACGGTTTCTCGCGTTTCTCGGGCAACGCCGCCAAGGCTCTTTCCGAGCACGGCGCCGACGCCGCAAGGTCTCCAGAAGTAAACGGCTTCCTCGGCGCCGTTGGCGCCAAATTCGCTGTCGTCGTCTGGCAACGCGCGGCCGCAAGCTCGCTTCCCGTCATCGGCGCTTTGGGCGGCGCAGCCGCAAACGCGGTGTTCGCTCAGTATTTTCAGGAGCTCGCGACGGGGCATTTCATTGTTCGAAAGCTCGAGCGGACCTATGGCGAGGAGGTCATAAGAGCCAAATACATGGATGTTTTCGCCTCGCTTGATTGAGCGCCTGTATTCGAGGCAGAGGCAAGGATCGCCGCTCTTCCATCGAGGCAAAAGCGCGATTTCACGTCGATTCGCTCTGGCCGCGCGGTTCCCGCGCCCTAGTTTTTGCGCCGTGGCGGGCCTGCCCTGTCGCAAGTCAAAGGAGCGCGAGATGGGTCTTCTTGATTTCTTCGGAAAGAAAAAGGACGCGCCTGCCCCCGCTGGGGCGACCGAAACGACCGCCGCCTCGCCGGAGGCGCTGAAGGCCGAAATTGCGAGGCGCGGCCTCGACGCCGCCAACGTCGAGATCGCCGTCGACGGCTCAAAGGTGACCCTCTCGGGCTCCGCTGCGACGACGGCCGAAGCCGAGAAGCTGGCGCTGGCGGTCGGGAACACCCAAGGCGTCACGCAGGTCGTCAACAACATCTCGGTGAAGCAGGCGGACGCCGAGTCGAAATTCTACACGGTCAAGTCCGGCGACAGCTTGTGGGCCATCGCGGAGCATTTCTACGGCCACGGACAGGGTCCGAAGTATCAGCAGATTTTCGAGGCCAACCGTCCGCTGCTGACGGATCCCAACCGCATTTTCCCGGGCCAGGTGCTGCGGATTCCGGATCTTGCGCCGACCGCGGGCGCTACGCGCACGGCCGCGACCGGCGACTGGAAGCCGCCGCAGGAGATCGCCTCGGCCGAAAAGAAGGGCGACGAGCCTGTCTGGAAGTCTCCGACGACTTAAGGGCCGCCCGCTATCGAACGCTTTGGCGGGCGGTACGCGCTTTGTTTCACGCCTCCGTCGCCGCAAAGGCGGGGATCTCGCGGGCAAATGCGTCGAGCCAGGCGACGAGTTTCGGCGCCCTGGCGCGCCACGCCCCGCCAAAGCGCAGATCGAGATAGCCCAGCGCGCAGGCGACGGCGATATGGCCGATGTCCGTGGGACCTCCGGGCGGCGCGGACTCGAGCGCCGCGATGGCGCGGTCGATTTTTCCTTGCTGCAGCTCCATCCAGGAGGCGGAGCGAGCCTCTTGCGGTCGCATCGTCTCTTCATAGCGGAGCAGCAGCGCTGCGTCGCAAATTCCGTCGCCCAGCGCCTGCAGTCGCAAGGCTAGGAAGCGCCGCGCCGGGTCCGTTGGAAAAAGCGCGCCGCCCCCCGCCAAATGATCGAGATATTCGGCGATGACCCGGCTGTCATAAAGCGCAAAACCATGCTCCATGAGCAGCGTCGGAATTTTTCCGAGCGGGTTTTGTGCGCGGATCGGGTCGATCGGATCGGACGTGTCCGCGGTCGAGATTTGGATGCGGCCCGTCAGCCCGAGCAGATCGGCGGCGATCCTGACCTTGCGAGCGTAGGGAGAAGCGGGGTGATGGCGCAGAACGAGCATGAGCGAGCCATAGCACGCCTTCGCTCTATCGCCACAGCTTGAAATTGGGTCTTGCTCGCCACGTACTGGCCGCAAATTTGGCCCGGGATACCAAAACGCTCTTGATAGCCTACATCCCACGGGGTGGAGTGCAGAAATATGGGGCGCGCTTCGGGATGGGCGACGGCGAGTGCCGCTACGCTTTTCATCTTTATGGGGCTGATGAACGCCGAGGCCTCTGACGGCTTGCGCGCTCTTCGCAGCTCCACGACAGAGCCGCGAATACAGGCGGCGAGAATGCTCGATGCAATTCAAAAATCGAACCGCGGCGCTGGCGGGGGCGCAAATAAAACTCCCGCCCGCGCCGATGACCGCCATCCTCCTCAAGTCGAAAGAAGCGGGACGATTGGAACCGGTTTTTTTGTCAGTCCCGAAGGGTACCTGATCACGAACGCCCACGTTGTGGAAGGATGCAACGCTCCCAAGGTGACTTCTGGTCTCGCATCTAAGGTCTCGGCGCGGGTGCTCGACCGCGACTCTTTGAACGATCTTGCTTTGATCAAAGGAGATTTGAAGCCCGCAGCGACAATTCCGTTGAGGGCTGGCGTCAAAATCGGGGAAGCAATCGCAATCTACGGCTATCCCCTGATTGGCCTGCTATCCACCAGGGGAAACTTTACGACGGGCAACATCTCCGCGATCACGGGAATTGGAGACGATTCGAGATTTCTGCAAATCACGGCGCCGGTGCAGCAAGGAAGCAGCGGCGGCCCCATGCTCGACCAGGCTGGAAATGTGGTCGGGGTCGTCATTGGCAAGCTCAACGCTCTCGAAGTCGCCGCGGCGACCAAGGACGTGCCGCAAAACGTCAACTTCGCGATCAAGACTTCGATGCTGATGAATTTTCTCGACGCCAACGGGATAAATTACGCAACGGCGAGCGTGGGACAGTCTATGCCTTACGCCGACATCGCCGATCGAGCCCGGGCGATTTCCGTGTTGATCGAATGCGAAAAATAGCGTCACGAGAAATCGCTCCGACGAAAAGTCGGTTCGCCGCGACGATTTGGACTCCGCCAACGTCACGCTGGAGCTTCCTAATTCTTGACCACCGCCAGACGCGGCGGCGACTGGGGCGCCGACGCTTCGCGGAACGCGTCGATCACGCCCGATTGCGCGAGTTGGCGCACGTGCGCGAGCGAGCAATTGTCGAGCAGCTGGGAGAGCGCGCGCTGCGCCTCGATCATTAAGAGGCGCACCGGACAGTGGGTCTCGCTCGCGCAATCATCGCAGCGCTCATAGCGCGTCTTGCTCGCGCAGGCGATCGGCGCGAGCGGGCCGTCGATCGCGCGCACGATCTCGCCGACCGTGATCGTCTCGGCCCCGCGGGCGAGCGTGTAGCCGCCGTTCTTGCCCATCCTCGAGCTCACGAAGCCGAAGCTTCGAAGCTCGAAGAGAATCGCGTTGAGGAAGCGCTTGGGGATCCGCTGCTTCTCGGCGATCTCAACGACATGCGTGAACTCGCCCGGCGGAAATTGCGCGAGATGCGCCATCGCCTTGAGGCCGTATTTGCCCTTTTTCGTCAGCACCCGCGCCACCGACCCGCAAACCCCGAAGATGCGCGGAGCCTAGCCGGCGCAGGCTATCTAGTCAACTGAATCTATAGATTTAGAAGATTCGTGGCGACTTTGGACGCTACTGGCCTGAGCTTCGGCCGTTCTGTAGCCGCAGCAGCGCCGCGACCAGCGCGTCGACATCGTCGCAAGTGTTGTAGAAGGCGAGCGATGGCCGCACGGTCGCCTCCAGACCGAAGCGGCGCAGGATCGGCTGGGCGCAGTGATGGCCGGCGCGCACGGCGATCCCTTCGCGGTCGAGCGCCTTGCCCACGTCCATCGGATCATGTCCCTGCAGCACGAAAGACAGAATGGAGGCCTTCTCCCGCGCCGTGCCGATGAGGGTCAGGCCCGGAACCTGAAGCATCTTCTCGGTCGCGTAGCGCAGCAGGTCGTGCTCGTAGCGGGCGATGATCTCCATGCCGATGCCCTCGACATAGTCGAGCGCCGCGCCCAATCCCACCGCATCGGCGATACTGCCGGTGCCGGCCTCGAAACGCTCGGGCGGGCCCTGAAAAATCGTCTTCTCGAAGGTCACGTCGGCGATCATGTTGCCCCCGCCCTGCCAGGACGGCATGTCCTGCAACACCTCGTCCTTGCCGTAGACGACGCCGATGCCGGTCGGCGCGAACACCTTGTGACCGGAGAAGACAAAGAAGTCGCAGTCGATCTCCTGCACGTCGACCGCCTTGTGCGGAACCGATTGCGCCCCGTCGATCAACACGCGCGCGCCGTGGCGATGCGCCATCGCGGAGATCTCGCGCACCGGCGTCACCGTGCCGAGCGCGTTCGAGACCTGCGTCATCGCGACGATGCGCGTCGACGGATTGAGGAGCTTCTCATATTCCTCTAGAATGAGCTCGCCGCGATCGTCGACGGGGGCGACGCGCAGCCGCGCGCCCTTCTCGGCGCAAAGCTGCTGCCAGGGGACGATGTTGGCGTGGTGCTCGAGCCAGGAGACGACGATCTCGTCGCCCTCTCTGACGTTGCGCCGGCCCCAGGACTGCGCGACGAGATTGATCCCCTCCGTCGATCCGCGCACGAAGATGACGTCCTTGGCCGAAGGCGCATTGAGGAATCGCCGCACCTTCTCGCGCGCCGATTCATAGGCGTCGGTCGAGCGCGCGGCGAGCGCATGCGCAGCGCGATGAATGTTGGAGTTTTCATATTCGTAGAAGTGCGTGAGGCGGTCGATCACGGCCTGCGGCTTTTGTGTCGTCGCGCCGTTGTCGAGCCAGACGAGCGGCTTGCCATGCACCTGCTGCTGCAGAACGGGGAAGTCGCGCTTCACGCTATAGGGATCGAAGGGCTTGGGCGCGCTTGGCGCGCTCTCGGCGAGTTGCGGCGAATAGCCGGGCGCCGGGTCCTTCGGCTGCGCGGGCACGGACTCGACGAGGCCCGGATGGCCGCCGCCATGCGTCGTGAAATAGAGCGCGTCGCTCGCCGCCGGCCCGGCGGCGCCCGGAGAGAGCGCGCTGTCGTACCCCTCGAAGCCCGGCCCGGGCGCCGGCGGCGACGCGAGCGCCGCCGCGTCGGAAAGGCGATGCGGATCGGATTGCGACGGCGTCGGAATGACGAAGGCTTCGCCGGGCGAGACGCCGGCGTTGGCTGGCGTGCTCGGATAGCTAGCGAGCACGCTCGGAGCAGCCGCCGAAGCGCCCGAATAGGCCGCCGGCGGCTGTTCAAAACGCCCCTGCGCCGGTTGCGACGAGAAAACGCCTCCCGGCGCGCCAAAAGGAGAGCGCTCGGGAAAAAAATAGAGATTGTCGGCGGGCCTTGGCGCCGATCCCCCCGGTATTGGCGCCGAGGCGGGAGCCAGCGGCGAAGCGGCGTTCTCCCCCGAGCCAAGCGCGAGGGCTTCTCCGAAGAGTCGCGGGATCGATGCATAATCGACCGCGTTCGGAACGTCGGCTTCCGATGCGCCGACGGAAGCGCCGGGCCGAGGTGGGTCCGGCATGCCGAGCGGACGCGAGCCGGGCTGAGAATTGGTCGGCGCCGTCGGCGCCGCGACATTCGGCGTCGGGACGACTGCCGGAATGGTCGTCGGCGGTATGTCGGGCGGGCCATAGGACGGCCGCGCTGGCGCATAGGGCGCGACGGTCGTGGCGACTGACGGCGCAGGGATATCCGGCGCGAGCGGCGCGGCCGCCGGAGCGCCGGGAGCGACGGGCGCCGGCGGAACCTGATGCGGCTGCCGTTGGAAAAAGGCGTTCGCCATTTGCGCGATCATCTGCGGATCGAAGGGCGCGGGCGCGTGATGCTCCAGCGTCTCATGAGAGGGAACGTCGGTCGCGGGCATATTGGGTGACGCCGGGATCGACTGCGCAGACGACATGCTTGGGTTCCTTGATGAAGGGCGGAAGGCCTGCGGCCTTGCGCCGCCGGTCAGATCACGCTGCGTTCACGCGAATCGGCCTGAACGCAGCGTGATCGATTTAGAAAGATTAGAACGCGCACACGAAAAACTGGCTTCGACTTTTTCGCGAGCCGCGCTCGGGAATCCATCACTTGTGGTACTTGTCGCCGTAGTCGTGATATTTGCCGACGTCGACGTCCTCGAGCACGCCGAGCGCGTCATGGGTGAGCACCGCGGCCGAGCAGTAGAGCGAGATCAGATAGGAGGCGATCGCCTTGCGGTTGATGCCCATGAAGCGAACCGAGAGGCTCGGCGCGACCTCGCCAGGAACTCCCGGTTGGAACAGGCCGATGACGCCCTGCTTTTTCTCGCCCGTGCGCAGCAGCAGGATGTTGGTCTTGCCTTTGTCGTCGATATAGAGCTTGTCGCTTGGAATTAACGGTATTCCGCGCCAGGTGACGAAGGGCGAGCCAAACAGCGTCACGGTCGGCGGCGGCACGCCGCGGCGGGTGGCTTCGCGCCCGAAGGCCGCGATCGCTCGCGGATGCGCGAGGAAGAAGGCCGGCTCCTTCCATACTTTGGTGATCAGCTCGTCGAGATCGTCGGGCTGCGGCGCTCCGGTGCGCGTCTTGATCTTCATCGACGGCGCGGCGTTGGCGAGGAAGCCGTATTCCGGATTGTTGATGAGCTCGGACTCTTGCTTCTCCTTCACCTTCTCGGTGAGGAGGCGCACCTGCTCCTGAATCTGGTCGTAGGGATGGTTGTAGAGGTCGGAGACGCGCGTCTGAACGTCAAGAACGGTCGTCACCGCGTTCATCGAATATTCGCGCGGCGCCTCCTCGTAAGGAACGAAGGTCTCGGGCAGGTCGGCGTCGCGGTCGCGCGCCGGGCTGCACTGCACGTCCGCATCGGTGAGCGCGACCGATTCCACCACGCGGTTCAGACGGTAGATGCCGGCCTCGACCGGAACCCAGGGCAGGAAGGAGACGAGCCAGCGCGGCGTGATGCCGGACCATTGCGGGCGCGTCTTCGTGGCGTTGGCGAGCTGGCGCGCCCCCGACTCGCTCAAGGTTCGGCGTATTTCCGGATCAGCAGTCATTGATTTTCCTCAGGAGCATTGAAAACGGCCGCGCCTCGGCTTGGTGAGCCCTTGGGCCGCGAAGGCCGATTAGGCGGCGCTACTTCGTTTCGAAAGGCGCGGAGGCTTCCGATCGCGGCTTTCTTTTACTTTAGCTTTGCATGGCGGGCAAGCCTATTTCTTGGGACATCTGATGATTTGTTTAGCTTACTACTTGCACAGATCAGATATACGTATACTAAAACAGTGCACGAACCTATTGCGGCGCTCGAAAAGCTTCACGCCTCGCCCTCGGCGACGCCGGGCGGCGCGTAGGACATAACGAGATAGATCGCCGCCGGCACGACGCCGAGATTGCGATAGCTGTGCGGCGCATCGGCGAGGAAATCGACGGCGTCGCCTTCGTCCAATTGCACGGGCGGCGCTTTGCCCACGATGACCTCGATCGAGCCTCTGGCGACGACGAGCGTCTCCTTCGTTCCGGGCGCATGCGCTTCGGAGCGCTCGATATGCGAGGGACCGACCGTGACGTGATAGAACTCGACTGGACGATCGGAGTTGTAAGGATAAAGCGCCCGCGACACGAAGGCGCCGTCGCCGGAGCGAACCGCCTGTGCCTCCCTTTTACGAATGACGAGGAGGCCCGAGTTTTCCTTCGCGGCGATCAGACTGCCGAAAGGAACGTCAAGCGCCTTGGCGATGCGCCACAGATGCGCAATCGTCGGCGGCTCCTCGCCGCTGCCGATGCGGCGCAATTCTGAGACGTTGAGTCCGCTGAGAGCGGCGACCCTTTCATAAGTGCGCCCCCTACGGTTGATGAGACGCTGCAGCCGCTCGGCCACGATCGCGCTGAGCTTTTGGATGGGGCTAAGCCGACGGCCGGCGAG
>Ga0335078_10010602_pt1 | contig 13645 bp, 9 predicted proteins | sample Lox_Sample_32_FD_206711 | JGI IMG/M metagenome (GOLD analysis project Ga0335078, IMG submission 206711) | Soil microbial communities from Loxahatchee National Wildlife Refuge, Florida, United States - Lox_Sample_3.2 | ecosystem: Environmental > Terrestrial > Soil > Wetlands | place: USA: Florida...
TTCTTGTCTTCTACTGTTTGGGCGCCGGGTGAACACAGCGTTCGGGCGCGAAGGCGATTGTACGTCCCTGCCGGTGCCCCATCCCCGCAAATTTTGCTCATTGCCGCGCATTCCTTGTTCGCGCGCCTTACCCGTGGCAGAGTCATAAGATATTGTTTATGAATATTATACAAATCACGATCGGCAGTTGGCGCCGGGCCGAAGGCAGCCCCGCAGCAGCGGCCTGGCGCAAGGGCGGGCCTGACTGCGGCCGACCTGAGACGAGCGCACCCAATCCCGCGCGGTTGGATGGTCTTCCTCGCCTTCCCGGGTGTGCTAAGATACGTAACAATCTATCCATTAGCTGATTAAGTAGATACCCTGGCCCAATGCGGACGATGACCTCGATTCCGCTCCGATACGAAAGAGTCCCGCATGCGCGGGAGGCGGGAGCCCGGCGCCGGATGTGCCCGAGGACGGTGGCCGTTGTTCCTGCCTGCCGTCGCCAGGACGGGCGCCAAGGCGCCGCGCGCGATTCCCTCCGCGTGCCCGCGGTTTAATATTCGACACGCCCCGTGTTCCGGCTATCCGTCGACACCCCCCCTCCGGGGGCGTGGGCACCTCCTTACGTGGAATCGCGTAATCTGGGTCCTCGACACCGGATCGGGGGGATTCGACGACTCTCGCCCGCAAAAAACCGGATACCCCCCAAAGTCCCTCGAAGAATCGGTAGTCGACCGACCCCAAAGGCATGAATGGTGAGCCCCAAGCCGACGCCTGCACAGGAACCTAGGAAACCGCCCGCGACGCGAAATGTCCCCGATTCGCTACCTGATCGTTTCCGATCTCCACCTGGGCGCCTCGAACAGCATCCTGACGATGCTGAGCCCGGACGCGGCGCAGACCCTTCCCGATGTCGCGAGCCCCCTCGTCAGGCAGCTTGGCGACTGCCTCCAGTGCCTCGCGGCCCTGTCGGGCGACTCGCCTGCGCAGCTGGTCCTGAACGGGGATTTCCTTGAGCTCGCGCTCGCGGGCACCAACGCGGCCGGGATGACGTTCCAGCGGTTCCTGGAATCCGCGCTGGCGCCCCCGGGCAGGTTCAGGGACGAGGTCTACTGCCTGCCGGGCAACCACGACCATCACCTGTGGAACCTGGCTCGGGAGACACAGTACGTCGACAACTACCTCTCGAAACTCCCGCCCGGGGCCGAGATCAGCCCGGAGTATGTGGTGACGAACATGTTCCTCGACGACCGCCTGAAGCCGGTGCCGGCGCACCTCGTCAACGCGCTCGGGGCGTCCTCGCGCCTGGCCGCGAAGCCCTCCTTTCTCACCGTCTACCCGAACCTCGCCCTGCTCAGCCGCGACCGCGAACGCTGCGTGGTCATCCACCACGGGCATTACGTGGAGTCGATCTACTCCCTCATCAGCAGGCTGACCGCGATCCTCTTCCCGGAGACGGCGCCTCCGAGGGAGATCTGGGACCTCGAGTCCGACAACGGCGCCTGGATCGACTTCTTCTGGTCGGCCCTCGGCCGCTCCGGGGCCTCCGGCAAGGACGTCGAGCTCTTCTACGACAAGATGCAGTCCGAGGCCGCGTTCGACCAGATCCTGGACAACCTCGCGCGGGCCGCGGCCCCGGGGATGCCTCCCCGCTGGGGCTGGCTCTCGGCGGTGAAGCGCCCGCTTGTCCTGCGCGTCCTCAGGGCAACCCTGGGGAAGGTGGCCCGGCGCGAGGTGCTGGAATCGGGCTCGCCCCTGAGCGAGGACGCGGCTTCGGGTCTCAAGCGCTACCTAGAGCGGTACGTGCACCGGGAGATACTCAGGGGCAACGGGGGAAGGGTCCCGCCCGACCTGACCTTCGTCTTCGGCCACACCCACAAGCCCTTCGAGGACCAGAGGCGCTTCGAGGGCTACCCCGGGCCCATCAAGGTGCTCAACTCCGGCGGATGGGTCGTCGACACGCCGGAGCCCGACGCGCTGCATGGCGGCGCGGTCGTGGTCGTGGACGACGAGCTCAACGCCGCCTCGGTGCGCATGTACCAGGAGACGCCGGACGCCGCGGCGAGCCAGGTCCGCATAGCGACGGCCACGGGCGCGCCGAACCCCCTGAGCGCGGAGCTGGAGAGGCTGGTGGCCCGCGACCCGGCGCCCTGGAGCCGCTTCGCGGCGATGGCGGCCGAGGGTGTCGCGGCCCACCGCAGGAACCTCCTGGACAAGATCGCGAGCCGAACCGGCCCCCGATGAGCCCGTCCCCTCCAGATGACGGCGGCAAGGCCGCTCTCGGCGAGAGGGTGGTCCCCTTCGAGACCGCCGACGGCATGGTGTGCAATGTCATCCATGTCACCGGTCCCCGCACCCCGGACAAGGGTCCCGTCCTCCTCGTGCACGGCGCCGGCGTGCGGGCCAACATCTTCCGCGCCCCGGTTCGCACCACGGTCGTCGACTACCTGGTCGACCGGGGCTACGACGTCTGGCTCGAGAACTGGCGGGCCAGCATCGACCTGAAACCCAACCCGTGGACGCTCGACCAGGCGGCCGTGTACGATCACCCGATGGCCGTCAGGACGGTCCTGCGCGAGACCGGGGCCTCCACGATGAAGGCGATCATCCACTGCCAGGGCTCGACGAGCTTCACCATGTCGGCCATGGCGGGCCTCGTCCCGCAGGTCACGACGATCGTGAGCAACGCCGTGTCCCTGCACACGGTCGTCCCCGGCTTCTCCAAGCTGAAGCTCTACTACGCCCTCCCGCTCGTGTCCCGGTTCTCGGACTGCCTCAACCCGCAGTGGGGCCTGCGCGCGCCGACCGGGTTCTCGAAGGTGATCGCGTTCACGGTGGCGGCCGTCCACCACGAGTGCCACAACCCCGTGTGCAAGCAGGTGAGCTTCACGTACGGCAGCGGCTTCCCGGCGCTCTGGAGCCACGCGAACCTGAACGAGGCGACCCACGAGTGGCTCAAGCGGGAGTTCGCGGCCGTCCCGACGACGTTCTTCCGCCAGATGTCCCGGTGCGTGCGCTCGGGCCACCTCGTGCGGGTCGAGGAGCTGCGGCAGCTGCCGCGCGACTTCGCCGCGCAGCCGCCGCGCACCCGCGCGCGGTTCGCGTTCTTCAGCGGGCGGGACAACCTCTGCTTCCTCCCGGAGAGCCAGCAGCGCTCCTTCGCCTTCTTCGACTCGGTGCGCCGGGGCTACCACTCCCTGCGGGTCCTTCCGAACTACGGCCACCTCGACATGTTCATGGGCGAGAACGCCGCCCGGGACGTGTTCCCGCTGATGGCCGCCGAGCTCGAGAAGCCCTCGGACGAAAACCCACAACCCTAGGAGGATCCACCATGTCAATCCCAAGCAGACTTGCCGAGCAGAGCGGCCGCTACTCGCTGGTCGACACGATCCCGTTCCACCTGCCCGTCAGCTGCAAGGGCTCCCCGGTCCTGATGGCCGTCTTCAGGATCGACGCCGCGAAGGCGCGCCGGCTCCTTCCCGGAAACGAGATCTACCCCTTCCTCTTCGGCTCGCGCGCGCTGCTGGTGGTGACGGTCGTCGACTACCTCAACACGACGATCGGCCGCTACATCGAGTTCAGCGTGGCCATAGCGTGCACGCACGGCGAGCGGCAGGCGCCCCCGTTCCTGCCGGCGATCTTCCAGGGGTGGTACGGCATGGGCCAGTTCGTCGTCGACCTGCCGGTGAGCACCGAGATCTCGGTCAAGGGGGGCAAGGGCATCTGGGGCATGCCGAAGCACCAGGCGAACCTCGACTACAGCGTGGGCGACTCGGTGGTGAGCAGCCAGTATGACCTCGACGGCCAGCCCGCCGTCCGCATCGAGATCGACCGGCCGAAGAGCGCCTGGCTGCCCCTGAGCACGTCGGCGGCGAACTACTGCGCGTTCCGCGGCATGCTCTTCAAGTCGACCATCAACTTCAGCGGCAAGGCCGGCTTCACCTTCATGAGGAAGGGGGCCGCCCGGCTGTACGTCGGCACGCACCCCCGGGTCCAGTTCCTCCTCGACCTCGGCGTGGACCCGGACCCGCTGGCCACGCTGTTCATACCCGCCGCCGACGGCGTCCTGGACGACCACACGGAGAGCTGGTTCCTCAGCTACGAAACGCCGCCGCCGTCGGCCCCGGAGGGGATGGAAAGCGTCGTCAACCTGGGCCAGAGCCAGCAGTGGCTCGCCCCGCCCAGGCCGTGGCCGAAGGACATCCCCCCCGTGGGGAGCGCGGCGCGGGCGAAGGGCCCCACGAGCTTCTAGACCGATCCCCAGCCCCGACCCCCGCCCCGTGAAAACGATCCTGCTCGCCCTCAACAGCGCCTTCCTGTTCGCCTGCGCGTCCATGTACTTCGGCACCGGCTGGTCGGAGATCCTGTTCTCCTTCCCGATCGTGCCGCAGCTCACGCCGGCCAACTACTACCTGGCCTTCGTGCCCGAGGTCGCCGCGGCCACGCACTTCTTCACCGGGATGACCATCGCCATGCTCGTCTCGGCGATCATCATGGCGGTCGCCGAGTGGAGGACCGGCTACCTCTGGGCCCCGGTCGTGGTCCTGCTGGCCGTCATCGCCGCCACGGTGCTCACCGAGCGCAGCATCTTCCCGCTCAATGCGCAGATGAGCGCCGGCATCAAGGATGCGGGCGAGCTGCAGGGGATCCTCGCGCAGTGGACGGCGCTCAACCGGGTGCGCGTGTGGATGTGGACCGCCGAGTGGGCCGCGATGATGGCGTACTTCGCCTGCAAGGCGCGCCCGGCAACCCAGGAGGCGCCATGAACAAGAGGGACTGGCTCCACGGCGTCCTGGCGGCCATCGCGGCGGTCACCATCGTGAGCGGCCTCGTCCAGCTGTTCGCGACCTCCTTCGAGCTGCGGCTGCTCTCCTCGGAGGCCACGCCGACGGCGGTGCAGTACTTCGCCACGATCGGGATGTTCATGGTCCTCTTCGGCGGCGCGTTCCTCAACACGCTCCTGAGCCCGGCGCCCTCCCCCGTGCTGGTCTTCTGGTGCGCCCTGCAGAAGCTCGGCGCATGCGCGGCGGTCGGGATCGGCGTCGCGCACCACCTCCTCTCGCCGCTGGCCCTCCTGGTCGCCGGCTTCGACCTGTGCTCCGGGATCCTCGCCTTCGCGTACTGGGCGCGGATCCGCCCTGTGCCATGAGAGCGGCGGCCCTCTTCTTCTTCTACCTGTACGCCGCCTCGCTCGTCGTGTTCGGGGGCGCCGGCGTCTTCACGGCGCGCCTCGACCAGCACCTCCTGTACAACCTGGACACGTCCGGCCTCCCGGCGCCGACGTCGGCGAGCCTCCTGAGCCAGTACCGGTTCTTCCGCGCGGTCGAGTGCGGCTTCGGGGCGTTCGCCCTCGTGTTCCGCGAGGCGATCTTCCGCGAGAGGCCGTTCAACCGGATCTTCCTCGCGACGATGCTCGGCGGCGTCGCGGCCCGGGCGATTTCGCTCGCCGCCGACGGGCGGCCGTACCCGGTCTTCTACGGGTTCCTCGCCACCGAGCTGGTCGGCGGCGCGCTGATCTTCCTTTACTCGCGGACAACCCTGAGGACCGCATGACCCAGCCCGGCAACATCACCTGCGGCGCGCAGCCGGCCACCGACCCGGGCCCCAGGCGCTCGCTCATCCTGGCGGGCGGGGGGATGCGCGTGGCCTACCAGGCCGGCGTGCTCCAGGCGCTGTTCGAGGCGGGGCTCACCTTCTCGCATGCGGACGGCACCTCCGGGGGGACCATGAACCTGGCGATGCTCCTGTCGGGCCTGTCGGCCGCCGAGATGTGCGATCGGTGGCGCACCCTCGACGTCAAGGACTTCGCCTCGTACCTGCCGGTGGCGGACTACCTCAAGGCCGCCAACCTCGAGGCGGTGGGCACCGCCGAGGGCGTCGTCCAGAAGGTGTTCCCCCACCTCGGCATCGACATCGCCCGCATCAACGCCGCGCAGGGCATGGCGGGGACGTTCAACGTGTGCAACTTCTCGAGCAAGACGAGCGAGGTCGTCGAGCACACCCGGCTCGACATGGACTACCTCGTCGCGGGCATCTCGCTGCCCATCTTCATGCCGCCTGTGGCCAAGGCCGGGTCGCTCTACCTCGATTCCGTCTGGATCCGCGACGCCAACCTGATGGAGGCCGTCCGGCGCGGGGCGGAGGAGATCTGGGTCGTCTGGTGCATCGGCAACGCCGGCGTGTACCGCACCGGCGCGTTCCACCAGTACGTCCACATGATCGAGCTGAGCGCCAACGGCGCCCTCTTCGGGGACTTCGAGCGCATCGGCGAGCTCAACGCCGCCATCCTGGCGGGCCAGGCGCCCGGCGGGCGCACGCGGCCCATCCGCCTGCACCTGGTGAGGCCCCAGTGGCCGCTGCCGCTGGACCCGGACTACTTCCTAGGAAGAATCGACGCGGCGACGCTCATCGCGATGGGCTACGCCGACGCCAAGCGTTATATGGCAACAATGAAGCCCGAAGGGCTTCCATGGACCCCGGAGGCGACACGTATGAATGATCCCAAGCTAGGCATTGCGTTCCGCGAGGTGATGTCGGGCGGCTTCGCGCTCGGCGAGACGGACCCGGCGACCGGCGCGGCGAAGGGCAAGAACACCGGCGACATCCTGGCGATGCACGCGGCGATAACGATCCAGGACGTGGACCGGTTCATCGCGGACCCCGAGCATCTGGGCCAGATCAACGGCTCGATCGACTACGGGCCCTACGGCGAGAACATCCTCGCCACGAGCGGCGTCTTCAACCTGTTCTCGCCGACCGACAACCCCGACCTGAAGCTCATGGTCTACGAGATGGGCTTCCAGCACGGCGGGACCGACTACTACCTCGCGGGCAAGAAGGAGGTGCGCAAGCACAGCATCCTCGACCTGTGGCACGACACGACGACGCTGCTCACCCAGCTGCACCAGGGGACCGACAAGTCGGGGCCGGTCGTGGGAGCGGGCGTCCTCTCGCTCGGGCCGCTCGACCTGACCCGCATGGTCTCGACCATGCACGCGCTCAACGCGAACTCGACCGCGGAGGCGGCGGAGGCGGTCGGCAGGTTCGGCAAGTTCTTCATGGGGGAGCTCTGGGAGAGCTACTGCAAACTCTAGGACGGCCATGGACTACGACGTCATCGTGATTGGCAGCGGCTTCGGCGGGGCGATCTCGGCCTGCCGCCTGGCCGAGGCGGGCTACCGGGTGCTCATCCTCGAGCGGGGCCGGCGCTGGAACAAGGCCACCTACCCGCGCCGGCCCGAGGACCCGTGGGTCTGGAACCACCTGAACCCCGAGGCCGAGAACGGCTGGATAGACCTGCGCACGTTCCCGGGCATGACGGTCGCCCAAGGCGCGGCGGTGGGCGGCGGCTCGCTCATCTACGCCAACATCTCCTGCGAGGCGCCGGCCAAGAGGTTCGAGCAGGGCTGGCCCCCGGAGGTCACCTACGCCGAGCTGAAGCCCTATTACGACAAGGTGGCGGCGTTCATGAACGTCCAGAAGGTCCCCATGAACCAGTGGACCCAGAGGATGAAGCTCATGCAGGAGGGCGCCGCGAAGATCGGCCAGCCTCAGCGCTTCAGGCAGCTCGAGCTCGCCGTCTCCTTCGACCCGGAGTGGACCTACGCGAAGCCCAACGCGCAGGACCCGTCCTCCTCCAGGCGCTTCGTCAACGCCCAGGGCGTCGAGCAGGGCACCTGCGTCCACCTCGGCAACTGCGACATCGGCTGCGACGTGGGCGCCAAGAACACGCTCGACCACACCTACATCCCCTGGGCCGAGAAGCACGGGGCGCAGGTGCGCCCGCTCCACCTCGTGGGCGACGTCGCGCCCGTCGACGGCGGCTACCGGGTGAGCTACGACGAGCTCAAGGGCGGCCTCAGGCACCCCGGCAGCGCGACGGCGCGCCTCGTCATCGTCGCGGCCGGCTCGCTGGGCTCGACCGAGCTCCTCCTGCGCTGCCGCGACGCCAACGGCAGCCTCCGCGCGATCAGCCCCTTCCTCGGGCGCGACTGGAGCAGCAACGGGGACTTCCTCACGCCCGCGCTCTACGACGGGCGGGACGTGTCTCCGAGCAAGGGCCCGACGATAGCGAGCGCGATCGACTTCCTCGACGGGAGCCAGTCGGGCCAGACGTTCTGGATCGAGGACGGCGGCGTCCCGAACCTCCTCGGCGACTTCCTGCGCACGCGCCAGGCCAGGTCCCCGTCCAGCCTGTTCGCGAAGGCGCTGATCGAGGGCATCCGGGACCTGCTGGCGAGCCCCGACCCGTTCAAGGGCGTGATGCCCTGGTTCGCGCAGGGCGTGGACGCCGGCAACGGCCTGCTCGGCCTCAGGCGCCGCTGGTGGCTCTTCGGGCCGCGCGAGCTGCACCTCGACTGGGACGTGACCCAGTCGAAGCCGGTGGTCGACGCGATCGTCGCCATGCACATGAAGCTCTCGAAGGCGACCGGCGGCGTGCCGCTTGTCCCGCCGACCTGGGGCGTGGCCCACGATCTCGTGACGCCGCATCCCCTGGGCGGATGCAACATGGGGGCGGACCCCTCGCGCGGCGTCGTGGACCACAAGGGGGAGGTGTTCGGCCACAGGAACCTCTACGTGGCCGACGGCGCCATCATCCCGGAGGCCCTCGGGGTCAACCCGTCGAGGACCATCGGCGCCCTCTCCGAGCGCATCGCGGCTCTGATCATCTCCGAGGGAAGGTGAGCCTCGGGGCGCCGCCCGCCTCGGCGGGCGCCCGCAACCCAAGCCCCGCGCCGAACGCGCTGGTCTTCAGGATGTTGCGTCCCAAAAATTAGGGAAACTCTTGGCGTTCCGGGGCGACATGCCACTGGGCTACTCGCCTCGATGCCCGAATCACCCGCCACTGCCCGCCTGCCGCGCGTCTCCGGCCGCGCGGCGATCGCCGCCTGCCTCGCTGCCGTCGCCGCAGCCGACCTGGCGGCGTATGGCGGCAGTTTCAGGGCGCCCTTTGTCTTCGACGACGGCCAGGCGATCCTGGAGAACGCCTCCATCCGCAAGCTGGGGGACTTCGGGGCCCTGTTCTACCCGCCCCAGGACTCCACGGTCGGCGGCCGGCCGCTTGCGAACCTGACCTTGGCCGTCAACTACGCCATGAGCGGGAGCCACGTTTGGAGCTACCACGCGCTCAACCTGCTGATTCTTGTCCTGGCAGGCATGACCCTTTTTGGGATCACGCGAAGGACCCTCCTGATGCCGGGCTTGAGCCCCCGCTTTGGAGGCGAGGCCGTGTCCCTGGCGGCCGCGACGGCGATCCTGTGGACCCTCCATCCGCTGCAGACGGAGGCGGTGACCTACGTGATCCAGCGGGTCGAGTCGCTGATGGGCCTCTTCTACCTCCTGGCGATCTACAGCTTCATCCGGTCGGTCGATTCGCCGCGGCCCCTCCCCTGGCGGGCGTGCTCGGCCGGCGCATGCCTTCTCGGCATGGCCACCAAGGAGACGATGGCCACGGCCCCGCTCATGATCCTGCTTTACGACCGCACGTTCGTGGCGGGGTCGTTCAGGGGCGCCTGGCTCCATCGCCGCGGCTTCTACCTGGCGCTCGGCGCGACGTGGCTCCCGCTCCCCTTCCTACTGGCCGCCACGGGCTGGAGTCGGGCCGGATCGGCGGGTTTCTCGAGCCCTGTGGCTCCCCAGGCGTACTGGCTGACCCAGTTCGAAGCCCTGGCCCGGTATCTGCGCCTTTCGGTATGGCCCCATCCGCTCGTCTTTGACTACGGAGCCTACGTGGTCCGTCACCCGGCCGACGCCGCTCCCTGCGCGCTCCTCGTGGGCGCCCTCGCCTTCGCCACCCTCGAGGCCCTCCGGCGCCGGCCCATGCTTGGCTTCCTCGGAGCGTGGTTCTTTGTGATCCTCTCGCCCACCTCCCTGGTGCCTGTCGCGACGCAGACTATCGCCGAGCACCGGATGTTCCTGCCGCTCGCGTCCGTGGTCGTGGCGGCGGTCCTTTGCGTGCATCGGGCCGCCGGCGGCGGCCGGCGCGCCGTTGCGCCGCTTGCCGTCCTTGCCCTGGCGTCCGGCCTTCTGACCGCCGAGCGCAACAAGGACTACCGATCGGAGCTGGCGCTCTGGGCCGACACTGTCGCGAAGCGACCGGACAACGAGAGGGCCCAGAACAATCTCGGCTACGTGCTCGCCAAGATCCCCGGGCGGCTCGACGAGGCGATTGTCCACTACAGGGAGGCGCTGAAGCTGAAGCCCGACTTCGCCCAGGCGCGCAGCAACCTTGCGGGGGCGCTTCTCGAGGTCCCCGGCATGCGCGACGAGGCGATCGCCCAGTATAGGGAGACCCTGCAGCTGAATCCTTCTTTCGCGCAGGCCCATTTCAACCTGGGCTGCGTCCTCGAGAAGACACCCCGGAGGGTGCACGAGGCGATCGTCCAGTACCAAGAGGCGATCCGTCTCGATCCCCGTTTCGTCGAGGCCCGCTTCAACCTGGGCCGCCTTCTTGAGGGGCTGCCCGGCCGGCTGGACGAGGCGGCGGCGCAGTATCAGGAGGCCGTGCGCCTGAGGCCCGATTTTGCCGAGGCCCACTACAGCCTCGGCCGCGCCCTTGAGGGGATTCCTGGACGCCTCGACGACGCGATTGCGCAGTACCAGGAGACCCTGGCCCTGCGGCCCGATCACGCCGAGGCGCATTTCAGCCTGGCGGGCGCCCTGGACGCGAAGCCGGGCAGGCTGGCGGACGCTGTGAGGCATTACGAGGCGGGTTTGCGGCTCGAGCCCGGCTCCGCCTCCGCCCACCTCAGACTGGGCTGCGACCTCGCGAAGACTCCCGGCCGCGTCAGCGGGGCAATAGGCCAGTTCGAGGAGGCCCTGCGCCTCAGGCCCGACTACCCGGAGGCGCACTTTAGCCTCGGCTTCGCCCTGGAACGCGTGCCCGGGAGGCTCGAAGACGCGATCGCGGAATACGAGGAGGCCCTGCGGCTCAAGCCCGACTACGCCGAGGCGAGCAACAACCTCGGGATCGTCCTCTGCCGGACAGGCAGGCTCGCAGAGGGGATGGAGAGGATTGAAGAGGCGATCCGGGCGCGCCCCGATTTTGCCCTGGCTTATTTCGCCCTGGGGGCTGCGCTCCTGCAGAGCGGGCGCCCCGACGAGGCGGCCGCCGAGCTCGACAAGGGCCTGAGCCTGCAGCCGGACGAGGCAACCGCGCGCCGGATGGTGGAGATGATCCGGTCGACAGGGCAGGTCGCCGACCAGCCGCTCTCCCGGTGACCGGGCGCCGGCCGGGCGGAACGGGCCGGCGACGGCCGTCCCGCATCGGGAGCCGCGAGCTGGCGGTCGGGCGAGCGCCATGGTCTTGGCCCCAAGAGGGAAGAGGAGTCGGCGGCCAATCGCCGAGCTCCGTCCCCGCCGGGTCCCACCGGCAGGACCTGGCGGGACTTGGCCGCACCTTCGGCGCCTACCGGCGCCATCTGCCGCGCGCGCCGCAGCGGGGCCCGCCCGCACGACGCCGAAGGTCGCCTACTGGCAGGCCTCGCACGTCCCGCCATTCCGCATGGCCTCGATCGAGCACGCGATCTTCTCGTCCGCGGTGTACCTCCCGGCGGCCGGCGCCCCCCCGGGGAACGGCGGCGTCGTCAGCAGCGCGGCCGCGTCCCGCGTGGCGGTCGCGGCCTCCGTCTCGCCGGCCGCGCCCCGCATCGCCTTCTTCACCTGCACGGTGGCCTTCTCGATGTTGGACGCGCCCAGGCCCCGCAGGTAGTACGTCGTCTTGAGCCCGGCGTGCCAGGCATAGCGGTACATGTGCGAGAGCGTCTTCAGGTCCGGGGTCTTGATCCAGAGGTTCACCGACTGGGACTGGTCGATCCACTTCTGGCGCCGCGCGGCCGCGTCGACGACCCACTTGTGGTCGATGTCGAAGGCCGTCAGGTACTTCTGCTTCAGGTCGGCCGGGATCCGCTCGATGTCCTTCAGCTCGCCGTCGAAGTACTTCAGGTTGTCCATCATCTCGCGGTCCCAGAGGCCCCGGGCCTTGAGGTCCTTGACGAGGAAGGGATTGAGGACGATGAACTCGCCCGAGAGGTTCGACTTGACGAACAGGTTCTTGTAGGTCGGCTCGATGCAGGGCGACGTGTTCGTGATGTTCGAGATCGTCGCCGTCGGCGCAATCGCGAGCACGTTGCTGTTGCGCATGCCCTGGGCCGCGATCTTCATGCGAAGCGGCGACCAGTCCATCCGCGCCTGGCGCGACACCTGGATCGGCAGGCCCCGCTCCCGCTCGAGGATTTCGATCGTGTCGTGCGGCAGGATCCCGCGGTCCCACTTCGAGCCCTTGTAAGAGGAGTACGTCCCGCGCTCGCCGGCGAGGTCGGAGCTCGCCTCGTACGAATAGTAGGCGATTGCCTCCATCGCCTCGTCGTTGAACTCGACCGCCTCAGGCGAGGCAAACGCGATGCCCTTCATGTACAGGGCGTTGGCAAGACCCATTACCCCAAGCCCGACCGGCCTGTGGCGCAGGTTGGCGCGCCTCGCCGCCTCGGTCGGGTAGAAGTTGATGTCGATCACGTTGTCGAGCGCCCGAACGGCGGTACGGATCGTCTCGCGCAGCTTCGGGTGGTCGAGCGCGCCGTCCGCGAGCAGGTGGGTCTCGAGGATGACCGAGCCCAGGTTGCACACGGCGGTCTCCTCCTTGGACGTGTTCAGGACGATCTCGGTGCACAGATTCGACGAATGCACCACGCCGACGTGGTCCTGGGGCGAACGCACGTTGCACGGGTCCTTGAACGTGATCCACGGATGCCCGGTCTCGAAGATCATCGAGAGCATCTTCTTCCACAGGTCCAGCGCCTCGATCTTGTGCCCGTAGATCTTGCCCTCCTCCGCCATCTTCTCGTAGCCGAGGTAGAGCTCCTCGAAACGCCTCCCGCACGACTCGTGGAGATCCGCCACCTCGTTCGACCGGAACAGGGTCCACGTGCCTCGGGCCTCCATCCGCTTCATGAACAGGTCCGGTATCCAGTTCGCCGTGTTCATGTCGTGCGTGCGGCGCCGGTCGTCCCCCGTGTTCTTCCTCAGCTCGAGGAACTCAAAGATGTCGTTGTGCCAGCTCTCCAGGTACGCGCAGCCGGATCCCTTGCGCTTGCCGCCGTTGTGCACCAGGGCCGCGCTTGTCATGTAGGTCTCATCGCCCTCGACCTTGAGATCGAACACGATCGGCTCGGGCTCGATGCTGGCCACCTTGCTCACGCGCGAAAAGACGCAGCCGTCGTAGGCCAGCCAATTCCGCTTTGTCGCCGGCCTGCAGCCGACCAGCGCCGCGATCTCCATCACGGCCGGGATCCGAAGGTCATAGCAGCCGCCGGGGCCCGTGAGGGTCGCGATCGAGCCGTCGGAGCGCCGGCCTTCGCGCGTGGTGTCACGCCGATGGAACTGCCCGGCCGTCGGAATCCCGAGGCGCAGGAGCTGGTAGCGCAGACCCTCGACGAGCGGCCGCGAGGCATTGGTGAAGCGTATCTCGGCGCCCCGGGAAACGCCGCCATTGGCCTCGATCAGCCCCTGAATCAGGGCGCGCGTGTGCCCATGCTGGAGATGGGAGAAGCGGCGCGAAATGCGCTTGCTCCCTTCCTGGTCGTATAAGTCGTCGTAGCCAAATGGCATCGTCTCAGGCCCCGCGCCTGCGATTCGTCCCGTGGTGGCGTCGCGCACGACTTCGCGC
>Ga0335078_10010603_pt1 | contig 13644 bp, 18 predicted proteins | sample Lox_Sample_32_FD_206711 | JGI IMG/M metagenome (GOLD analysis project Ga0335078, IMG submission 206711) | Soil microbial communities from Loxahatchee National Wildlife Refuge, Florida, United States - Lox_Sample_3.2 | ecosystem: Environmental > Terrestrial > Soil > Wetlands | place: USA...
GACAACCCTCATCGCCGGCAACGTCGGGTACAGCCCCGATCCGGTCGAACCCCCCACCGACGGAAGCACACTCATCTGCTGCTCACAACCACGCGACGACGTGGTGCTCGACCTGTGACCGCTCAGGCAATCGTCGACATCCGGGTTTCGGACATCCAAGCGGTGTACCGCGAGTGAAGCGCGAGGCGGGACTTCCTGACCGCACCGAAGCAGCACGAGACCGAGATCCGCTGCTACCTGCGCAACCCGACGGTCACCTGATCGAGATCGGCCAAACCACCGTCGACGGCAATTGGCGCGAGTTCTTGATGACTAGCTGACAGGCAAGAGGGCCGCTCACGGTCGGCGTCTCTGACCGCGTCATCATCTCGAGAGCGATCCGGAAGGAGTGCGCCTCGCCAGCAGGGGCGCACGCCTCCCGCGACCGGTGGCGCTACCCGATTCCGCGCCAAACGGTCGTGCCGTCGAACCCTCCGGCGGCGAGGGTCCGCCCGTCGGGACTGAACGCGACGCCAAAGACCGGGCCGGTGCCGCCGTTGAGCGTCGCAAGCAGCTTGTCGCGCGCCAGGCTCCACAGCTGGACCGTCCCGGTCTCGCTCCCAGAAGCGAGAATCGGCTCGTGGGGGGCGAACACGACGCTGTTGACGGGGCCGCTGTTACCGCTGTGCAGCGTTCGGATCAGGTGGTGGCTTTGTACGTCCCAAAGGCCGACCGTCCCGTTGTCGCCGTTTCCGGCCGCGAGGGTCCGGCCGTCGCCACTGTAGGCAACGCTGTTGACGAGGTGATGGGTCTGCAGCGGAACTCCGAGCGGCCGGCGGCTCTGTACGTCCCACAGCACGACGGTTCCGCGGGTGTTAGCGGCCGCGAGGATGCGCCCATCGGGACTGAACGCGACGCTGGCGATAGCGCCGGCGTGATTGTCGAGCTGTCCAATCAGGCTGTGGCCCGGCATGCCCCACAACTGGACCGTCCCACCGGCACTCCCAACCGCGAGGATGCGCCCGTCGGGACTGAACGCGACGCCGTAGACGGAGCCGGCATGCGCTTGTAACGGCCCTCCGAGCTGTCTGCGACTCCGCGCGTCCCATAACCGCACCACGCCTCCTCTGCTTCCCGCGCCGACGGTACGCCCGTCCGGGCTGAACGCCACACCGTCGACGATCCGGACGAGTCCCCTGAGCGTCCCGACCAGGCGGTCCCGTCGAACGTCCCACAACTGGACCGTCCCGTTCTCGGTGGCGGTCGCGAGCGTCCGCCCGTTCGGACTGAACGCGACGCTACTGACCGGGCCTGCGTGACCGACCAAAGGCGTCCCCGCCCCGATCGAGAGCGCGCGAGCAGAGGTCCGACCACTGTGAGCCAGGACGACGCTGACGGTGACAAATACCGCCGCCGCCACGACGATCAGCGCTCGTTTGAACTCGATGACCATTTGCCCACGCCGACCTTCGTCCGCGGAGGACACCGATGATAATGCTAATCCCTCGCGTTCGATGCGGTCAAATCGGTGCCCGAAACGGCGAGCGGGCCTAGTCTGGCCAGATCTACCGGTCCGACGCTGGAGCCCGGCGGGCGTGCCGCCTCGCTCGCTGCCCGGGTGTCCGCCGGCGACCCCGCACCACCCGGGATCGGAACTCATCGGAGCAACCGGCTTCGCTGCTCGCCGACCGGCGATGCGGCCGGGAGGCCGCTCAGTGAAAGTCCTCGAGCAAGTGATCGAGGTCCGACAGGTCCGAAGACGGATCTGCCGGCGGGTGTACCGCAACGTGAACCTGGGCCGAGGGTGCAGCACGCGCGATCGTCTCGGGTGAAGCCAAGGTACCTCGGTAAAAGAATGTCGTCGGGTCGGACCCAGAAATGTCGGCCCTGTCCAGCGTGAGCGCAGGGCCCTTGGAGTCGTGTGCAGAGGCGTCATGGAGCGTGGCGAACGCCTCGGCGACGTTGGGCTCGGCGAGCCCAGCCCAGTTCTCGAACAGGTTCTCCGCGATCGTCCGCGCCGCTTCGCTGGGGAAGTGCGGCGTGGCGAGTTCGATGATCCTCACGATCGTGGAAATCACGACCGCGGCGGACTGATGAGCGGCCCGCGCCGCCTGTGAGGCTGAGTCTTCGGCCGCCGCGGTCACCTCGATCTGATCGTCGAGCTCGCGCGGCGTCACCGGCACCTGGCCGATGTGGATGTTCGCCTCGGCCGACGCAATCGCGTCCAGCTGCGCAGCCGACCGGCTGGCTGCCGTCTGCTGCGCGCTGGTCTCGAACACCTTCGATTCGATGACCGAGACGGCGTGTGGGCGTTCGTGCCCGGCGGAGTAGATGCGGCGGAGGACCACGCCCAGTTGCTGCTGCTGATTCGGCTTCGTCGTCTGAAGGCTTCGGCGCGTCGGTGCCGCCTCCGCGATCTGAGCGTCGGCCTTCCACTGCCGCTCCAGCGCGGCTCGGTAGGCATCGGTCAAATGGTCGTGTGTGACATGGACTTCCTGTTGTAGCGGCGACTGGGCGTAGATCACGAAACTGCACAGGACCAAGAGAAGTGTCTGGAATGACCCGAGTGAGCTCTGCACGCGGTCATACCGCTTGGCTGCATCGAGGTTGGTGTAGATAACCGCAAGCGCCAGCAGGACCGTGCCCACGATCAGTACTTGGACCATCGACAGGCTTGTCAAGTCGGTGAACTCAAGCCGGAACCGTGCAAGCGTCTCTTCGGCTCGCTGGACGGTCGCCGGCTTGACCGACGCGAACCACTGATTCAGTCCGCAGAGAGCGAGACAGAGAATCGTCAGCCCGGTCAACAGCAGGACTGACAGATGCCTGGCCGTGGCCGCGAGCACGCCTCGTTTCCAGACCGCGACCCACCAGACAACGGCGGCGACCAGGAGGAACGGCAGCAGTTGCGCCCCCCACGACGCAAATGCACACAGCTCGACCAAGAACAGAGCCAGAACGATCCAGGCGCAGAGGCGAGGGTGCCGCCTCAACCATGCGCCCGCCGGGCGCCGACCGACGGGATGCGGATCCTCCGCGCCGGCAGCGCCCAACCGTTCCTCGAGACCGTGCATGAACCTCCTGAAGAGTCCGCCGCCGTGTCGCCGGGGCGCCGGCGAATTCCCGGCGCCGCGCTTCTCGCTCGGAGCCTTTCCCGCTTGGGTCAAGGCACTCTCGTTGGTGTTTGCGACGCTGCTCATCCCCGATCGCCCTCCTCCCTACCATGACGGCGCTACGCCCGCCGGAATGGCCACTCTGGATCCTTCGCTCGGAGCGGTGGATCACGATCCAATCGGACAAGCGGGTCGAGATCAGGCCTTGGATACGCGCCCGGTGTCTCGGTCCGACGAAGCCAAAGGATCGTCGACGACGACCAGTTCGCCAACCTCCCTTGGGGTGAATCCGTCACACCTATGAAGCGCGCTTCTGGACGCCCCTACCGCTCGGGGCATACCTGCGAGCCGACACCTGCGTTTCGGCTGGGCCGGGCGACGGAGACCGTTCTTATTACGATCGCCGGATGATCGACGAGAACAGCGAGTTCGGGGCGCGGGTCGCACGACACTTGCGCGAAGAGACGATCGTGTGGCTGACGACCGTGACTCCGTCTGGCGCGCCGCTCCCGCGCCCGGTGGGGTTCCTGTGGGACGGCGGCCAGAATGTCTACGTGTATAGCCAGCCCGGAGCGCGAATCCGCAACCTCAGCCGCAACCCGAAGGTCACGTTGAACTTCCGCGGCGACGCGAGCGGCGGCGACATCGTCATCCTGACGGGCATCGCCCACGTGGACGAATCGCGCCCGATCGCCGGACTCAACGCGCCATGGGTGGCCAAGTACGCCACCGCCTGGGAGCACGCGGGCATGACGGCCGAATCGTTCTCGGAGCGCTTCAACGTCCCTGTGCACATCCGCATCACCGCCGTCCACGGTTTCTGATGGCGCCTCCGTAGACCGAGACTCGACTCATCGACAATTCGACGCGTGTTGCCGGGACGGAACGATTGATGTTCGATGAACGGCCGAGTCAGGATCCGAACCAGCGCGCGGCGCGTGGCGGCGAACTCCGCCTTCTCGGCGGCGTATTCGCTCGAGGCATCATGACGCTGTGCGATCAGAGTCTCCCCGCGCAAGCAGCTGACGTCGACCTTCGCGACGAGCTGGTCGCCGAACTCGGCGTAGCAGACGCCCGCTCCCTCGTACGGCGCCGGCGGCTCCCCACCGGCGATCTCGGTGATCTCGGTGATCGTGAACCATCGAGCGTCCGTAGCAAGGGCCGCTGGGCGTGTAACGGTCGCTCACCGGGCTGGTGTCGCGGCGACACGCATGGCGTCGGCGATGTCCCTGGCGCCTGATCTCGTTTCGCGGCCGAGACCGTCGATGACGCCGTTCTGGTCTTCCGAGGACCGGTTCTGGCTGAGCTTGGCCTTGCCCTCGACCCGTTCGACGTTGATCTCGACGCCGACGATTCCTCGCAGCTGCCCGTCGATGAATCGGCTCGGGGCGTCGGTCACCTGCCATGGGTGAGAGCGGTCTCGTTCGTTCAAGTCGGTGAGGGCGGCAATCTGATCTCTGAGCCATTCGGGGTCGTCATGCACGGTGGCGGTTCCGCGGAGGTGGACGCTGGTGTAGTTCCAGGTCGGGACGACCTTGCCGTGCTCGCGCTTGCTCGGGTACCAGGACGGCGAGACGTACGCCTGGGGGCCCGCACACACCAGCAAGGCCGGAGTGTTATCGGGGATCTCGGCCCAATGCGGATTCGGACGGGCCATATGCGCCCGGACGACGTCGCCGGTCCAGATGACGGGTAGGAGCGTCGCTCGTGGGTAGCCGTCAGGTCCGGTCGTGATGAGCTCGGCCGCGCCTACCTCAGCGACCATACGACGGAGCTCGTCGAGGTCACAGACACGGTAGAAGGCGGTTGCGTACACGAGTGAGGTTCCCTCCGCGGAACGTGGGGTGGCGCGACGGCCGCTCGATCGGCGAAGCGCCACGTGCTCCCAACTTATCATCGGCGTCGTCCGATTCCGCCTCTGACCACCCGCTTCGCGCCGAACGCGCGCACGCCGCTCCCGACGCGATCCGCTCGTCCAGGATCGACAAGATCCCGCGCGAGCCATCGGTGGCTAGCCAGATCGGCGACCATTGCAAGCGTTCGGCGACCCTCCGCCCGCGAGCGCGACCGTGACCACGCTGCTGCCGGTTGATCGAAGCGGCCAACAGACAGGGACCAGCGCGGCTGCCTCCGCTGCTGAGAGCGGGCAACTGCCGCATGCGATGTCTCACACTCGCGTCGCTGCTCCCGGTGTTGGCTGCGCCCGAACTGGGACGCTCGGCTGCATATCGCTCACCCATCCTCGCCCGAGCAGCTGGCCGACGCGTGGGAGCGCTTACCCCCACGATCGCCGCCCGCGCACAAAAGCCGGTGCAGCCGGCCGAGCGCCTCAGCCCGCCGCCCTTAGCCGGCCGCCGATCGCTGGGCGCGTCCTGGAGGCCAGCTACGGTGCGTCACCGCTCACTCTGATGCACGAGAGCGGACCGAGCGACCGGCGCAGAGCATCGAAGCGCCGCGTCACGAATCCGAGGCGTCGGCTGGTGTGGGCTCGGCCCGCGGATCGACGTGCGGGTCATTCAGGTCGATGACCAGCAGGTCGCCGTCCATTCGAGCAGCCCGTCTGACCGATCTGGAATTCTCGATTTCGTAGTAGCTCACAAATGCCGCACCCGAGATCAACCACGTGGCATGATTCTCCACGGGCGCGCGAACCTGATAGGCATGGTCGACCGAGCTATCGCTTCGACGCAAGGCGACCAAGCGGACGTCCGGATCAAAGAGCAGCTCTACGAACTCGGGGCTGCCGAGAGCCTCGAAAGCCGCCCGGTTGAGCGAGATCACACCCTTCTTCTGAATCGTCACGAACGGCTGACGTTCTGCCCGGCGCTGGCGCGTAAACGTTTCGAACGGCACGTTGGCCTCCTAGTGAAACAACAGCGATCGAATACTCCGACCCTAGCCGACCCGCCTCGCTCGAGGTACCGAGCCGGCGTCGACCTGGCGCGGTCCGCTGGCGGCGTCCTTGAGATCAGGCTCCACGCCGTCCGGCACATCCGGGGCCCCCATCGGAGGTGGCGTCGGCCCCGTCGCCGCCGTGCGGGTCGATGCCCGTCTCGGTCGCCGGCTCCTCAGTGCCCGCCGGTCTGCCGAGCACGGAGCTCCCGAGCTCGGGATCGTAAGGCAGGAGACCGGCGGGCGCATCGGAGCCTCCCAGCTCGCCGGGGACGACTCCGTCCTGGGCCCCTCGCGGCCCACGGGCCTTTCCTGTGCGCCTCGTCGCTTCCCGGAACCGATCCGCGGCGCTGCTCGCTCGGCTTCACCGCGTCGCGATCCTGGTCGTTGCCGGCCATGACGCCTCCGCAGCGGTCGATCTCATCGGTCACGTCCTACCCCGTGGAGGTGACCCTCACGCGGCGCCCGGACGCTCAAGGAACAAGAGATTCCTCTCGGGCGAGCTGGCTGAGACACCTCAGGTTCGCCGCACGCCCCTACTGTTGATCTCGTCAATGGTGCGGCACGCCGGCGGAGCCCGAGAAGGCCGCACTCAAGCAGATCTCTGAGAAGACTTTCGAACCCGGGGTGGCGGCGGCGCCGTGCATCACCTGATGCGGAGGATGAAGGTGAGTGAGCGATTCGCCCGCCTCGTGACGGGGCCGAACCAATGCGCGCAGCGGCGGCCTCCAGCCGCGACCACGCCGGCTGACCCGGCGCGCCTGCCAGAGACCCGGCTTCAGGGATGAGGCTTGCATACGGCTTCCATCGCGACCGTTTGCTCGGTGAGCGCGACGCGCACGGTGCGATCGTGGGGATCGTTAGCCGTGGGGTGGCACCCCGCGCAGCGTCCACAACCGCATAGGAGCAGCCCGCAATGGCGAAGGCTAGAACGCGCTTGTCGGCCTGGATGTGCACGCCACGAGATCGTGGCGGCGGTCCTGGACGCCGAGAGCGGGGAGTTGACGTTTTCAGGATGAGCGGCGAGATCATGCCGGCGGCGGCGTTCTGCGCGAGGTTGCCCAAGCCAGTATGAGGCCGGTCCAACCGGGTACGGGCTCGCGCGCGCTCGTCAGGCGCGGCAACCGGTGCGTCGTGGCGGCGCCGTCAAAGATCCCGCACGCGTCGGCGACCGGCACGCGATCCGCTTCGAGGACGACAAGGCATGGACTCAGCACCACCGGGACTGGCTGGCCAAGGTCAGCTTGAAGTGGCCGGCGGCGCAGATGACGCTCGTCGATATTCAGGGCGCGATCGACACGCTGACCGCGGTCGGTTCTCGTGCCCACGCTATTCGCCGCGTGGGGAGCAAGCCGGCCTGACGCCAGCGCCGGTGCTCGGTCCATCAGCCGTCGGCCCCTCGCCGCCGAGCGCGGGAGGCGCCTCGGTGGGGCCTCGAGTCCAGCTTGTGCTCGACCTGGTCCAGCCACTCGGCGTGCGCCTGGAGGATCCGCCGGCTGAGCTGGTGGTTGAGCATGAGGTACTCCGTGCGGCTGGGGACCGCGGCCGCTGCGTGCTCGGCGGCGTCGAGCTGGGCCGAGATCGCGGCGATCTCTTCACGCAGCGCCCGGAGGCTCTCCAGCACCTTGTGCTCGGGGACGAGGTCAGCCGCCAGCAGCCGCACGACTGGTTCGTTCTGGATCCGGGGGAAGCGGGCGGGCTGGTCCATCCACGCGACAAGCGCTTCGCGGCCTTGGTCGGTGAGCGTGTAGTGCGTGCGCGGCCTCGTCCGGCCGGGCTCCGTGTGCGATGTGAGCAGCCCGAGCCGTTCGAGGCGCTTGGGCTCGGCGTAGAACTGGCTCTCAGCCGCGTCCCAGTAGATCCGACCCGTCCGCGCCATACGGACGAGGTCGTGCGGGCCCGCGCCGCCCCGTCCGATCAGAGTCAGGATGACATAGGAGAAGGGGGTGAGCGCTTTGGTTGACAAAGCTCCGAACCGGAGGTATAAGATCCGAATCGGAGTTTACCATCGATGTCAGGCAGGAGGGATTGGAGATGGAGAGGCCAACGACTCCCGGCGCGCGGCTGTGGTTTCTGAATACGCTGGCCACCGTTCGCGTTGGTCACGATGAAGGGCAAGATGGGATATCGGTGATCGAGCGCCTCGCCCCGCACGCTGACTCGCCGCCGATGCATGTCCAACACGGCGAGGACGAGGCGTTCTACATCCTCGAAGGCGAGCTGCGGATCCGAGCCGCGGAGGCCGAGTTTCGGATTGGTCCCGGCGAGGCGGCGCTCGCGCCGCGCGGGGTGCCGCACACCTATCGGGTCGAGTCCCCCGACGGAGCACGGTGGCTCAACGTCACCACGCACGGCGACTTCGTGCGGTTCATGGGCGCGGTGAGCCGCCCCGCCCAGCGGCCGGGGCTGCCCGCGCCGCAGGGGCCGCCCAATCCCGAGCAGACCGAGGCGTTCGCGGCGACCGCTCGCGAGCACGGGATCGAGTTCGTAGGTCCGCCGCTGGCGTCCTAATGCACGGTACCTCTAACAGGTCAGGAGGGGACCGTCATGTCGGCATCGGCTGAGCAGTATTCCGACGACGGTGTCTGCGGCGCGGACGAGGAGTACGCCGTTGCACGAGCCCGGGAGGTCGATCGCGAGTTCGTGGCCGGACGGTGGCTACCCGACCAGGCGACAACTGCGCGAGACTGGCTGGCCATGCCGGTCGTGAGCTAGCGCGATCGACGAAGCCGACCCATCGAAACGGCCGCGTCGCGTCGGCGGGACGCCGGTCGAAGCTCACTCCCGCCGCAACTGATGCGCGCCGAGTGCTGCTCGAGCGCGCCGCGAAGCGCGAGAGCGTCCGCGAGCTGTTCGCGGTTGCCTCCGAGCGGCTACGGCGTCTGATCTCGTTCCAGGCCGCCGCCTGGGTGGCGACAGATCCGCATACCGGCGTGCCCGCAGGTCAGGCGTGGCTAGAGAACATCCGCGCTGATGACCATACGCGCGTGTGGGAGTTCGAGTTCCTGCGCGCGGACATCAACACGTACCGCGACCTCGTTACGGCGGAGATACCAGCCGCCGGGCTGCGACTCGCGACGTCGGAACGTCCGGCTCGGAGCGCTCGGTATCGCGAGATCCTGCGGCCGAATGGTTTCGAGGACGGACTGCGCGCGGTGGTCCGCGCGGACGGAAGCCTCTGGGCGTCGATCGCGCTGCTGCGCACGGCGGGCATGCCGGCGTTCGATGCCGGCGAGATCGAGCTCGTGGCGAGCCTGTCTGAGCCGCTCGCAGATGTGGTGCGCGAGCACGTCCGCGAGTCGGCACCGTCCTCCGCTCCCATCGACGGTCATCGTGCCGGCTTAATGGTGTTCGCTGCGGGCGGCGAGCCGGATGTCGGCCAACGAAGAGGCACGCGAGCTGCTCGACGAGCTGGAGCGCACCGAGCACAGCCTCGCCCCGGGACACCTATGCGCGCTTCCCCTCCCAGCGGCTGGTGCGCTTGTGCGCGCGCGTGCGATCGCCGAGGAGCGAGAGCACGGCCCGGCGCGTGCTGACCCGGTGCCGCGCCGGTCGCTGGATCGCATGTCACGGATCCTGCTTGCGCGACGTGGACGGCCGGCTCGGCAGCACGGCGCTGCTCATCAAGCCCGCCGGTCCAACCGAGATCGCCCCGGTCATGATGACCGCATACGAGCTCTCGGGACGCGAGCAGCAGATCACCGCGCTCATCGCGCACGGTCACAACACCGCGAGCATCGCACACCGCCTGCACCTCTCGCGCCATACGGTGCGTGACCACATCAAGGCGATCCTCGCAAAGGTAGACGCCCGCAGCCGCGGCGAACTCGTCGCAAGACTTTCGGGCGGCGTCATCTGAGCGCGGCCGACCCGCGGCAGCCGGCCGCCCCCTACGGTCGCACGAACGCCAGAAGACCCGCCGTCGTCCCGGTCGCCTCCCCCATAACGGCCGGGAGGTGCTGGCGGCGGGCCGCACCGTCACGCGCCCCCAATGCGGGGCTCCGCTAGCTAGGGCAACACCCCCTCATCCGCGGTCTTGTTCAGGCGTCTGCCGCAACGCAGACTGACGTGTCACCACCAGCGACCCTGTCTTGAGCCTTACCGACAACCGACCGCGCGGCCGGAGGCTCGAGCTCGGGCCGCTCCCAGAAGACCAACTACCCGACCGAGGTGACCCAATGAGCATCCATCGCCAACGGCGCCGCCTGGGCGCCTCCATCAACATCATCGGACTGGGGCTCGCCGTCCTCGCGCTTGCGGCCAGCGTCGCGTCGGCCCGTCCGCCAAGCCGCTACCAGAATTGGGCCCGAACCTCGAACAACTCCGCGGGAGTCGTGTTCCATCCCAACGGCGACTACTTCCAGGTCTGGAACAACGGAGACCCCAAGACAAACCTCGGCGTCAGCATCATCTTCAACTACAAGGGCATCAACGACGCCTGGAAGAGCGCCGCCGAGGTCACGCTCGTCGGCTACAGCTGCTGCGTGCACGGACACAACTTCCGCGAGCACCGGCATATCTACTTTTACATCATCGGTCCCGATAACAGGAAATCACCCATCTCGGAGTACTCAACCAGCTGACACCCTGCCCGTCAGGATCCCTGGCGGGATCGCGCCGGCTCAGGAGGCCAAACCCGTCGCGAGAACGGCGGAGCGGGACGGATCGCCATCGTTGGCGCCGGCTTCGCAGGACTCGCCACGGCGAAGGTGCTGTCTCGCTTCGGTTACGACATTGAGGTATTCGAGCGCTGCGATGATGTTGGCGGAGTTTGGAGCGCCTCACGACGGTACCCGGGGCTGCGTACCCAGAACGGGAAAGCGACGTACGCGTTTTCCGACTTTCCGTTCCCGCGCGGGGTCGCGGAGTGGCCTACCGGCGAGCAGGTGCAGGCGTATCTGTCCGCGTACGTCGAGCGTTTCGGGCTAGCTCCTCGGCTTCGGCTCGGCACGGAGGTCGTCGCTGCCGATCTGGACGAGGCGGCTGGGATGTGGGCGTCGCAGAGCGTCAACGCCGCGCGCGGCGAACTAGTGAGGAGCTCGTTCGAACACCTGGTAGTGGCGAACGGGGTCTATTGCGACCCGTTCGTGCCCACGTTTGAGGGCGCCGATCAGCACGCGTCGGCGGGCGGCCAGGTTGTGCACACCAGCGAGCTTCGAGACCTCGAGACGGCACGCGACCGCGATGTTGTGGTGGTGGGGTACGGCAAGTCGGCCTGCGATGTGGCCGAGGCAGTGTCCGAGGTCGCGGCGAGCACGACGGTCGTCGCACGACAGCTGCTGTGGAAGGTGCCCCGGCACGTCGGCGGCATCCTCAATTACAAATACCTCGTTCTCACAAGGCTGGGCGAAGCGTTGTTCCGCAGCCCGGAGCTTCGTGGCCCCGACCGCCTCCTCCATGTCCGTGGGCTGGAACCTGGCCCGCGGATGCTCAGCGCCCTGCGAGCAATCGCGACGCGGCAGGACCGCCTGGGCGAGCTCGGACTGGTCCCCGACGGACCGTTCGAGGAGATCGCGCGCAGCACGGTCAGCATGACCACCGATCGATTCTTCGCCAAGGTCCGCCGCGGCAAGATCGCCGTGTGCCGCGACGCGGAGGTCGCGGGACTGCACGCCGCCGGAGGCCGCCCGCTCGCCGAACTCGCCGACGGCTCCCGGCTGCCTGCCGACCTGATCGTGTGCGGGACCGGCCATCGCCAGCATGTCCCATTCCTGGCACAGCCGCTGCAGCGGCGGATCACCGACACGTGCGGCAACTTCAAGCTCTATCGCCAGACGCTGCCGCTCAGCGTCCCCAACCTGACGTTCGCCGGCTACAACTCGTCGTTCTTGTGCCCGCTGAGCGCGGAGATCGGAGCGCTCTGGGTCGCGGCCCTGGGGATGGGCTCGATCGAGTTGCCGCCGACGGACGAGATGCGCGTCCGCGTTCGGCAGCGCCTGCGTTGGAGCGAGGAGCGCACGCAGGGGCGGCACGCACACGGGGGGAGCGTCATCCCGTTCTCGATGCACAGCATCGACGAAATGCTCAACGACATCGGACTCGACATCTCGCGGTTCACACGGCTTCGTCAGTGGCTGCTGCCGATCGCCCCAACCGCCTACAGGTCGCTCGAAAAACGCCTACTCGAGCGCCGCGGGACGCTCGAGACACTGGAGCACAACTCGCTGGCCGCCGGGTAATAATCGCTGCGCGCGGATGCGCACCGCGTCGAGGTCATGACCACGCGGCTTCGGGCCCGACATGGGCGCACGTGCTCGTCCATCCGGCAGCGATGACGTGGAAGATCGGCGCCTCCGGCGGTGATCCGGCCTGCCGCCGTAGCGTTACCTCGACCTGCGATGTTTGCTGCACCTGACCCATGGCGAGCCCGCACCGACCAGGGCAGGCGGATTTGCACACAAGCAGGCTGCGTAACCCACGGATGGCTATCGAGCCTGCGGCCGGGTTCGCCGGCGGTCGCGGTCGATTCTTTTCGGTACAGCAGTGGGCGGGAGTTCCCTGACAGGCGGAGCGTTGGGTTGTGACCGCGTTTCTTATGAACATCGATCGGGGCTCGCAAGGCCGCATGACGTTCGTTGGGCTTGAGCGATGTAGGCTTGGGCTTTTGTCGAAGGAGGTCCGGTCCCGATGCACGCGGACGCAAATCCACCGGGAGAAGTTGCCCTCCACTCTGGCGAGTCTCAGGACCCGGCGTATGAGCCGAGCGAGCTCGTTCGGGTGGCCCGGGAACGCGAGCGAGTGGCCGCGGAGCGCGAGCACATCGCCCAGGAGCGGGAGGAGCTCGCCGCAGAGCGTGAGCGGCTGGCCGCGAGGCGCGAGCAGCTGACCGAGGCGCTCGAGCGGCGAGTTGAGCGTCTGGACGAGCGTGAGGCGGCCGTGGAGAGGCGCGAGCGGCAGGCGGACGAGCGACAGCGCGTAGCGGATGAGCGTGAGCGGATCGCGGACGAGCGGGAACTGACGGCCGACGAGCGTGAGGGGCTGATGAACCGGCGCGAGGGGACGTCGGAACAGCGTGAGCTGGAGCGTCGCGAGCGTGCGGAGGCGAGGCTCGCGCGGGAGCGGCAGGCCGAGCGCCGAGAGCTCGCAGAGGTCGACCGGGAGACCGCTGCGACGAGGCGGCGGGAGGCATCCGTGGCTCGGCGCGAGCATTTCGCGTACGAGCGGGATACGATCGCGGAACAGCGCGAGCGCCTGGCCAACGCGCGGGAGCTTGCCGCTGACGAGCGGGAGCGGCTCGCGGACGAACGCGAAGGGACTGCAGAGCAGCGCGAGTTGGACCGTCGGGGGCGTGTCGAGGCGGCGGTCGAGCGGGGTCGGGAGGCGGAGAGGAGAGAGCAAGCGCAGATCGACCGCGAGATCGCTGCGACCGAGCGCGACGTGGCCAGGGGCGATGGGGACAAGGTAGCCGCGCGGGGCGGCGCCGGGCGAGTCAGCGAGGACGGAGCGGACTCACCGGAGCGCCCCGGACGCCCGCAGGAATGAGGCGTTCCCGCGAACGGGGAACTCGTCCGATCAAGGCAGCGCCGCTTTAAGGCCTAACGGGGCTTCGCCCCAGCCCGACGAGGCGTGCTTGCTGAGGACCGTCGCGCGTGGTGTGATGGGCGGCGGGTGAGAGGATCCGTGCGTCCGCTGCGGGGTGCTGTGCGTAGGCTCCGGTCGC
>Ga0335078_10010604_pt1 | contig 13644 bp, 13 predicted proteins | sample Lox_Sample_32_FD_206711 | JGI IMG/M metagenome (GOLD analysis project Ga0335078, IMG submission 206711) | Soil microbial communities from Loxahatchee National Wildlife Refuge, Florida, United States - Lox_Sample_3.2 | ecosystem: Environmental > Terrestrial > Soil > Wetlands | place: USA...
ATATGGCAGACGATTTCATATAGTGCCTCTCAGAAAAAAAATCAAGGATGATGAGTAACCTCAAGGGAGACTGAATTAAGGGATTAGAGGCGTTGCCATTAACACTCCGAATTCAAGCCGCCTCCGGCGGTATCGCGAATCGGTGTGAGCCTTTCCCACCGGATCACGAATGGGCGGAGTGGTTGGCCGCCGTCGTACAGCTCGAATAACAATCCGGTTGACTCGTACAGAGCTATCGGCAGTGGAACTACGGGAGCGGGCTTACATTGGGCGCCTGCGTTGCACTTCTGAAGACGGTCACGAGAAAGGCCGATGCAATCTGGGAATCGAGGAAGGATGGTGCTACGGGGGTCAACACCGAGGGTCGCAAAGAAGGGAGGTTCGTTATTTTATTTACCCTGGTGTACTGCGGAATAGTGGCGCGCGTCTCGCGCTGACAAGCTCACGACCTTGCCATCGCGCAAAATGTGAAGTGGCAACCCTAGACGAGCATGTTCGTCGATGACTTCTTCGACCGCCTCTTTAAACGCCATCTCGGCCCGCCTCTCCAGCGGCAATCGGAGAACGCTTTTCGGAACTCTTTTCATTCGTCACCGTAGCGCGCTATAAGCGCCCGATATTGCTCAACATCTACTATACGGAGCTTGTCGTTTCTCTCAAAGGCGATTACCGAGGGCGTCGCGCCCGAATTATCAAATAGATACCAGGAATCCGCCAGCTGACGATACTCTCGGAAAAAATTGCGGATCGAGCGGCTGAATCGGCGCCGGACTACAGGTTCGGGCACATCGTGACCGCCCTTGAGTACCCGGTCTTTCACTCTGGACAATGCCACCTCGACGGTGCCTACCCACAGGAAGAAGAACTTCACCTTATATCCGCGCTTCTTGAGCCGCCGAATCAATCCTCAGATAGCTTCTACCCGATAACGTAGTCTCGAAAGCGAAGGTGTCACGGCGTCGCGCAAAAAACCTGATTTCGCTGAGCACCAGCCTGCCAGCACGCATAGCTGCAGCCTCCGGAGAGAAGGGCGACATCCCTTGGGCAATCAGATCAGCATTAACGAAGTTTGTGCAGTCGGCGTATTTAGGAAGAAACGTGCGCGCGAACGTCGTTTTACCAACGCCATTCGGCCCCGCGATAATGTAAAGCTCCATGAAGTTTCCTATCCTACCCAATTTCGACCGCTTCGCCCGCTCAACGGCCGGCAAGTCAACGGATGTCGCCGAGTCGCCCCAGTTTGGAAAAGGGTTCTGCGTGGAGTCACGAAATGTGGCGATCAGTCGCGGAATAATGCAACCGCGGCTGTAGAGTGCGTCGCGATCAACCGACTCAGGCCGTCTCGATCTCCTTCGTACCACTCTTTCCGGAATCTCGGCTTATACGCCAACAATCCAGTACGGCTGGATGACATAATCTCTTCTGTGGTCTCGATAGTTCAAATCCCGACCAAAAGTACCCTGAAGCACATTCAGCGGATTCAAATATTTACTATCGGATGGATGAGCGTGGAGGCTGCCCTATCGCTATGGGCGGCGTGGACGGCCCGTAGCCCTGCTTTGGCCGCCTTCGGCGGGGACAGTACCATCGAATTGCTGTCAGCAGTGGTCGTACTGTGGCGCTTTCGCGCTGATGCATCAGAGCACACGGAGCGGTATGCTGCGCGCATCGCAGGCGGTTTGCTTGTAGCCCTGGCTGTCTATGTAGTATCGGCTTCGGCGATGTCACTGCTCGGGTACATAGAACCAAGACCTAGCTACTTGGGGATGGCGGTCTTGGCCTGCGCCGCGCTCGTGATGCCGGTTCTTGCCAAGGAAAAACGGCGTCTATCAGCCCTGACAGGAAGTGCTGCTCTGCGAGCCGATGCTGCCGAATCTGCCTTGTGCGCTTACCTCTCAGTCATTCTCTTATGGGTCTTGCGGTTCATGCAATCTGACACATTGCAGGGGCCGACCCGGTTGCAGCTTTGGTAATCACGCCGCTGATTGTGGTCGAAGCTCAGGATGCCATGCGCGGCAAGGCCTGTGGCTGTTGTTAGCAACCAAACCAGCACATACTGCCGACCTCTGTTACAAACAGGCGCGCCTGTCGAATTGCAGGCACTGAAATGAGATGGTCAGCCGTGGAGTTCTGCGTCATTCTGGGAAAGACGCTGCCCATACATCCAGGGGGCAGGTTTGATTTGCGAGAGCCAGTCTTGGGCGGTGGGTATGCGCCCTAGAATCCTCGCGCACATGCTGTTCCCCAATGTAACGCACCGGAATCTGCTTGCCTTCGCTGTTGGCTATGGCGACACCGAAGATGCGCTCACACAAGAAGATTCCTTCAGCATGGTGCCGAAGAGCGCGATGCCGGAAATCTGGAAGGAAGGCTTTGGATTCATCGAACCAGTTATGGATCCGCAAGTAGTCCTCGGCCTTGCCGCCAAACTTTCTGGCGCTGCTTTCCGCGTGCTTCAATGGATGGGCCATGGCTAAACCTCATAGCTTGATGTTGTGTAGTCTTCGAAGCGATCATTCCGCTCAACCGTGATCTTGCGGGTTTTCACGTTCAAGATCACGTCCCCGAAGCCTCCACAGCCGTCCTCATATCCGTAGGGGACGAGCGTCTCAAAATGTTCCTGCAGGTGTGAGAAGTTGGATTCCGCAACTTCGCTTTCTTCGTACGCGTATTCCTCAGTGGCGTAACACTGGATTTGTTCGTTCACGCCTTCATCGCCGCAACCGTCGAAGTGCACGGCTACAAATGTGATTCCCGCTTCGGCCAATCGGTCGCACTCGCCAAGTATCACGGCTTTGGCTGCGACTTGTTCGGGTGGGAACGCTTGTTCTGCGTTTGATGGTTCGTTTTGCATGGGTTTTCCTCTCAACATCCGAAACTACGCTACGACCCAATGCACCGCCCTGGGTATGCTGATCAAAACCATGAGGCAAAAGGCCAAGGCAGGCGGTGTTTCCGTCCCCAAAGGGGTCTATTGTTTGACCACTTCGCCTTGTGCGCCTGTTTCGAGAGCAAGCACAATCTCACGCAAGGTTTGGAGATTGTCCACGAGGTCGAGTGATTGCAGGTTCAAAGAGCGGAGTATGTGGGTCAGCGCCTGCGGCCCGACACTATCGAGCGCCGCATCCACGCGGCGGAAACCCCGTTCCGCGGCTTGCATGTGTGCCAGCACTTGCTGCTGTAAAGCTGCATCTTGAATGTCTCGAGGGTTCCAGACCTTTGCGATACGCTTCAACAGCCCCCGGTACATTCGCTTTCCCAGCGGTTCGGCCAGGGCTTCGATCTGGAGGATTAGCGAACTCGGCGCCGCTGGGGCGCGCTCAGTGGCGGGGTTAGCGCTCGCTAGAGTGTTACGTATCGGCGGCTCTATCGTTTGCTCTGGCCGTAAACCTCGCTTCCACCCGTCAGGGGTCGCCCATGCAGGCAGGGCAGGAACTGTTTTCGGCCGCTTGCGCTCATCCAGGTCCACCCATGTGCCAGCATAATAATAAAGATATCGGCCCAGCCCAAAACAGGTGCAAGCGCGCTTGAACGCCTGTGCTTCAAACGCGTGATCTACCTTGTCAAGTTCATCGATCAGCAGGACACAAGGCCTTTCGCACTGCAACGCGCGCAGGAGCGGCCCGGCGCGGAAAAACTGCTGACTGTGCAGCTCCGTCCGCAGGGACTCCCAATCAACGCCGACGGACTTGGCTTTGAGTTCAACGCAAAGTCTTTGAAGGGATTCATCAAACTTGCCGATGGCCTTCTCTTCGTTGATGCCCTCATAGCACTGCAGGCGTTCGACAGCGGTACCTGCCGCTTCAGCAACGGCATAAGCCAGCTGCGTTTTTCCGCTGCCAGCGGGACCTTCTACCAATATCGGCTTATGAAGCTCCGCCGCCAGGTAAACGGTTCTGGTGGTTACAGGATCGGCAATATAGCCGGTGTCCCGAAGCCGTTCACTGAGATCTTTGAACGAGGGAAACACGGTTAGCTCCTCAGCGCGAGACGTTTTTTTTCTCGCGAGCGTCAGAAACCTAATCCCGAATGAAATTTCGGTCAAATCCGCCCCCCGCTGGGTAGCCAGGAGCACGAAAAGCCGGATTCAATCGTCGTTTTGACCGAATTCTTGAACTGGATTAGAAGCAGAGTCACCGAGATGCGGGTCGCCGCATGAGGTTTGAAAGTTGGAGCAAAACCATGCCAGCCAAGAACGCGAGAAAGCTTGCCAGTTTTGGGAATGCGGTCGAGGAGGACATTCCCGAGGTCGACAGTGAGTTTGAGCCACTTCTCGATGTCACAGAAGCCGCAAAACTCCTAAGAATCCACCCGAAGACGCTGCGAACGAAGGCTCGCCAGGGCGAAATTCCCGCCAAACAAGTCGGAAAACTATGGCGATTTCGAGCGTCCGCCCTTAACGATTGGCTGGATTCAACAACCGGGTGAGGCTCTGTAAGCCCGTGGAAAAAACCTCGATGCAATGGCCGGGCCTGGGATATTCTGAAACCGGCAGTGAGTGCCGTTTAAACCAAGGGAGGAACCTTGTTTAAACGGACACGCACAAGTTATCAAGTCGGAAGTCTCGCACTCGAAGAGCGGAAGAGAGGACCTGCGGTATGGGTTTACCGGTGGTGGGAAAAAGGCACCGACGGAACACCCGTACGGAGAAAGCAGCAAGTCGGGACCTTGGAACGGTACCCGACAGAATCTGCAGCGCGGGCGGCATCGGACACTCTTCGGCTCACCATCAACGACCAATCCCGGCGGCAAAGCCTGCCAAGAACCGTCAGCGACCTCTGGAAGCATTATTGTTGCGAAGAACTGCCGCAGAAAGAAATCACGACCCAGGACACCTATGCAGTGTTCACCAAGACGTGGATTCTTCCGCGGTGGGGCAATATGCGGCTAGAGCAAGTCAAAACCGTGGAAGTAGAACGATGGCTGCGGACCGTGGAAAGAGCGAACGGAACCAAGGCCAAAATCAAGACCGTCATGTCGGCCATTTTCTCCCATGCCGTTCGCTGGGAGTTCTGTGCCTACAACCCGATCTCGTCGGGAATCCCGGTGGGGACGGGCGGCAAGCGAGGCCCCAGCATCGGTGTGCGCATCAGCGCCAAGCGGCAGAAAGATCCTCTGGTATTGTCGCCGGAGGAAGTGAAGCTGGGCCTGGGCGAGATGCAGTTCCGCGACCAACTTCTGGTGTTCCTGATCGGAGCGCTGGGGACTCGCCGCGGGGAGACGGGAGCGCTTCGCTGGATGGATTGCGACTTCGCCAACGGAGTCTTTCACATCCGGCACTCGTACTACTGGAGACGGGGCGGGCATCTGAAAGACACCAAGACCGAGGGCTCGGCGAAGCCTCTGCCCATGCAGCCGGCATTGAAGAATGCACTGTTCGAGTGGAGAACCGAGAGCTGTTATCAGCAACCCACGGACTTCGTGTTTCCGTCCCTTCGCAGGAAGGGCCGGAAGCCACTGGATCTCGCGGCCGTACTACACTGCAAGATCAAGCCCGCCTTTGCGAAGTTCGGCATTCACGGAGTTGGCTGGCATACCTTTCGCCACACGGTCGGAAGCATGTTGGCCGAAATGGGCGAACATCAACTCACCATCCGCGACTATCTGCGGCACAGCAATCTGAGCGTGACCAACAAGTATTTGCAGGCCACTTCGGAAACCAAGCGGCTGGCGCAGGACAAACTGGTGGGCGCGATTTTGCCTACCGGGCTGCTGTCGCAAAGCAAAACCACCCTCATTCAATGACCCTGCCGCACGCGACGCCAGCGGCCGAAAGCGTCGCGATTCCGTGTTTCCCCGATGTCAAGTTGGAGTTGGGGCGCTCAGTTGGACCCAGATTGGGACCCAGATTTTTTAGCGGGTTCTGTAACTGGTTGAAAGATATGGTAGGCACGTGGGGACTCGAACCCCAGACCTCTACCGTGTCAAGGTAGCGCTCTAACCAACTGAGCTACGCGCCTACATTATGGTTTCGCGGACTTGCAGCAACGGACGTTCCCGGCTTGGGTCGCTCGGGAACACTAACAAATTTTACCATGTGACCCTGTGCCTGGCCTGGCCGGCGTGCGGGTAGTGGGCTTTCGGCCACAGAATCAGCCGGCCCCAACACCAAGCCTTGGGTGTATACATCAGTGTGATTTTTGGGTCCGTGCATGACAGAATGTGGGAATGCCCCCGTTAACAAAATGCTTCCTTTCCGGCAGAGCGTGTTTGTGTCAGGCAGACTTTGATGCACACTGCAGAATATGAAGCCGCAATTTCTCCTTTTTGGCGCCCTCCTCTCCTTGGCTGCAGCCGTCGGTTGTGGCGGTGGCAGCTCAGCTAGCTTTTCGCTCGAAGTTGTTCCTTCGACCATCACCGTGGTCCCGGGAGGTGCCGCACAGACGCTCAGCGTTGCTGCTTCGGGGGAAAACGGCTTCAAGGGAAGCGTGACGGTTACGGTCGGGTCTCTTCCGGCGGGCGTCACAGCGACGCCGGCCAGCCTTTCTTTGACCGCCGGCGCACTGGGGCAGATCAGCTTATCTGCGTCTGGCAGCGCCGCACCGGGCACGTCCAACATCACCATTGCGGGAACTTCGGGCATGCTCACGCAAAACGTCACTACCTCTTTGACAATTGGCCCGCCGGTTACCACGGCCTCGTTGAGCACGACCTCCTTTGACTTTGGAGACAACCTGGTCAACAACACGCTTACCCAGACAGTTGTGGTGGTCACGAATACGGGTTCGGCTCCGTTGACCATGAGCCCGGCCCTGAGCGGGGATGCTAGCTATTCGATCGCTTCTGGCACATCCTGCGGCCAACAACTCGCAGTGGGAACCAATTGCGACGTGGTGTTGAATTACACTCCCACGATGCCTTCCGCGCCTCAAACTCAGAATGCCACCTTGAACCTGGGTTTCTCTGACGTGGCGGCGGGCACGCCGCAGGCCGTGGCAATCACCGGAACAGCCGCCGCTCTGGCGGTGGGGCTAGTCACGGCCACTAATAATCCGCAGGTAGCTTTGTATACGATGACATTGCCCTACCCCGGAAGCGTAACGATTAACTTCGGGACAAGCATCAGCTACGGGTTAAGTACCTGGACACAGTCAACCTACACCGCTGGCGGCACAGTCAGCATTCTCGTAGCGGGCATGCTGCCAACGACTACCTATCACATGCAGGCTGCAGTTACGTTTTCCAACGGTATCAGCGCGAGTGACACAGACCACACCTTCACTACGGGCGCGGTGCCGGCAAACCTGCAGCTCGGGCAGTTGCAAGTGACCACGACGCCAGGGATGACCCCGCAGCCGGGGCTGGAGCTGTTGAATCCTCTGCAGGGCACCCCGACAGGCGTGATTGTGACCGACCTTTCCGGCAACACGCTCTGGGCTTACGCTGATCCCGGCAATAACGCTCTCAACTTTATTGACGGCGTCAAGATGCTTCCGGACGGGAATTTGCTGATGACCATTGGCCCCAATTCTGAGAACGCGCTCGGGGCGATTCCGGGGGCAACCATCAATGAGATGCGGGAAGTCACCCTGGGCGGGGACACGGTCCGCGAGATTACAATCAACGACCTGAACACGGAACTCGCCATGGCCAGCTGCGCCGAGTGTAACGTCACGGTGGACACTTTTCATCATGACGTCGAGCCGTTACCCAACGGCCATTGGCTGGTGCTCGCGAATACAACCCGGGCGCTGTCGCCCACCAGCACCCCTCCCCTAACCAACGTTCCTCCGACTACAGTGCTTGGCGACGTGATCATAGATCTAGACCAGAATATGCAACCGGTATGGGCGTGGAATGAGTTTAACCACCTCGACCCTAACCGCCACCCCATGGCATTCCCCGACTGGACCCATACCAACGCTATCATCTATTCGAAGGACGACGGTAATATCCTTGTCTCGATGCGACATCAGAACTGGATCGTGAAGGTAAACTATGCCGACGGCATGGGAGACGGCAGTATCTTATGGCACTTGGGGGAGGGAGGCGATTTCACTCTCGTAGGCGGAACTGATCCAACCGACTGGGCCTACGCGCAACACGCCCCCTCGTTCACCAGTTCCAATACCACCGGCGTCTTCTCGCTTGTCGTGATGGACAACGGAAATGACAGGATTTTCCCGGCGGGTGTTACCTGCGGCTCCACTGGAGCCCCGCCGTGCCTTTACTCCACCGTTCCGGTCTGGCAGATTGACGAGAACGCAAAAACGGCCACCCTGACGTTCCATGACATACTGCCGCCCAATCAATATAACTTGTTTGGTGGCAATGCGGAACAACTCGCAAACGGCAACATCGAGTTCGACCTTTGCGGTGTTCCGGTGGGCTCTTACGTATACGAGGTGACTCAAGATAGTGCCCAGCAAACCGTCTGGAGCATGCATGCGAGCACATATTTTTACCGCGCTTCCCGCATCCCAAGCCTCTATCCAGGAGTGCAATGGTGAGAGGCGGGGGAGGGCTTGCTCGGTTAGCTCGGATGAGCCGCCGCAAATGGAGTTGGTAGAGCTGGTGCCGAGTGAACCCACGCTTTGGTGGCCACGGAACATTCTGCTTCCTAAGGCATTCACGCTGTTAAGCGAACTGTGCCGCAGTGGTGCTGAATGAGCGTTGCGTGAGTTCGTGGAGGGGTTTGGCACGGAACTCTCGTGAAAGCACTTCTATCCCCCATGGGCCTTGATAGCCAGTTCTTCGAACAGAATCAATGAAGTTCTTGATGTCGAATTCTCCCTCGCCGCATAGTCTTCGGTGGTTGATCGTGTCTTCGTGCAAAGTCCAGGGGGCTTCGAACGTGCCGTCGTTCAGTTCGACGCTCATCAGATGTTTCAGCGGGATGCGGGCAACATTTTCGTAGGGGATCTTCAGCTTCACGATATGCCAAAGGTCGAGGATGATGCCGCCGTTGCTCTCGCCGGCGCCCTCGACCATCGCGAGTGAGTCCTCCAGATTGTCGAGCATCGCGAAGGGCATCAGTTCGAAGCCAATTCTGGTGCCATATCGCGCAGCTTCTTTGCACAGCGCGGCGAATGCTTCAACTAGACGGGGCATGGGCGTTTTTTCACGGAAGAAGTCGCCGACTTTTACGTGGTGAGCGCGCAATGCCTCGGCGGCGGTCAGCAGCATTTTCTTGCGGGCGTCGGATTGTTTTTTTCTTTCGCCCTCCAGAAACCAGTCACTGAGGAATTCCAGCTCCACATGCTCGATGCCGTTGTCATCGAGAATCTGTTTCATCTCCTTCAGGCTTCGGCGCTGCAAAACATGCTCCAGATCGGCATGCCAGATTCCGAAGCCTTTGAAACCCGCTTTGGCCACAGATTCTACGCGGTCCTTGAAATCGAATGGACTGTACTCGCGGTCGGTGTGAGGGAAGGCGGCGGAGATGGTCCAGTAGGAGGCAAGAAGGTCGGGCGTCATGGATTGCTCATATCGCAGACTGAAATTTGTTTCTTGTGATCCCGACTATGAATATTTATCCTTCGCGAAGCGAAAGGCAGATGCTTCCTGCCCGCAGCGTCGAATTGCATCGGTGCTTCGCTTCGCTCAGCATGACAATTCGTAATGGACACAGACTCTCTGACCAGCGATTGTTGCTCGATAAGATCAGCTGTTCGCGCGCTACGCCGCCACCGCGTCATGAGCCAGCACCGATTTCACCGCCTGAAGAATTTTCTCTTCATCAGGCAGAATGAACTTCTCCAGCGGCTCGCTGTAGGGAACGGGCGTGTCCAGGGCGGTGACCATCTTGACTGGCGCCTTGAGATATTCGAAGCCATGCTCGGCAACTTCGCCGGCGATAATAGCGGCCGCGGAGGAGTGACGCGGCGCCTGATCAACCAGGACGAGCCGGCCGGTTTTTCGTACCGAAGCCAGGATGGTTTTCATATCCAGCGGCGCCAGGGTACGCGGATCAACCACTTCCGCGCTGATGCCCTCCTGCGCCAGGCGCTCGGCGGCTGCCAGTGACTTCTTGACCATCCATGCGGTTGCCACGATAGTGACGTCGGTGCCAGGGCGCTTAATATCGGCAACTCCCAACGTTATGACGTACTCGCCATCCGGCACTTCGCCTTTGTCGAGCGTCAGCATGTAGTGATGAAGGTAGACAACGGGATTATCGTCGCGGATGGAAGCTGCCATCAGGCCCTTGGCATCGGCGGGTGTGGAGGGGAGCACGACTCTCAGGCCAGGAATGCCCATCATGGTGTGATAAATGCAGTTTGAGTGCTGGCCGGCCCAGCCCGCCGCAAAGCCGAAGCCTGCCTTGAAGACAACCGGCACCTTCACCTGGCCGCCCGACATATATCGCAGACGCGGAGCTTCGTTGATCACCTGGTCGAACGCGACCAGCATGAATTCACTCATCCACAGTTCGACGATCGGGCGCAGGCCGGTCATGGCGGCGCCGATGGCGATCCCGGTTTCGGCGGTCTCGGAAATGGGCGCGATGCGGACCCGGTCCTTGCCGAATTTCTTGAGCATGGGATCGCGCCCGGTCATGGCGAGGTTCTGGCCATAGAGCACGATGCTCGGGTCACGCTGCATTTCTTCTACGACGGCGGACGCAATCGCGTCGCCGTACATCATTTCGCGCGCCATGGTTCCTCCTATGCGTAAACGTAGTTGGTGGCTTCTTCGGGCGCAGGCAAAGGACTGGCCAGCGCGAACTCTACCGCGTCTTCCACTTCGGCGCGGGCGGACACCTCAATGCGCAAGGCTTCGGCCGAGGTCAGCACTTTTTCCTTTAGCAGCTTGGCGCGGAATTGCGCAACCGGATCTTTGGCCTTCCAGGCAGCAAATTCTTTCTTGTTGCCGTAAACCGAGATTGCTTCGTGCTCAGGAAACTGAGTAGGCAGGGGGGGCACGGTGATGACGTTGCCGTGCGCACTAAGCCGATAAAACTTCGATTCGATGAGGCTCGGTCCATCCCCGGTCCGCGCGCGTTCCGCTGCCCTGGCGACCGCGTTATGCACGGCAACTGGATCCGTGCCATCAACCGAGATACCGGGAATGCTGAAGGCTGCGGCTTTCCTGGAGAGCGGATCGCCGGCGATGGCATTGGCATCTTCCAGGCTAATGTGGGTGTAGGCCTGGTACTGGTTGTTTTCGAGGACGTAGACCACCGGCAACTTCCAAACGGCCGCCATATTCAGCGACTCGAAGAATGCGCCCTGCTTGGAGGCGCCGTCGCCAAAAAAACAGTAGACGATCTGGCCGGTCTTTTTCACCTGCGCGGTGAGCGCGGCGCCGGTGGCGTGGGCGATGCTCTGACCGATAATTCCAGAAGTGCCCGGAAAATGGTGCTCGGGATCGGCCAGATGCATAGACCCGCCAAAGCCGTGGCAGAGGCCGTCCTTACGGCCATAGACTTCGGCCATCATCCTGCGTAGGGGCGAACCCAGAACAATGGGATAACCGTGGCAGCGATAGCTCGGCGTCACCAGATCGGTCGCCTTGCGGGTAGAAAGAGCACCCACGATGCTGGCTTCGGCACCGTCGCCGAGATGTGAGTGCCCGCGGATCACTCCCGGGTGCTCGATGAAAGTTCTCTTCACCGCCTCTTCGAACTCCCGGATTCGCAGCATCTGCGTGTACATCCAGATGAGCCGGTCTTTCCCGAGTTTGCTATTTCTTGGCTTCGCTGACTTTCGACTTACGGGCTTTGGCATTGCTGACTCCTTTGCTGCCGGTTTGAGTCGTTGGGTTACTCGCCTCTTCGATATCGCAGAGCGGATCGCCCACCGGCACTTCGGCGGACTCGTGGGCGATCACTCTCGATAAAACCCCGGTTGCCGGCGACTCCAGTTCGTAGCTGACTTTTTCGGTCTCCAATTCGACCAGCGGGTCTCCCGCCCTGATGGCATCGCCTTCGTGCTTCAGCCAGCGCACCACGACCGCATGGGTGCTGGTGACGCCGCCGGACTTCGGGACAATGACAGTGAAAATAATCCCCTCCTGACTGAACATCCGCCGCCCGCTCAGGCTCTTTGTCATCGAAGCGAAGGATCTGTGCATTGCGCACCAGCAAATTGCATGGCTGCTTCGCTTCGCTCAGCATGACAAAAACAGAGAAGTCAACGAGAGCTAATGCACCTGCCTGTCCACCCCCGCCCAGTACGGCTTGCGCAGGGTTTTTCTGTCGAGCTTTCCCGCCGCCGTTTTCGGCAACTCTGTCCAGAACTCAACCGATTTCGGCGACTTCATCCCGCCGAGATTGGCCTTGCAGTGCGCGATCACGTCTGCTTCGTTGAGGGTTTCGCCCTGGCGGAGCACAACAATGGCTTTGACCGCCTCGCCCCAGTGCTCATCGGGAACGCCGATTACCGCGCACTCGTAGACCTGCGGCAGGGCCATGATGCCGGCTTCCACTTCCGCGCAAAACACATTGAAACCGCCGGTGATAATCATGTCTTTCTTGCGGTCCACGATGTACACGTAGCCGTCTTCATCCATGTAGCCGACGTCCCCCGTATGGTGCCAATTGTGGGTGCGAATCTCGGCCGTTGCGTCGGGCATGTTGTGGTAGCCGGCGGTGACGAGCGTTCCGCGCGCGACGATTTCACCAATCTGGTGAGGAGGCAGAATCTGGCCGGCATCGTCCATGATCGCAACCCGCACCGCCGAGGTTGGCTTTCCACAACTGCGCAGGCGCTCCGGGTGATCACCGGCGGCCGCGGCGGCGAGCGTCCTGCTGTCGAGAAAAGTCACCAGCATGGGGGCTTCCGTCTGGCCGTAAGACTGGCAAACGCACGGGCCGAAGATCTCAATGCCTTGTTTGAGTTTGTCGGGCGAGACTGGCGATCCGGCCAGCAGAAAGACACGCAGGCTGGAATAGTTGAAGCGTCTGACTTCCGAGCACGCCAACAGCGCGTAGAACGCGGTAGGCGGCAGAAACAGATGGGTTACCTTGTAGCGCTCGATGTTTTGCAAAACCTGGCGAGCATCAAATCCGGGCATGACCACGTTGGTTCCGCCGAGCGCGAAGATGGTGAAGGCCACTACCCCCGCGGCATGGGAAAGCGGCGCTGTGCAAAGGCACACCGCCGGCTCCTCGGATTTCCAGTAATGGCAGGCCATTTCGGTCATGGTGCCCCAGGCCAGATTGGTGACGCGCACTCCTTTGGCGGGGCCGGTGGTTCCACCCGTCGGCACCAGGCCCATGAGGCGGTCGAGATTGCCATAAGGATCGGCCCAGTCGCACCCTTTCGCATCGGCCCCTTGCCACATGAATTTCTCCAAGGAAGGATTCTCCCCATCTTCGGCATCAATGCAGATCATCTGGCGCAATGACGGTACGCTTGCCTTCAATTGCGGAACATTCTGCTTAAGATGGCTGTCGTAGAAGAGCCAGGCAGTTTCCGAGTAGTTGAGATATTCAATATTGGCCTGGGCCGCGCTGCGGAAATTTATTGGGACCCATACACCGCCGGCCCGCAGAATTCCTAACGTGCAGAACAGAACCCCAGCGTGATTATGAGAATAGATGGCAGCGCGTTGCTCTCCGCGAAGGCCATTGGCCGCCAGGGCGCGCGCAATTCGCTCGCTGATGGCACGCAACTCTCGATAGGAGTAGGAGCGTTCACCGTCGAGAATGGCTGTCCGGTCAGGATTCGCGCCGGCGCTTTTGTCGAAATAATCTATGGC
>Ga0335078_10010605_pt1 | contig 13643 bp, 10 predicted proteins | sample Lox_Sample_32_FD_206711 | JGI IMG/M metagenome (GOLD analysis project Ga0335078, IMG submission 206711) | Soil microbial communities from Loxahatchee National Wildlife Refuge, Florida, United States - Lox_Sample_3.2 | ecosystem: Environmental > Terrestrial > Soil > Wetlands | place: USA...
TCGGTGCTTCCCGCAAATCCCACCGTCTTGCTGTCATAGCGTATCCAGGATGGGCTCACCGAAACGGACAGGCGGGGAACTGCCTGGGCTTGTGACGAAAGGGGCCTGAATCCAGCCAGCAGAACCAGGAAAATTACCACCAACAAGCGAACCACGACCGGTTTTGTTGTCATGCTTATGTTGTTCAGCTTTAGGGCAAGCGTCTATTAAACACCATTTTTGGACGAAAGGTGCGGCCGGGTTCCGCCTTGTGCAGCCCCGCAATAACCGCCTCAAGATGGAAGGCCTCGGCGCTGATGCACAGACCAGTCTGCCAGCCAACGTCCCGGCTTATCTCTTGGATGCGTCCAACGACGGTTTTGCAGGGGCCAAACCCACAAATCCGTGTTTCCGTGGGCTTTGCGTTCCCGGCGGTCCAGTTCGAGAACACAGTCGTATAGGCCTCCGCTGCCTTCCCCGAACGCTCTCCCCGGATCGCAGCGTATTGACTTGATACAATGGCGCGCCTAAGATGCCGCCAGTTCTGCCTCCCCTGTGAATATTGGAGATAACCTAGGTCCCTATCGAATCCTCGCGGCTATTGGCCACGGGGGCATGGGAGAGGTCTATCGAGCCAGTGACGAACGCCTGGGCCGCGAAGTCGCCATCAAGATTCTAAAACCGGTTCTGGCCGCCGATCGTGATCGCCTCCGGCGCTTTGAACTCGAAGCCCGCGCCGCCGCCGTCCTCAATCACCCCAACATCCTTGCCATCTATGATATCGGGGAATACGAGGGCGCCCCTTACATCGTCTCCGAGCTGCTTCAGGGCCGCACCCTTCGCCAGCAGCTGCTGGATGGATCGCTCACCGTCCGCCAGACCAAGGACTACTCCTTCCAGATCGCCCAGGGGCTGATCGCCGCCCACGAACAACACATTGTCCACCGCGATCTGAAGCCCGAAAACCTTTTCCTCACGCGGGACGGCAGGATCAAGATCCTTGATTTCGGCATCGCCAAGCTGATCCTCCCCGAGGAGGGCAACGGCGATGCGCCCAGCGGGCCGGGGGATCAGCGGGTGGATCAGGTGGGGGATCAGCGGGTGGATCAGCGGGAAGACCAGCGGGCCGTAAACATGACCACCCAGACCAAAGCCGGCTCCGTTTTGGGCACTATGGGTTACATGTCGCCGGAGCAACTTCGCGGCAAGCCTGTGGACCACCGCACCGATATCTTCAGCTTCGGCGCCATCCTGTTCGAAATGCTGGCCGGCAAACGCGCTTTCTACGGCGAGACCGAGGTGGACACCATGATGGCGGTGCTGAAAGACGAACCGCCGGAAATTCAGCAGATCCGCCAGAATGTCCCGCCGGCATTCGATCAGATCGTCCACCACTGCCTGGAAAAAGAACCGGAAGACCGTTTTCAGTCGGCCCGCGACCTGGCCTTCGCCTTGAGCACAGTTTCCAGCACCACCACCGGCCGCCCGATTCTACCCATCCGTACTCGCTGGGCGCAGTCGCGCAAGCTCCTGCCCTGGACGCTGGCAATTCTACTGGTAGCCGCCGCCGGGATTTTCCTTGGGTTCCGCTTACGGAAGACGCCAGCTCCCGAGTACAAACGTATGACCTTCGAGCGCGGCACAGTTTTCGCCGCGCGTTTCAGCCCCGACGGCCGCACCGTCATCTACAGCGCCTCCTGGAACGGCCGCCCCGCCCAGATTTACTCCACCGTGGAGAATTCCTCGCTGGCTCGCCCCCTTGGGCTGACCTCCGCCTATCTGCTCGCCCTCTCCTCCACCAACGAACTGGCGCTGGCTTTGCACGGCATCCAGGTCCATCGCGAGATTTCCAATGCGACGCTGGCCCGCTCTCCTCTGGTCGGCGGCACTCCGCGCGAGGTTTTGGAGGATGTGCGAGCCGCCGACTTCAGCCCGCAGGGAGACCTGGCGGTGGCGCACCGCTCCGATCTCTCCACCAGCCGCGACCGCCTCGAGTATCCTATCGGGAAAGTTCTGTTTCAGAGCACCGGCTGGATCAGCGATATTCGCTTCTCTCCCCGGGGCGACCGCATCGCTTTCATGAACCACCCTGGCGCTGCCGATGATCGCGGGTCCGTGTGCGAGGTCGATCTAGCCGGACACCTCACAACCCTGGCGGATGGCTGGCAATCGGAGGCCGGATTGGCCTGGTTGCCCAGTGGCAAAGAAATCTGGTTCACCGCCGCGGACAACAGCGTGAGCAACCGCGCCCTCTGGGCAGTCACGCTCTCTGGAAAAAAACGCAAGATTCTCAGCGTCCCCTCGGGTTTTACCCTGCAGGATATTGCCTCCGATGGCCGCGTGCTCATCACCGTGGAGAGCGATCGCCTGGCCATGGAGTGGACCGGCAAGGACGACCAGCAGTCGCAGGATCTCTCCTGGTACGACTGGAGCGTGGCCAAGGATTTCACCCCAGACGGGAAATGGGTCCTGTTCGAAGAGGGCAGCGAGCCTGCCGGACCAAACTATGCCGTGGCCATTCGCAACATCGACGGCTCCCCGCCCATTCGCCTCGGTGAGGGCTCCGTTGGCGGCTTGTCGCGCGACGGCAAATGGGCGCTCTCGATCTTCACTGGAACTCCCCAGCACATCAGCTTGTATCCGGTCGGCGCGGGACAAGCGCGCCAGATTACGGTCCCGGAACTCGCCCACTTGGAGAATGGCTCCGCCCACTTTCTGCCCGACGGCGAGCACATTGTCATCAACGGCAACACGGCGGGCCATAGCGTCCGCGCCTACCTGGTGGACGTTGCCTCAGGCAAACTCGTTCGGCCCCTCACGCCTGAAGGGGTGCTCGGCGGCTCCGTCTCGCTGGACGGCAAATACATCATCGCCCCTGGCCCGGACCGCCGGCTCACGATGTTTCCGATCGCGGGCGGCGATCCCATTCCCCTCCCCGCGCCATCTCCACCGTACAACTTCTGCCAGTGGCTGCAAGACGGAAAGTCCGTTGCGATTGTTCGCTCCGGCGAGCTGCCGCTGCCGGTCTATCGCCTGGACCTCGCCACCGGCCACATGACCCTTTTGCGGAAACTCAACCCGCCCGATCGCGCCGGCGTAGTTTCCATTGCCCCGGTAGTGGCAACCCACGACGCCTCCGAGTTCGCCTACAGCTACGACCAGACGCTGTCGGTCCTCTACGTAATCTCCGGCCTGAACTAGGTAGCGCCGGCACCCCGCCGGCAAACTATAAATCGCCACACGAGCCGACAGGACCACTACATCAAGGCTTACTCAAGCGACCCGCTAAAGTCCGCAGCTACATAATGAAAGAAGATCGAAGTCGAAGTATTCCCTTCAGGCAGTTCCTCGCGCGAATGAACCAATTCCCGGCCTTTATAGAACAGCGCGTCGCCGATGCTCTGAAATACCGTCACCGCCCCGCCGTCGCCCTCCAGGCGCAGAGGCCATGGAGTTTCGCGCGCCGGCTCCGGCGAATAATCCAGGCAGAAGGTAATGCTGTATTCGCACTGCTCGCGGTCGGTATGCTTCTTGAGAATCGCCCCCGCCTGGTAGGAGCCCATATAGACGTAAGACGGCTTCACCTTCACCCCCGCAACCGCACTCATCGCCGGAGTTAATTGGTGATGAAAGAAGCGGGCCACGCTCTCGTTGTGCGCCACATAACGCTGCGCCGTCTGCTGATCTCCTAAGTGCAACTCGCCGCTGCGGATGAGATACCGGTAATAGCGACGTAGTGCCGAAACCAGGAAGGGATGAATCAGGCCCGCCATGGGTGCGAAGCCGCGCTGCCGAAACTGCGCCGCACAATGCAGGGCTGTCCCAGTCCACTCGCGGCGGCGTCGTGCCACGTGGCCTTCCTCCACCAGAACGCCCGCCATCATCAGAACCATTCGCGCTTCGGATGGCAAGCTGGCCGGAGCGCGATCTCCCGGTAAAACTCCTTCAAGCGCCAAAGCAAGATTCCGCCCCAGCCAGAACGGCTGAAGAACTCCACTGCCGGGATCAGTGACCCACGCAATGTTGCCTTGCAAGGCAAATTTCTCCAGCAGTGACTCGCTTCCCACCGCGTCCGGCGGCAAGCTGCCGTTTCGAGCGATCCAACACCCCGGGTTAAGAAATAGTCGACGGCCAGCCAGATCCTCCCAGGCTTGGCCGCGGAGAAAACTCTCCGGTACCAAGTGATCAGGCTGGCCGTCCAGCCGGCAGTAGAAACGCTCGGCCGGCAGCTCTTCCTCCCTTGCGGGAGGCGGTGCTGCCAGCAGGCGTTCCATCCACGCCAGCCATGCCGTATCGCTTACCGGTGAAACCATCCGTTCACCGTGAAGCGGCTATCGGCGAAGGCCCCCGAAGGGCACTCCACCGCGGTAATTTCATGCGCCAGCGAACTGGCAAAGAAAACCATGCGGTTCTGCCGGGGAACGATGGCGCGATAGTTCTCCATCGGTTTGTAGCCGTCGTCGCGCCATTGCGAATCGTAGATCCGCAACTCCCCGCCGCCGAAAGCCTTGGGCTCGCGGTGGAAGAAGTACACGAAGGTCAGTTGCCGCGAGGCAATCTCGTCGTGCCCATCGTCGGTGTGCCAGCGGAAGAAATCGCCGTCGCCGCTGGCGGTAATCTGTGCCTCAATCCGTGAGATGCGGAATGGCTCCCTCCCGAGTTGCCGCAGCACTCGTGGCAGGCACGCGTTGATGCGGTCCACGATCAGCCTCTCGTACCTCCCCAGCTCCATGAGAACGCGGGAGCGCCGGTACTCGAAGTCAACCGCGCCGCCCTGCACACCGGGTGAAACCACTTCGCTGACCTTGAATTCCGCCTCCCGCGCCAGCGTGTCGTGCATCAATTCCTTCAACTCCGCCGGCGCCAGGAATTCGTCTAGCACCACGCACTGGGCATAAGCGATCTCCGGCATCTCGAGGACAGCCACGCCACCTTCGGGGCGCGCCGCCTCTGTCGAAGACCATGGTTCGTTCCGCGCCATCATCTTTGGGCTCGGCGGCTCCGGCGATTTCAGCGGGCTCGGCGGTTCGGGCGACCCCGGAGCTGGATGTGGCGAAGGGTGGGGGCTTGGCGGCTCCGGCGACTTACGCGGGCTCGGTGGTTCAGGCGAGCCCAGCGGGCTCGGCGGCTCAGGGGACCCCGGGGCTGGATGCGGCGACGGATGGGGGCTTGGCGGCTCCGGCGACTTACGCGGGCTCGGTGGCTCAGGCGAGCCTAGCGGGCTCGGCGGTTCAGGCGACGGATGAGGTCCGGGTGGCTTCGGAGACTGCGCCCACACCCTGGAGCCTTCTGGAAGGCCCCAGGCCGGATGTTCCGTGAGCTGCTGAGCGATGCTGCTGCCCAGAATGCCGTAGGCACGCTGGGCCACAACTTCACCTACCGTGTGAGCGATTGTCTCGGCTAATTGATCATTGCCGGGCGACTGGACACTGGCCCGCTGCCATAATCTGGCCAGCAATTCTTTTTCACGCAGGCTGAGGATGCGTTCGTCACTCAGCAGCGCGCCAGAAAGATTGGAAAGAACTTCCTTCGCCGTCATTGCCAGGCTCCTACCAAGTACTCAGGATCCAGCGCTGACAGTCCGGTAAAGCCGACGGGGGAGAGCCAAGGCTAACAAAAATCGGACATCGGGGGAAGAGGTAATTTACGAATTCCGGAAATTCCTGTGGAAATCGTCCGCTGCGCGGAGTGTACTTACTTTCCTGCCATCACTGAAGTAAGTGATTCGAAAATCTTAAGGCCTTCGGTGCCGCCCAGTTCCGGTTCGCTGGCGCGCTCCGGATGCGGCATCATCCCCAGCACGTTGCGGCCGGGACTGCAAATCCCCGCGATATTTTCCAGCGAGCCGTTGGGATTCGCCTCCGCGGTAATTTCACCCTCCGCGTTGCAGTAGCGGAAAACAATGCGCTGCTCGCGCTGCAACTCCGCCAGCGTGGCATCGTCACAGAAGTAGTTTCCTTCCATATGTCCGATAGGAATGGTCAGGACTTCGCCCCTGCGGCATGTGTTCGTAAAAGGAGTATCGATGTTTTCCACCCGCACCTGCACCGGCTTGCAGACGTATTTGAGCCCGGCGTTGCGCATGAGCGCCCCCGGCAGTAGCCCCGATTCGCAAAGAATCTGGAAGCCGTTGCAGATACCCAGCACCAACCCGCCGCCATCGGCAAATTTCCGCACCGACTCCATCACTGGAGAAAACCTGGCGATCGCTCCCGTGCGCAGATAATCGCCGTAGGCGAATCCCCCGGGAACGATGATCACATCGCAGCCCTGCAGATCGTGCGATTCGTGCCACAAATATGTCACCGGCTGCTTCGCGACCTGCTGCACCGTCCAGAACGCATCCTGATCGCAATTAGAACCGGGAAAGACGATCACGCCGAATTTCATCGCGCGCCTCGATGCAAGAGAATTTTTTTCAGTCTAGCACGCCCGTGTAGGGACGGGGCTTGCCCCGTCCCCCGAGCGAAGCGGGGGCAAAGCGTGCAATCACTGGAGGAGCGGAGGCAGCCAGCCGTAAGGGGTTCCGTGGCGCCCGCAGTCTCGGAACGACTCAGTCTCCCGGAGGAGCGGGCGCAGCCGCGGGCACTGCGTCCGGCGCGGCCGGCAAAGCGTCAGCCCCGGACGGCGGAGCTGGCGGGGCGATACCAGGATGTTCCATTCCCGGGTGATCCATCCCCGGGTGCCGCATTCCGCGACCCGGCCCCATGTCTCCGCCCGGACGAAACATCGGGCCCCCGCGCTCCTTGCGGATGGCCTGCAACTGCTTCCATTGTTCCACCGACAGCACCTTGCGCAGATCAAGCCCCATCATGGTGAACTCGCGTTCCAGCTTGCCGCGCGCCGCCAGTGTCTGGTCCACTTGCGCCCCGACCTGAGCTTCATCGGGATTGTCTTCATCGAGCAGCGCCTGCAGCTTGAAATCCTGCTTCTCGGTGTCGGCCTGATAGTCGATGAGCTTCAACCGATGGTCATAGAATTTCTTGTCCAGTTGCTGGATTTGCTGATCGGTAAGCTTCAGCTTCTGGGCGACATCGGAATTCTTCCACCACTTCCCCATCGGCCCGCGCTCGCCCGCCGGCCCCATGGTGCGTCCGCCGCCCATCATTTGGCCCTTCATCATGTGCTCTCCCATCATGCCGCGCGCCGGCGGCGGATCGGGCACTGCAGTATCCTGGGCGAACGCGCTGAACGGCGTGAGCAGCAAACACCACAATGCGTACCGCGTCATTTTCACCAGGTTGATTTTCATTGGTTACTTTTCTCCCTGTTCTGTCGAACTTGGTCGGCCGAAGTTGGTTGTGTCGAACTTGGTTGTGCCGAACTTGCATCGCCGGAGGCAACCGCAAAATCCTGCGGGCTGATCTCGCTCGCCAGGATGGCGGCGGGCTGCAAAGCATCCGGCCCATCCTGCGCCAGCGACTCTTCCACCTCCACCAGCAGCGCATGATCCTGCATGGCCTGGGTCTGTACAGTCGCGGCACTCGTCGGGGCGTGCGCGCGCCTCGGCAACAAAACCGCCGCCAGCAGCGCCGCACAAGCAAGTGCCACACCCAGCCACAGCGGCCGCCAGCCAGCCGGCCTCGCAGATTCCACGCTCGTAACTCTGGCTCCGATTGCCTGCCGCTGCCGCGTCCAGAACTCTTCCGCCTTCTGTTTCTCCGCCCGCAGCCCCCGCAGTCCCTCGCGCAGGCGGCTGGCCTCATCCAGGCAGGAGTCGCACATCTCCAGGTGCGGATCCACGCCCGCGGGCGGCGCCGCCAGCAACTCAGCCATCTCCCGGTCGCTCAGATGTGGTGTTATCTCCATTGCTGCTCCTTCATCGCCTGCCGCACGCTGCCCAGGGCGCGAAACAGCTGCGCCTTCACGCTGCCTACTCGCACTCCCAAAACTTCCGCAATTTCCGCCAGTGACATCTCCTCCACAAACCGCAGCAGGAAGACGGCCCGCTGTTGCGGCGAAAGCAACTCCGTGGCCGCCAGCACCGCCTGCAATTCCGCCCGCGCCAGCACGGCCCGTTCCGGAGAAGCCTGCGCCGCCGCGATGGGCGTAGCTTCATCCGCCTCGTCCAGGCCGATCAGCTTTCTCCAGAACGAAGACCGCCGGTTCTTGACGTGATCGCGCACCAGATTCACCGCGATCCGCAGCAGCCACGTCTCCACCCGGCACTCCCCGCGAAACTTCGTCAGGTTCTGGTAGGCCCGCAGGAAGCACTCCTGCGTCAGCGTGTCGGCGGCATCTTCGTCTTTTACCAGCAACGAGATGACGCGATACACCCGCCGCTGATGCAGGCGCACAAATTCGCCGAAGTCTGCGCTCGCAGCGGGCGCAATCATTTGCGCAGGGGCCGTCAACGCCGTCGTCAGTGCTGTCTCCACGCTTACTTATCCTGCTATCAGTATGGACGATTTTCCGCGGGCAAGGTTTACAGAGAGCCACATTTTGCAGAAAGACTCCGCCTGTTCTTCTTGGACTCGAATGTGCATCCTCACGTTCGGTTACAAGATGAACCGTCACCCTGAGAGGCTGGGACTCAATTGACCTGGGCGGCACCGTGGAAGGGCACGGCTTCCAGCCGTGCCATCAGAGTGCCTAATGGACGCGGCTTTTAGCCGCTGTGGCATCTCTCGCCTTCTGACAAAAGCGCACCAGCCTACACCTGCAACACATCCCCATCCCGCGCCACCATCTGATACAGCACCGGATTCACGAAAAACCCGATAAACAACCGCGAAACCAATCCCGCCACGATCACGATCGCAAACGGACGCTGCGTATCCGATCCGATCCCGGTGGAAAGCGCCGCCGGCAGCAAACCCAGGCAAGCCACCAGCGCGGTCATCATAATCGGCCTCAGCCGCAGCAGCGACGCTTCCCGCGTCGCCTGCCGGATGCCCATTCCCTCTTGCCTCAGCTTGTTGATGTAAGAAACCAGAATCACCGCCGTTTCCACCGACACTCCCAGTAGCGCCAGCAGCCCCAGCACAGAAGAAACGCTGAACGGCGTATGCGTCAGCTTAAGGGCCACCAGCGCTCCCACCGGCTCCGTCATAATCACACCCAGCGCAATGCTGACCGGGAATTTGAAATTTCCGTAGAGGGCAAACAGAATCATGAAAATCACCACTACAGCCAGCGGCCCGATCACATCCAGCTGCGCCCTTGCCTCCAGAAACTGGCTGTACTCGCCGCCCCACTCCAGCCGGTAGCCCTGCGGTAGCGACACTACCTTGCGCACCGCCGCCTGCCCATCATCCACCGCCCGCTCCAGGTCGCGGCCCTCAATCGAATACTGCACGCCGATGTAGCGCGAATTGTTCTCTCGGTAAATAAACGACGCCCCATTTCCCTGCTGGATCTTCGCCAGCTGGCTCAGCGGAATCTGCTCGCCATCCGGCGCGCCCACCAGCAGGTTCCCGATGCTGGTCGCGCTGCTGCGGAACTGCGGCTGCATGCGCACCACCAGGTCGAACAGCTTTTCCCCTTGGATCACTTGCGTCACCGCCTGCCCGCCCACCGCCGCTTCAATCACCGCCTCCACGTCCGCCACGTTGATGCCGTAGCGCGCGATCTTGTCGCGATCCACATCGATCAGCAGGCTCGGCTGCCCCAGTTCGCGCACCACCGTCAACTCCGTGAACCCGGGAACCTTCGCCAGCACATTCCTGATCTGTACCGCCTTGTCTTGCAGCACATTCAGGTCGTCGCCATAAACCTTCACCGCCAGCGAACTCTTCAGGCCGGTCAGCGCCTCGTCCACCGCATCTTCCGCCGGCTGCGTATAGTTGAAAATGATCCCGGGAAACGCCGTCAGCTTCTTGTTGATGGAATCGATCAGCTCCTCCTTGGTGCTCACTTCCCCGCTCCAGGCGCTGTCCTTGTAAGGCTTCAAGCCGACGTAAAACTCGCAATTAAAGAAGCCGGTGGGATCGGTGCCGTCGTCAGGGCGGCCCAGCTCCGAGCCCACCAGCGTCACCTGCGGATACGACATCAGAATCTGCCGGATCTGCGGCGCGATGCTGCTGGCTTCTTCGAACGAGATCGTGTACGGCATCGTGGCCCGCACCCACAGCGCGCCTTCGTCGAGGTGCGGCATGAACTCGCCTCCGATGAACGGCACCAGCAGCAGTGTCGCCCCGAAAATCAGCGTCGCGATCAGCATGGTGGTCTTTGGCCGGTCCAGCGCCCAGTCCAGCTGCGTCGCGTACTTTTCTTTCATCCATTCGAACCAGCGGTTTTGTTTCTCGCGTACCCCGTTCTTGAACCAGTAGGAGGCCAGCACCGGAACCAGCGTAAGCGTGAGAATCAGCGCCCCGATCAGCGCGAAAGACATGGTCTCCGCCATGGGATGAAACAACTTCCCCGAAGGCCCGCTCAGCGCATAAATCGGCAGATACCCGGCGATGATCACCGCCACCGAATAGAAAATCGGGCGGTCCACGTCCTTGGCCGCCAGCAGAATGATCTCGGGCAGGTGATACTCATGCCCTTCCCGCAGGGCCAGTTCGCGGTAGATGTTCTCCATCATCACCACCGTGCCGTCGATCACGATACCGAAGTCAATGGCACCGATCGAGAGCAGGTTGGCGGCGACATCGTGCGCGTGCAGCACAATGAAAGCGAACAGCAACGAAAGCGGAATGGTGAGCGCCACGATAATCGCCGCCCGGAAGCTCACCAGGAAGAAAACCAGCACGATCAGCACCAGCACCATGCCGCGCAGCAGGTTGTTTTCCACCGTATCTGTAGTCAGCTTCACCAGGTCGCTGCGGTCGTAGAAGGGTTTGACCTTCACATCCGGCGGCAGAATTCCATGGTTCAGTTCCTCGGTCTTGGCCTCCACTCGCTTCAGAACGTTCTGCGTCTGGTCGCCGCGCAGCATCAGGATCACGCCCTCAACCGCGTCGTCATTTTTCTGGAAGCCGAACTCGCCCAGCCGCGGCGCATGGCCGATGGTGACCTCGCCGATGTCGCGCACCCGCACCGGCGCGCCGTGGTTCTGCCCGACCACCACATTGCCAATGTCGTCCGTGTCGCGCAGCAGTCCGATGCCGCGCACGTAGTAGAACTGCCCGCCCTGCGAGTAGAATCCGCCGCCGGCGTTGGAATTGTTCGCCGAAAGCGCGGCAACCACCTGCGGAACCGTGAGGTGGTACCCGTAAATGCGCGCCGGATCGAGCAGCACCTGGTACTGCATCACCGTGCCCCCGAAGCCGGAGTCGTCGGCCACGCCCGGCACCGAGCGATAGGCCCGCTCCACCACCCAGTCCTCGATCGTCTTCAATTCCTGCGGCGTGCGGTCGGGGCTCTCCAGAACGTAGCGGTAAACCAGCCCGCTGGGGCTGAACAGCGGCGCCATGGAAGGCGCCACGCCTTCCGGCAGTTCGGCGTCGGCGATGCGCTCGAACACGATCTGCCGCGCGAAGTAGCTGTCGGTGTCTTCCGAAAAAGTGAGAATGACGTCGGAAAGTCCGTACAGCGAGATAGAACGCATCACCTCCATGTGGGGGACGCCATTCATCTCCAGCTCCAGCGGCAGCGTGATGAGCCGCTCGACCTCTTCCGCGGCGTGGCCCGGCCACTGCGTGATCAACTCAACTTGTGGAGGCGCGAGATCGGGATAAGCGTCCACCGGCATGCGCCGGAACGACATCACCCCGCCGATGGTGATGAAGGCGGTGAAGATGAGCACCACGAAACGCTGGCGAAGCGCGGCTTGGACGATTCGATGGATCATGCTTGAGCTTCTGGCTCTTAGCTTCTAGCTCTTAGCTCCTGACTTCTTTGACACTTGCGCGGATTCCGTCACCGCGTTTGTCATTCCGAGCGAAGCGAGGAATCTGCACTTGCTTGCAGCTACGAAAAACGCTGCGAATGCGGCACCACCGTGGAAGCGCGGCCCTTCAGGACCGCGTCACGCGCCTCGAATCAATGAGGGGCTTTAGCCCCGGTGGTCGTGTTTTCCAACTCCTGTCATCCCGAGCGAAGCGAGGGATCCTGGTTCTTGCCTCCTTCGTCACCGCTCCAGCAAGCTCTCGTTCTTTCGGAATCACACCGTGGCGTTCAGAGAACCGGAAACAGCCGCCGGCCTACGCTCCCTCGCCGCTCTCACGCCAGCCAATTCCCTTTACCTCTGCAGCGAATTAGCAAACTGCAAAAACAAACTGCCATTGCCCACCACCCGGTCGCCCGCTTTCAATCCGCTGGTGATCTCGGTCTTCCCTTCCCAGCTTTGCCCCAGCGTCACCGGCCGCCTTCCGAAATGGTCGGCCGAGAATTCCGTGTAAACGAAGGGCTGGTTTTCGGCGTCGCGCAGCACCGCAGCGTCCGGCACCGCGATGGTTTTCTGGATCTTTCCCGCGTTCACCGCAGCGGTCACGTACATGTCCTTCTTCAATTTCCCGCCGGGATTGCGGGTCTCAATCCGCGCCTGCAAGGTCCGGGTATTCGGATCGAGTGCGGTCGCAATATAAGAGATCCGCCCGTGAAAAACGTCGGGATAAGAATCGGTCTGAATCGTGACCTGATCTCCCACATGCACATAGGGCAGATCGCTCTGATAAATATTCACTAGCACCCACACGTCGCTGATGTCCGAGATGGTGAAGCACTGCGTCGCCCCGGGCTGAATCAATTGCCCTACTGAGACCAACTGCTCCACCACTTCACCGGCGATCGGCGCCCGCACCGGGACCTCAAATGACGGAGGCGCTTTCACCACCGCATCGGGATCCGTCACTCCCATCACCTTCAGCGCCGCCTCGGCCGACGCCAGGTCGCCCCCCGCCTGCACCTCCGCCGATTCCGCCTGCTCGAGGTCTTGTTCGGCGATCGCATGATGGTCGTACAGATCCTTCGAACGCCCATACACTTTCTGCGCCAGCGCGTATGCGTCTTTCGCCTTCAGATAATTCGTGCGCAGCTGCGAATAGTCGGGGCTCGCCACATAGAGCATAGGTTCGCCCTGCTTCACCTTCTGCCCTGGCGTCACCACAATGCGGCTCACCGGCCCGCTCACTGGAGTAATCACCGGCGTGGTGCGAAAGTTGTTGTAGGCCACTGCGCCCGTAAGGCGCAGCGTGCGCTGGAAGGTTGTCGGTTCGACGCTGATCACCTGCACGTGACCCATCTGGTCCTGCGGAACCGCAAAGAGTTCCGCGCCCGAATCGTTCCCGCCCTTCGCGGCCGTCGGTGCCGGACCTTCGCAACCCGCCAGCACGAATAACAACCCGGCCAAAGCGGCGCCGGCCAGCAGGCCGCGGCGCGTGCCGGGCTTGACTCCGTAGTTGCACAATTTCATGGCAGGTTCCTCGTTCCCACCGCTTCCTTCAATTGCTCCACCGCCGTCATGTAAGCCGCCAGCGCCTGCCGGTAGGCCAGTTGTGTGGCGCGGTAGCTGCGCTCGGCGTCGAGAAAATCCAACAGGCTGGCGGCCCCGCGCTTATAGGCATACTCGCTGATGTCGCGCGAGTCCTGGGCCTGCTTGAGATATCCCGAGACGTAAAGTTTCACGATCTCCTCGCTGCTCCTGGCGGATTCGTAAGCCGTGTCCACATCGCCCATCACCGTCTCCGCCGCCGACCGCTGCATCTCCTGCGCCTGCGTCAGCGCATAGCGGGTGCGCGCGATCTCTCCCTGGTTGCGGTCGAAGATGGGCAGGTCAA
>Ga0335078_10010606_pt1 | contig 13643 bp, 13 predicted proteins | sample Lox_Sample_32_FD_206711 | JGI IMG/M metagenome (GOLD analysis project Ga0335078, IMG submission 206711) | Soil microbial communities from Loxahatchee National Wildlife Refuge, Florida, United States - Lox_Sample_3.2 | ecosystem: Environmental > Terrestrial > Soil > Wetlands | place: USA...
CCTTCCCTGCTTTCCCTGGGCGGCACCGGCACCGCACCCCCCGTGCATACGGTCCAGTTGTCCTGGACCGCCAGTACTTCCTCCAACATCAACGGCTACAACCTCTATCGTGGCACCTCTGCCAGCGGACCCTTCACCCAGATCAATCCCTCCCTCATCTCCAACACCACTTACACCGACAACTCGGTGGTCGATGGAACCACTTATTACTACGAAGCCACTGCAGTCGACTCCAACAACCAGGAAAGCGCCAAATCGACTCCTCCGGCGCAGGCAATTATTCCCGCCCCGTAGGGCTCGCGCGTAAGGAATCAGCAGGCGCCAGGGCTGTGCGGACCAGTTAACGGTCCACGTCTATTGCTGCACGGGCGAGGACGCCCGCGCCTACACTCTCCAGAAATGATCTAGTAAAGCCGCCAGAGGTTGTTGGCTACGAAACCGCCCTCAACCGCGATCATGGCGCGGGTCGCCAGGCGCTCCGCCTTGTAGTGATGGGTGTGGTGCAGCAAATAGGCGGTTCCCAGGGCTGCGCCAAATCCTAAAGATGAAGCGGCCGCCTCTCCGACAGCTCCTCGCGTCACCAAGGGACGGATGATTGGATTCGACTCCCGGAAACCCTCATTCAGGCCGTGCTGCGTGGTGATGGCATCCACGGTAATCTGTCCGGCGAGAATCGAGAAGTCTAGCTTGTTTTCGTAACTCCAGAACTTTCTCGCGCTGGGAGCATTGGGCAGAGGGACGGTTGCCACAAATGCCTGCTGCGCCTGCGCCGCTCCAACTAGAACTAAGACCGTGAAGAGAGCCGATTTCATGTGCCTCCGGGATGCCCGAACTAGGCTAGGGTAGCGGGTTTTGGCCCGGGAGTACATGGCCTAAAAGTGTACCTGGGACTCCCTTTGGTAACACGGGCAGGCACCGTGCGTAAGGGTTTGTGGAGTTGTCTATAAGTCATTCAGGGTCATGGTTCCACAGCGGAAGGGCCGATTTGGGCAGGTCTTTGAAAGGGAAAAGCATTATCCTGCCGACCTCAGGAAAGAATGAAAGCGGCCGCCAGAAGCATGCCAAACAGGATTCCCTGTTTCATCTCGGACCAACCCAGGCTGCGAATTTGCAACGTTTCCGGACCGCGAAAGAACCAGGCAATCCCTCGCACAAGCACTGGAACGAAAGCCACGATCGCTAAAGCCGGAATCCAACGAAAATGCCGGGCGACGGCGAAAACCGGAAGCAGGAGAATTTGAATCACAAAGAACGTCCATCCGGCTGTCCACTTTTCGTGGAAGGTGGCGGCGCGAGCGGCATGGATCCGCAGTTGGACAAAATGAATCTGATCGCCGGCGAAAATCCAATTGGCAGCCCATAAAGCAAGGGCGTTGGTATCGAGCCTTCCCGTGGCTACGTAGTAGGCTGCGGGGGCGGTGCAGGTAAGCCCAAGAACGCCGACCATCTGGGCGGCGGGACGGGCGCTACGGCTCAGTTTCTTAAGCAGCGCCTGCAACGCAAATGCGGTGGCAGCGGCTCCGCCGAGCAGTAATAGTCCTCCATTCGGTGATCCCAAAACAGCGCCGTCAGGCAAGCCCCGGATATTGCGGTCAACGCAAGGATCGCCACGAATACCGATCTGCGCTCCGATGAGGTTTGCGCCTTAAGTGGAGTCGTACCCAACAGGCTTTCGACGGGAGTGCGCAACCAGAAAAGTGCCAGCGCAGCGAGAGTGAACAAAACTACCGAAAAGATGCGGGGATTCGCCGCGATCCCGGCGGCTGCTCCCGTAAACAACGGCACCAGTAACAAGCCCCAGGCCCCGTGCTCCCGGGGGACCACCATGGCGCGAAGGCGGGCTGGATTCGCGGAACGGGAGTCGACGGAAGCGGCTTTCATGGACTTGAGAATACTAATTCTCCCTGCGTTGTGTGCGCAAAGGCTTGCACATCGGGCACACCCGGGAAGCGGGGTAAGGGTACGAGTTTCCATATTTTCATTTGCTTACGCGGGAACTGCGGGTTGCCGTGGTGGCCAGGTGATTGCGCCCCTTACGGCGGATGCCACAGAATCTCACGCATAAGCCGGGCAGAAGAATATTCCACACCGCCGTGATTATCACTTTGTATTGCGGTTCTGCGCTGGCACAACAACTAGCGAGAACCTCCTTTAATGTAGAGGCAGCGGGGGCGATACCGATGGCGAACACATCGGTGCCAGAAGCTCCCTCCCACAAATTTTGGGATGCGAAGAATCGAGTTTTGTTCACTGCGGTCGCGACTCTTTGTGCCGCAGATTTTGCCGTGACCGAGGCAAACCTCAAGAATGGCGGGGTGGAACTGAATCCGGTGACAAGAGTTTTCAGCGGCAGCACGGCAGGATTGGCAGTCAATTTCGTGGGCGAGGCCGGCGGAGTGATTGGGCTGAGTTATCTTTTTCACCGAACCGGGCACCACCGGCTAGAGCGCGTCACGCCTTTGGTGAATCTGGGAGCCTCGGCGTTCGCGGTTGCCTACGGATTGGCACACCGATAGCGGCGGCCCATCCACGCAATTCTTAAGCCTTTCAGCGAGAATGCAGGTTACAGAAGTGCAATCGAAAATGCGTGGCTGGCCATGTATTTTGGCACTCTCGACCATGTCTGAGCATCGCCCGATAATCAGTCGATGCCAACCATGGTCCGATTGCGCGCGCCTCTGCTTGCCGAGCTCGTCGTCTTAGCAGTACTGTTGCCCTTAGCGGGCTGCGCCGGTATTTCCAGCGCTTCCAAGCAAACGACGCCTCCGGGTGGTTCGACCACAGGACAACTCTCCGTCTCACCTTCCACTATGAGCTTTGGCAATGTGGCGGTGGGAAGCAATGCCGTCCAGACCGGAACCCTCAGTGCCAGCACGGCGGATGTTACGGTGTCGTCAGCGGACTGGAATGGCAGCGGCTACTCGGTCAGCGGAATCACTTTCCCTATGACCGTGCCCAGTGGGCAGAGTGTCAAATACACGGTTAGCTTTGCGCCAGCAGCGGCCGGAAGCACTCCCGGCTCGATCTCATTCTTAAGCAACGCCTCGGACTCGCCCCTAACGGAAGCGCTAAGTGGCAGCGGAACCCAGTCGACCTCTTCCCACACCGTCGCACTGTCCTGGAATCCCAGCACTTCATCCGTAGTGGGTTACAACATCTATCGAGGATCGCAACCGGGAGGGCCCTACTCCAAGCTGAATGCATCGCCAATGGCGGGTACTTCGTATTCGGATAACGCGGTAGCCAGCGGCGCTACCTATTATTACGTAGCCACCTCGGTCGACTCCGACTCGCTCGAAAGCGCGTATTCCAACCAGGCGGTCGCAGAAATTCCAAACCCGTAAAATCCGCTTTTCCATCTTCCAGGCTAAGCTGTGGCGGCTAGCGTAGCCCTCTCCGTCCTCCGCAGAATCCAGAGCAAGAGGAACACTGCGACCAGGGACATCAGAAAAAAAACGATTCCGCCCTGATGATGCAATCTTCCTGTCAGAAAGCCGCGATCGACGCGAGTACCAAGCATTGCGATCGTAAAGATGCGAACGGCGTTCTTCACCACCGACAAAGGAACCGCTAAAGCGATGACCAGCGCCTTCCTCCACGGCGAGCGCAGGGTAAGCTGCGCCAGGACCATGGTTGTGACCAGCAACATGAGGCTTGACCGAATGCTGCTGCATTCCTGGGCGACCTGTACGGTCAAGCCGGGGATAGTGAGTACCACACCCTCCCTGGCCACGGGCACGCCCGCCAAATTGAACAGCACATCCGCCCCCACCGCCGACTCACGTTGCAGGAACGTCACAACCGCGTTCAGCATTGTGTCGGGGAAAGGCACCAGCCAAAACAGAAAACATAGAGGGAAAATCAAGGATCGCGCAACTTGGACTCCAAGACAGAGCACAAAAGCTCCGATCCACCACAGCACCAGGGCGAACATGGCAATGGAAACCCGCACATCGGATGGAAGGGAGATCATCAGCCATTTCTCAGCAACAGCAAGAATTGTGGAAACAGCTAATAACAGAGCGCCGGCCGGTAGACTGGGCCTGGTCATCGCTTGTAGCGCAGGCCACTCGAGATAAATGAGGGCCGCAGAGACGGGAAGAATGAGAAGGATCTGAGTGTACTGATCGTTCTGCCAAGCCAGTACAAAGGTGGCAAGCAAGGACCGCCACCCGACCAGGATTCCCACTATTAAGACCCCTGCCAGACCCCACCCGCCCGGCCTCTTCATTGGTGTTTGTGTCCTGTCACGAAAAGAGTCCTGCCTCCGGGGAAGTCGGCCTCCCTCCCAGAATACCCTGTCAGACGGGCGAGTCGAAACAAAGAAAGACGCTACATCAGCCCTTTCCTGACTCGGCGAAGGAAATCCTCTCCATCGGCGCGCGCCTGTGCCATCACCTTTGGATCGTTGCGATACTCGAGTGCGACCTCCTGCAGCAAGATGTCGATCGCATCTTTGGGCTTGAATCCCTGTCCTACCAGGCTCCGGATGCGCGCGCTAAAGCTTGCCGGCCGCGTAGTCTTCATCCGTGACGGGTGGGCCTCGCAAACATGTTCGCGAAATTTTCCCGCAGCCAGGCGATCATAGGCAGTCTTAGCTGCCGGATCGCTCAGAAGCGTGGGCAGAGGATAGTTCCAGTCACAATGCGAGCAGATCCAGCCCTGGAAGTCGGAATCGGACATCCAGGTCATGGACCTTGCGTTCTTATCTTCTACGTTGCCCATCCGTGGCGCGCACCCAAAGCGTTACCAAAAAATACTACCCTGAATCCGGCCTAGACGAGAGGAATTCGCGGATCGCGAGCAATTTTCGCTTTCAAGTCCAAGTCAGCGATATCATAATCGTTCTGACGGAGGTCCCAGTGATGCGCGCATTTGTACTGATCCTCGTGGCAATCGCATTCGCTTTCCCGTTTGCCTGGGCAAGATGGTCCCGTGCCCGGCGGGCCAAGCGACGGGAGGAGCAACTGGCTGCGGATCGTGAGCTGACGGACCTGCTGGATGAGTGGAATCGAAAGCACCGGCCGGATTTTTGGGCACGGGGTGGAGAATGGCCGGAAGGGAAGAACTCCGGCGCCGAAAAACAGCAGATCGCTTCAACTTATGCCTGAGTTTCCGCCAGAGGAAGCCACACCTGAAAGCGCGTGTCGCCGGGCTTGGAATCGACCTGGATCGTGCCTCGATGCTTTCTCACGATACGTTGCACGGTGTCGAGACCAAGCCCAGTTCCCTGCCCTACTGCTTTGGTCGTGAAGAAAGGCTCGAACATGTGTGCCTCTACCTCCGGTGGAATCCCCGAGCCATTGTCACCGATCTCCACCACCACGCAGGAGTCTTCGCGAAACGTCCGGATGTGCAGTTCACCCTTCCCGTCCATGGCGTCAATGGCGTTGTCGATAAGGTTCGTCCACACCTGATTGAGCTCACTCCCGAAGGAATTCACCAGCAGCGGGAGTTTGTCGTAGTTGCGCACCACGCTGACCCCTCGCTTGAGCTTGTAATTCAGAATGGTGAGCGTGGTTTCCAGGCTCTTTACGATGTCAACGTTCTGGACCGGCATCTGGTCCATGTAGGTATATTCCTTGATGGCGCGGACCAGTTCGGAGATGCGCGCAGTGCTGCTCTCGATTTCGTTCAGCATATTCGCGATCTCCAGCGAAGCAGCGATTCTCACCAGAGCGGCGCGGGCTGTCTCGGGGCCGAGGTTGGCATACAGCGATTCCAGCACCTGCGGCTTGAGGCTCTTGCGCGCCAGATCAGCGGCCAGCTGCCAGAGGTCGCTCTGGCCGTGACTACGCAACAAAGAATCGATCTGGTCCTCCAGGTCGGCGGTGGTAAGCGGATCGGGCGGGGGCTCGTTCTCCCGGGTGAGCTTGGCTTCCAGATCAAGAATTTCAGATTTCTGTTCCGGCGTGAGATTCCTTCTTCCCAACTCGTGACTGGCGTCGCGGATCCGCATCAAACTATCCCGCAACTGGGCCGCGGCACGTTTGGCCGCAGAAGCAGGGTTATTAAGTTCGTGAGCGAGACCGGCGGAAAGTTTTCCCAAGGAAACCAGGCGGTCACGCTGCTGTTCCATGCGGGTGGTTTCGCGGATTCGGTCAGACATCAGGCCGACTAGGCGCTGCGCCAGTTCCGGCATTTTCTGGATCAGCTCAGGAAACGACGAAGCGGGGAATCGTAAAAGCCGGGCCTCGGTAAGGGCACGGCCACCGACAGTAAATTGCTTCATCCGCGAAAAAGGCAACGCTCCGGATACACTGCCCGCGTCGATGGAAAATACGACCGTCTCACCCCCGATTTCACCACGAAACTGCAGCTGCCCCTGGAGAACCACGAACATGGCGTCGGCCGGATCGCCCTGGTGTGTATAAGCCTCGCCTGCTTTCAACAGGAGCTCTCGTGACTGACTGAGGAACCAGACTAGCTGATCCTCGGGCAGATCGGCGAATACCCGGACGCCTTGTAATTCGGCAGTTGAAACCATCTAGGAAACCTTGCTCAGGTACTGATGGATGAATTGCACCGCGACCGACCCTTCGCCAACTCCGGAAGCAACCCGTTTGACCGAACCGTGGCGCACATCGCCGACCGCAAAGATACCGGGAACGTTGGTTTCGAGCAGGAATGGATCGCGGTCCAGTGTCCAGCCCTTGGGCCGCTGGCTTTCACGAATCAGATCAGGGCCCGTCAGGAGGAAGCCACGTTCGTCACGCTCCACCAAGTCCGCCAGCCAATCAGTTCGCGGAAGAGCTCCTATAAAGATAAACATCGCACTTGCAGTCACGCGCTCCACTTTATCGGTATCCGAGCACAGGACGGAAATTTCTTCGAGGTGGGTATCCCCGTGGGCCTCGGCCACGCTGGCGTGACCCCAGATCTGAATATTTGGCGTTTGCTTGATCTGGTCAATCAAATACTGCGACATGGTGGCAGAGAGCGATTCTCCGCGTACCAGGATAACGACGCGTTCGGCATACTTGGCAAAGTTCATGGCCGCTTGGCCCGCGGAATTCGCCCCGCCCACCACATAAACGATTTCACCCCTGCAGGAAAGCGCTTCGGTGGCTCCGCCGCCATAGTACACGCCGGCGCCTTGTAGACGGTCAATCCCCGGAGCTTCGAGGCGGCGCCATTGCACCCCACTGGCGATCATCAATGCGTGGCAGGAAATCTCACTGTCATCGGCCAGCTTGACGATGCGGTAAGGTCCTTCCGTGCGAGCCTGCACCGCCGACTGAGGCGCCAGGATCTCCACCCCGAAGCGCTGCGCCTGCACCACGGCGCGCCGCGCCAGATCGGCACCGCTGAGCCCCGTAGGAAACCCCAGATAATTTTCAATGCGCGAACTCATTCCCGCCTGCCCCCCCGGCGCCTCGCGTTCGATGATGACCGTGTGCAGACCCTCAGAGGCACCATAGACAGCGGCGGCCAGACCGGCGGGTCCTCCGCCGATGATCGCCAGATCGTAGAAGTTCGTTTGAGCGCGAGTGCGGAGCCCGACCTTCTGGGCGATTTCCGCAGGAGCACCCTGCAGAAGCTTGGTCCCGTCGGGAAACAGCACTACCGGAAGGCTCGCCGACTCCGGTCCCAGAACATCGAGCAGGCGCTTGGTTTCGGCATCGTTTGCCGAGGCCTCCACATCGATCCACTGATACGGAACGTGATTACGCGCCAGGAAATCGCGCAGTTCGTAAGAGCGTGGCGACCAGCGTGTTCCCAGCACGCGAATACCCTGAAAGGTTGGCCGGTAGGAGGCTTGCCAGTCCCCAAGCAGGTCATCCAACTGCGGATACAAATGCTCCGATGGCGGATCCCACGGCTTCATGAAGAAGTAATTGATGCTGGCTTGATTGATGGCTCCGATGGCAGCATTGGTATCGGCGTAAGCCGTGAGCAGGGCACGCTTGGCATCCGGGAAAATCCGCATGGCTTCTTGCAGAAAACCGACGCCATCCATGTGGGGCATCCGCTGATCCGCCAGAATTAAGGCGACGCTGTCATTGCGTACCTTCAGCTGCTTGAGAACATCCAGGGCCCCTTCCGGGCTATCGCTGCCGATCACCCGATAGTCGGCGCCATATTGCGAGCGCAGATCTCGCTCGATGGCGCGCAGAACGTCGGAGTCGTCATCCACGCTAAGTAGTACGGGTTTCGCCATGATCGGTCCGGTCTTCGATCGGCACTACACGGGGTCGAACCTTCAAACCTGCGGGTACCTATTCTGTCTGCCAGGAACCACGAACTGAAGTCTTAATTCTCCCCAGTGTAGTTTTCTACTGAGATGATGGAGATAAACCGATGGTCGCAACTAAAATACTACCGGCCCCAGGGGCGAGGCACAGCATGGAGCGCGTTGTTTTCACAAATGTCGAAGCTCTGCAGCTCGCAAAGGATGGGACGCCTAAACCTGCTGAGGGCAAGCCGCCTGAATGCGGCAGGAGCACGATGTCTATGACTCCTCTTTTACGGTAAGGTCCCAGGCTTTGAGCAAATCCACGGGAACATATTTCTGATCCTTGTTTCTACGGACCCATTCCCGGAGCTCGCTCGAGCGCTCGTAATCTGCGGGTCCCAGGCGCAGCTTCTTCACCACCTCTTCGAACGAAGTGCTGCCGGTGTATGGAGTGTTTACCAGCTCCGGCTTGCCCCAATTCGGGTTGCCACGCTTTTTGCTCATGCCCGTTTCAGCCCCCACCGATGTGATGAATATCTGAGTTTACAACAGTTCCCGGTGATGTGCGCGAGAGCAACTGGGTTTGGCGGTCGCAAAAAGCATACACCGATCCTTTTTGTTCTGTCATTCTCTAATTCTTGGTCGTAATCGCCGTATCGGCGGCACGATAAACCACGCGACCGTCGAAGATGGTCATCTCACACTTCATACTCTTGAGATCATCGGTGGGGACGGAATATAGATCGCGATCCCAGACGGCGAGGTCCGCATCTTTGCCAGCCTCGATCGAGCCGATTCTGTCTTCCAGGAACAGTTGCCGCGACGCCCAGCTAGTGTAAGAGCGAAGCGCGGAATGCACGTCCACTGCCTCCGCCATCCCAAAAGGATGGAATCCGTAAACGCCTTTCAGGGTTTGTCGCGCGATCGACGCCCAAATGCCGAAGCGGGCAGGGTAGGGAGTGACAAAAAAGTCCGAACCGCCGCCCCAATGAATTCCGTGGGCAAGATAGGTCCGGTAGGGATTGAGGCGCACCGCGCGGTCCGGCCCAAAGTTTCCCGCATAGGTGTCGCCGATCCACCACGTAAACGGCGCTTGCGACTCCGGGTATGCGGCGTCGTATTGTTTTTCCAAGCTGGCCATCTCGGCGATGGCATGCTCGGTGGGAATGTTGGAATGGATGATGCTGTGGCGGAGACCGACCGTTGGCTTCTCTTTCAGGACTTGCGCATAGGTATCGATGACCCAGTCGATAGCACGGTCTCCTATCGCGTGCGTGCCTACGTGAATCCCCGCCTGATGAAACAACCGCACCTCCTCGCGATAAATTTCAGGATCGGTGACCGGATAGCCGAAGTTGCCGGAATCTTTCTCGGTGGAGTTCTTGTTCCACTCCTGGTAGAGCCAGGCTGTGCGGGCTCCGCCGCTGCCATCCATGTATAGCTTGGCCCCACCCGAAAGCAGAAGGCCATTTCCAAGCGATTGCGGCGGTTTGGGGAGTGCGGAAATATGCGCGAGCGCTTTTTGAGCCGATTCCATGGTCGGGCCGGCATCCCAGAGCACGAAGACGTGCTCGTTCAGATTTCCTTCCTGCAGCAGCCGGTAGTACGCATCCCAAGTGTGCGGTTGAATGTCGGCATCTTTGACCGCAGTCATGCCTTCCTGATGAAGCCCGTCGATAATGTGCAGGAGTGCGTTGTGCTCCTGATCGGGAGTCGTGGCGGGAATGAGCCTGGTCACCAGCGCCATCGCGCCTTCCTTGAGAACCCCAGTTGGCAAACCTTGCGCATCGCGGTCGATCGTTCCCGCTGGAGGGGCCTTGGTGTGAGCATCGATATTGGCCATCCTCATTGCATAGCTGTTGGCCACCCCATAGTGGCCTGTGGTGTGCGCAAGCCAGACGGGATTGTTGGGAGTGACTTTATCGAGATCCGATGCATACAGGTAACGCCGCTCCTGCAGCTTGCCTTCGTCCCAGCCATCCCCCTGCAACCACTCGCCCGATTTTAGAGTCGCGGCCTTGTCCCGCAGTTTATCGAGCACCTCCGGGACACTGCCGACGTTGCCCAGGTCGACATGGTAGAGCTCGTTGACGCCCCCATCCGCAAAGTGGCCATGAGTATCGATCAGGCCGGGGGTCACAGTACGTCCGTGTAGATCGACGACTTGGGTCGAGGTTCCCTCGAGCTGCTGGATCTCGCGGTCGGAGCCGACTGCGATGATCTTGCCTGCGCGAATCGCGATCGCTTCCGCGGTCGAATCCTTCGCATCGACGGTAAGAACATTGCCGTGGAGCAAAACGATATCGGCGGACGGCGCGACGGCATTGGTGCTCTGACCAGCGTTACCGCTCTGGCTGGCTGGGCTGTAGATGACACACAGAAATGCCACCAGCACCAGTGTCAAGATTGCGATCGCCCACGATCTTCTCATTCGGAGCTCCTTGTCCTACGATCGCCGCGCATGCAGCAATCTGCCGAACCTGGGATCACTACTTCGACGCCGCAGCCGCGACCTCGACTTGATGAAGCATTTGATCCAAATCATCCCGGGAAAAATATCGGCCTGCAAGAACCACGGCTCGAATTTTGCGCGTGTTCAGAATGTCATCCAGCGGGTTGGCGTCGAGCAGCACCAGGTCGGCGATCTTACCCGATTCGACCGTTCCCATATCCGACAGTCTTCCCAGAAACTCCGCCGGATTGCGCGTGGCAGTCTGCAAAGCTTCCATGGGAGTGAATCCCGCCTCGACGAACAGGGCCAACTCCTGATGCAAGCTGAATCCAGGGAAAATATGCACTCCTGCCGCGGTATCCGTGCCAGCCATAAACGGCACACCCGCGCGGTGCATGGCCTGAGTCATCTCCAGTTCCATCTGCACGAAGCGCTTGCGTACGGGCAGAGGGTCGGTATCCATATCCTTCTCGATATCACCAACGAACATCGGCCAGGTGCGGTCTTTCCATGCTGGAGGCGCGTACCTGATGAGTGGATCATGGCTCACATCGATGTCATCGACCAGCCACTGACCCCGCTCCCATACCAGCGTGGGGACCTGCCAGGTGTGGTTCCGTGCCATCAGCGCGATCAGCGCTTTGGCTCGCTCGGGATCATACGTGGCCACGTTGCGGCCGAGACTCTTGGGTCCTTTCACGAGTTGATCTTCGATTGTGGAGCATCCCTCGAAGATGCCGGTGAAATGTTCGATGCTTTTCTGTCCGGCGTTCGAGGCCTCGGAAGCCCGCACGGCATCCGGAACATGGCCGACAAACGTGATCCCCAGCTTCTTGGCCTCATTGGCCGCAGCGAAATAACCGTCGCGCGGGATCAGGGATTGAATCTTAATGAAGTCCACGCCCTGGCTTGTGAGCTCGTCGACAACCTTGCGGCCGTCGGCCGCATTCGCCACTGGAGCTGAGCTGGGAAAGCGAGGCACCGGGCCATCGAGCATGGGACCGGCAATCACCATGCGCGGACCAAGCAATTGTCCAGCAGCGATCTCTGACCTCCACAGCTTTAACACGTCCAACTCTCCGCCCATATCGCGGACACCGGTAATTCCGTTGGCCACGAACAGCGGCAACGTCACTTTCTCATTGCGAGGAAGCCAGTCGCCGAAAACGGTGTGGACGTGCATATCCCACAAGCCTGGAATCAGGTATTTGCCCCGGGCGTCGACGATTCGAGCATTTGGAAGAAAATGAACCTGATCGCTTCTTGCGATTTCGACGATGTGCTCGCCGTGGATTGTGACCGTCATGTCAGGCTGCACGGGCGAGCCGGTGGCGTCAATAATGTTGACGTGGGTGAAAACGAGGTTACGCTCCTCGCCAAGCAAATTCGAAGTGGCAACGACGATGCCGAGAATCGTGAGCAGTGCGACTGACACTCTGCGCATGTTATGTCCACCTGATCGAGTAAGCGTCGGCGAGTCTACTACGACCCTCTGCAGAATGGGAAAACTTTTCTACGGCGGACTGTCCTGCAGCCGTCGGCGTTCGACCCCATCGGCGTTGCGCTCTTGATTCTTAGGAGTACAATGTTGCGGCTTTTCCAAATTTGAGGAAACTCGCTTGAAACTTCGAAATGCTCTTTTCTTGTTTCCAGTTTTGCTTTGTCTGCTCAACTTAAAAATGGTTGCAACTCCTCCTGGCTCCGCGCGCCTCGATCCGGACGCCAGCCAGGGCAAAGCTCCTGACAAGAAAGAAGAGCCTCTACCGCTCAAGCCGGGACGCAAGATCGAGTTCAACACCGATCAGGGAACCTGGCTCTCGTTAGACGTCTCGCCGGATGGTCAGACCATCATTTTCGATTTGGTCGGCGATCTTTATACCGTGCCGATTTCCGGTGGCGAAGCGAAAAAGCTGACCAGCGGCATGGCTTTCAACGGCCAGCCGCATTACTCTCCCGACGGCAAAAAGATCGCCTTCATCAGCGACCGCAGTGGATCGGAGAATGTGTGGATTGCCGACCCGGACGGCAGCAATCCCAAGCAACTCAGCCAAGACGAGCAGAGCGAGTTTGCCTCGCCAACCTGGAGCGCTGACGGAAACTACGTCATCGCTGCGCGAATCACGCAATTCCCCATTGGCGCTTTCGAGCTGTGGATGTATCACGTTCGCGGCGGCGCGGGCGTGCAGATTACCAAGTCACACACCAAGCCGGATGTGAAAGTGCGCGAATGGACCAACACGCTCGGCGCTTCGGCATCGCATGACGGCAGGTTTCTTTACTATGCCACCCGCCAGCAGCCGAATGGCTTTTACAACGTTACCCTCCCACTTTCGCAGATCACCCGCCGTGACCTGACTACCGGCGACGAAGACCCGGTCACCGACGCACCAGGTAGCGCGATGCGGCCGTTGATCTCTCCCGACGGCATGCTCCTCGTCTATGCTACCCGCTATGAAACCGAAACCGGGCTGCGGATTCGTGATCTGAAGAACGGCGAGGAACACTGGCTGAAGTATCCGGTGCAGCGCGATGATCAGGAATCGCTGTACACTCGCGATTTCCTGCCCAGCTATGCCTTCACGCCGGACGGCAAGGAGGTTGTGGCCGCCTGGGGCGGGAAGATTCACCGCATTTCAGTCGCCACCGGAGAAGACAAGGAAATTCCCTTCACCGCAAAGGTCACGCGGGATCAAGGCCCGGACCTGAATCTCGCCTTGCGAGTCGAAGAGGGCCCCGTGCAGTTGCGCCTCATTCAGCAGCCCGCGCAGTCGCCGGACGATAAACGCCTGGCTTTTTCCGCCCTTACTCATATTTATGTGATGGAACTTCCTTCAGGGACGCCGAAGCGCCTGACCAATACCGACGCCCGCGAATTTCAGCCGGTGTGGTCGCCGGATGGGCAGTGGATCGCGTACGTCACCTGGGTAGAAGGCGGCGGCCAGATCTGGAAGATACGGTCGAACGGTGACGGCACACCCCAGCAGTTAACCCGCACCCCTGCCTACTACCCCGATA
>Ga0335078_10010607_pt1 | contig 13642 bp, 12 predicted proteins | sample Lox_Sample_32_FD_206711 | JGI IMG/M metagenome (GOLD analysis project Ga0335078, IMG submission 206711) | Soil microbial communities from Loxahatchee National Wildlife Refuge, Florida, United States - Lox_Sample_3.2 | ecosystem: Environmental > Terrestrial > Soil > Wetlands | place: USA...
AAACTCGTCCTGGATGCAGAGTTGGCAGTCCTCCGAACGCCCAATGCGAAATGATTCGGTGAATCGAAATTCCTGAAGAGTGCCGGGCGCAGTCTCAATGCTTACTTTCAGCAGAGGAGGAGAGCCTAACTGTGCGCCGGTAGCGGGCATTGGCTCGAGTTTACAACAGCTGAGATTTTTTTCAGACGGGTTGCACTTCTATAAGTTCCGCCTGGTCCAAAGCTCGATGCGTTCGAGGGCTTTGTTCAGATTCTCCGGGGAGTTGGCCACGCTGAAGCGCAAATAGCCTTCACCATAGTCTCCGAATGAGGTTCCGGCCAGGCAGGCTACTCCGGCTTCGTCGAGCAACGCATCGGCAAGCTTTTTCGATTTCCACCCCGTCCCGGTGATATTGGGAAACACGTAGAATGCGCCCCTGGGCATCCGGCAGGAGAAGCCCTTGATCCGGTTCAGGCCCGCTACGAAGGCGTCGCGGCGTCGCTGGAACTCGCAGCGCATGTGGTCCACGGAGGATTGATCGCCCAGCAGGGCTTCTACGCCTGCGATCTGAGTAAAGCTTGCCGTGCAGGAATTCGAGTTCGTCATCAGCCGAGTGATTTGAGCTGCCAGGTCCGGCCGCATTACCCCATAACCCATCCGCCAACCGGTCATGGCGTAGGTTTTCGAGAATCCATCGAGCAGGATCGTGCGTTCTTTGAATCCAGGCACGGACATGATCGAATGATGCTCGCCTTCAAAGATCAGCCGGCTATAAATTTCATCCGAGAGCACCATAATATTGCGGTCGCCGATGGCATCTGCGATATCGCGGATATCCCGATGGCTGAGCACACCGCCGGTTGGGTTCTGTGGCGAGTTCAGGATGACGAGCTTGGTGCGATCGGTAATCAGCGCCGCCAATTCTTCGACATCCAGGCCAAAATCTTTTTCCTCGTGCAATCGGATGGGAACCGCTTTGGCCCCAAGATAACGAATCATTGATTCGTAGATTGGGAACCCGGGATTGGGGTAGATGACTTCATCGCCCACGTCCGCCAGGGCGAGCAGAGTAAAGAAGATGATGGGCTTGCCGCCGGGAACGACCACTACTTCGTCGCTCGCAACCTGGACGCCGCGCGACCGGCTCACGTCCGCGGCGATCGCCTGCCGCAGCTCCGGTAAGCCTGCAGAAGGCCCGTAATGCGTCCATCCTTTATGCAATGCGTCGACCGCCGCCTCGATCACATTCTTTGGCGTATCAAAGTCGGGCTCGCCGATTTCCAGGTGAACAATTTCTTTGCCCTGGCGTTCCAGGGCGCGGGCTTTGTTCAACACCTCGAACGCAGTTTCGGTGCCCAGCCGCGACATGCGGTCGGCTAACCGGAGTTCGTATTGCGTCTCTTTTTCCATGATCGCGAAGCTAGCCATTATATCGCTCCCTTCCCGTTCCTGCCGCGGGTGCAGAGGCTATTGGGAGAGCCATCTCGATGCGGGAACACTTCATTGTGCACCTGCTGGCGATAGCAGATCAGGCGCACAGATCACATGCCCGGGTGATGGTACGTGTGACATGTGCAGTTGCGAGCCGGACCAATACCAAACTGCTGTTCGTAATGTCTATTGCACTGGCGGGTGGCAACGGGGGGCAGTGGAGCCCTCGCCTTCGAAGAGGCAAGTAACATGGCCGGAAGTTGTCCGGCCATGTTCAGAGTTTCCGCGTCCCATCGACTTCATTTCTTGCCAGGAGCGCGTTCAGGTACGTTGTCCCGGCACTCCCCACCGGCCTCACTGGGTACCGAAGCCGTTTAGGAGCACGGATTGGAAGCTGGGCGTGTTGCCGCTATTGGTTTCCACGTACAGGTGCCCAGTTCGGACCCCATAGCTGAACGGAGTAAAGATTACATATGCGGTGCAGCTACCGCCCGGAGGAATCCCGACGTTGCTATTGATGCCACAGTTCGTGTCAATGTTGCTGGATGCGAAATCACCGTTGCTGGTACCCCAGTTGGTGATAATCAGCGGCGCCGTTCCAGTGTTGGAAAGTGTGTAGAGCACTCCGACACCTCCCTGTTCGAAAGTCTGGTCTAAAAACGACAATCCCGTAGCCGGAGTGATCACTAGTTGAGGTGCGCCTGTGCTGACCGTGCCCGACAAGGGAACGACCTGCAAGACATTCACCACACTGTTGATTTGCTCATAAACCACCAGATTACCGGTACGCGTCCCTGTCACGCCGGTGTTCTGGGGGTTGAAGAAGACCACAATGGTGCAGCTGCTGCCGGGTTGAATCTTAATACCCGATGCCGGGTTGCAGTTATTGATCTCCTGGAAGTCGTCGTTCACCGCCGTGTTGACTTCACTGAACGAGGTGTAGATGTTGTTAATGGTTGCGGGCACCGTGCCATTGTTAGTCAGTGTGATTGTCTGTGACGGGCTGAAGCTACCCATCGCGGTACTTGGGAATGTAAGGGTGCCAGGAGATGGACTGAAGGAGACGGTCCCTGCCCCCGTGCCAGTCAGCGGAATTCTCTGCGTGCCGGCGGCACCGCTAATGCTGGTATTAATGGCCAGTAGGCTGTTTCGCGAGCCGATTATGGCCGGGTCAAAGGTGACGAATGCCGTGCAACTGGCGGAGGGCCCAAGCACTCCGGAGCAGTTTCCGGAAACCAGGTACTCGCTCGCGTTAGCGGCGCCTACGCTGACATTCATATTCACGGTGTTGGTGTTGGTGACGGTCACTGTCTGGGGGGTCAAGGTGTTCAAAGTCTGAGTCCCGAACGCAAGACCCGCGGGAGACACGGTCTGCGAAAGCGTGGTGGATCCACCACTGGCAGTACCCGTGACGTACACATCTTGCGCCGAGTTGCTACAGAAGTTGTTGTCGCAATCCTGGATGGTTAACACATCGGAGCGCGGCCCGTTGACCGTACCGCTGGGAGCAAAATCCATGTCAATGTTGCAGTTTGTTCCCGGAGCCAGACTGGAACCAATAACGCAGGCATTGGAAGCTGACGTTGGTAATTGGAACTCGGCGCTTTGGAAGAAGATGTTTTGCAGCGTCAGCGGACTCGACCCGGTGTTGCTCAGAACTACCGTCTGACGGGCGCTGATGTTGCCGATCGCCGTGCTGGGGAACGCAAAGCTGGTCTTGGATACCGATGCCAGGCCTGCCCCAGTTGCCTGACCAACCAGCGTGATTTCAGACTCGAAATTGTTCTGAGTGTTGTTGCCATTGGTGAAAACGCGCAGGGCATCCACCCGTGGACCGGTTACTCGCGTGACACTCGGGTTGAAAGTGATTCCAATGTCACAACTTGCTGCCGGCGCCAATACCTGGCCGTTGCTGCAATTGTTGGTAGTGAGCGTGAACAACGAAAAGTCTGAGGTGAATCCGATGTAGTGATTCGACAAATACAAGTTGATGTTGCCGGTGTTCTTCAGCGTCACCGTCTGGGCCGCGCTAATGGTCACCGGGTTGGTCTGAGGTGTAGCCGGGAAATTCAGAATAGTTGAACAGGGGTTCGATCCCTTGACACAGAGACTGGCGGTGACAATGCCAGTGGCCGTGCCGCGTAGTGCCACTGTGCTCTGAACCGTACCGGTCACCCCGGAGTTGTTGGTAATGGTCAGGACGGCATCCCGGTCTCCGGTGAAAGGCTGCTGCCCCGCGGTGTATGTGGGATTGAAGACCACTGCAGCATTGCAAGTGGTTCCAGGAGTCAAGGTGGTGTTAGTGCCCGACGCGCCACAAGGACTGGTTGTGGCGGGCACGACCGTGAAATTAGCATTGCCCACGGAAAGGGAGACGTTCATGTTCGTCAAACCCTTATTGGTCACGACCACGGTTTTTTGCGAGCTCTGAGTTCCCGAGCCTTGCAGCATGCTGCTAAATGTCAAGCTTGTCGCCGAAACCGCCAGCGCGGGTCCGCTGACGCTCGCCGTGCCGGTCAGCGAGACTTTTTGCTTGCTGCCGGTAACGTTGAGCGAATTGTCGGTGATGGTCAGGGTTCCTGTGAGTGTTCCCGTCCCGGTTGGAGCGAACGTCACCGTGATTGTGCAACTCGTCGAAGGCGCCAGCGCGCCACCGGTTGGGCAGTTGTTTGCCTGTTGGTAATTGGCGGTAGCTGTGCCGAGGGAAATGCTGGCCAGATTGAGTGACGCATACTGAGCGGTGTTACTGAGGGTCAGGAGCTGGTAGTGAGCGACTGTACCCTGGGTCGCGGTGAACGCCGTCAGCTTGGTGGGAGTTAGCTTGGCCACGGGCGGATTGCCTAATAGAGGTACGCTTTGGGGAGTATTGAAGGCATTGTCGGCGATGTTGATTGCGGCCGTGCGCACGCCGGTTGCTCCCGGAGTGAACACGACGCTAATCGTACAACTGGCGCCTGCTGCCACGCTGCCGCCACAGTTGGTCGACGGCGAGGTAGTGACACCGAAGTCAGCCAGGTTGGTGCCGGTCACAGTAATTTTGATACCGGTCAGCGCTGAGGAACCGCTGTTGTTCAGAGTGATCTTTTGAGCGGTGCTGGCGGTTCCAGGCTTCTGATTCTGGAAGGTCAAACTGGCAGGCGTCAATCCTACAAACGGACCCGTGCCCTGTCCGGTCAGGACCAGAGTCTGCGGGCTATTCAGCGCGTTGTCTGTGATGGTGACGGTCGCGGTCTCGCCCCCGGCCACCCGCGGTGTATAAACAGCAGTGATTGTGCAACTCCCCGACGCCGCCAGCACAGTCGTATTGGTGCATGCCCCCGTAGGGCTCTGGACGGTAAAGTCGGCTGCATTTGTGCCGCCTAGCACGATGCTGCTTAAGCTCATATTGGTCGTGCCTGAGTTCGTCAGGGTCGACGATTGGGCCGCACTGGTGGTGCCGAAAGCCGCAGCGTAGTTCAAGGGATTCGGGCTGAGCGTACCGATGGCGGACGGCGGCGGAAAGGCAAATTTGGTGACAAAGGCGCTGCCCTGGCTATCGAGCGTCCCATGCAGGGCGTGGCTCACAGGAAAGTTCTTAGACTCGGTATTGCCCGCCAAATAGACGTTGCCGTTACCGTCCAATGCGACTGCGTTGGCAACATCGGCCTTACTCCCGCTTAGCAGGGTAGAGTAGGTCAAAGTCGCGCCCTGTGCATCCAAGCGGGAAAGAAACGCCGCCGAGGTACCCGCCAACGTCCGCTGCAGGGCCCCCGGTGTAGTCACGAACGTCGCGGAGGAAGTGGACCCGGCTACAGAAACGCGACTCATAGCATCCACCGCGATGCCCATGCCCTCATCGCCGTTTCCTCCTCCCAGATACGTCGAATACGTCAGTGCAGAACCCATCGGGTTGAGCTTGGCGATAAAGGCGCTGCCGCTGCGCCCTGATGGGCTGGGACTGAGGGCGTGTGCGGTCGTCGGAAAATCGACGGAATCGGTGCGGCCAGTGATATAGACACTGCCGGTTAGATCGACGGCGATAGCATTGGCTCGCTGATTGCCGCTCCCGCCCAGCCGGCCTGAGTATAGAAAAGCTCCGTTAGTGCTTAGCTTTGTGACAAACGCATCGGAACCCTGCTGGATCAGCGCGGTCGCAGAATGAGCTGCGGCGGATGCCTGGAGAGCCCCCATAGTTCTAGGGAAATCACTTGAATAGGTGTGGCCTGCAATGTAAGCCGCACCGCTCCGGTCGACGGCAATCGCATTCGCGAAATCGTTCGCGCTCCCGCCCAGTACTGTGGAGTACAACCATCTAGATCCATCTGCACTCAGCTTGCTGACGAAGCCGTGGCTGCACACGCCGCCTCCGCGACAAGACGCCGTCTTGATGGCCGCGTTCGCGGTGACAGGGAAATTATCAGACTCCGTTACTCCGGCGACATGAGCTTCACCAGCCTGATCCAGGGCGATCCCGCGAGCTTCCTCGTCCCCGGTACCTCCCAGATAAGTAGCGTAGAGCAGGCGGGACCCGTCGGCGCTGAGTTTGGCTACGAATGCATCGCGCCCCCCGCCCGGCATGCGCTGCGCGGCCTCGGCGGTTGTCGGGAAGTCGGATGAATAGGTGGCGCCCGCAACGAAAGCCTCTTCCTTTTCGTTCACGGCAATTGCGTGTCCTACGTCACTGCTGCTTCCACCCAGGTACGTTGAGTACAGCAATGCAGTACCCGCGGAGTTAAGTTTGGCCACGAAAGCGGTGGTGTCGGTGCCGCGAACCTTAGGTTGGAAAGCGCCGGCGGTTGTGGGGAAGTCAGCCGAAGCAGAAGACCCGGTAACATAAGCGTTGCCTTTGTCATCGCTGGCAATACCCAAGGCTTTTTCCAGGTTGCTGCCGCCGAGGTAAGTCGAGTAGACCAGGCTGGGATCGATCACCAGCGCTGCGCGTTTGTCATATGGCCCGACTCGAAATGCCACCTCGCGTCCTCTAGTCAGGATGAAGTGGCCATCTACCGGAACTCGTTCTCCCGCTCGCTCTTGATAAAGGATCGGCTGATGCAATCGCACATCGCCACCCGGAATGTTCAACACGACATCCCCCTGGTCCAGACGCATTTTTTGCGCGCCGGTGAAGGCCAGACGGATGTGGCTGGGATCGGCTCCGGGAGCCAGCACGAAGTCATACTCAAGGCGTCCCTGGTGTCCGTAGTAGACAAGGTCCACACCCGGAAACACGTCGTGATATTGAACCCTGGAATAGTTGGGGATGTCGGCATGCCAGCGGCTTGGGTCGCCTCCGATGAAGTACGCGCTTCTTCCCGGTAGTTCGTCCACACCGCGGACCTGCGGCGAATGGTTGGCTCCCACCAGACTCATCCGTACCACCGCGGGCCGTGTCGATGCCGTCGGTTGGTGCAAGGACAACACGGCCTCGTTCGGAGTCAGAAAGAGATTGTAGCCATTGCCCCGCGAAAGGAAGTGCACACGGCTGTCAGTCTGTCCGCGGTTGAGCTCGAAACTTAACGGCAGAGATCCGTAAGCAGCACTCACCTGGGCCGGCGCCGGCGCAACCGAGCTGCGAGAAGGTGTGGCTGCGGCACGGAACCCGACCTTCGAGTGCTGCAGTGCGAAAAAGACTACCAGAGTCATCGAGACAAACGCAGTGCACATGACGAAGCGCTTCATAGCAATTCTCCTGAGCGTTGAAAAACCTGGTGAGACGGCAGGGGCATATTTTTGCGCGAGACGAATGTCGATTTAGTTTGCATGCGCGCAACAAGAAAACGAAGCTTCTCCAGAGGAATTTCGGATGCGCAGGATCGGGGGCCCCCAGCGCTCATTTATCCTGCATCGGCGGCGAAAGTCTGACTGCTCAAAGATGGCTTGTCAAGATGAAAGATATTGCACAGCCCGCTCAGGGTCTTTCCTCCTCAGGAATTAAGTCCCCATGACTGGCCATTTCGTCGCCGTGATCCGTGCTTACTGACACCGCGGAAACAGTCCGAAAGATATTCGTTTTGAGTGTGGGTACCGAGTCGAAAACTGTTCTCGTGTCGTGGATCGAAATCCCGGGCGGAGTCGAGTGATTTGCACTTAAAGTGGTGCCCGGGACCGGAATTGAACGGGTACGTTCCCTTCGGAACTCGGGATTTTGAGTCTTGCCCGTGTCTTTCCTGAACTGCTGATTTTCAGCACTTTCAATTAAGTGCGCAACGCAGCACTCAGCAGTGTGTCCCCTTGTATACCCGAGTGTACCCATGTGTTGGCCATAATTTCGGGCACAATTCAGAGGCGCAGGTCGATGAGTGTAACGGGATTTTTCACCAATTGACGCACGAAACTTCCTCGAAACCCTCACATTCATTGACTTGTCCTTATCCACGGCCCTAGGATTCCAGCGCTCGGATTTTGCGAGTTGGAGAAGCGATATGAAATCGTTGGCCCTTCGCTCCCTTGTTCTGCTCTTGTGTGGTGTCGGCGTGGGATTGGCGGTTGGTTACAAGCTGGCTCTATTTCGAGAACACCAGCGCCTGGAGCGCAACAAGGAACTGGTCCGCATCATGGAAGACAAAGTCTTCAGCGAAAAGAACGTTGACGCTGCCATGAAGGTTGCGCGTGAAATTTATACCAGCGACTTTCTGGTCCACGACTGGTTGGGGGACCACAAGGGCATGGACGCTCTCGCCGAAGGACTGAGATACACGCAAGCGGACTTTCTGGACTGGAAGGAAAGTGCTGTGTCGATCGTTGCCGAAGGAGATTACGTCGCAGCGCGTGTCATCTCGGGCGGAACGCAGGCCCGAGACTTCGAGGCGGTCCCCCACATTTCGCCCGCGATTCCCAACAAACACCTTCCCCTGCGATTACAGGAAATGATGATTTTTCGCGTTGCGGACGGAAAGCTAGCTGAACAATGGGCGATAAACAACGGCTGGGATGCGAGTATTCAGCTCGGGCTGTTCGATCCCGATCACTGGAAAGAGTCGGTTTGTGGAGAGATCAAGAAACCGTGACGGCTCGAACGAAGGCGGCCTCGTTGCGATGCTGGACTCCCATCAAGGCGGGTGGCCCATTCAAGGCCGGTTTTTAGCTTAGTGAGGGTGTTCCGCTGGAGAAGGCCTTCCTGCGTCTCTTTTATGTTTTCGGGTCGTCGATTGCGACTCGATCACAGCCCCCAACATCCCGACCCTAAATTTGGCAAAGAACGCGAAATTTAGAATGGGCCACCAGCCCTGTTGTTGACCGGCGATGCACTCGAAACTTGCGGCCCCCGGGCCAATGAGTGCAATGTGATTATTACAACAGTTGATATGTGGGAGGCTACTCCCTCTCGTCCGACCTCGGTTTCAGAGCCTTGTACGAACAGACAGACACAACAATCCAGAGCGGCAGGGCTAACACGACCAGAAATACCATCACTCGATCACTAGCTCCCAACAACTTTCCCCCACCGAGACAAAGTATCATCGCAGCCATAAATCCCGCAGCGGCACTGGTGACGAGTCGCCCGTACCAACTCGTGGCGTTCATGAATGTGCGGTATACGTCCATGGTCGGAGTACCGATTGCACGGGTATTCTAGCGCTTCTTGAGCCGCTCAAAACGTAACTGTTGTTAACAGGCGATTTCACTCTTTGACCTGGGTTCTGAGTGTAACCGGGATTTATCGCCAACGAATCGTCGTGTCCTAATTTCTAGCTGCGCGGAGAACCAGAGTCGTCGTTGCCCATCTTGAAGATGAGAAAAAGGAGACCGGTTAATGGTAACCCACAGACAATGGCAACAATGCCTGCGAGGAGCGAGTGCCACTTCACTAAGCCGATCACGAAATCGACAACCGCGCCGAGTGAAAAGAAGACAAGCGGAGTTGGACGGTTCATCTCGCCAGCATTATGCTCCACTGGGCACAACCTTTGGCATCTCCAATCGAAACTTCTAATGGAAAGATGAGTGCTATCGCGATTTACCAACCGTCATCCGCGCAATGGCGCTACAATCCGTGCGTTATGCGACTTATCTCGATTCAGCCAGCGCCGGTTGCGCGAATCTTCGCCCTCAGTTACGCGGTTTGCGGTCTTATAGCGTTCGCTCAATACGCGTTAACTAGCGTCCAAAGTTTCATCCTGCCGGTCGGAATACTGATGGGCGTTTTCCATCTCAACATGAACTTCCAGTTGGGACGCTCTCCTTATCCGCTGTCGAATGCCTTCCTTTGCATCGGAGCGTTCTGTCCTATGCCTTAAGTGGATGGATAACGGGTTTCGCGATCACGTTGTGCTTTAACCTTATCGCCGGCAAAACGGGGGGGAATAGACGCAAAGTTTGTGGAGGCTGTGGGAGATACCCCGGCGTCCCCGACCGGAGCTCCGGTCCGCTGACACAATCAGGCGATAGCGCGTTTTGACCACGGTGAGCGTAACGGCGATTTTCCACCAGCCAGCGTAACGCCAAAGCTGAACGCCGTCACGACTCTCGGCAGGGATTTTCTTATTCGACGGGTCAAGCACACGCTAGAGGATTAGCGAAGATAAAGGTCAGCAAGGCGGCCGCAAACGTTAGCCGTGTATAGGTGGCCGGTTCTCGCTTGGACATTGCTTCAATCGCAACAACGAGTGCGAGAACGGGAAAGAAGAATCTTACAGCCGACAGCACATCAGAAAGCACTTTATACATTGGTGCAATTGGCGGCGGGGGCCATGGTCCCGCACCACATATCTGGGGAAGATGCTGAGCAAACTCAACCTCAACATAGCGAGCTAAACAGGCCGCGACCGAGAGCGCGCCTGATACTAGGCTCGATTTATGCCGGAAGATTTGTCGCATGGCCTCTCAAAGTATTCTGCAAGCCACAGACAGATGACAATGGCCCTTCCGTGGCCGTACAAGCACTGACCACAACTGACGAGAACAGGCGTTAGCACGTTTTGACTCTGGTCAGTGAGTGTAACCTCGATTTTTCAATAGTTACCGAGAGAGTTGCCTCGCACGGGCGACCAGACCATGCGTTAGACTGTTGCCTCCCCGAAGGTGACTCTCTCACATGACCAAAGACGAGAAGAAACGACTGTCTGCTGTCCTTCGCGCAACCGAGTATCTGTTCCTTGAGAACATCGCCTTAAAACTAGTTCTCGAACATTGTGAGGTTGCAAACTGGCGGAAGCTGCTCGATCACCTTTTGTCGGACATACTGGCAGGGGTAGGCCTCAAGTTTACTGATCTCTATCGCGATATCGAGAAATCAGCAGACCCCTCGTCGGTCCTTGAGGCTTTCATCGGAGGGCTTCCAGCGCCGAAGAAATCGCATTAGTCCTCAGTGACCGCAATGAGGATGTAACGCCAACTCTCTGGGGAAGGCAGATATACTGGTCTCTTTCAAGAAAGCTACGACCTCGGAAAAGTGAATGCTCGAACAGGATTTGGTTTTTCCGCATTACTATGAAGTTGAAGGACTTCCCGAACTCCCCGGAAGCGGAACGTTCGATGTCCCCGTGCTCTACTTTCCGCCACCAAAGAACAGACCGGACCACAACGGTCTGTGGTTAAAGCTGGTTCCCGCAACAGGCAAGTCGTGGATCGGTGTTTTTGCATTTCTCTTCGACTCGCCGCGTAGCTTCTCGCGTATCGTCAGCACGCCGGACCCTAACCGGGTGTGCATTATCTCGGGCAGTGCAGGCTACCTCGTGAAGGTCGAGAATCCCGAGATTTGGGAAGAAATCGTGATCCCAGTACTTAGTGTTCTGTCGCTGCCAGCGCACGACCTTCTTGTTTTTGCGGATTTCACAGGCTTGGCCGCGTATGGAAGAAACGGCCTCTCATGGCGCAGCCCCCGGCTCTGCTGGGATGAGTTGAAGATCGTTAAAGTAACCCACAATACCATCGAAGGCACGGGTTACGACCCGACGAACTCCATCTCCAACGAGTCACGTTTCGCAGTTGAGATCGGAACGGGTCGTTCGTTGCTTCCATGCCCCACTACCCTCACAGATGGCAAGCCAGTTTGGTAGTGGGTTTGGCGTTCTTGCTCCAACTGTTGCAAACAGGCGATTACACTCATTGACTCGCCAACGGTAGATTGTACGCCCACAATAAAAAGCTAAGGGGCCGAAGAATGAAGTCTCGGAGAGATGACGAGTCAGCTCCAAGAGAAGGACGTCGGCCCCTGCGCGCCGCAGAATGCCACCAAACTGCGACGCTTCACGCACGATTAGGAGACACGTCGATCAGCGCGACATGCGCGAAGCTCTTCAGAAACTGGAACTGGCACAGAAATCTGGAGAGTTCGGACATAATTCGGCCACGACTCCCGCAAAGAGCGATTCCCAAGTCGCTTCAAACAAGAATGCAAGAGTGAACTAAATGAAAAGTGCTGCGAGACTTAAGTGGTGCCCGGGACCGGAATTGAACCGGTACGTTCCTTTCGGAACTCGGGATTTTAAGTCCCGTGCGTCTGCCAGTTTCGCCACCCGGGCGGCATGATGCAGCAAGCTCATTCTACAGCCGTGGAAGAGAGCATCGAAAACCGGTAACTCAGATTACCAAACCATTAATCTCAGTTCTTGAAACGTTCCGCTTGGAATGGCGATTACTTCATGCGGTCGCCCTTGAACTTGCCCTCGGTGGCTCCCTGCTTGATCCATTCTTCGTCGAACCGTACCGACTTGATGACCTCGCGGCGATAAGTATAGGCCACGACGATTTTTCCCTCAGCATCCTGCAGCAGTGATGGATAGGAATATTCCTCGTTCCTCTCGCCGGCGGGGTTGCCGGTTTCGATGTCACGAACCCACGGCCAGGTGTCACCATCATCCTGGGAAAGCGCAATGGAAAGCGGCTTGCGAATGCTGGTGGTGGGCTTGCCTCTGGTGACGCCCGCACTGCTGTTATTGAATGCAATCACCAGAGAGCGATCTCGCAGCATTGCCACTTGGATCGAGGCGTTATTGTTGGGGAAATGAGTTGGCAGGGGAGCGGTCCACTCACACCCGTCGGTAGAAGCGTCTTTGTAAATGAAGTCCGCATAGCGGCTTCGGAAGAAACCGAGGAAATGCCCGCTTGCGAGTCGCACGACACTCTGCTGTACCAGGCCGTTCGACTGCGGAACTCTGCACTCTTTCCAGCTTTTCCCGCCATCTCGCGTAATCTTTACCGCCGAGTAGTGCGACTCCGCGCCATCCGTGATGGTGCGGCTGGGTGTGTAGTACATCGGCAGCAGCCACTCTTTGTTGCTCAGCAAAACGGGGGGCTGCCGTACGAAGGAGCCCGGCTGCGTAAACAGCGGCCGAGGAGTTGACCAGGTTTGCCCGGCATCGGCTGACGTAAGGTATAAAACCTCGGCATTCGTTTGTCCCTGTCCGGCAGCCTGCGAAGTATGCAGCAGCCAGAGGCGCCCGCCGGGAAGTTGAAACGCAACCGGATTCTGGAATGACCTTCCCTCCTCGTGGTCGATCTCGACCGTCTTGCTCCACTGCTGCGAGCCTTTTGCCAGGCGAGACATGACAATTCCCACGTTGGACTCACCCTCCCGTGTTCCCGAAAACCAAAAGCAGAGCAAATCGCCATTCTGCAACTTGATCAGATTGGCGGCATGGGAAGAGCGAAACAATATCGGCAGATAAGCTTCCTCCACTCCTGGGGTGGCGGATGCGCGAAATTTCCCGTCAAATTGCGCAGCCGCATCGGACGCAGGAGTTGGAGCAATGGTTTGCGCGAAGGCAGTGGCCGCGAAAAACCAGGCGAACGCAAAAAATGCCCAGCGTCCCATCGTCGAGTTCACCACCCTTCCCCTTACCGGTTGTAGATTGGCACCGGACTGCGCAATTCCGCCCATACCTCGTCGCAGAGTTGCAGCACTTCGGGCGGCAATGGCCCCTTCTCGCAGGCCGCCAGATTTTGTTCGAGCTGGTCCATCGTAGTGGCTCCCAGCAGCACACAGTCGGTTGGTGTGTGATGGAGCAACCAGCAGAAGGAGACATCGATCAAGGAACGTCCGACGCCTTGCGCCGCCTTCTTCAGTTTTTCCACGGCGGCAAAGTTCTTGCTGTGCCAGTAGCGGTCCTGATACATGGAATTGTTGTCGAAGCGCGTGCCTGGCGGAATCGTTTCCTGACTGTGCTTACCCGTGAGCAATCCGCCGGCAAGCGGGTTATAGGCAATCACCGACACATCATATTGCTTTGCCATGGGCAGGTACTCCTGTTCGATTCCCCGGGCCAAGAGGTTGTACATGGGCTGAGACACGGCCGCCGGTTTGTATCCCTGC
>Ga0335078_10010609_pt1 | contig 13641 bp, 13 predicted proteins | sample Lox_Sample_32_FD_206711 | JGI IMG/M metagenome (GOLD analysis project Ga0335078, IMG submission 206711) | Soil microbial communities from Loxahatchee National Wildlife Refuge, Florida, United States - Lox_Sample_3.2 | ecosystem: Environmental > Terrestrial > Soil > Wetlands | place: USA...
ATTCGACAACAACGGTGCTTCCAAGGCTAAAGTTGCGGCTCCTCCAATGTTAAATTAAACAGGGGTGGGGTCCGTCAAATTCGGTGGTGTGGAGATTGTCCTGCCCGGGCCATGTGTTTAGCCGGGGGCCTCATTGAGCAATTTTCGTCTGCGCACGAAGTTTCTGTTGTCGCTTCTGGCGATCTCGGCCGGCTTGACGGCCGCCACGCTGCTCATCGTGAGCTACAGCGTGAGGAAGCGCGTGCGAGAGGATCTTCGCGAGGACGTGCGCAACTCCGTCACCAATTATCAAATTTTCCAGGCGCAGCAGGAACGGACGCTGGCCCGGTCCGCGGCCCTGCTTGCTAACCTGCCCAACGTTCGCGCCCTGATGACCACCGAAGACGCGGCGACCATCAACGACGCCTCCGCCGGTGTGTGGAAGCTGAGCGGGAGCGATTTGCTGGTCCTCGCGGACCGCACGGGCAGCGTGGCGGCGCTGCGCTCGAAGGATTCAGGTCTCGATTCCGCCATGGCGCAGGGGCTGCTTCGCCAATCGCTCGATCGCAGCGAATCGAAGGACTGGTGGTTCGGCGGCGGCCATTTGTACGAGGTGTGGGTCCAGCCGATTTATTTTGGGTCCGCTACCGAGAATTTCACCATCGGGCTGCTGGCCCTGGGCCACGAAGTGAATCAGCAAGCCGCGCGCGAGTTCGCCAGCGTTGCCTCGGTCGAAGTCGCATTCAATTTCAACGGCGCGCCGGTCGCCAGCACGCTCGATTCCCCGCTCCAGGCCGCGCTCGCGCGCCAAATCCACGAACGGCCGCACAATTTTTCCGCCGGCGCTCAGGAAATTCAGCTCGGCTCCGAGTTGTATCTCGCCACCACGGTGAATCTCTCCCAGACGGGAGGCCCGCTCGTTTCTCTCACGGTCCTGAAGTCCTTTGATAAGGCCACTCGATTTCTCGGCGGTTTGAACCAAATCCTCATCGGCCTGGGATTATTCAGCGTGGTGGCGGGCGGCGCGCTGGTCTTCTGGATTTCCCACACATACACCAAACCCTTGCAGGGACTCGTGGCCGGCGTTCGCGCCCTGGGGCAGGGCGATTTCAGCTATCCGATGGATTCGAGGGGCGGCGATGAAGTCGCCGAGGTTACCGATGCGTTTGTGCGCATGCGCGCGAACTTGGAAAGCACGCTGCAAGAGCAACGGCAACTCGAGGACCGCCTGCGGCAGGCCCACAAAATGGAGGCGGTGGGCAGGCTGGCGGGCGGCGTGGCGCACGACTTCAATAATTTGCTGACCATCATCCGCGGCAATAGCGACCTGCTCATGGACCGCGAAGGCGTCGACGCTTTTCACCGCAAATGCGTGGACCAGATTCAGAAAGCATCGGCCCGCGCCGTTTCCATGACGCGCCAGTTGCTGGCATTCAGCCGCATGCAGGTGTTGCAGCCGCGCGTGCTGGATTTGAACGGCGTCGTCGCCGAAATGGGAAAGATGCTCCCGCGCTTGATCGGCGAGCACATCGAGTATTCGTTCTCGCCCGACACAAATCTGTCTCCGGTGAAAGCCGATCCCGGACAGATCGAACAGGTAATTTTGAATCTGGCCGTCAACGCGCGCGACGCCATGCCCAAAGGCGGAAAACTTTCGGTGCGAACGGCGAACCTTTCGATCGATGAAGCCGAGGCCATGAAACGCCCGCCGATGATTCCCGGCAAGTATGCCTTGCTTTCCGTCAGCGACACGGGACACGGCATGGATGAGGCGACCAAAGCCCATATTTTTGAACCCTTTTTCACCACCAAGGAAGTCGGCAAAGGCACGGGTCTGGGATTGGCAACGGTGTACGGCGTCGTGAAGCAGAGCGGCGGCTTTATCTGGGTTGACAGCACGCCGGATGTGGGCACCACCTTTGAAATTTATCTTCCGCAAGCCGCGGGAAAAGCGATAAGCGGCGATACGGAAGAAAAACCGGCCGTCATTCGGGGCGGGAGCGAAACGGTGCTCGTGGTCGAGGATGAAGCGGGCGTGCGGGAACTGGCCTGCCAATTTCTGCGCGTCAAAGGTTATAACGTCCTCGAAGCCAAGGACGGGCCGGAAGCGCTGGCCATCTCCCGCGGCCATTCGGGAGCGATGCACCTCCTTTTGACCGACATGGTCATGCCCAAGATGAGCGGAGGCGATCTCGCGGCGCAACTGAAGGCGGAGCGGCCGCAAATCCGCATCGTATTCATGTCCGGCTATTCCGAATTTTCCAGGGGCGATCTAGGAAAAGCATTTCCGGATGTTCCGGTTTTGCAGAAGCCCTTTTCTCCGGCGAGCCTGGTCGAGATCGTGCGCGAAACGCTCGCGCTCGCACCGGCCCGCGCAGGCAGCGAACTCATCGTAACCTAGATGCCCCTCCTCATTGCTCGGGCTTGGCGGCTTGAGACAGCATTTTCGAGCATTCAAGGAGGGAGAAATGCAGGGCAAGGGCTACTTGAAAGCGGTTGTGAGCATTTGCGTGGCCGCCGGTTTTCTATTCCTTCGCTCGAATCCGGCTAACGGGCAGGAAATCCGCAGCGCGCCTTCGTCGCCATCATCCTCTTCCTCCTCCGCCGAGGCGCCTGCGGAAATCAACGCGCTCACGGAGCTAATTCGCGGCCTCCAGGCCCAGGTGCAATCGCTCAACTCGCAGCTCGGCGAGTTGCGCACACAGCAGGAGCAAGCGAGCGCGGAGTCTCGCGAACTTCGCCACGAGCTGGAGCTGCTGAAATCTCAGGGAACGCCTGCACCGGGCGGGCCGCTGAATACGTATTCGGCGCCTCCCGCGAAGGAATCCGCGGCGCAGGCTGCGCCGGCGTCTTCTTCTCCTACAGCGCCCGAATCGCAAACCCCGGAGGACCGCATCTCGAAGTTGGAAGAAGAACAGCAACTCATGGAAGGCAAGATCAACGACCAATACCAGACCAAGGTCGAAAGCGGGTCAAAGTACCGGCTGCGGCTTTCCGGCATCCTTCTGCTGAATTTGTTTGAAAATCGCGGCATCGTGGACAACGAGGATTTTCCTTCTTACGCCGAAACGGCGCAGTCCAACGAACCGTTTGTTTCGCCGGGAATGTTTGGCGGAACGCTTCGCCAATCGCAAATCAGGCTGCAAGCCTTCGGCCCGGATCTCGCCGGCGCGCACACGAGCGCGGACATCAATCTCGATTTCGCCGGGGGATTTACAAACACTTGGGACGGCTCCGTGATGGGCCTCCCGCGCATGCGCACCGCGGTTGCGCGGCTGGACTGGACGAATACGTCCATCGTCGCCGGCCAGGACCGTTTGTTTTTTGTGCCGCTGTCGCCCACGTCTCTCGCGAGTGTGGCCACTCCCCCTCTTACCTATGCTGGAAATTTGTGGGCCTGGACGCCGCAATTGCGCGTCGAACACCGCTTCGTCATGTCTGACGCATCCAGTTTTTCGATTCAGGGAGGAATTCTGGATAATCTCACGGGAGATTATCCAGTGGAGGATTACGACCGTTACCCGTCTTGGGGCGAACTTTCCGGCCAGCCGGCCTATGCCACGCGGATTTCGTGGAGCCATCGAATCTTTGACCAGGATTTCACGATTGGAGCAGGTGGATATTATTCACGCCAGGATTGGGGATACAGCCGGAATGTCGACGGCTGGGCCGGAACCGTGGATCTGACGCTGCCTCTGGGGAAGCGCTTCGAGTTTACCAGCGCATTTTACCGAGGCCGCGCAGTGGCAGGCCTGGGCGGCGGAATCGGGCAAAGCGTGCTGCTCAATGGCCCGTTCTCGGACCCGTCTACGACGTTTCGCGGCCTGGATTCGATCGGAGGGTGGGGGCAATTGAAATTCAAGTTGAGATCCAATTTTGAGATCAATGGCGCCTTGGGTTCCGATAATCCCTTCGCCGGTGAATTACGGCAGTACAATGCGCCTAGCAGCTATCCAGGGCTGTATACCAGGAACCTGAGTCCACTGGTGAATTTTATTTATCAAATTCGCTCGGACATTTTGTTCTCCACCGAATATCGTCATTTGAATTCGACGCTCCTCGATAGCGGCTCGATTAACGCGACGCAAATTAATCTGAGTCTGGGGTATATTTTCTAATGTGGCGGTTTGATCGAATGCGGCAGATCGTGATCATCGCTCTGGTTTGCGGAGGGGCATGCGCGTTGCTTGCGCAGAACGGCGTCGCGCCCGTCACGGTCAAGGTGGAAATTCTGAATCCCCAGGCGGTGAAAAAGGCGGTGGCGGCCAAGGAACCTTCCGAATTGGAGAATATCGTGATTTGGCTGACGCCGCTTGCACCGTCCGCGGTATTGGCTCCCGCGCACATGCCCAGCCACCCGCCCCCGCAGATCGCGCAGATCAACAAAAGTTTCGATCCTCACGTCTTGGTCATTCAAGCGGGAACCGCCGTGCAATTCCCCAACAAGGATCCCTTTCTGCACAATGTGTTTTCGCTTTTCGATGGCAAACGTTTCGATCTGGGATTTTACGAGGCGGGATCCAGCAAGACAGTAAATTTCGACCGGCCGGGCGTGAGCTTCCTCTTCTGCAACATTCACCCGGAAATGAGCGGCGCGGTGATTGCGGTGGACACGCCTTACTTCGGTATATCCGATCGAACGGGCCGCGTGAGCATCGCGAATGTTCCCGATGGCCGTTATCAACTGAGCGTCTGGTACGAGCGCAGCCTGCCGCAAGATCTGAAATCGGCCGGACGGATCGTGACCGTTTCCGAGACGGCCAGATCGCTTGAACCCGTTCGAGTGGTTGAGAATCCCAACTTCACGCTGGAACACAAAAACAAATACGGGCAAGATTACGTCCCCCCGGCAAATACCAGCCCGGTTTACAACCAGCCCTGACTCGAAGTCGCGCGGGCAGTACACGCCTTGGAAAAAGATGTCCCAAAGGATCGTTCGTTTCGTGGGGGAAATTCCTAGACCGTTTTGTCTTTCGAGTAGCAGAGAGCTTCGAGGTTGCATTCCGCGCATTTGGGTTTGCGCGCCACGCAGACTTTGCGGCCGTGCCAGATGATCTGGTGAGAAAACAAAATCCATTTGTCCCGCGGAATCACTTGCATCAAATCCTGTTCGATTTTTTTCGGATCGGTGTTGCGAGAAAGGTCGAGCCTGTTTGAGAGCCGGGTCACGTGCGTATCCACCACCACGCCCACGGCGATCCCGTACGATGTTCCGAGAACGACGTTGGCCGTTTTGCGCGCCACCCCCGGCAGTGTTAAGAGATCCTCCATCGTGCGCGGCACTTCGCCGCCGAATTGTTCGACTATTTTTTTGCTCGCGCCCATAATCGATTTGGTCTTGTTCCGGAAAAAGCCCGTGGGCCTGATTTCTTTCTCGAGTTCGGCGGGATTGGCGTAGGCGAAATCCTTGGGCGTGCGATATTTCTCGAAAAGCGTTTTGGTCACCTGATTGACGCGCTCGTCGGTGCATTGCGCGGAAAGAATCGTGGCAATCAGCAATTCAAACGGGGTGTCATGAACGAGGGCGCAGGTCGCATTGGGATAAGCCTCGTCCAGCTTTTGCAGGATCGCGTGCACGCGCTGCGGGTTCGTTCCCTCGGCCTTCGGAATGGCCTTGGCCCTGTTCGGCGCGGCGGCTTTCGATTTTCGCGCAGGCGCGGGCGGTTTCGGGCCTTTCGCGGAACGCGTAGAAGTTTTTTTGACTTTGGCTTGTTGTTTTTTCATTGTGTCCCGGCGCATGAATATAGCATAGGCGTTTGTGGCACAGACTTCAGTCTGTGAGTATTTATCGAACAACGCGAAAAAACCCACGCAAGCCTAGATTATTTAGAGACGCACAGACTGAAGTCTGTGCCACTCAAAAGGAAATCGAGCGCCTTGCGAAACGCTTTCCCGCGGTGGCTATAAAGATTTTTTTCTTCGCGCGAAATTTCGGCATATGTTTTTCCGAGCGCTGGGAAAAAGAAAATTGGATCGTAGCCGAATCCATCCAGTCCCCGCGGCTCCTCCAAAAGAATTCCTTCCGCGGCGGCCGAAAACAGGCCGCGCATTTCTCCCGCTTCGGCCACGGCCACCACGCAAACGAACCGCGCCCGCCGCTCCTCCCCGCTTTTCCCGCGCATTTCGCCGAGCAATTTCCGGATGCGGTCCGCGTCGGACGCGTCCGGTCCGGCGTAACGCGCGGAATGCACTCCCGGCGCGCCGCCGAGCGCCGGCACAACCAGCCCGGAATCGTCGGCAATCACGATTCCGGGCGCAAGCCGGCTGTAGTGCAGCGCCTTCCCCGCCGCATTCTCCGCGAAGGTCGGCCAAATTTCCTCGAAAGCAGGCAACGAATCGAAGTTGGGAAGGAAAGCGAGATCGACAGACGCGCCGGCCGGTTCGGCGAGCGCGCGATATTCGCGCAGCTTTCCCTGGTTCGAGGAAGCCACGAACAAGCGGAGAGGTTTACCTGGCGCGGGCACGGAAATCGGTTGGGACAAGTTTGGATTGATACTCGGTCATACGGCGAATTCCCGCGGCTGCCAGCGCCAGAAGGTCCTGCAATTCGGCGCCGCCAAATGGCTGCCCTTCAGCCGTGGCTTGCACCTCGACAAATTTTCCGCTTCCGGTCATCACCACGTTCATGTCAACCTCAGCGCGGGAATCCTCTTCATAGGCGAGATCGAGCAACGCGACGCCATCCACCACGCCGACGCTCGTGGCCGCGACGGAATCGGTCAGCGGAATCGTCTTCAGGATGCCCGCCGCGACGAGCCGACCCATGGCCAGCGCCAGCGCGATATACGCGCCCGTAATCGAAGCGGTGCGCGTGCCGCCGTCCGCCTGGATCACGTCGCAATCGAGCCACACCGTTCTCTCTCCCAGCTTTTCCTGGTCGACGATCGCGCGCAGCGACCTCCCGATGAGCCGCTGAATTTCCAGCGTGCGCCCGGAGGGCCTTCCGCGCATCGATTCGCGCGCCGTGCGCTGCTCGGTCGCCCGGGGAAGCATGCCGTATTCGCCGGTCACCCAGCCTTTTCCTTGGCCCTTCAGAAACGAAGGGACGCCGTCGTCCACGGTGGCCGTGCAAATCACGCGCGTGTTGCCGATCTCGATCAGTACGCTCCCCTCGGCGCTGGTGATAAAATCCGGCGTCATCTTGACCGGGCGAATCTGATCGTGCGCGCGTCCATCGCTTCGCAAGTTTCCTCCTCGGGACATGGCGACGAGTTTGCCCGCCGCCCGCGATACTGTCAACCAAGACGAGAGTAGAAAGTGCGCCGCTTTCGTAAGGGTCGTCGGTGACATCGCTTCCAAAAATTGATATTGTTCCCGTCAGTCCGGAAGTCATCCGAGGAAGAGCGGTTCGTAAAGCAGAAGAGGTGAATCGACCATGACCGAACACGATGCATCGCGCCGCGCATTTCTAGTGCGCGCGGCGGTTGGGGCGGGAGCGGCCGCTGGGGCGGGGCTTGTCCCTGACGCGATCGCCCAGAATCACGATCAGGTGGAAGGAAACACAACAACTCCCGCAGCGCAGCATCCGAGCGGCAGCGAGCATGGCGCGTTTTTCAATCATGCCGACGCGGCCACAATCGCGGCGTTTACCGAACGCATCATGCCCAGCGAGCCGGGGAAACCGGGAGCGCGCGACGCGGACGTCCTCAACTACATCGATCTCGCGCTCGCCGGCGCGTACGCTGAGTTGCAGGATTTCTACCGCCGCGGCTTGGCGCAGCTCGAAGCCTATTGCCGCGGCGCCTACAAAGAGCCGTTCGTGCGGCTCACTCCCGCGCAACAGGACGAAGTGATCGCGTCGCTCGAAAACGGCAAGGCCACCGGATTCGCTTTTCCAACGGCCCACGAGTTCTTCACCATCCTGCGCACGCACACGATGGAGGGGATGTTCGCCGACCCGCTCTACGGCGGCAATCGGGATTTTTCCGGCTGGCGGCTCGTGGGTTTTCCGGGCGCGCAGGCGATTTTCACGCCGACGGATTTGCAGAGCAAACAGGAGTTCAAGCGCGCGCCCATCGTCGGCTTGCAAATCACGGCCAAGGGCCCGACGGGGAGGGGATGAGCCATGGCGATCGAAAAAACAGATGTCGTGATCGTGGGCATGGGCGCGGTCGGCGGGATCGTCGCGGCGGAGCTTGGCAAAGCGGGGATGAAAGTGATCGGCCTGGAGCGCGGCCCGCGCCTGAGCACCGCGGATTTCAATCCGCACGATGAATTGCGATATTTCCAGCGGCAGGAATTGCGTCCGAACTGGAAGCGCCAGCCCGTCACCTGGCGGCCCAATGCCCGCGCCACGGCGCATCCGCTGAACGTACTCAATTATGGCAACCAGGCGGGCGGCGGCACGGTCCACTACGGCTCACTTTCGTGGCGCATGCACGAGGATGATTTCCGCGCGCGCTCGCAAACCATCGAGCGCTACGGCGCTTCGGCGATTCCGGAAGATTCCTCGCTCGCCGATTGGCCGCTTTCCTACGCCGATCTCGAGCCGTTCTACGATCGCGCCGAATACGAGCTGGGCGTTTCCGGCAAGGCGGGCAATCTGCAAGGCCGCAAAATCGACGGCGGCAACATTTTCGAAGCGCCGCGCCAGCGCGAATATCCCCTCCCGCCGCTGCTGGACGATCAATCGGGCGTGCTGTTCGCGGAGGGGGCGCGCAAGCTCGGCTATCATCCGTTCTCTTCTCCGCGCGCGATTATTTCCCAGCCGTATCACGACCGGGCCAGCTGCACGTACTGCGGCTTCTGCCAGGCGTTCGGCTGCCACGTCGGCGCGAAATCCAGCATCCTCGTCACCAAGCTGCCCGAAGCGGACGCTACCGGCAATTTTAAATTGCTGACCGGCACGATGTGCTATCACGTGAACACGGTCAACAGCGGGCGGGCTACCGGCGTTTCTTACTACGGCCCCGACGGCTCGGACAACACGATTGAAGCGGAGATCGTCATTCTTTCTCCGTTCATCTATGACAACACGCGGCTGCTGTTGCTTTCCAAAACCGATAAATTTCCGAACGGCCTGGCCAATTCGAGCGGCCAGCTCGGCAAGCACGTGATGGCTCACATCATGGCCAGGATCTTCGTTGCTTACGACGACCGGTTCGTGAACATCTACATGGGTCCGAGCGCGCAAAAGCACACGCTTGACGATTTCAACGCCGACAATTTCGACCATCACGGCCTAGGCTTCATCCGCGGAGGGCAAATCTCGGTCTCTCCCGCCGAGCTCGAGGCCGGCCCGATCGGCGCCGCGATGGGCATGGACCCGCCTCCCGGCACGCCCAGGTGGGGCGCGGCATATCGCGATTTCCTGGCAAAATATTTCACGCGCTACGCCGCGATCAATTCGCAAACGGAGAACCTGGCCTACGCCGACCAGACCATCGATCTCGATCCCAACGTGCGCGATCAGTACGGCATGCCCGCTCCGCGCATCACCTACGATTGGCGGCGGCCGAACGAAACGGCCCGCGTCGAGTTCCTGTTGCAGAAGCTCGAAGGGATCGGCCACGCCATGGGCGCGGCGAAAGTGTGGCGCGCGGGTCTAAGCCCGGGCGTCCCGGGAGCGCACCACGAAGGCGGCACGCGCATGGGCAACGATCCAAAAACCTCGGTGACGAACCGCTACGGCCAAACGTGGGACATCCCGAATCTTTTCGTGATCGGCAGCTCGACGTTTCCATCCATGAGCGGCTTCAACCCGACGCTCACGATCCAGGCGCTCGCGTACATGAGCGCGGATGCCATTGCGAAGCGGTACAAGAGCAGACCAGGTTTGCTCGTCTAGTAGTTCGCTGCGGCGCTCTTAGTAGGACGGGCTTCAGCCTGTCGGTTTTCGTCTGGCACGTATGAATTCAACGGAAGACAGGCTGAAGCCCGTCCTACTTGTGCGGCTCCGCAGCAACTGGAGCAGACGCCGCCGCAAGCGAAGGAACCGGGAACAGCCCGTACAAATCCAGATGCCCGGCCAGCGTCTCCGCTTCCTGCCCGTGGACGAGAATCTTCAATAGCCGGATTCCATTCACGTTCGCGCCAAGCGTCCGCGCGATCGATTCCACCGCCAATTGCTCGCTGAGAATTCCGGAAGGCATCGCGGAAGAGATTTCGTCCGAGAAATCCGCGATGGCCGTCCCATCGGGCTGGATGTAGAAGGCCAGCAGGCTGGCTTCCGCGGGCAGCGTGCGTTTCTCCGGACCGGGCGCCCGCGCGATCAAAGCATTGATCAGCTGCTTGGAGCGCTCGACGGGATCGGCGGAAAGCGGAAGCTGAATCGTGGTCGGCTCCAGCGAATTCAGCGTCGACGTCGACAGCCAAAACACTTGCGCCTCCACCGGCACGTCCGTAGGCGTGGAAATCGGCTCCTGCATCACTTCGCGGCGCGATTGTTCATCGGTCTTCGGCGTGCTGCGGAGACGCTGGACCGCCTGGCGCAGTCCCGGCAGCGTGACGAGGCCCAGCACCACCAGCGCGGCCAGGATCGCAATCGTCGCTTGGATTCCCTTTGGCAAGGCCCTACTTGCCTCCCGATTCATAAATCGTTCGAAACGCGGCAACCGCGCGCGCCACCCCATCGGCAAGGCCGGGCCCCAATTGGTCGAGCGGGGCGCGATCGGGCACGCTGACGCTGGAGACCTCGATGGCCACCGCGGGCGCGCCCACCGTGCGCAGTTGCCTCACGGGGGCTTCGAACGGAGTTTCCGACGATCCGCGAAAACGTTGGGCCATTTGGATCTGGACCAACTCGGCCAGCCTGCGGCTCTGATCGATAAAACCAAATTGCGCGCGGTCCCACGCCAAGAGTCCGGTGTGGGCCGCGATGGCGGGATTGGGGGTCAGCGCCATGCGCGGCATGGAATACACGCGCACCGTCCCGGGCGGGCCCGTCGAGGAAACGTGCAAGGAGATGAAGATATCCAAACGCTGCGCGTTGGCGAGCCTCGAACGATCGTCGAACGAGGGATCGTCATTCGCCTGGCGCGTGAGGATCACGCGCAATCCCTGCGCCTCGAGGGAAATGCGCATCAGCCGGGCATAGCTGAGGACCATGTCGCTCTCCGCGATTCCGGCCGAGCCGCGCGCGCCCGCGTCCGCGCCGCCGTGCGCTGGATCGAGGACGACCACGGCCAACGTTTTCTGCGGGGGCGCGGGCGGCTCCGTGGCTGGCTGGGTCGGCGTCGGCGTTTGCTGCGGTGCGGGAGCGGGAGTCGAAGCTTGCGGCGCAGGCTGGACGGACGCCGCCGCCGGCACCTGTGTCGATTGCCCCTGCGCCAGAGACACCAGGGCGGCCGCGACCATCAACACGGAAAAAAAGCAAATCGGTTTGCTGGGCACTCCCACGAGGATACCAGAATCATTCTAATCGCGAGAGACGGTCCGCCCAAAATTTCATCCTCGTTGCAGGATGCAAACCACCGTAGCACAACCATTCTTGGCTGTTTGGCTTTGCGAACTGGGCGCGCGCGGGCAAGCTCGCAGCGGGCTCGCCCCCCACAGCCAAGAATGGCTGTGCTATCAAGACCCGATCTTCCAGTCGTGAAGTGGAATTTAGACACTTGAGTGGCAAATTTCGGACGTGATTGCATCTCCTTTTCTTTTCCTCACGACTTCTTTACGGAGGTCTCTTCATATTCTTGAGTGCACGCTCGGCCGTTCCAGGCCCGGGGCCAATATACGATTGCCGTTCGACTTCTGAGATAAGGAGAGAATTGGATGAAAGCCGGTTCTGGATATTCGAGGGTAATCGGGAAGATCATTCTCGGCGCGGCGCTTGCCGTTGCCATTGCGCCGCCGGGCGTGGTGCTCGGGCAATCGAATCCACCACCGGCGGGCGCGACGCCGGACGCGGGGACGAGCACGGATTTGTACATCATGGTGGGATCCGACTTCGATCGCCCCGGCCTTGTTGCCAAGGCCAACTACAACATTGGCATTGGGCACACTTTCGGTTTCCTGAAGAAGGATCCGTTCGGAGACGAACTCACGTTCTCCTACACCTATGAGGATGCAGGCGGCGGTTTCTGGCATTCGCAATTCGGTTCCGACACCGAAAGCTTTGGAATCATGAAAAATTTCGGGTTGCCGAAAACGAAGCGAGTCTCGGGGTATACCTGGCTTCAGGGCGGGATCACCACGTTCACGGGGTATCCGGCGCTGCAGAATCATTTCTACGACGGCGAATCGCTGGGGGCCGTGGTGCATTTTAACGATCATCATGCGATCTGGATCCAAGAAACGTTCAATAAAATCGTCACGGTTCCGTGGTACACGACCACCAGCATCGGCTACACGAGAAGCTGGTAACGCGGGCTCGCGCCGGGAAACGTGGCGCCCGGTCCAAGAGATGGAGGCAAGATCGCGATTCGTATGGGAGGCATTGGATTTTAATGTCATTCTCTTCCGGAATTGCCCGCAAAGCTCCACAAGAGGAAGTGGAGTTTGAAGCGCGAATGGAGAACAAGGTTACATCAAGGGGAAACTCTCTATTTATGTCTATTTCATATTTGATTTCACGGTGGATTAGTTACGCCCTGGCTGTATTGGCGCTCGCCGCCGCCCTTGGCTTGCTCATCGGCGATGTAGGAATAGGAAATCTTCCCGGGCTATCGAAGGCGGCAACTTCCGCCGCGCCCTTGCTGCTTGTGGGCACATCGTTCCTATTTGTGCAGCCGATCTTGCGCCCACGATTGTTAGAATTGCTGAAGAATTTGCTGCTTGCGGCGACGTTCTTGCTTTGGGGGATCATTCAGTTCCTGCCGCAAAATGCAGTGTCGATCCGCTTGGGAAATGCGGTTATCGCGCTGTACGTTCTGGACCTGGCATGGGTGACCCTTGGGACCGTGATTTCTCAGGAGAGAAATTGAGCCGGGCGCCCATTCGATTCTTGCTTCGGAGTGTTTTTGATTGGAGATCGATTCCATGAAGGTGGGCCAATGCGAATGAATCACGCACGAACCGCGACAAAGTTTGAGGCCGGGATTGGAACGAATGCAATCCCGGTTTTTGAAAGCCAGGCGTCCGGAGCCGAGGAAGGGACGATTCGACGGAAAGTCAGCCGCGCTTTCTCCTTGAGACGGCGGGGGGCTATCGGGAACGACGTGCTGGTGGTGCGAAATCTATCGGCCAAACTGCGAGTGCAGCTGCTGGCTAGGCCGATTCATCCGTGGGATCGCGACCGGCCCGCGAATGAACGGAATGAGATATTCGTTCAGCAATGTCTCGAGGATGTCAGCACCGCGATCCCCAATCTTTTTCGGTCCATGCCGGAAATCGATGAATTGGAAGTCACGGTGCTGGATCCCGGTGGAGAGAACGCAATCATTGCCGGCTCCGTGAAGAGGAGTGACGCGTTCACCGCGAATTGTTTGTCCGCCGGAATGAAACTGAGAGCCATGGGCCTTGCCTACGGGCGCAGCAATTCCGGATTCGAGCGAATGGATGAAAATGCCGTGCTCATTTTAAATCGATCATAGGGCGCGTCGAAGATGCGCGCTTGCAGCAAAAAGTTCCGTGCCGAACGATTTGGAAACTGGCGGAACAGTCCGCGGAGAGGCCCCATACGATTTTGTCATTCCGTCTATAACGACGTCGGCTCTGTCAAGACCTTTTTCACGCACACCCGTCCGTACACTTGCGGGGAAGTGTTTTTTCACTTATAAGAAATCT
>Ga0335078_10010610_pt1 | contig 13640 bp, 9 predicted proteins | sample Lox_Sample_32_FD_206711 | JGI IMG/M metagenome (GOLD analysis project Ga0335078, IMG submission 206711) | Soil microbial communities from Loxahatchee National Wildlife Refuge, Florida, United States - Lox_Sample_3.2 | ecosystem: Environmental > Terrestrial > Soil > Wetlands | place: USA: Florida...
GCGATCGAGAAAAGATGGGGGAATGTTCCAGAGTTGCAGGCGGTGGTGGATAACGAGAAGGATTTTCATGCAGGATTCAGTTCCTGGCTTTCAGTTCCTAGTTCTCAGTTCCTGGTTCTCAGTTCCTGGTTCTCAGTTCCTGGTTCTCAGTTCCTGGTTCTCAGTTCCTGGTTCTCAGATCCTGGTTCTCAGATCCAAGTACGACTCGCAGGTCGTGGCCGGTCATCTCTTTCGGCTGGGGAATGGCGAGCATGCCGAGAATGGTCGGCGAAATATCGCGGAGCGAGCCGCCGGGCTTGAGCGTGAACTGCTTGGTGTTTTCTGACACCACGATGAAGGGCACGGGGTTGGTGGTGTGGGCGGTGTGGGGGCCGCCGGTGACGGGATCAATCATGAGCTCGGCGTTGCCGTGGTCGGCGGTGACGAGCATGGCGCCGCCTTTGGTGCGGACGGCGAGCTCGATGCGGCCGAGGCAGGCGTCCACGGTTTCAACCGCCTTGATGGTGGGCTCGAGCTTGCCGGAGTGGCCGACCATATCGGCGTTGGCGAAGTTGACGATGATGACGTCGAAGGCCGAGTCTTCGATGGCTTTGACGACGGCGTCTGCAATGCCGCCGGCAGACATTTCCGGCTTGAGATCGTAGGTGGCGACTTTGGGCGAAGGGATGAGCACGCGATCTTCGCCGGGAAAGGGCTGCTCGACGCCGCCGTTGAAGAAGTATGTGACGTGAGCGTACTTCTCGGTTTCGGCGACGCGCAGGTTGCGCAGATTATCTTGCGCCATGACATTGGCGAGGATGTTCTGCAGTGACTCGGGAGGAATTACGACCGGCAGCGAGAACTTCTTGTCGTACCGGGTCATGCAAACGTAGTGGAGGCCGCGGGGCGTGCGGTCGCGAGGGAGGGTAGCGTCGAGATCGTCGGCGCCGGGAAGATCGCGGCCCGCCTGCGGATTGAGGCCGCTGTTGCGGGCGAGGGCGCGGGTGATCTGGCGGACGCGGTCGGCGCGGAAGTTGAAGCAGATGCAGGAATCTTGGTCGCGAATGGTGGCGATCGGCTGAGATTTTTCCTTGCCGGTGCAGACGAAGGGCACGATGAATTCATCGGTGACGCCCTTGTTGTAGGAATCTTTCACGCCCTGGACGGGATCGGAATATTTGCCGGCTTCGCCGTTGCCGTAAACCATGGCGTTGAAAGCTTTGGCGATCCGCTCCCAGCGGCGGTCGCGGTCCATAGCGTAGTAACGGCCGTTGACGCTGGCGATTTTGCCAGTGTTGTATTCGCGCATTTTCTGCTGAAGTTCTTCGAGGTAGCGGGCGCCGTTGGTGGGCAGGGTGTCGCGGCCGTCCATGAAGGCGTGAACCAAAACGCGCTCGACTTCGTTTTGCTTGGCCATTTTGAGCAGGGCGTAAAGATGGGTCTGGTAGGAGTGGACGCCACCATCGGAGCAGAGGCCGAAGAGATGCAGGCGGCGGCCGCCGGAGCGGGCGTTCTTCATGGCGGCGAGCAGAACAGAGTTGGAGAAGAATTCGCCGTTCTGGATCATGAGCTCGATGCGGGTGCTATCCATGTGGACGATGCGGCCGGCGCCGATGTTGAGATGGCCAACTTCGCTGTTGCCCATCTGGCCGTCGGGCAGGCCGACGTACTGGCCGCTGGTGTGGATGAGCGTGTTCGGGTAGTCGCGCAGCAGGCGGTCGTAGTTAGGCTTGCGCGCGAGGGCGATGGCGTTGGCTGCGGTTTCGGGGCGGTAACCCCAGCCGTCAAGAATGATGAGGACGAGTGGTTTGGGGCGAGTCATTGGTTGGCTTCTGGTCTTGGCTTCTGGTCTTGGCTTCTGGCTCCTAGCTCTTAGCTATCAGCTTTCGGCTGTCAGCTTGCGGAAAAGCGACTGTAGCGAAACGATGGACGCAATTATTTCTACCACGGAGACATGCAGGCACGGAGAAAGACTACGGAAAATAATTTTGGATTAATGTGATGTCAGATCACATGCGAGACAGACTCTTGCACAGCGAAGATAATCTCGGTCTCCGGCATTGAAGTTACAGACGATTATACCCTGCGTGCTGTGGCGCCAGATTTCGAATGATCCAGCGAAAAACTTTGGATATTCACATTAAGCCAGTTCGCCCGCTTCTATAATGCCACGGGGAGAAAACGATGCCGATCAGCGAACTGCTGTTGACTGAATTCGATGAAGAGATGAAGAAGACGCGGACCACGCTGGAGCGCGTGCCCGCCGACAAGAAAGATTATGCGCCACATGCCAAGTCCATGCCGCTGAACCGGCTAGCGCCGCACGTGGCGCAGCTGGCGGGATTCGGGCTGACGGTCCTGACGGCGCCGGAACTGGATTTTGCCAAGGGGAGCTATAAGCCTGCGCCGTTCGAGTCTCCGGCGCAGCTGGTGAAGTTGCTGGACGAGGGCGCGGCGAAGGTGCGCGAAGCGCTGCAGAAGACGCCCGATGCGGCGTGGAAAGAGAACTGGAAGCTGAGCTTTCAGGGCAAACCGATTTTTGAAGGGTCGCGATTTCTGGCGTATCGGGAGATGTTTCTGAATCACATGGTGCATCATCGAGCGCAGCTAGGTGTGTATTTGCGCCTGAATGAAAAACCGGTGCCGGCGACGTATGGGCCGTCGGCGGATGACACGATGGGGTTCTGAGCTTTTGATCTACGGTGCGAGCCGGCTAACCTTTGAAATTGAGTGCTTTCAGACCCAGGAAGCGGGCGCCGTCGCCCAGTTCTTCTTCGATGCGCAGGAGTTGGTTGTATTTGGACACACGGTCGGTGCGGGAGGCGGAGCCGGTTTTAATCTGGCCGGCGCCGGTGGCAACGGCGAGATCGGCGATGAAGGTGTCTTCGGTTTCACCAGAGCGGTGCGAGATGACAGAGGTATAGCCGTTGCGGCGGGCGAGATCAATGGCGTCCAGGGTTTCGCTGACGGTGCCAATCTGGTTGAGCTTGATGAGAATCGAATTGGCGATGCCGCGCTCGATGCCTTCGCCGAAAATCCTGATGTTGGTGACAAAGATGTCGTCGCCGACGAGCTGAATTTTCTTGCCGAGCTGCTCGGTGAGCGCCTGCCAGCCGTCCCAGTCGTCTTCGGCGAGACCATCTTCGAGAGAAACGATGGGATAGTCGCGCACCCACTTCGCCCAGAAGAGAGACATTTCTTCGGAGGTCTTGGCGGACTTGTCGGACTTCTTGAAGACGTATTTGCCGTCCTGATAGAACTCGCTGGAGGCGGGATCGAGGGCGATGGCGATGTCGTAGCCGGGCTTGTAGCCGGCCTGGGTGATGGCTTCGAGCACTACTTCAATCGCTTCGACGTTGGACTTGAGCGAGGGGGCGAAACCGCCTTCATCGCCGACGGCGGTGTTGTAGCCGCGTTTCTTGAGCACGCCTTTGAGAGTGTGAAAGACCTCGACGCCCCAGCGCAGAGCTTCGGAGAATGACTCGGCGCCGACGGGCATGACCATGAATTCCTGGAAGTCCACGTTGTTATCGGCGTGGGCGCCGCCGTTGAGGATGTTCATCATGGGCGTGGGCAAGGTATTGGCCGCGGCTCCGCCGAGATAGCGATACAAGGGCAGGCCAAAACTGGCGGCTGCAGCGCGGGCCACGGCCATGGAAACCGCAAGAATGGCGTTGGCACCAAGGCGGCCTTTGTTCTCGCTGCCATCGAGTTCAATCAGCTTCTGGTCAATGGCGCGCTGGTCGGAGGCGTCAAAATCGGCGAGCGCGTCGGCGATTTCGCCGTTGACGTTTTCGACGGCCTTGAGCACGCCTTTGCCCTGGTAGCGCTTGCCATCGCCATCGCGCAGCTCGACGGCCTCGTGTTCGCCGGTGGAGGCGCCGCTGGGAACGATGGCGCGGCCACGCGAGCCATCCTGCAGCCCGACTTCGGCTTCAACGGTGGGATTGCCGCGGGAGTCAAGCACCTCGCGGGCATGGATATCGGCAATATTGCTCATGGATTCCCTTTCAGGCTGAGATTCCGGAACTTCCCGGTATTGTGCCGGGGTTGAAAGTGAAGCGCCTTCCGGTCAGATAACCGCCGGTGCAGGTCTTGCTCATGAATTCGCTGGAACGGAAGATTATAAATCAGCGTGCGAGGGGTGCGGTGTAGCTCTCGGCTGTCGGCTTTCAGCACTTGGCGCCTAGCATTTGACCCTTAGCAGTTGGAGGAAGGCAATTCTTGGTGGTCAGACTTGGGCTGGCGAATTTTTGTGGGCGAGAACCTGCAGACGGACCATCTGCACGTGCACCTGGCCGGCGTCATCGGCGGGATACATTTTCAAATATTGTGCGGTCACGTCGCGGAGAAACTGGTCGCGCCGCGATTCGGCAACGCGCGAAGAATATGGCATCCACGCGGTGCGCAACCAGCCGGTGAAGACGTCGCGATCGGCGTGCAACATGTCTTTTTCGATCAGTTCGACGGAATCGGCCACCAGTCCGGCCTGCTCCAGCCATTGCCGATAATCCTGGGGAGCGTGAAAGCCGTAAGGGCATGCGAATGAATCGCCGAGATCCCACGTCTGGAAGCACAGTTCGAAGGCGCGGATCACGCCCACGCCATTGCCTTTGCCGCCCATCTGCAACACACAGCGGCCAGCGGGTTTGAGGCTGCGAGCGATGCCAGCGAGCACGGGCGGATGATGCCTGATCCAGTGCAAAGCGGCGTTCGAGAAAACCACGTCGAATTGCGAATGGAACGGAAGTGAGATGGCATCGGCCTGCACGAAAGTCAGATTTGGATGGGCGGCGGCGGGAAACTGGCGCTGCGCAAAGTGGACCATCTCAGCGGAGCTGTCCACGCCCACGACACGGCCGAATGGCGCGAGCGCGGCAATTTGCGCCGTAACGCGTCCATCGCCACAGCCGACGTCGAGAAGGCTCTCGCGCGGCTCCAGCGCAACCAGCTGCAGCAGCTCCTTGGCCCAGAGTTCCTGGCCGCTGGAATGACGGGCGTAGTCACCCGGGTTCCAGCGAGCTTTGGGATCCGGCGTGGCATGCGCGGGCGAAGTACTTTGTTCGAGCTTGGATTCCACTGTTCGAGCGGTGTTTCAGTGCGCCATAGCCATGAGTTCTTCTTCAACCAGAAGGTACAGCTCCATCCAGCCTTCGAGGGGAAGCGCATCCACCGGGAGCTGATTTTGCCACAAACTGAAGCGCAAACGGAGACGGGTGGCGACCGGCTCCAGGGGCTGGGAGGTGCGCGAAGTGGAGGGAACTGGGGCGGACAGTAACCAGGCCAGGGGCAATTTAAATTCAAAGTTGCGGTCGAGAGCGACCTTGGCGCCGCTCGCCGGCCGGCTGGAGCTGGCGAGGGTCTGATCCTCGGAGGCGGTCGTGATTTTCCAGCTCTCAATTTCTGCGGAGTCCAATTTTGCAGCGAGGCGCAGAGCGCAGCGGGGCCGCGCCTCGTCCGCGGCCCAGGATTCCAGGTTCACCACTAATTCGAACTCGGCTTCGGGAATGTCCGCGATGAAATCCAGGCGGCCATAAACGTGGGACGCGTCAATGCCGGCGTACACCGCGTCGAGCAGGAAGCTTTTTCCGTGCATTGAGCCGGAGCGGCGGTCGGCAGTGTAGATGGCGGCGCCCATCCACTCAAAATAGCGGACCATGTTGCCGGTGATGTGGGGATGAATGTAAGCCGTTTGCGGCACGAAGGAAGGCCGGACCTCGGCGCCGGCAATTCGTTGCGCGAGGTAATCGGGCGGGGAAGCTCCCAAAGCCTGGTAAACATTGGAAAGATGCTTGCGGTAGAGCTCGTCAAATTCGCGATCGTTGGCGGAGTGGTGCTCAGGGCCGTACCACCAGTTCCAGTCGCTGCCTTCGGCGATGAGAATTTCTTCGAAGGCCAGCCGGCGCTGGGCTTCGGTGGCTGCGGCCGCGTGCTGCGTGTAGAACTCGCGGGCGTGATAGAGACAGTCCCAGGCGCGATTGTCCTCGCGGGCTCCGATCCAGACATTGAAATTGGCGTTGATCCAGGACCCGGGCACGAGCGAGGTGAGCCGACCGAAGTTTTGGTGGCGGGCGATGGCTTCGGAGATGGTCACGGCTTCAAGGCCGGGCTCGCGCTGTAAGGCGTCATAGAAACGGCGCAGAAACTCCCGGCCCGATTGGGGGTAGTATTCCCAGGCATTTTCGCCATCGAGAATGATGGGGATGACGGCGTCCTGTCCTTTTTCGAGAACGGGTTGGGCCGCTGACTTGATGTTGTGCATGAGGTGCTGCGCGGCATCATGCGGCGGCATTCCGGAGTACACGAAGCCGATCAAGTCAGAGATGGTATGGTCGCGAAAGAGCAGGTGCATCTGCGTGGGGCCGCTTTCGAAGCGGTGCAAGTTGTAGAGCTTTTCGGCGCGATCGGAAGACAATAAGCCGCTGCCATCGCGAGCGAAATTGATTCCCAGGGTGCGGCCGAGAACGCCCTCGTCGGTTGCCATCCACTTCACGCCGAGATCGTGAGCAATGGCAAGGATTTCTTCCGACACGCTGCCTTCAGAGGGCCAAACGCCCTGCGGGCGCACGCCGAAGACGCGCTGATGCAGGTCGAGGCCGCGCTGCAGCTGCTCGCGCGCGTCTTCCGGGTGGCGAAAGCGATTTTGCGGAAGAGGGAGGCCCGGATTTGAAGCCGCGCCGATGTTGGTGTCGCAGACGAGCGGCAAAATGGGGTGGTAGAAGGGCGAAGTGGAAATCTCGATGCGGCCGGCTTTGGCGGCTTCCGCATGCGCCGGCAGAACGCAGGCGAGCAGCTCGCGTTCGTGTTCCACGACAAAGCGCTGATCGTCGAGGGAAAAGCCGTGGCCCTTTTTGATGAGCGCAGCAATTTCAGGCTGGTGGAGAAAAAACTCGTCGAACCACGCGATCTGGGACAGGACCTGGAGATCGGTGAAGTCCTGGGGCTGAAAATAGCGTTCCGCGCGCTCGGGTGAATCATTGGCACCGCGAAAGCGCTCCCACAGTTCGTGATAGCGGGGATAGCGGCCGATCATGTTGACAGGGTTGGCCTGAAACAGATATTGCAAGGCAAAGCGCCGCTCTTCGGGAGTAAGGTCTTTGGCCGGTTTGGATGCAATCTCAAGAAAGGGATCGCGGGCGGTGCTGGCAACGTAATCCTGAATCTGCGCGATGAGCGAAGGGACAAGATTGAAGTTCTGGTGGACGCTGGGAAACTCATCCAGCAGCTTCACCATACCGTAATAGTCTTTGAGAGCATGCAAGCGGACCCAGGGCAGGCGATACTCGCCGGTCACCAAATCCTTGTAGAAGGGCTGGTGCTGATGCCAGAGCAGGACGACCCGAAGAGTGGACATGCACGGGCTTCCACGAAAAACGAAGCCAAACTTCCGCGGTAATCAACAGTCTAGCATGCGTTGTGGATCGGCCAAGACTTACGGAAGTCTCAACCAGCCCCTAGTTGCGCCTGCGGCAGCCTGCACGTACCATTTACTTGTAAGCGGAGGTATAAACCTATGCTTATGTCCGCGTTCATTTTCTTTCCGTTCTTCGGCATCGGATTGCTGTTTTATTTCCTGCCGACGCTCCTGGCGCTGATGAAAAGCAAGCGGGACACGATTTCGATTTTCGTTCTTAACCTGCTGCTGGGGTGGACGTTCATCGGCTGGGTGGTAGCGCTGGTCTGGGCGCTCAAGGCTGATGTGCCGGTCATAGCCCGGTGAGAGCCGGCGGAGGCCTCTTGGGTAGGATCTTGCCGCTGCGCTCCAGGAATGACAAGTTGTTTTTTCAACCATGCCTGGCGCTGACGGCCGCAATGGCATCTAAGAAATTTCCAAGCAAAGGGAAGGAACTGTGAAGGATACGCTTCACGAATCGGCAGTGCGGTATGACGTAACCCGGCTCACGGATGACGATCTGTTTCTTTTCAACGAAGGCCGGAATTACCGGTCGTTTGAAAAGCTGGGCGCACACCCGGCGGTGGTCAATGGCGAGCCCGGCACGTTTTTCAGCGTGTGGGCGCCGAACGCGCGGGAAGTGGCGGTAATCGGAGGTTTCAACGACTGGCATCCAGGCTCGCACCGGCTGCACCCGCGGGGCAGCTCGGGAATCTGGGAAGGCTTTTGCCCCGGCGTCGGCAAAGGGGCGATCTACAAGTACCGCATCACGTCCCATCATCACGGACACGTAGCCGATAAGACCGATCCCTTTGGCCTGTTCCAAGAGGTCGCCCCGCGCACCGCTTCTGTGGTCTGGAACCTGGATTACGACTGGAATGACCGGCACTGGATGGAGACCCGCTCGCAGCCGAATTCTCGGCACGCGCCCATTTCCATCTACGAAGTGCACCTGGGGTCTTGGATGCGAGTGCCGGAAGAAGGCAACCGCTTTCTTACCTATCGTGAGTTTGCTCCGAAGTTAGCGGAGTACCTGCAGCGCATGCAGTTCACGCATGTGGAATTCCTGCCGGTGATGGAGCATCCGTTTTACGGCTCGTGGGGCTATCAGACTGTGGGGTATTTTGCCCCGACCTCGCGCTACGGCACGCCGCAGGATTTCATGTATCTGGTGGACTATCTGCACCAGCATGGCATTGGCGTCATTCTGGATTGGGTGCCTTCGCACTTCCCTTCTGACGGCCATGGGCTGGCATACTTTGACGGCACTCATCTCTTCGAGCACGCGGACTGGCGCAAAGGTTTTCATCCCGACTGGAACACGTACATCTTCAACTACGGGCGCAACGAGGTGCGGAGCTTTTTGCTTTCGAGCGCGATGTTCTGGCTGGAGAAATATCACGTGGATGGACTGCGCGTGGACGCCGTGGCCTCGATGCTATACCTGGATTACTCACGCCGCGGAGGGGAATGGATTCCGAATGAGTACGGCGGACGGGAGAATCTGGAGGCGATTGATTTTCTGCGGCAATTCAATACCGAGTCTTACAAGGAGCACCCGGGGATTCAGACTTTCGCGGAAGAATCCACGGCATGGCCGATGGTATCGCGCCCCACTTATGTTGGTGGGTTGGGGTTCGGGTTCAAATGGGACATGGGTTGGATGCACGACACCCTGCAGTATTTTTCCCAGAACCCGTTGTACCGCAACTACCATCACGGCGAGCTGACCTTCCGCATGTTGTATGGCTTCACAGAAAATTTTGTTCTGCCGCTTTCGCACGATGAAGTGGTCCATGGAAAAGGGTCGCTGATTGGCAAGATGCCGGGCGATGAATGGCAGCGCTTCGCCAATCTGCGGCTGCTGTATGGATACATGTATGGGCAGGCAGGCAAGAAACTGCTGTTCATGGGCGACGAATTCGGCCAAGTGCGCGAGTGGACGCATGAGTCGAGCCTGGAATGGCATGTGCTGAAGTATCCGGTGCACCAGGGAGTGCAAAACTGGGTGGCGCAACTGAATCGGGTATATCGCCAGGAGCGCGCGCTCCACGAGCTCGACACCGAGCCGCCGGGGTTCGAGTGGGTGGACGCCAATGACAGCGCCGCCAGCGTGCTCTCTTTCCTGCGTAAAGGAAAGGCCGAGCGGGACACCGTGCTGGTGGTGTGCAACTTTACCCCGGTTCCCAGGCACAGGTATTGCGTCGGCGTGCCCTACGGCGGCTATTGGCAGGAGCTGCTCAATAGCGACAGCGCCGACTACGGTGGCAGCAACCTCGGCAACGGCGGAGGAGTGCATGCTGAAAGCGAGCCGGTACACGGCAGGCCGTTCTCTCTGAAGCTCACGCTGCCGCCGCTGGGAGTGCTGTTCCTCAAGCCGGCATAGATTCTGCCATTGCTGTAAGCGGAACTGAACAGCGGCGATTTCCGGTTACCGGCGCATAATCATCAGCGAGCGCACATGCTATTCTGGCCGTAGCGCGTATCTCGTCACTCGCATGCGGATCCTCACCCGCTACATCCTGCGCGAAGTCTCATCGCACGCCCTGATCGGAGTGACGGTCTTCACTTTTGTTCTATTCACCAAGGACCTGGGCCACATCCTGGAACTGGTGGTGCGAAACAGCGCGCCGCTGCCGGCGGTGGCGCGGATTTTCTTTTTCACCGTGCCGGTCGCGCTCAACTACACAATTCCTATGGGCGTGCTGGTGGGAATTTTGATCGGGCTGAGCCGGCTGGCGGCGGACAGCGAAATTACCGCCATGCGCGCCAGCGGACTCGGAATCTGGAGTTTTCTGCGCATCATTTCCATTTTTATCGCGGCCAGTTGGGCGCTGGCTATGTTCAACGGCGTTTACCTGGCGCCCAAGTCGCAGGAGTCGCTTGCCCGCCTGCAGGACCGGCTCAAGGCGTCGCAGGTTTCGTTTGAAGTGCAGCCGCGCGTGTTCTACGAAGGTTTTCCCAAGCTCGTTCTATACGTCCAGGACGTGAAAGCCGCCCGCGGCGCCGCACTTTGGCGGGGCGTGTTTATTGCGGACATGACGACGCCCGCTTCTCCGCGAATTACGCTGGCCCGGCAAGGCATTCTGGTGAGCGAAGGCCCAGAAACGCTGCATCTTCATCTCAATCAGGGCGCGACGCACGAGATGGACCCGCAGGATTCCAGCCGCTATCAGATCACCACTTTCGCACAAACTGACATGCCGATTGCGGTGCCTTCCGCCGAGAACAGCAAAGAGGAGGAGCCTTCGCCAATTACGCAAACTCCGACCTGGGACCTGCCGCGCGAGGCGCGGGGCGTGGACAAGGTGACGGCGCGCTGGTATTACATCGAATTTCATCGCCGCTTTGCGCTGCCCACGGCCTGCATCGTGCTGGGACTGGTCGGCATTCCGCTGGGTCTCTCCTCGAAGAAAGGCGGAAAATCCACCGGCTTCGTGCTCACGATCCTGCTGGTGTTTGCCTATTACTCGGTTTCGCTGCTCGGCGTCTCTCTGGCGCGGCAGGGGCGCATTTCGGCAACTTTTGGCGGCTGGCTGGCAGATATCGTGTTTTTTGTTGGCGGCGCGCTGCTGCTGTGGCGGGCGGAGCGGCGCCCGTTTGATCTGAGCTCTATTCGGATGTTATGGAAACCCTTTCAGGCGGCCATGGACGAGAAACCGGGAATTTTGCGCCGCTACCGGCTGGGCCGCGGCGCCCGGATGGAAGACGCGTTCGAACGCGCGGCCAGCCGCCGCCGGATGTTCAGCGCGCGCTTCCCCATGCTGCTCGACGATTACGTTCTGCGCGATTTCGTCACCTACCTGGCGATGATTCTGGCGACGTTTCTGATGCTGCTGCTCGTGTTCACGCTGTTCGAACTGCTGGGCGACATTTTGCGCAACCAGGTGTCGCCGCTGATCGTGGGCGAGTATCTGCTGAACGTGACGCCTTACTTCATCTACAACATGACGCCGCTGAGCATCCTGCTGGCCGTGCTGGTCACGCTGGGATTGATGCAGCGCGCCAACGAAATCACAGCGATCAAAGCGACGGGGATCAGCATCTACCGCATCATCGTGCCGATAGTGGTTTCGGCGTGTGTGCTGGCTTGCGGCCTGTTCTTTTTCGATCAGTGGTATCTGCCGCACGCCAACCAGCGGCAAGATGCGTTGCGCAACCTGATCAAAGGAAAACCGGCGCAGACCTACCTCAACCCGGACCGGAAGTGGATTTTCGGCGAGCACTCGACGATTTACTACTATCAATTCTTCGATTCCGACCGTGATCAGTTCGGCAATCTCTCCGCATTTCAGTTCGATCCGGCAACCTTTGAGCTGGCGCACCGCATTTATGCCGACCGGGCGCGCTGGGATGACCACCTGCAGCGCTGGGTGTGCACGCAGGGCTGGCAGCGCGACTTTCACGGCAGTGCGATCGCGAGCTACAGCACCTTTGATGCTGCCACCTTTGCCAACGTGAATGAGCCTCCCAGCTATTTCAAGAAGGAAGTGAAGCAGTCTTCCGAAATGAATTACGAAGAGTTGCGGCGCTACATTCATGATTTGCAACAGAGCGGGTTCGACGTGGTGCGCCTGCGCGTGCAACTGCAAAAGAAGTTCGCGTTTCCGGCGATCACGTTGGTCATGGCCGTGCTTGCGATTCCGTTTTCGCTTTCGGCGGGGCGGCATGGGGCGATTGCCGGCGTCGCCGTGGCGGTCGGCATTGCGGTGGTTTATTGGACGGTTTCAGGGCTGTTTGAAGCGATGGGAAATATCAGCCAATTGCCCGCAGTTCTGGCGGCGTGGTCGCCGGATTTGATTTTTGGCTTGCTTGGAGGCTATTTGATTTTGAAGGTCCCAACCTAGAGTCGTCGTGATGCCAGCACGGCGACAGGCTCAGCTTGAAGAGCGGACGTCACCGCACGCCGATTGCCGAAGGTTGCCCGCTGGTCTGGACCGGACTGGCTACCACTCCGAGTAATCCCAAAGTAGTGTCAAAGCTGAAGCTGGAAACGGTCCCGCCGCTGCTGTTCGTGACGTAGATGAAATCGAGATTGCCGCCGGTGCTTAGAGTGGGTGCATCGCCTACAACTCCCGCAATCGAACTGGGCCTCAGTCCGGTGGAAACGGTGGCCGTGGTATTTGCGGTCAGAACGCCGCTGCCGGTGCTGACTTTATATTGGGAGATCTGGTTGGATTGCGTATCCACCACGAAAAGATATTTGCCGCCGGGCGAGAGCTGCATGGCGGTTGGCCCCACTCCGGCAGGGAAAGGCGAACCGGTGACGGGCGTAAGCTCGCCATTCGGGGTAAGGCAGGTGGGCGTGGGATTGGCGCAGACCGCGAAAGCGCTCACGTTGTTGGAGCCTGCATTCGAAACGTACAGAAAATTGCCGTCGGGAGTGATGGCAAGCCCGGAAGGCGCAGTTCCGGCGCTGAATGGAGAGCCCGGCACCTCGGTCAAAGCACCGGAGGAGCTGTCGTAAGAAAATCCGGAGACGGTGTTGGTGAACTGGTTGGCGGCGTAGAGATAGTTGTTCTTGGGATCTACCGCCAAGGCAACCGGTCCTGTGCCCGTAACGTCGCCGGGATTTTCCGTGAGAAATGGCGACCCCGTGATCTCCGTAAGCGTAGTCCCCTGGATGGAGTAAACCGAAATGGTGCCTGAAGTTGGATCGCTAGTGCCCTGATTGGCGACAAACAGGAACTTTCCAGATGGGTCAACGGCCACGCCCATGGGAGTGATGCCGGCCGCCACCGACCCGCTGACCGCGGTGAGAGATTGGTCGGAATTCACGGTGTAAGCGGTAATGGTATTGGACGCGCTGTTAGACACGAATGCCGCATTTCCGGCGAACGCCATGGCGGCGGGAAAATTGCCCGTGGCAACGACGTTGGAGGTGATGGTCGGCACGCCGGTGCCGAGATTGACTTGAAAGGCCGTGACCGAAGAATCGCCTTGCGTGGCGATATAAACCACACCGGTAGAGGATGAAGAGCTTATCGTGCTGGAACTGCAGCTATTCAACCCCAGGGCGGCCGGAACCACAATCAGTCCCAGCAATGCAGACCGCATTCCCATTCTTTCTCCCTGTACGTTTCTCCGCGACCGGGCCCTGTGCCCGACGCGACCGAGGCTATGTTCGAAGAGGCTTATGCCCTAATTTGTGTATCAGGAAAATGTGGGAAGATCAAACCGCTCAATTGCTTGGAACCACGAAAACGATAGGGCGTTGCCCGCGTTTTGACGCAGCGGCGAAGGAACTCTAGCCGCCAACCCGCCACAC
>Ga0335078_10010612_pt1 | contig 13639 bp, 13 predicted proteins | sample Lox_Sample_32_FD_206711 | JGI IMG/M metagenome (GOLD analysis project Ga0335078, IMG submission 206711) | Soil microbial communities from Loxahatchee National Wildlife Refuge, Florida, United States - Lox_Sample_3.2 | ecosystem: Environmental > Terrestrial > Soil > Wetlands | place: USA...
GGCCCGCCGATGGAAAGCGCGCGAATCAGCTTCGAGTACCTGAAGAATTTGCAAGTGTGAAAATCAGAACCAGAAGTCAGCAGTCTACTCCGCCTGCCTCACGCCGGATCCTCGCATCACCTAACGGCCTACGCCTGAATCTCCGCGGACCGCTTGCCGGCGAGCGCCGGCTCGTATCAAAAACGTCTGGCCGCGCGCCAAGCGAGCTCGCGCCTCGGCAAAGACAAGGAGGCCGCGTCCGAAGCAACTCTTCAAGCGAAACACGGTAGCCGGCTGCCATTCGCCGCTCACGGTCTCGAATTCAACACTCGCCCCATCGTGCTCTTCGAGAAAGGCACCGACTTGCTCTCGCGAAGTGCTCTCCGCATGATGGAAGATCACAAGTCCCACTCCCAGCGCCGACGCCGTCTTTGTTTCGATCACCCGGCAGGCGATGGCCTCGGACACTGATGAGCCTGGAACCGCCCCTCCGCGACTCTTAGGCGCCAGCCTTGTCGGTAGGCCAAGTGCAATCAGGACTATTAACAGGCAGCGAATCGTGGATTGCATGCACTTCCCCGCTCCGGCCGGCGGTCCCAGTTCGCCCAGCCTCGGTGAATAAGACGTTCATCAGGCACGACCCCTCCGCGGCGCTTTGGGCTATTCGTCTATCGGCTTAGTTGCCTTTCCCTTTCGGCTCTTTCCGCCGACGGCTTGTGCTCTTGCGTGAGGCGCAGCAGTAATCGCGCCAGGCGGAGAGGGTCATGGCGCGCCACGTGGCTTTCGCCCAGCAACGGCGCCATCACCGGCTGCACACCCAACTCCCGAATGCGATCCCGGTCCGCAACCACGGGAGCCGCGCCCTCAAGCGCGTAACGTCTGAGCAGCCCGGCCGGCAGGGTTCCGCTGCTAAGCACTACGTAGTCGAACAAGCGCTGCCGGCCGGAGTGTTCCCAGATGGCGCCGAGGTGGTCCCCAGCGGTGAAGTCCCTGGTCTCTCCGGGCTGGGTCATCAGGTTGGCAACAAACACCTTGAGCGCGCGCGACTGGGCGATGTGGGGAACGATGCCGCGCACCAGCAGGTTGGGAATCAGCGAAGTGTAGAGTGAACCGGGACCCAAGGTGATGAGGTCGGCAGCATCGATGGCGGCCAGCGCCTCCGGTAGCGCCCGCGAGCCGCGAGGTACCAGCTCCAGCCGTCGAATGCGCACCGGTGTTTGATTGATACGGGCCTCGCCGGAGAGCGTACGGCCGTTCACCAGGTGCGCCTTCAGACGAACATCGGACAGCGTGGAGGGGAAGATCTCACCGCGCACCGCCAGCACTTCGCTGGAGACACGGACGGCCTTGGTGAAATCACGGGTGAGGTGGGTAAGGGCTGCCAGGAAGAGGTTTCCGAAACTGTGGCCGGCCAGACCCCGGCCGTCGGAGAAACGATAGCTAAATAGCCTAGTCAGGAGCTGCTCGTCCTCGGCCAGCGCCACCAGACAGTTGCGGATGTCGCCCGGGGGAAGAATGCCGAAGTCGCGCCGCAGGCGGCCGGAGCTGCCGCCTTCGTCCGTGACGGTCACGATGGCCGTCAGGCGGCTGATCGCCGCGCGAAGCACGGAGCCGCCGGCCGGCGGCACCACGTGGGGCTTGAGTCCACGCAGCAGCGTCGAGAGCCCCGTACCACCTCCAATAGCCACCACTTGCACGGTGGGTCCGCGACCTCCCGAGACGCTCTCCGCCTAGTCTTGACCCTTCACCAGGCCCGCTCGGCTACTGACCCGTCCTGGCTGACCAGACTCAGAAAGCGCGGGTCAGCGGCCAGGGGCTGGAAGTCAGCGTCGTGCCGCGCCTGGAAGCGGTTTTGCGGCCTCAAAGCAATCGCCGCTTTCAGTTGCTCCAATGCCGCCTCGGAATTGCCTTGCAGCGCGTAAGCCGCGGCCAGGGCGTAGCGGATCTCCTCGCGCATCGGTTCGAGCTTCTGAGCCTTGCATAAATGCTCGATAGCGCGGTCGAACTCCCGAAGATTGAGTTCGGCCACGCCTAAAACGTGGAACTCCCCGGCCGTCTTGGGAGGCTTGGCGACATACCCTGCCCGCTCGGCGCAAGCCTTCGCATGCACGCGAGCCCGGTCGGCGATATCGGCGGGCGCCGTCGACACCAGCTTCTCGAAGATCTCGCGCGCTTTCTGGAAGTTACGCCGCTGCTCGAGGTGCAGTCCAGCCTCGAAACTGCGGACCGCAGCCGCGTGCCTCTCGTCAACTACCGGGGTCCGCGCCACCACCCGCTGGGCGGGAGCGGGCATCTTGGATAACTTGTTACCGGAAAGCGACTTAGCCTCAACCAGCGAACGATGATTCGATTTTCCTTTTGCGACCCGACGCGATAAGCGCGAGGTCTTCGCCGCTTGCCGGCGCGCCCCGCTTGAGTTTCGTTTAACCGTTTTATTTGCCATAGTTTACAAGTGTTGAGCCACAAAGCTCAGGCAATTCCCGTGCCCTGGTACTCCCATCATTTGTAACAGATACGCGGAGGCGCGTCAATACATGGCCATCTGCCGCAAGGTGGTCAGCTTGCTCGTTCCTACGAATGCGGAGTCCAATCGCTTGATGCGGCTCGGGGTAGGTAATCTCAAAAAGCGTAGAGTCTTACTAAATGCTTTTTTTCATAAATATCGTGGCATATAGAAGTAAGTCATGTATCTTCAACAACATCGTGGGGTGTCCCGAAACCGGTCCTTTGTTATCAATAACATCGTGGGTTCTTCCTTCATGTCGCGATTTTTTGGCGCCGGCTTCCCCTGCCTATTCCGTCTCCTCCTTGGCCTTTAGCCTCAGGGGCAGGTAGGTGAATTTCGCGATCTGTTCCGGGTCGGGCGCGGGGAGCCCCGGGATCCGAACCTTCCGGATCAAGGAGCTGATACAACAAGGTGAGAATCTCTCCGGCTCCTCTCCTCCGATTCTTCCTCCTCGAAAGCGGTATTGAACACGGCGAATTCCGCTCACCAGCCGCTCTTGAGATTCGTCCGAAGGCTGCCACGTGACGCGGAGCGACTCCAGGAGCCGGTCCAAGTCCGCGGGGTCTTCGCCCAGGACGCGCAGGGCCTCGCCGCCGCGCTTGGAGTAGAATCCGTGCCGAATCCGGGAGTCCGCCGAACGGTTCGAGTCCTTCAGGACTAGCAGGCCGCGCTTGAGCGGCGCGGCGGGTTTAATCCCGCCATCAGAAGGCAGCCTGGGACCGCCTCTTGCTCAAACAAAGTTTTTAGGTCACCAATTCACGCTATCATGATTTCAAGTCTTTGTCAATAGTAAAGTTAAATATCACGCTACGCTCTGTATATAGCCTATCTTGTAGATGCGATCCTGCGAGGAGCTGCGGATAGCTAGGCAGTACGGCTCCGGCCTTCAAGTCGTCGAACACCAAGGGTTTGCCCGGAGTAGCGGGGATGAATCGGTTTGGAGTGGGGCAGGCTTGCCCCACATTCCCAACCACCCTACGGTGTCACCCGGAAGGGCACCTTGCTGGAAACGGTCCCGCTGGGGATCGCCACCCGGAGTGCGCCAGTGGTGGCGCCGGCCGGGACAGTGGTCGAGATCAGGGAGGACGATACTACCTTAAAGGTCGCCACGGTGCCGTTGAACGTGACGGCGGTGGTGCCGTTCAGATTGGTCCCCAGAATCTTGACGGCCGCTCCCACCTTGCCGGACGTAGGCAGCGTTTCCACGAACCGGCCGAGGCCCACAAACAACCTGAATACCGTGCCATCGCCGCTAGCGCCACCCACGAAGGTTGTCCCGTAGAAGTTGCCGCTGGTGTCCTGAACCAGCCCGCCGGCAGGGTTAGCGCCATCAGTCGAGTCGAAGCTGTCTAAGGTGGTCAGCGTGCCCCCTGCGGTGATTCTGAAGACTGTGCCATCGCCGTTGGCGCCACCCTGGTAGGTTGTCCCGTATAGGTTCCGGTCGGTGCCCTGGATCAGCCCGTCGTAGGGTCGGCGCCGTCGGTGCCGTCGAAGCTGTGCAGTGTGGTCAGCGTGCCCCGAGGAGTGATCTTGAAGACGGTCCCGCACCCCGACGCGAAACATGAAGCAGAGCTATTGGGCCCAAAGAGGGTTGTTCCGTAGAAGTCGCCATTGGTCGCTTGAACCAGCGGGGCATCGGGGACGGAGCCGTCAGGGCAGTTGGTCTGGAAGCAGAAGCTGTGAAGGGTGGTCAGCATGCCGCCTGGGGTAATCTCGAAAACCGTGCCCGAGGAGCTGGCCCCGCCATTCTGGGTTGTTCCGTAGAAGTTCCCGTCGATGCCCTGAATGAGCGCGCCGACGGGCTCGGATCCGTCCCTGAAGTCGAAGCTGTGCAGCGTCGTCAGCGCGCCCCCTGAGGTGATCTTGAAGACCGTGCCGTCGCCGTAGAGCCCGCCAATAAAAGTTGTCCCGTAGAAGTCCCGGTCCGTGCCCAACACGGGTTCAGCGAAAGGGTTGGCGCCGTCAGTGCAGTTGGCCTGGGAGCACAACAGAAAGGTAGCGTAGACGTTCTTTCCCCACGTAAGCTTGCCCATGAGCCCCCTATTTGCCGCCTTTACGGCTCCCGGTCCGACTCTGAATCTGCCTCTTCGACGGACTTCTCCTGCCAGCCTCAACTTCTAGCACCGGGCAAAAGGGGAGTCAAGCAGGACCTCGTAACTCAAATGTAACATCGGAATTACATCAGAACCAGGGAGCGGGCGCCAAAAAAAGGAACCAAACCAAATCGGATTGCGTACGTCCAAGTGTGTGAGCAATGGGTGGTGGTTCTAATGTCAGACGTAGGGGCGGAGCTTGCGGCCGCCCCTCTTCAGGGAATGCCCTTTTTCGGGGCTGTACGGCGGTTGACGATGGGGGCGTAGCGGCGTCTGAGATTAGTACAAAACGACGGAGGAACCATGAACGGAAACGGCGATACCTTGATCCGCCTGGAAGGTGTCACGAAGGTCTTCCTGACCGATGAGGTCGAGACGCACGCGCTTTCGGGCATTTTTCTGGAGATTCACAGGGGTGAGTATGTCTCCATCTCCGGTCCCTCGGGCTGCGGCAAGTCGACGTTGCTTTCCATCCTGGGGCTCCTGGATTCGCCGAGCGACGGTAAGTTCTGGCTGAACGGCACCGGGGTGGAGAGCCTGAATCTGGGAGACCGGGCGCGCATTCGCAATCGCGAAGTCGGCTTCATTTTCCAGAGCTTTAATCTCATCGGCGACCTCAACGTTTACGAGAACGTTGAATTGCCGCTCACCTATCGCGGCATGCCCTCGAGCGAGCGCAAAGAGCGGGTGATCGAATCGCTGGAACGCGTGGGCATGTCCCACCGCATCAAGCACTATCCCTCGCAACTCTCGGGCGGCCAGCAGCAGCGCGTGGCCGTCGCCCGTGCCCTGGTGGGCTCCCCGTCGATTCTCTTGGCCGACGAGCCCACGGGAAATCTCGACTCTAAGAATGGCGACGCGGTGATGGAGCTGCTGCGCGACCTGCACCGGTCGGGAGCCACCATCTGCATGGTCACGCATGACCCTCGCTTTGCGCGTTACGCGGAGCGCACTGTGAACCTCTTCGACGGTCGCGTAGTGGAAGAGAACGAACTCGAGGTGCTGAGCCAGGCGGCAGCGGGTCCGGTGAATTGAAGACCGATTTGGAGTGCGGCAGCTTGCTGCCGCACTCCAAACCGCACTACGGGCGCGTAGCCCAGGCCATACCATCGGGATCGTGTCCTGGCTCGATGCGGCCTACTACCTCCAGCGTCTTCAGATCAATCACAGCGACATAATTGTCCGGACTGCATGCTACGAAGGCGCGCGAGCCGTCGGGCTGCATCAGAATTCCGCCAGCGCCGTGGCCGAGTGGGATCCGTTTGGCCTCCTGGCGGGAGGCTGCGTTGAAGACCGCCAAGCTTCCTTGTCCCAGCGAAGAGACAAACACCATTGACCCATCCGGCGTAAACTTCAGCCGGTTGGCACCCTTGACATTCGCATCCAAAGTCTGAACCACCTTTTTGCTCGCCAGGTCGATGATGGAAATGGTGCCGTCCTGTGCGTTTCCTACCCACAGTTCCTTGCCGTCGGGAGAGACATCGAAGCCCTCCGAGCCTCCACCCACGCGAACCACGGTTTCGTTCCAATCGGGCCGGGGCGGGCCCGGTGGAGGACCGGGGGGACGATTGGCGCCTGCTGGTCCGCCCGGGGGCGGCGGGCCAAAGCCGCCGGCGGGGCTGGCCACCTTCTCGATGATGCTGATCGTTCCGGAGCTTACATTGGACGTGTAGATTCGGTCGAGGTCCTTTGATACCCAGACCATATGCGTCCGGTTTTGGCCGGTGCCGAGTATCCAGTCAATCTTGTGAGCCGCAGGATCGTAGCGCCCTATCGCCTTGGCCACTTCGGCCGTAAAGTAGAGCTCGCCGCCGGCGAAATCCAGACCGTGGGGTCCACGCAACGCGCCCAGATCGAAGCGTGGTAACGCCTTTTGCGCTTCCAGGTCAACAATCGAAATAGTGTTGTAAGCACCGCCCCCATAATTCGAGATGAAAGCGAGCTTGCCGTCGGAAGACGCGATCACCTCGTGCGGATCGGGCCCGGCAGGCACTCTCGCCACAACCTTCAAGCTTGAGGGATCGACAATCGCCATGGTCATATCGCGCTTGGCAAGGATCAGTAATGCGGGCGAGGGAGTAGATTGGGCGTGCACAATACCGCTCGCGCCACCAATCAAGATGGCGACGAGAAAGCTGATCCTGACGGAAGTAACGGGCGGGAAGTTAGTCCTCGACATGCTAGGCCTCACGGTAAGTTACCTCCAACACAAGTTACACAGGGCGCGTAGAACCGCCAACAACCAGAGTGCGTTCTCCGTGGACTCCGCGCCTGAAGCCCGTCAACCCAGAGTTCAGGGAGAGAACACGAGCCCATCGCGCCGCGCCGGTCATTGTATAACAGAGTCGAGGCGTCTAGAATCTCCCAAAAATCTTCCCGAACTCGATGTGGATCGACGGGTCTTGCCGGGTCCCCTGGATCTTGATCGGCACCACGGTTCCGGCTCCGTTACTCTCAAAGAGCGGATCGACCGCCCGCAGCAGCACTGATTTAAATCCGGTCGTCAGTTCGGAGACCTTGGCTTGGAGGCGCGCCGTGCCCTCGAAATCCAGGGCTTGGCTGGCAAGGTCGAAGGTGCCGTGGAGCTGTATCGATGCGCCGGGGACGCCGAAGGTAAGATTCGAGAACCTGGCCGTTCCGTTCGCAAAGGCAAATTGGCCCTTCATACTGATGGGCGCATTCTGGATTTTCTGGTCCCCCCGTCTGCCCTGTCCCAGGCGACTGAAGCTGGTCAGTTTTTCTTCCACCTCATGATCGGTGAAGTGGGCGGAATCGATATTGAACCTCCCGTCGAGTTTCATTCTTCGCGAGATGTCCTCTTGACCCGGCTGGATCTCGAGTTTGGTCTGCACGGTGACGGCGCCGGTCATAGCCGGCGCTGGAGAACTAACCGCCAGCCGAAGCAGGTCTTCGAGACGGGCGGGCCTGGCCGTTACGTCCAGACTGATGATTCTGCCGTTGCCGTTGCTGGCTCGCGCCACTCCGCCGCGGGCGACGATCGTCGAGTGCGGCAGGTGGGCGGTCACCGGCCGCAGAAACGTGTCACCGCTGGTGCCATCGACGACCGCGGTGAATTCCGTCTTCAAATGCACCTTGTTGCCACTGACGGCGAGCCCGAAGTCTGGCGTGTCCGTCTCACCTTCCACCTTGATGTCGCCGAGCACACCTTCGTACTTGCCTTGGGACGACAGTATTCCATGAAGACCATGGATGGTGGATAAGTCCGCGTTATCGAAAGTGTAGTTTCCTCTTACAGGCGTCTGAGAGGGGTCATCGGCTTTCCAGGGGCCGAAGCGTCCGTTCGACTGAATCTCACCAACGGGCACCGGATTGGTCAGGTCAGCCTGAAACGACATCGCCTGACCCGCGCCGGCCGACTGCAGGCGGAGCTTCTGAATGTCGAACACGTGCGGCGGCTTATTGGGATTCGCAGACTGGATGTTGAGGGTAGTGCCGTCAGCCACCACGTCTTCCAGGACAAAATGTGAGACCCCTTGGCTCTTCTTGTCTGGCTTGTCGCTGGATTCCGCCTTCGAGGTTGGCGAACTTCGATGAGGTGGAACATTGAGCACCAAGCCTTCGAGATGGACTTCCTGGAAGCGTGGAGGATGCAGCAGCAGCCCCGCCCACACGGCGTTGATCGAGAACTTGGCGATCGACGCAAACGGCGGGCCGGCTTCATCCTTGCGGCTCAGAACCAGGCCCGCGCCGTCGATGCTGACGGAAGGCTGGAGGGAGATGTTGAGCTCTCTTAATTCCACTTTAGCGTTGAAGTGCTTCTCCAGCGTCGCTTGCACCCAGGCGCGGTCGGGCGAGAACCGTATCGAAGACCGTCGCAGAATTCCTACGGCTACAACGACCAGGAGAGCGAGGCACGCCAGAACGATTGTGAACCACTTGAGGAGCCTGCGAGGGTGGGATTTTGGGAATTCGGGCGGCATGGGAGTCCTTGAAGGGCAACGAAGCTGAAGATGCAGTGATCCGGCTCAGCACGTTTCTCCGCTTCATGCTGAACAAACTTATTGTGGCACGTCACGCGCCTGGGCGCGAGCATAGCATCGGCGGGCGCTAATACTCCCTGGCGCCTTTCGATTTCCATCCGCTTTGATGCCTGAGGGAGAAGTCTCGAACGCAGGAAGTGAGGCAGCCACTTATACAGAGCACCGAAAGCCGGACCGCAACGCGGAAGGCCTGGCATTCTGAGCGCCGTCAAGCGCGGTCGAGTTGATACTGGCGGATCTTGTAGAGGAGCGCCTTGTAGCTGATCTGAAGAAGCCGGGCCGCTTCCTTGCGGTTCCATTTCGTGCGCTCGAGGGTGGCCTGGATGGCCTCGATCTCAGCCTCGTCCTTGAGACTTCGCACCAGGGCCTTCAGGTCACCGCCGCAGGCCGGTTTCAAGTGCGAACCCGGGCTGGCAGGGCCGGGCGCCGGCGGCGCGGCACTGAGTTCGCTCAACACCAACGGTTCATCCCCGAGAATCACGTAGCGCTTGACGAAATTTTCGAGCTCTCGCAAGTTCCCGGGCCAGGAGTATCGAACGCAGGCGCCTACCAGCTCCGGAGACACGGGAAGGGGCGCCCGGCCGTAACGGTTGGCGTGGAAGGCCATGAAGTGTCGCAGGAGCAGCGGAATCTCTTCGCGGCGCTCGCGAAGCGGTGGCAGGTGCAAGGTGAACGCGTTCAGCCGGTAGTACAGGTCGGGACGCAGTCTTTGGCTGGCAATGGCGTGTTCCACATCGATATTGGTCGCGGCCAGAATCCGCACGTCCACGCTGACCATGCTGCGCCCACCCAGCCGGCAGAAGCTCTGGTCCTGGAGGACGTGAAGAAGCTTCGCTTGCAGACCGGGCGGCATCTCGCCGATCTCGTCGAGCAGGATGGTGCCTTTGTCGCAAAGCTCGAATTGACCGGGTTTGGCTCGAGTGGCGCCGGTAAACGCACCCGCTTCGTAACCGAACAGCTCGCTCTCCAGAAGTTCGCCGGGCAGCGCGGCGCAGTTGACTTTGCGCAAGGGACGATGGGCGCGAGGAGAGAGCTTGTGGATGAGCCGCGCCACCACTTCCTTGCCGGTACCGCTCTCGCCCAGCATCAGCACGGGCACGTCAACGCCGGCCACCTGGCGCACCTGATCGCGAATCCGGCGCATGGCGGGGCTGGCCGCCACGAAATAGACATCGTCGCTGAGTTCCTCGATTTCGTCGCCGCCCGGCGTTGCGGGGACCTTCACTGTGCCCTGCAAGCAGTGGGTCAGCACCGCGTCGAGTTCGGCCTTCTGGAAGGGCTTGGAAAGGTAGTCTTGCGCGCCCAGTCGTACGGCTTGGGCCACCTTGCGCGTGTCGCTCACGCAGGAGAGCATCACCACTTTGAGGTCCGGACGGAGCTTGCGGAGTTGTTCCAAAGTCTGCAGGCCGTCAAGACCTGGCATCAGCACGTCAAGCAGGACAGCGTCCGGGCTGGGTTCCTGCTGCACCAGGCGCAGAGCTTCGTTGCCATCGGCGGCGGTGACCACGCGGTAGGAATCGACTTCCAGCAGCGTTTGCAGATAGCGCCGCATGCCGGGCTCGTCATCCACCACGAGAATGTAGGCCGGATCCTCCATGTTACTGACGTCCTCTTTCTTCTCGGCGCGCGAAGATAAATGCCGCCGAGCCGAACCCGAACACGAGTCGTGTCATCTCCTTTTCTCTGTGCCCAAGACCTTCAACACTGTGGTCACAGAGCTCCGTGAACTCCGTGTTTTTAGAGGCTTCGCGGCAGGGAGGTCACGGAGAGTTTCGGTTTTTGGTTGCGCCCAGGCCGCGCTGGGTTAGTTACGCTTGCGATTACCCGCGTTGCTTCCTAAACGGAGCGTGCCCGCCTCGGCTTCTTCTCGACGTGCGACGGCGTCACCGTAGCGCCGCAGCGAAGGGCAAATTCCTTCGAAATTTCAGGTATTTCAGATTCAAACATTCAAGGCTTCCCGTCACTTGTCACTCGTCACTGGGCTTCAGCGGCAGAAGGATTCTGAAGATGCTACCACCGTTCGGATTCCCTTCCACCCAGATCTTACCGCCGTGGGCCGCAACGAAACGCCTTGCAATGGCCAGGCCGAGTCCCATGCCGTTGCCGTCTTCCCAAGGCAACTTAACAAAGTCGTCGAAGATCTCCTGCCGGTCCTCGGGCGGTATCCCCGGACCCGTGTCCGAGACGCTCACGCGCACGGTGTTGGGCGCGATCGACGATCGCCTGCGCCGCTCTTCGCCAGCGTGGCGCTGCGCCTGGCTGCGGCGCTCCCATTGGTAGGGCGCCGCCCTAATCTCCACCCTGCCTCCAGAGGGCGTGAACTTGAGCGCGTTTTCAAGCAGGTTCGAAACGACATGCTGAACCTTCTCGTAGTCAAACGCAAAGGGCTGAATGCGGCCCTCCGCCGGGCCGAGTGTGAGTACGACTCCTTTCTTGTTGAACGACGAAAGCCAGTACTGATGCAATTCTGAAAGGCACGTCGATAAATCGTTAACTTCGAGTTTGAGCATCAGCTTGCCCGCCTCGAGAGCACTGAAGCTCAAGAAGTCGTCAACGAACCTCCTCAGCCGCGCGCAGTTGAGACTCGACTCCTCCAGGATCTTGCGCTGGCGTTCATTCAAACCGCCCGTCTTCCCGGAGAGCAGAAGGTCCACATAGCCTGCGACGATGGCGAGCGGGGTCCTCAACTGGTGCGCCGCCATTCCCAGGGCGGCGCTCGTGCGCTGGACTTCCTCCTGCAACCGCTCCAGCGCTCCGACTAATTCACTTTGGCTGAGCTCAGCGGCGGCAGATTTGCCGGAGATTGCCGCACGCGTTTGAGAGGCTCGTACACTCGTACGCACGCCCGGCAACAGTCCGACCTCAGGTGTCCTTTGGTCGCTCATAACACGAAGTTCACACCACCCCAACCCTTTTATCGTCGGATGGGCGATTAGCATGAGAGTGCGAGCCGTTGGGCTGGAACGGGTGCGGGAGGACTAGACGGGCTAAGGCCGTGTCACATCACAGAAGTTCGCTGCAGGCATGGAACGCGGCGGTCGTCATTCCGGGCGCCGGAATCATGTCATAAGCTTCTGCGACACGACACTAGGCTAGGGGGAAGAGCAATAAGAAAAGACTTAACAGAACGAGGCCGAAGGCACCAGAAGACCCGGGCGTTGAGAGCGGCCGCGCGAGCGGGGAATTCCGGCCCCCAAAGCGCCAAGAATCCCCTCCAGTCCGTTATTGTGGCAGAAGAATGGCGCCGCAGGGAGCGCCATTCCTAGCCCGAGCTACGCAGCCGTTCCCTTGTCGAAGCTGGCGATGGCCTTGGCTTCGTCGTCGTGGACGTCAAAGACGGTGAGAAGCTTGGTGATCTGCAGAAGGTCGTGCACCTTCTTGGTGAGGTTAAGCAGCTTCAACTGTCCGCCATGGTTTGAAACCGCCGTAAAACCGCTCACCAACTCGCCGATTCCCGAGCTGTCGATATACGTCACTTCCGCCAGGTTGAGCAGCAATTTGTTGTGGCCCTTGGCGAGCAGATCGCGAATCAGGTCGCGCAACTGACTGCACCCCTCCCCGAGGGTGATTCTGCCGCTCAGGTCAACGACGGTGATCGAATCAACCTGACGTGTTGTGGCCTTCATGCTCACGGTGCAATCCTCCTTGAGTAAGATCCGTATGAGGCTGTCTCCGCTTTGTCATGGTGACCTCGGTGCCCCCGGCGGGAATCCGGTTGACCTGGAAGTCGTCCATGAACGAGCGGATTAAGAAAATACCACGACCGGAGACCCTCAACAGGTTCTCGGGTTCCAGCGGGTGCGGGATCCGGCTCATATCGAAACCTGCCCCTTGATCGCGAATGCGGATCTCCAACCGGTCGTCGAAAATTCGAAATTGCAGCCAAACGCGCTTTCCCGGGTCGTTCTTGTTGCCGTGCCAGATGGCGTTGATCATCGATTCGTGCACGGCCATGCCGATTTTGTGCTGTTCCTCCTCGTCGAATCCCAGGCTCGTGCAGACGCGATGGACGATCTCTTCCGCGGCTTCGACGTTTTTCAAGTCGCTTTCGTAGACGACCTCGACAACGCTGGTGTCAGCCTTCATGATTTTGCCGGTTCATCGAGGCCGGTTCCAACGTACTCCGGGCGCCGGTCGCGAGTCAATCAAGATATCAGTCCGGGTCTGGCTCGTTCGCAGCGGGGTTGCCAGTACCCGCCCCCACGTTCCACTTCTGATCCGGGCGGTTCAGCGCATCCTCAAGGGCTGGCGTGGTGCCCGAGACGAGTACAAATCGTGACCGCGGTATTAGGATTGACCGCGTCGCCGCCCTGCTCAATGTGCTGAATGATGCCTTGCTTGTCGACCACAAACGTCGTACGGTCAACGAAATCGTACTTCAAGCCCTGACTGGCAAACTTGTCGAAGGGCTGCAGGATGCCGTACCGCGTCGAAACCTCGCGATTCATATCGCTCAGCAAGGGGAAGGTGACTCCGATCTGCTTCGCAAACGCTGCGTTCGCCGCCGGGCTATCAAGACTGATCCCGAAGACCACCGTGTCATTCTCAGCGAGCTTGGCCAAATCAGCCTGATAGGCCTGAAGTTCCTTGGTTCAACCAGAAGTAAAGGCGAGAACATAGAAGGCCAGCACCACGTTCTTCTTGCCGCGATAGTCGCTCAACTTGACCGGTTCCCACGTGTCGCTCAACAAGGTGAAATCGGGGGCGGGTTCACCCACCTTGAGATTGGTGTGCTCGATCTTCTGCGGAGGCTGTGCGCCTGCCATGCTCGCAGCCAAGAGCCCCAGGCCTAACCCTGTCAGCCAGCGTCTCATTTCAGCCTCCGATCACGAAAACTCAAACTAATGGACTATAAGTGCAGGCTCGCGCCGTGTCAACTAATCTCGTGCTGAACCTCAGAGGCTACGTGCGACATCAGGGCGCCTCTACTTTCCGCCTCCGGATGTAAGCCGGTACCTCGAGATCTTCCGGCGACGCTTCCAGGACTACCTCGGGCGGTGGCGCCTCGGCGGGCAATTTCTCCCGCTTCTGCACGGCATTGCGCAGGCTCTGCTGCACCG
>Ga0335078_10010615_pt1 | contig 13637 bp, 12 predicted proteins | sample Lox_Sample_32_FD_206711 | JGI IMG/M metagenome (GOLD analysis project Ga0335078, IMG submission 206711) | Soil microbial communities from Loxahatchee National Wildlife Refuge, Florida, United States - Lox_Sample_3.2 | ecosystem: Environmental > Terrestrial > Soil > Wetlands | place: USA...
AGAAATAATTAGGAAGTACATTCGTACACAGCAAAAGGACGATACGGCTGAAAAGCAAATGAAACTATGGAAGTAGAACCCACCGACGAAGTCGGTGGTAATTCAGTGAAAGATAAAAATGGAGGCCAAGTATGAAAAAAATTCTTATTACAGCACTAATTATGATGGTTGTTTTGATTGCAATTACCTGTTCGAAAAAATCCTCACCCACGTCTTCATCACCGGCGGCGACAGCGACAAACACGCCCAATATGACGGCCACTGCACAGGCAATAGCGACTCAAACCGCCATTTATTTGCAGACAGCCGGGCTGTCAGCTCAGGCAACTGCGACAGCGGCGGCACAGGCAACTGCTACCATGACGGCAATATTTGTAACAGCATGGGGCAGTAATGGAACCGGCAACGGGCAGTTTTCCATACCTATTGCGGTAGCAGCGGACAGCAGCGGGAACGTATATGTTGCAGACGAAAATAATGACAATGTCCAAAAATTCAGCAGTTCAGGCACATACATAACGCAGTGGGGCGGTTTTGGAAGCGGTAACGGGCAGCTTTTGGGCCCCCAGGGAATAGCGGTAAGCAGCGGCGGAAACGTGTATGTCACCGACTATGGCAATAACAGAGTGCAGGAATTCAGCAGCACAGGCTCGTATATAACGCAATGGGGAAGCATTGGAATGGGCAACGGCCAGTTTGAGGAAGCTCTTGGGGCGGCAGTGGACAGCAGCGGGAACGTATATGTTACAGACGGCACCAACAACAATGTCCAAAAATTCAGCAGTTCAGGAACATATATAACGCAATGGGGCAGCCAGGGAACCGGCAACGGGCAGTTTGGGGGCTGGCCATGGGGAATAACCATAGGCAGCGGCGGAAATGTGATTGTTCCTGACTATGGCAACAACAGAATCGAAGAGTTCAGCAATACAGGAACATATATAACACAATGGGGCACTACCGGAAGCGGCAACGGGCAGCTTTCTTTTCCTTTGGGAGCTGCAGCAGACAGCAGCGGGAATGTTTATATTGTAGATGAGGGGAATAGCAGAATCGAAGAATTCAGCAGTGCAGGCACATACATAAAACAATGGGGCAGTAAAGGAAGCGGCAACGGGCAGTTTAATGGTCCTAACGGAATTGCAGCAGACAGCAGCGGGAACGTGTATGTCGCGGACACACAAAATAAAAGAATCGAAAAATTCCACCCATAGTTTTTACATTTGGGATTTGGAATTCGGCATTTGGGATTCCAATGACAAAAGATCAAAAGTTCAAAGGTCAAAGTTCAAGGCTCAATTAAAAACAAAAGCCCGGAGAAATCCGGGCTTTTTTAATTTGTATTTGTAGGGACAATTCACGAATTGTCCAAAACAAAAGACACGGCAAATGCGGGGTAATTCGTGAATTACCCCCCTGCACAGGCAAAACAAAAACTATCCTGACAGGCCGCTTTCGGACAGGACGGAGTCCTGTCTAAAACTGGAGCTCAAGCGCTCCTCTACAAGGGCAAAAACGTGAAACCTGAGACAGGTTGCAAACCTGTCTCTACGAAAGATAAAATGCGATTATAACCATAAATCATCTTGACGGGATAATGCGGGAAAGATATAATTTTGAGGAATTTAGAATACAAAGCATTCCGGGAGGCAACAGATGAAAAAAGTAATAATTGCAGTATTTATAACCACAACAATTTTAATTTCAATCACCTGCTCAAAAAAATCATCGCCAACTTCGCCTGCGGCAGCGACGCCGAATGTACAGCAGACAGTGGCGGCAATGCTGACTGCAGCAGCCAACCCTGATGCAACGCAAACGCAGGCCGTAAGCCCGACTGTGACGCCGACAATTACCGTGACTTTTACAGGCACAATAACGCCGAACATGACGCAGACAATAGCCGCGATAATCACGGCAGTGGGCGCTGCAAACGCCACAAACACGCAGGTGGCGGCAGTAACGCAGACCTATGCCGCGTCTTTATTTACTTCAACAGCAACATTTACAAGCACAGCAACCCCGAATGCCACGCAGACAGCGGCCGCTATAGCGACAATAGTGGCGCAGCAGCAGACAGCGGCAGCCGCAGGAAACAGCGCTACGAGTACATTTACCATTACGCCTACATATTCTTATACGCTTACGCCAAATTCAACACTGACAGTAGGAGCAATACAGACAATAGTCCAGTATATGCTTTGGACACAAACATCAACAACTACACCTACATTTACAATTACGCCTACAAGCACAATTACTTCAACATACACAATTACGCCCACAATTACCAATACACTAACTTCCTTTAATGCAACAGCCATAACTGGATCACTGCATAGTTTAGTCTTAAATAGTAATGAGGCACTATGGGCGGCTGGGTATAATGCGTATGGCCAGCTTGGCAACGGGACAACCACAAATGAGGATTCATTTGTGCAGATAACGTCAATGACAGGAGTGAGCGCCATATCAGCAGGAGAATATCATAGTTTAGCCCTGGATGGCAGTAGGAATATATGGGCAACCGGATACAATGGTTTTGGCCAGCTTGGCAACGGGACAACCACAAATGAGGATTCATTTGTGCAGATAACGTCAATGACAGGAGTGAGCGCCATATCAGCAGGATTCGAGCATAGTTTAGCTATAAAGACTGACGGGACACTATGGGCAGCTGGGTATAATTACTATGGCCAGCTTGGCAACGGGACAACCACCAATGAAGAATCATTTGTGAAGATAACGGGAATGACAGGAGTAAGCGCAATAGCAGCAGGATATTTTCATAGCCTGTCCCTGGATAACAATGGAAATTTGTGGGCAACGGGAAATAATATCTATGGGCAGCTTGGCAACGGGACAACCACACAGGAAGAATCATTTGTGCAGATAACGGGAATGACAGGAGTAATAGCAATAGCAGCAGGAGAATATCATAGTTTAGCCTTAAAGAGCGACGGGACATTGTGGGCAGCTGGTTTTAATTACTATGGCCAGCTTGGCGACGGGACTACGACCGAGAGAAATTCATTTGTGCAGGTAATGACAGGAGTGAGTGCAATATCAGTAGGATATGATCATAGTTTAGCCTTAAAGAGCGACGGAACATTATGGGCAGCTGGGGATAATTACTATGGCCAGCTTGGCGACGGGACCACTACCAGCAGAGATACATGGGAACTCGTAATGACAGGAGTTAGCGCCATATCAGCAGGATACGAGCATAGTTTAGCCATAAAGACTGACGGGACGGTCTGGGTAACGGGGTATAATCAATATGGCCAGCTCGGCGACGGGACTACCGGCAACCAGATAACTACATGGACGGAAGTTTACCACCAGTAATAACAATTACCAATTGATAATTGTCAATTTTCAATTAAGGAAAACAGGCCCGGAGAAATCCGGGCTTTTTTGTTTTTATATTATCTGCAGGTAATTGCGGCCACAATGCAACTTGATTTTGTTTAAAGGGATGTTATAATTATATCAAGATTCGAAAGGGACCGGCAAATGACACAGGAACAGAAAAAAACAGTAAAAAAGCTGCTCTGGGATTATGATTTCACCGAAGAAGAATTTATGGATATCCTGAACGGAAAAACCGAACTGGGCAGCTTCAACAGAAAGTGGGCCGTGAGAAGGGCCGTTGAAGGGTTGAATTATTATGACCTTCTTGATGTTGTAGGGCTCAAGACGCTTGCCGAAGTCTGGCCCGGGATAAGACAGACTTTCCGGACAAAAAATATAAAAGACGGAATTGACTATGTTTTACGAAAATACTCTATACCCGCTTCAAGATAAAATCCTCGGTATTATAGACGGGCTGGGTTCGCCTTTTTACCTTACAGGCGGTACGGCGCTCAGCCGCTTCCATTTCAACCACAGGTATTCGGATGACCTTGATTTTTTTGTCAACAATAACCCGAAATTCCAGGATGATATAAATCGCATAATCCGGGCCATTGCCGGGCATGGCTTAAAATATGCCGTAGAGAAAAAGGATGAAGCGTTTTGCAGGCTCACCATAGAAGATATACTTAAGGTGGACTTTGTAAACGACGTGCCTTCATATTACGGCGCGGTTGAAATCAGGGCTGCAGGGCCTTTTTCCCGCATTGATAATCCCCTTAACATCCTGGCAAACAAAATTACGGCTTTCAGCGACAGGGAAGAGGCAAAGGATATTTCCGATATCTGGATAATTTCAAAAAGAATGACTGTTGACTGGAAAGCTGTTTTCACAGCGGCCGACAGCAAGGCTGCGGGCCTGAACGCCCCGCTTATAGCGAAGAAAATGGAAGAGTTTGACATAAAGAGCCTGGGTAAAGTCAAATGGGTAAAACAACCGCCGGATGAGGAGTTCAGGAAAGATATCGGCGTTGTTGTGAATAATATTTTGGGAATACGGCCATAGTTCTTTAAAGACGCCCGGAAAGAATTCTTTGGGATGTCCGCAAGTAGTTCGGAAAGAGTTCTTTAGGGATGTTCGGAGGGAGTTCGGAAAGAGTTCTTTAGAAATGTCCGGAAAGAGTTCAAACATAGTTCTTTAAAGATGTTCGGAAGTGGTTCAGCAAGCTCAAAGGTCAAGGTTCAAGGCTCAATTAAAATTAAAAGCCCGGAGAAATCCGGGCTTTTTTATTTGTAGCGGCGGGCGGTAAAAGCGGAAGTTCGGAGGATTGGAAGGTCGGAGGGTTGGCATCGTAGGGGCGGTTCATGAACCGCCCAAAACAAAAGAAACGGCAAATGCGGGGTAATTCCTGGATTACCCCTGCACAGGCAAAATGAAAACTATCATGGCAGGCCGCTTTCGGACAGGACGGAGTCCTGTCCCTACAAAAAAAACCAAATGGTTTTTACAGATTATCCAGCTCGTTCTTTTCCTTCTGCTGCTGCTCCTTTACTTTCTTTATGTACTTTTCCCTGTCGCTGTTTTTTTTCGCGTATATGGCCAAAATTATCTTGTCAAATACCACCTGGTCAAAGTACGCTACTGTAGCCTTGCCTGAATCTGTTTCGCCGACGCTTATTATCTTGGTGCCGCCGGTATTCCTGACATTTACCTTTACCGAGGGATAGACCTCGTTGAAGTTATACGTGTTCGTGGTCTTGGGCGCGCCGTACTTGGTGTTCAGGGCCTGCTCCACGGCGTCAAAACCCGGCTGCGGGTACACGACATAGCAGAAGAGCCTGCCGTTGCAAAAGACAACCAGGTCGCCTTTGGCTGTCCTGTACCTGTTGAATGCTGTCTTGCCGAGATAGGAGGCAATGTCCCTGGTGTCTATGCCCCATATGGTGCCGACAGTGTTTGTCAGGTCGCTGTCCAGGAAAAGCGCGGCCTGCACAGTGCCGGGGTCTGCGCCGAATGTGACGGCAACGTCATTGTCGGGCCTGTTCAGGCTTATGCCCAGGGCCTTTTTGACCATGTCCATAGCGTCGCCCCAGCATGCCTTTTTATAGCCCGGGCACGCGGCCTGTACGCTATAGCAGGACAGGGCAAACAGGAACAAAAGAAAAAGAATGGTGTATATTTTTTTCATGTCTCGCCTCCTTTTTTTAAGCCAGTATAATTATGTATCAGATTTTTTTAAAAATCAATATTTTACTTAGATTACCCTCTCCTGCCTGCGGGAGAGGGCAGGGTAAGGGAGAGAGGGGGAGGGGGAAAATTTTTATTGACAATATTTAAAAAATTGGTATAAATATTTGTAATCATATGGCAAGGATAAGATAAATTAAATGTTTTAAAAAACAGTGATAAAGGGGTATCGAATGTACAAAAGGTGTGATTTTGTCAATAATCAAGCCGAGTTTATTACGGCAATAATAAAAAAAAGCATAATCTTAATGACAATTGGCTTCCTTTTTATCCCTTTTAACGCGTCGGCAATCGAGGAATATAACCCGATTCAGCCTGCTGCAACCATTTGTCCAATACAAATTTATAAAGAATCAAAAACATATAAAACAACAAGGATCACGTTTTATAACAAGGAAGAGGTCTTTACATTAGAGGAAACAAATGACGTTAACTAATTGTTTGCTGAATTTAAAATTGAAATAATTAAATTGAGGAGGTCTTATATGAAAAAGTATTTATGCAGTTTTATGGCTTTTGCAATTGTTTTAATGTTTATAGGATGTAAAGGAGACAAAGGAGCGCAGGGACCACAGGGAACTCAGGGGCCAAGCGGGGCAAATGGCAATTTTTCAACACCACCGTCAAACGCGACCATTTTGTTTCAAGATAGTTTTGATTCTTATGCTATTGGTTCAATACCGGCAGGATGGGCAATTGATACTGTTTTTACGGGTTCAACTGTTGGTTGGACAATAACCAATACAACTTATGTATCTTATGGGCAAGCTTTAATGGTTACAACTACGGCGACTGATGTCGATAGGATTATCATAAAAGCACCACCTGCGAATACGTTACCAAGTACAACATCTGGTTCAGTATATATGGATTTTTATGTTTTTAAACCCTCGAATACAAAAGGTAAAGGTTTTGTGTTTTATATAAATGAACTTGAAAAATGTCGAGTTGATTTTTCGAATGACGGAAACATTTACGCGTTTACAACTTATACAGCAGGGACAATAATAAGCGCATATAACGCCAATACCTGGTATCACGTTGATATTCTTTTAAATTTATCGGCACAGATTTATTCAGTATATATTGACAATATTTTGCTTGTCAGTGGCATACCGTGTTATAACATGCCCGAACAAAATTTAAGTGGAATTCTTCTTAATAGCTTAGTTGATGTTTATGCAACATTTTTTGGGGTTATTACAAATTTGAATGCAAATTATGCAGGAGATACGACTTATCTGGACAATGTGTTAGTTTATTACTTACCGTAGAAATAATATTAAACAATAAATATTTTTTAATAAAAGGTGTGGGGCGGTGCAATGAAAAGAATATTAGTATCAATAAGCATCATAATGTGCTTAATTTTAATATTAAACTGTGGGAAAAAGGTGTTTCCAAACGGGCCACTTGATGTTGCTTATACACCTACTGCAACACCCGTGCTTACGGTTCGGATTTTTGTTTGCGATATTAAAAACGGAAATGAAGTGCCTGCACCGGGGATCAACATTGTATTGCATTATCCAAATAATTCCTGCCAATCTGCATGCGCTATAACAAACAGCAACGGTATTGTGAACTTTACGGTAAATACTTATGGCGTTTTTAAAGTAGAGGTTTTGCCTGACACAACAAACGGATATTCAAATTCTATTTTTTGTAACATGAATATTAACAACATTATAAATTATCTGTCTGTTATCAGAAAACATCCTAACGCCAATGCTTTTACTATTGCTACACCAACAAGCCAGACTTATGACCAGAATGGCGGCAAATATGCTTACACGATAACTTATCACACACAAACACCGTGTTACCAATCCCTTACTTTGGTTGCAAATTTTGGTTCAAATGTAGGAGTCGCTTGGAGCCCCAATCAATATGTGCAGAATGACGGAGACATTGTAACATTAACTCTTGCCATACCTAAATATTACCAGAATACGAACAACTGCCCTGGCTACGGCTGTGTGTCTTTTTATATACTAGCACTTGATGGAGCAAATAATAAAACAACTATTGGAACTTACAATATCTCTCAAAACTGGCAATTTAACATGACTGCGAGCTGCCTTAAGTGGGACTATGATTACTGCTCGACGACCGTAAATTTGCCTTGTTGGCTGGGTATATGTATGAGCCTGGGTTTTAATGTTTACAATTTTAATCAAGGTAATCAGCCTATGTATCTGCAATTCACTAAACTTGAATATCTGGTAAATGGGACCTGGTATGACCAGGGATATTTCGGAGGTTTGCAGCTTGATGAGATAAACACCGGGGGAAACTGCACGTCAAATACGACCTATTACAATATTATAAGCTGTTTCGGTGACAGCAAGGAACCATACATAGACGCAACTACTCAGGCGGTAAGCATGATAGTAGACGGATGGCTCACGCCATACCAGATATTAAATTTTAATACGATTACAGGGCTTGCTATAGGGCGTTTTTTTTCTGCGTATCAAAGTGGAACGCCGCCTGTCATCTCAAACGCGAGGTTGACGGTACAGTTCACATGTGGAGACTTTATTTATGCGCAGGTAATAACCCCATAAAGAACATGTTGCATTACGTAGGGACGGTTCAAGAACCGCCTGAAAATGAAGGAAACAATAATGCAGGATAATTCGTGAATTATCCCTACGAAAAGAGGAGGAATATATGAAAAAGTTTTTGACAGCTTTAACTGTAATAATAATCATTGCGGTTTTATCAAATTGCGGTAAACGCAAGCTGCCCGGCGGGCCGCTTGACGGGCCGGCTACGCCGACACCGGCGTATCTTGTCAATGTACAACTGCTGGCGGCGCAAACGCCTGTTACTAATACAGCCGTCAATATTTTAACGTCTGATTTGAAAAAGACCTATTGCGGCGGATACACCAATGCCGGCGGCTTTGCAAATGTGGGAGTGGGTGAATTAGGGCTGCATTATGTCGCTGCAAATGTTGCTGCTACGCCGGCGTCGGGCATGGGCTATGTCACTGTAACCGACACGGTAAATGTGCAGGGAAACAAAACGGATAAAACCGTGAATATAACGCCAGGGTCGTTTACGATGACGCAGATTAGCCCGGCGAGCTGCACCTGGACAGCGTCAGGAGGAACATATAATTACCAGATTGTGTACCACAATACCGTTGGGCTGTATTATTCCATCTCGACAATAGCAGGCTCACCAGCCTTGAATGGTGTAGTTTCAAATGCCCAGGTCACAATGGATAAAAATTACGTGGACAATGACGGCGATTGCGTGAACGTTTCGGTTGTAATCCCGCCATATTACCAGGTAGCACCTTCGGAGGGATTGCCGAACGGAAGCAACAACATACCGGTTAATTTCAGCGCGTCGGGCGGACTTTATGCGCCTTCAATACCGGTATTTTATTTATACGCGGGCTGGTACTTTATGCCGTCTTCGAGTTCACCGGCTTTCAGCGCGGCAAGCGGAACCACATCCTTTTCAATGACGGTTTCTTTCAACAACCCGACTGGTATAAGCTGGAACAATATTGGTGTAAAAGTGGCTGAATATCAATATATGGACACGAACGCAGGTTGGGTAGACCATTCGGCCTGCGGCGGCATGCCGACATACCAGATAAATGGGATTACATGCGACATAAACCAGCCATATTATTTCCTGAATTCTAATAATTTTACCCTGTTGCTGGAATATACGGGATGTGATTTTTCCGGATTTACACCGGCCGAAGGATTAATAACCCTGAATTTTGTTCAGGGTAACCAAACAATTTACATAATGAACAAAGCCATTTAAAGGAGACAAGAATATGAAAAAAATATTTTTATCAGCAATGCTGACTTTTCTGGCAGCACCGCTTTTAGCTGGAGACATGACTCAGGTAGCCGCGGCAATTACAACAACGCCGTCACCCGAAGCGCAGGCAAACTCATGGGAACACCAGGGAAAAGATATTTCTGCTACGGCAAACGCGCCAAAGATATCTTTTGACATTAAGAGCGAGTTTCAGGAAGACGCCGGAGGTCAGGTATATGTGGACGAGATTGGCCTGAAGGCTCAGCAGGCGCTTTTCAAATCTTTTACCGCAGACTGCAATGTAAGAATAATAAAGCCTGCGTCAAACCAAGGCTCGCCTGTGACCCTTGATTTAACAACGGCAAATTTTACCTATACAAATACATTTTTTGCAATAACAGCCGGCAGGGAAGAGATGTCAAAGACTATTTCAACGATGAATTATTTCGGGCCCTATGTCACGGCAGGCCAGCGGTTTCTGGACCTTGTGGGAGCCGTAATACCTTTTTCAGGCGACGGTATTTCGGGCATTCCTGAAATAGGGCGTTATAATATTGAAGCAGCTTTTTATTACATTCCGGCCATCCTAAGCCAGCAGTATGCTGTTTATAACGGCTATCAGGAATATTACATTGGACAGTTGAAAGCTGGCGCGGCAATATATGACACGCCGGTTCAAATATTGGCTAACCTTGGAAAAGGGACTACTGAATACTTCATGTATTCCGTGTTATCCGGGAACCCTTCACTGGACGTATCCGGAAGCGCCGATTTATTCGGACATTCAAAAGTAGACATATCGTGGGGTATTTTAAATATGGACCAAACAGACCGCACTTCAGTGATGGCTGCAGGCATAGAGCTGCATGATTTTAAACAGTGGCTGGTGATACTGGATTCGCTGATTTTTGAGATGCAGTTCCCGCTGGCAGACAGCAACAGTCAGATGGAGACGACAGGCCGTATTCCGTGGTTTATTACGTTACAGAACCATATTGACGATTTCCGGTACGGCGTGGCCGCGTCAACTGGCAACAACGACTATACCTTAAAAAACGCGGTGCCGGGTGCAGGCTATGGCTCGGGTAATATATACTGTCCTGAAAATATTGAGTTCAATGGCGCGAGAAGCGAAGGAACGCCGTCGTGGTACATATTCGCAGGATACGGGTTTTAAAATAGTCAGTGATATAAGAAGAGGGAAATGATGGGAAAAAAAGGCTTACACAAGAAGATATCCGTTTTTTTATTACCGATATCATTGATTGTTTTTGTTGCCTCGTGTGCGAGTAATAACCCGTCTTCGCCATGGGTGGCAAAAACTTCCATAGCAGGCGCAGACTGGGCAGAGGCCACAGCAAGCGCGGCGTTTCCGGTAAGGTATGGCCACACAAACCTTGTTTATAATAATGAGATGTGGGTTATAGCAGGATTTAATTACAACGACGTGTGGAATTCCGCTGATGGGACAAACTGGATAAAAGCTACCGGCAGCGCAGCGTTCAAAGGCAGGGAATATCATTCAAGTGCGGTTTATGACAATAAAATGTGGGTCATTGCGGGAGCGTATCTAATTCCGTCTTCGTCAGTGTTTTTAAGTGACGTATGGTATTCGACAGATGGGGCCGACTGGTATGAGGCTACAGGCAATGCGGCTTTTGGCCAACGGGACAGCCATACAAGCCTGGTGTATAACAATGCTATATGGGTAATAGGCGGTTATGATGGCTCTAATTTGAGAAACGACGTATGGTATTCCACTGACGGTGCAAACTGGGTTACAGCAACAGGTGATGCGGCTTTTTCAGCCAGGTACGGACATACAAGTGTGGTCTATAATAATGAAATGTGGGTAATAGCAGGTACCCTGATGAACGACGTGTGGTACTCCAGCGACGGCGCAAACTGGACAGAAGCAACAGGAAACGCCGACTTTCAAGGCAGGCAAAACCATGTGAGCATGGTGTACTGTAATAAAATGTGGGTAATAGGAGGGGAAAATCCGGATAATTTCGGGACATTGATGAACGATGTATGGTTTTCAGGCGACGGCGCAAACTGGACAGAAGCAATAGCCAACGCTGCTTTCAGTGCCAGATGGAACCATGCCGGAGCGGTTTTTAACAATAAGATATGGTTGACTGCCGGAAATAGTAAAATTGGGATTGTTGACGATGTTTGGCACTCGCCTTATTAAAAGAGCAAAGCGATGAAAAAAATATTTTTTATCCTTTTATGTGCATTTTTTTATATAAATGTACATTCCGGAGCGATTATTGAAGTCAATGCGGGAGCTGATTTTCTAAGTATGGCCAGTTATAATTCGTCTGTTGACAGCGCCAACAGCGCAAATCAGTCCGACGGCTACATATCAAACCTGGAAAAAATAAATTTTTCTTTCGAACCTGAAATAAACGCGGTTGTTTTGAGGCAGACAAACATAGGGCTATGGGGCTTTTACCTGAGGGAAAACAGCGTGCTGGAATACGGCAGCGGCGGAAGCGTAAAAAGACCTGACGGATCGACGGCAGAGACAGTAAGCAGGGATTTTACAATGTTTTACACGGGTGCAGGTATACGAAAATATTATATGCCGGAAGAGGACGAAAAAATAAACACTTATTTTTCGGTGGACGGCGGGATTTTTTATTCCTTTAATAATAGCATAAAGGCTGATACGTACTACGATTCAGGAGCTTTTGCGCAGGAAACCGTACAGCAATGGTCGGCCTGTTTCCCCGGCGCAAACCTGGAAACCGGGTTTGACTGGTGGGCAGATGAAAGGTTTGGAATAAATATGAAAGTCGGTTACAGGCTGGCAACAGGAACGGTTTTGGTGACGCCAAATAGTAATGCTGTTTCAAGCGGAAGCACACCAATTAAACAGACGGTGGATTATTCAGGTTTTTATTTCACAATAGGAACAGAATTTGGATTTGAACCATCCGGAAATCCTGAAAAAAGATTTAAATATGATATAACCGAAGCCAGGCCTTATTCGCCGCTGGCTGCCCAATTTTACGACGAAGGCGTAAAATTGTTCCAAAACGGCAACTATCTTGAGGCTGAGAAACAGTTCAAAAACGCAAAGGCAATAGACCCGGACAGCATGCAGATAGATGAGTATTTAAAGACGATAGACATATTAAACGCTGAATCAGGCAAGGCAAGTACCTTAAACGAAAAGCTTGAAACAGCCGACAAACTGAGGGATGCCGGCGCTTTCAAAGAAGCTTTGGTGAAATATAAGGAAGCGCTGGTAATGAATCCGCAGGAGCCGCACGCGCTTTTTTATATTAATGATTTTGCCCAAAAAGCAAATGATTATAAATCCACTGCGCAGCAGGATTTTTTGCAGGGAAAATATGATTCAGCCCTGCAAAATATCAACAAAGCACAGTCTTACAGCCCTGATGACAATGATATCCAGGCTGTAAAGGACAGGATTTTGAAAGTCCTGTCAGGCAAAAAACAGGCGGACGATTTGTTTAATAAGGGCGTGGAGGCGTTTCAAAAAGGGGAATATGACGAGGCAGCGGCGTGCTGGAAAAAAGTCCTTGCGATAGACCCTGACGATCTGGAAACCAAAAGAAACCTTAAAATGGCTGAAGAAAAGCTGGCTGAAACCGGCAAGACAAAAGAGAAAGAAATACAGGAATCCCTTGACGAGGCAAAGGGGTATTTTGACAAGGGGATTTTTGACAGCGCGAAAAGCAAGTGCGAGTATGTCATCCGCATGGACAGCGGCAATACGACAGCCGCGGCGATGATACAAAAGATTGACGACATGCAAAGCAAGGGCAGCGGGGAAGTACCGCAGAAAAGATGATTTAGAGGGTTGGAGGTTTAGAGGGTTGGAAGCTCGGAGGGTTGGAAGCTCGGAGGGTTGGATGGTTGGAGGGTTGGCCGGATAAGCTCAAAGTTCAACGCTCAAAGCTCAAAGATAAATAATTCGCAAACAAATGCCGCCATAAATCAACACAAACCGCCGCAAATCTGGAACTTTTTTATATAAATATTGTCTAAATAAGCAGGTACGGATAATAAGTCGGTAAAAAACGGAGGCAAAAATGAAAAAAATCCTGGTTACGTTACTTGTCCTTTCCGCAATTTCAATGATCGCAAGCTGCCGGAGAAGTTCACCCGTTACGCCGGCGGCGACAGCAACAGCAACGCCTAATATGGCAGCCACGCAGGCGGTAATAACACAAACCGCTGTTTATCTGCAGACGGCAGGGCC
>Ga0335078_10010616_pt1 | contig 13637 bp, 9 predicted proteins | sample Lox_Sample_32_FD_206711 | JGI IMG/M metagenome (GOLD analysis project Ga0335078, IMG submission 206711) | Soil microbial communities from Loxahatchee National Wildlife Refuge, Florida, United States - Lox_Sample_3.2 | ecosystem: Environmental > Terrestrial > Soil > Wetlands | place: USA: Florida...
TGCCTCGCGAAAGCACGACCGCAGTTTCTTCCGTGACCAGACAATGAAACCGACGTCCTTGGCAATGGCCAAGGCAGCGCCCAGGACCGCACTCAACAGCGGCCACCAGACGAACCACGACATAGACTGGGCCGAACCGGCACGGTAAACCATCGCCCCCATCAGCGACGCCATCATCACACCGGTCAAGAAAGCCATCACAAACCACGGTATGATTTGCACAAAGAGAATGGTCTTGAGCGTGGCCATGTTCGCGGTCCGGGAAGTCAGGCCCATCCACATGCCAAACCAGCACAAAGCCAGCAGATTGGCGGTGGTGCTGAGCGCAGCGACCACGGCGGTCGAAACCGCCATCGCGGTCTGCCAGGCGGGGCTCATCGGTTGAAAGCCGGGTATCGCTCGCACGGCATTCGTGCCTGCATTGACCGAGACTGTTGCGCTGGGGCCGACAACGACAGTACTGCTGGTGACACTGCCGCTCTGGTTCGTGATCACCGTACTGGTGACGGTGCTGGCCCCGGCAAAGAGGCGCTGATACCCGGCCTGCGCAAGCGTAGAGCCGGCCACATGCACGCTCAGCAGCAGCAGCACCGGCAGGCCAAACATCCGCAACAGCCCCTGCCACTGACTAGCCACGATCTGCCCTTCGTTCAGCGGCGTCGCCAGCAGCAACTCGAGCAGTCCGCTCCGCCGTGCCTCTACGAACAACCGGCACGCCTGCGAGGCGGTCCAGAGGTACAGAATCAGAGTGAAAAGGACCCCGACATAATTCCAGACGATCCAGGCCTCCCGCGGGAGCGCGGTGGTCAGCACCGCCACGAACCCTCCCGCCAAGAGGAGCGCGATGGCCCACAACCCGAGTGACTGCCATCGCTCGCGGCAAGCCAGCCAGGCCACCGGCTGCGGTCCGATCAGCTTCCGGCGCAGCCGCAGCCGCCTCCGCGCCCCGCCGTACTTCCAGGCATAGACCCAACTCTGGCTGCGGCCGGCGCCCGCCTTTCTTTTCTCCTGCCAGGTATGCGGCACCAGCGCGCACGCCAGCGCCAGCATCGCCCAGGTCAGGAGGTGCGTCGTCGCCAGCGCGCCCCAATACGAGGCGCGTCCCCAGGCGCTGGCGGCCACCAGCACGTAGCCGGGGCTCGCCAGGCTCCAAAATGGCTCGAAGCCGCGCTGCCGAATCCCGGCTATCACCGAGTCTGCCGCCAGCCCACCCAGCACCAGCAAGAGCAGCACCAGCAACGTCCCCATCAGCGCTTTCTGCGAGTCACGGCTCACCGCCGAAACCGCCAGGCCCGCCGCCAGGGAAAAGAGCAACGCGTTGACCAGGGCCAACGCGCTTTTCCAGTATTGCGCCCCGCTTACGCCCCCCATAAACAGCGCGATGGCCAGGATCGGCAGCACCGCCAGCAGCGCGTAAAAGCTGCGCAGCGAAGTCGCCAGCAGCTTGCCCAGCGCCACGTCATAGCCTCGCAGGTCGGTCAGGAACAGCAGACCCAGCGTGCCCTCGCGCTTTTCCTCGCTCAGGCAATCCGACGTGAAGAACAGGCCCGCGGACAACCCGGCGGCCAGGCACAGCCAGGTAAGAATACCAAACAGAACGCTCCCCATCTTGAACATTTGGGCGCCCGGCAACAGTCCGAACAGCATGCAGCCGCCGCCAACCACGAGCGCCGTCAGCGCCGCCACGATCCGCACCCAGAATGTGCTGCGCTTCCGCGCCGCCACCCGCAGCTCCCGGTTCACAATCGGCAGCCAGTTCATCGCGCCGCGTGTACACTTCGCTCGGAAGCTTCGCCAGGCTGCTTCTCAGTGTGCTTCATAGTTCTTCTTGTGGCCGACCCGCGTCCGCTCGCTTGCAGGCGGGCTGCCCACCGGCTTGGCCAAGGTCCGGGCAGGGGACACCGCCGAAGCCACTCGGTCAAGCCCAATTGGATGTTGTGGCGCACAATCGGCGCTTCTCGATACCGCCACCGGAACGTCGGCTTCAGCCGGCAGCGGCATCGAAGGTCCCCGCACTGCCGGCTGAAGCCGGCGTTCCGGTGGGAGGAAGCGAGTTGCTTCGGTGGCAGAGCCGGGATCCGCTCGCAATGTGCTTACCGGCTCTGTTCGCTTCGAGCGCCCGAGGCCTGCGCGCAGAATCCGCTGGCCTCTTTGCCTTGCCGGTGTGAGACAGGCTTAATTCCCACGAGATGTGGGAGTGCGTTGGGCGGCAGGGATTTGCAGCCAGACGTCCACGCGCGGAGCATTCCAGTTATACGGCTTGTCCAGGATGTCCATCAGGCCGTCGCCATTGAGATCAGCGACACGGGCCTCGTGGAAATCCATCCCGGTGGCAAAGACTGTCTCGCGAAAACCTCCCTTGCCGTCGCCAAACAGAATCCACGCGGTCGCTTTCGGGTTGTCGGGGTCCTTGCGTGATTCGGTCCACTTCGCCATCTCCGCCGCAAAGATGTCCAGATGCCCGTCTCCGTCAATGTCCGCGACTTGGAGGCTGTGGCCGTGGATCATGTCCCGTTCCAGCAAATTGCGCCCCACCCAGTCGTGGGTGTTCTCCGGGTTGCCGACGCATTCATAGAAGCGCAGCGGCCCGGTGCCGTCGCCTGGCGCGATGACCACCTGCGGATACTTGCCGGGCTTGAACCGCCCAGTCGCAATGCGCCCGCCAATCGGGCCGATCTGGATGGCGTCGAACTTCTTCCCGCCGCGATGCTTGAACCACAAGTTGCCCGCTACGAGATCGGGCTTCCCATCCGCGTCAATGTCGCAGACGGTCATGCCCTCGGCGTAGTGCGCGGCCTGGTCATGCCCTTCCCCGGCTTCCCCGGAGAAGATCTTCGTCAGCGGCCACAAGCCCGCATGGCGCGGGTCGGCGGGAATCTCGGCCAGGTAGATGGATTTGTCTCCCTGATTCCAAAATGCGAGCTGCGGTTTGCCGGTGCCCAGAAAATCGCCGACCGCCTGGTCATGATGTTGCGTGGCCCCGCCCTTCTTGATCAGATGCCGCTTCCACGAGACGTTGGGATTGAAGTTCGGATATGGGTTCTCCCACCACCACACTTCATCGCTCTGCCAATCGCCGCCGAATATGATATCAGGATGACCGTCTCCGTCCACATCGCAGACCACTCCGCCCGCCTCGATGGTGAGGTAATTGGATTCGATGACGTAGCGATCCCATCCGTGGACGGCGGGGCGATACCAGACCAAAGCCGGAGCTGTCTGCCGAAAGCTCAACACGAAACCGTTGGTTCCATCGTTGGCCAGATCGGCAATAATGGCCCCGGTTTGCTGGGTGGAAGGTCCTGGCACCGGCAAATCCCCCGTGGAGCTGGAAAGATGCCGCCAGTGCAAGTCTGCCGCGGGTAGGGAGAGTCCGGCAAGCATCAGCACGGCGAAGGCCGCAAACCGGCGAAATGAGGTCAGCCGGGCAAGCAAGCGCGCCGCGGTCCTGGCGTGCTCCGTGAACTGCATTATCCACTGAGTCAGATTCACATTGATTGGGGCAGGTTGACCAAGCTGCCCTGGAAGTCAAGCCTGCTGGCGCTTGATCTTTCGGAGCAAAGCTTAATGACCATTCCGCCGGAAACAGCGAAGTGCCTGATTATGCGACGGCTGGTTCGTCTAACTCCATTCAGAATCCTCGTCTTTTGCGGGCGCGCGCGAGCCATCGGTTGGCTCGATAGACGCGGCATTTCTTTCGATTTCTCCGCCTGGTCGGCGGGGGCTACCGTCCGGGGGTGAAGATGACGTTTCGGAGGCCGAGGCCGGCGCGGGAGCCGCTGCCGGCCGTGCGGTTCGTGGACCTGCACTGCCACTTGGCCGGCCTCGGGGCGGGCGGGAGCGGGTGCTTTGTGTCCGAGCGGTTGCGGCGGAGCTGGAAGGTGGGGTTCTATTTCCGCAGCTTTGGCGTCTCGCGCCGGGAGTTGGCAGAACAAGGCGATGCGCGGTGCGCCGAGCGGCTTTCCACGATGCTCAGCCAGAGCCGGCACGTGAGCCGCGCCGTGGTCCTGGCGCTGGACGGCGCGGTGGATGAGTTTGGCAAGGTGGACGCGGCGCGCACGGAGTTCTATGTACCGAATGAGTTCGTCGCCGCGCTGGCCGCCCGCCACACGAACTTGCTCTTCGGCGCCAGCATCAATCCGCTCCGCCGTGACGCCCTTGCTCGGCTGGAGCGGGCGGCAACCGACCACGCGGCGCTGGTCAAATGGCTGCCTTCGATCCAGCTCATTGACCCGGCGGATGAATGCTTCGCGCCGTTCTACGGCCGGATGGCCGAGTTGCGCCTGCCATTGCTGACCCATACCGGGGCCGAGCATTCCTTCACGTGGTCCAGAGACGAATTTGCCGATCCGGCCCGGCTGCGCCTGCCGCTGAGCCTCGGCGTCACGGTCATTGCGGCGCACGCCGCCTGGCCCGGACGGCACGACGGCGAGCGCGACGTGGACCGGCTGGCGGCAGTGATGCAGGAGTACCCGAACCTCTACGCGGACATCTCCTCGCTCACCCAGATCAACAAGCTCGGCGCCCTGCGCGAAGTCCTGCGGCGGCCCGAGTTTCGCGGTCGCCTCGTTTATGGGACTGACTTCCCGCTGATCAACATGCCGATTGTCTCGCCATGGTTCTTCCCTCTGGACCTGTCGCGTCGCCAGCAGTGGCAAATCTGCCGGATCAAGAATCCCTGGGACCGTGACGTCGCCCTCAAGCATGCGCTCGGCGTGCCCGCCGACGTGTTTAGCCGGGGGCAGAAGCTGCTGCGGGTCTGAGCCTCACGGGTAATCCCGTAGCCGCTTGTCACCACAACTGGTGACATGCAGGGGACACGGCATCTGGTATGGTAGAGGCGTCAGTACGATTTGAATTTGTTCTCGGTAGTGTGTGGCAAAGAGGCCGGAGTGAAACTCCGGCTTTTTTGTTGTACTGATGCCAGTTATGGCTTGTCATTTGGGCGCTTTTGTTGTCTAAACGCCCGATGCCAGACTGGATTGCGGTTGTTTTGCTTGGGATAGTGGAAGGCATTACGGAGTTTCTGCCGGTGTCTTCGACGGGCCACTTGCTCATTGCCGAGCATTGGCTGCACATTCACCAGAGCGACCTGTTCAACGTGGTGATTCAATCCGGGGCGGTGTTGGCGGTGATACCCCTGTTTCACCAGCGCTTCCACCAGTTCCTGTTCGAGTGGCGGGAGAAGGCGACGCAGACCTACGCGGCGCAAATCGTGCTGGCGTGCGCGTTGACAGGTGGACCGGGCTTTCTGCTGGAGAAGAAGGGCTTCAAGCTGCCGGAGCATCTGTTGCCGGTGGCGTGGGCTTTGCTGATTGGCGGCATTGGGTTCGTCGCCGTGGAAGCCTGGCTGCGCGGCAAGAAGCTCAATGACCAGGTGACCTGGACCATGGCGGTCGCGGTTGGGATCGGGCAGCTTATCGCGGCGGTCTTTCCCGGGGCATCACGCTCCGGCACCACCATCCTGTTTTGCCTGTTGCTGGGTCTGGCCCGCCCTGCGGCCATTGAATTCTGCTTCATCGTCGGCATTCCGACGATGCTGGCGGCGAGCGGTTTGAAGATATTCAAGGCGGTGCATCATCCACTGCCCGGCGCGACGCCGGAGCACTGGGGCATGGTGCTGCTGGGTTTCCTTGTCTCCGCGGTCATCTCGTTCATCGCGGTGAAATGGCTGCTGCGCTATGTGCAGACGCACACGTTCACGGCGTTCGGCTGGTACCGGATTGGGTTGGCGGTGCTGATCGCGGTCGGGCTGCTGTTGGGCTGGGGTTGACGAGGAGGAGGGGAAAGCGATCAGTCGCTCAGTGTTCGGGCGCGGGGATGTAGATTTTCTTCCCCACGATCAGCCGTTCCGGCTTCAACCCGGGGTTGGCCTTGAGGATCTCGGCCACCGTGACCTTGATGTGCTTCTCTTTGTACGCCTGCACGATGGCATCGAGCGTGTCGCCGGATTGGATCACGTAGGGAAAAACCTTGGCATCCGCGGGCGGCGGTTCGGGGGCGGTATTGTCCTTCGGCAGGGAGACCGGCTTCTGCTTGGGCGAGGTGAGCGGCGCCCGTAGCAGATCGCGCAGCTTGAGCAGTTCGGCGTGGATCTTGTCGGCGTCCTCCATCCGCTTGCGATCCACGTCTTTAATGGCTTCGCCGAGCCGGTTCAGGTCTTCCGGGCGGGCATAGTTGGCCGTGGGTTTGGCCAGTTGGTCGCGCAGGTCGGCGAGATCTTTGGCCAGGTCGTTCAACTGTTTCTTGATGGACTCCTGCGCGGCGGTCAGGTCCTCGATTCGGCCGCTCAGCTTATCCAGGCGTTCTTGCGTGGCGGCGTCCTGGGCGCGCAGCGCGGGGACGGAGAAGAGCGCCAGCGTGACTAAGAGAAAGGAAATTCTTTTCATGGCCTGACATTAGGAAGCCCCCCAGGGGAGTTCAAGGGGCAAAGTGACGGATTCAAACCGGCTGCTCGTAGAGGCGGTAGGTCTTGTAAGGGTGCCCGCCGATGGCCTCGAGCATGCGGCACATCATGACGTTGTCCTCGAGTATCCAGGAGGCTTCGGACTCGGTGACGCCGGCTTCGATGCCGACCTTGAGACCCTCAATCAGCATCGCGGACTCCAAGCCTTTGGCGCGATAGGCATGCTTGACGCCGAGGGTGATGACGCGGGTCCGGGGCGGGCACTTCCAGCCGAGCAGGTAGGGAATGAACCCAAGCACTTTCGGGGTCAGGAGCCGCCCGCGCAGCGGTTTGAAGGCGACGTTGTAATCCGGCAGCGCAAGCAGGAACCCGACGGGTTCAGGGCCGGCCTCGGCGAGCCAGATCAGGCCTTCCATGAGCAGGGGTTTGAGCCGCGCCGCCATGAAGTCCACCTCGGCATCGGTCATGGGCACGAAACCCCAGTTGTCCTCCCACGCGGCGTTATAGACTTCTTTGATCTTGACGAGGTCGCGCTGCAGGGTGGCGCGGCGGACGGGGCGGAAGAGGAGGTTGGGATTGCGCTGCTTGATTTTGGTGGCGATGCGGCCGAGGCGGTCCAGGGGGATTTTGGCCAGGTCCATGTGGAAAGCCAGGAGGTCTTTGGCTTTGCGGAAGCCCGCCGCCTCGACGAGTTTCACATAGTAGCGCGGGTTGTAAGTCATCATGATGACTGGCCCGGAATCGAAGCCCTCGATTAGCAGGCCGCACTCGTCGTTGGTGGTGGGGTTCATCGGTCCCAAGAGCCGCTGCAGGCCCGCCTGACGGGTCCAGGCGGAGACGGTCTCGAATAACCGACGGCTGACGACAGGATCATCCACCGACTCGAAGAAACCGAAAAAGGCGGCTGGGGCTTTGGCCAGATGGTTGTGATTGCGGTCAATGATGCCCGCGATGCGGCCTACGTCGCGCCCGCCGCGAGTGGCGACCCAGAGTTGCATTACGGCGTGCTCGAACAGCGGGTTGGCGTCGGTGAACACCTTTTTGAGGTCCATCAGCAATGGGGCGACCCAGTGCGGGTCATCGCGGTAGATGGAATAGCTGACGGTCAGGAAACGCAGCACCTCCCGTGGGTTGCGGGATAGCGGGACAATCTGGATATCAGTGCTCATGCTCGAATCAGCGCGGCTGATCCGGGAAGCGGGCACCAGCCGGGTGGAAAGGTGGCGCAAGCCGGCCCGGAGGTCAATGCGGCAGAGCGCCGGGCCTTTGAGACGCGGCAAACTGGGCATCTTCCTGGCGGTGACGCTGGTGGCGGGGTTGCTCGTCGTGCCGCGCCTGATTGGTTAGGTGGGTGGCCATCAGGCTATTGATCCAGCCGAAGATGCTGATTGCCTACTGGCAGCCGGTGGTGGTGATCACGCTGGACCTCTACACCCGCTGGGTCGGCCAGCTCGGCGGCCACGGGCAGAGTGGCAGGGCCGCGAAGTTCGCGTGGCGGGGGTCGGCGGAAATGGCGCTAAACGCCGCCCTCGTGGCAGCGGTATTCATCGGAGCCGCGTTCGTCGAGCGGCGTCCGCCCGGCTGGTTGAAGGGGCTTGGCCTGGGGGAGGAAGCGGTCAAAGCGATGCTTTGGCTGACGGCGATGATTCTTTCACTGCCGCTGCTCATTGCGACGTTCCGCTAGCTGCGGGCGCTGGGCCTGCTTGTGGCTGAGGCCGGCGTGACTGCGGCGGCGGCTGGCGAACGCAAGGCGGCGATTCGCACGATCGTCGCGCAGGTGGTTCCTATCACGGGCACGATCGCCGTGGTCGGTGCGGCTCAGGGAGGCATTGAGCCACCACCGCAATGGCGGTCTGGCTCTGCCGGGGTCTATGCCCGTGGCCTCAATGGCAAAATCAAATCGCCGTCGGAGCCGTCACCACGCACCACGACCTCCATTCCCGCAAGCCCGCGTTTCCGGGCCAATCGGGAAGCATTCTCCACGGTATCAAACTCGTGCGCCACGGAGGCGCTGCCGCTCCAGACGTTTAGCCCTGCGTAGAATTGTCCGGTTGCCCGGTTCCGCAAAAACACCTTCGTCTTCACTTCGCCTTTTAGGATGCCGCCCGCTGACTGGCATAACCTAACCCAAGCCGAGCCTCCCGACGACAGGAAAAGCGTGTTCGCCTCGCCTCCTTGCGCAACGGCATGAGCGCCTTCATCGAGATTGTCACTGTGGTAGCCATCGCTCTGGTCGGCGAGTTCCCGGGGCGGCGCTCGCTCTGGCCTCCGCCTTTCAGGGCGAACAGGAGGACCAGCGACGCCATTAAGCCCAACGTAAGTTGGCTTTGCCGCCATAAGTTCGCCGACCGCCTGAGCGCGGACTTCCCAATCTCGCGGCCCACCGCGTCGCAGTTGTTTGTGGCAGCCAGTGCGACGTGCCTGGCATCTGCCGAATGCCAGACCTTTCAAATCAGTAATTGACAGCGTAAGGACCCGCCGACAGTCTAACCACATGAGCGCGAAATGGACCCGATTCTCGCTGAAGTCTGTGGTATCAAACCTCCTCCCTGAAACTGGTTCGGCGGCGGCCTTTGCTTATCGGCGAGTGTTCTGCGCCATCCTGCTCCTCGTTCTGCCCGTCGCGACGGAGGCGAGCGACCTGGTTCAATTGCTGTCCGGCAAGCCCTTTCCGCTGGCGGTGAAGCTCAAGGACCTGAACGGGGAATGGCGGCGCGTCACAATCCGTGGAGGTGGCGGTGTCAGCGGGAACGTCTCGGTCAACGTGAACGGCAATTCCGACGGTCCCGCCTCCCAGAACAACATCGTCGGCTCGCTGGGCGGCGGCACAACCTACGTCACCAAAGGGCAGACCGCATCTGCCAATGGCCAAGTCTATCTCGTCGCCTATCATCTGCCGAGCGCGGGCCTGGACCTGAACCTGCTGCTTCAGGCGGTCGCAACCAAGACACCCCCCACGTCGGCGGTACTCACCCCGGAAAGCACCCTGCCCCTTTCGCTGCTGGCGGTGCGCGCGGCGGGCAGCCTTGAAGACGTGCGTCCCTTCGATGCCAAGTGGGAGATCGACGAAAGCGCGAAGGCGGCCAAGGCGCTCTCGACCCTGCTCAAGGGGGACGAGGGAGCAAAGAAACCAGCAAAGCCGCCGCATGAGTCCGGCGAATAGCTTGGCGGCCGTGCCCGGACCGCAGTACGGCTACAGGTTGGCGGCGCGCGGCTTTTTTGGACTGCCGTCGCGCCCCTGGACACCACACTGATCGTCTCGTATTCGAGGGCGTTGACCGCTCTCCAGGTTCGTCGGGTGGAATTGGGGTCGCCAGCGGACAGGCAAACCCGGCCCAGGTCCCGGTTGAGCAATGGCCCTTGCGCCGCCTCGTTCTTGGCGTAAAACAACTTCTCGGCATCAGCCCGGTGCCGGGTGTGCAGACTTTCCTGTTTGCCGCCGAGGTTATCCTGGACGTAAAAGATGCCGTTGCGGCGGAACATTCGATACCGTTTCCTCATAATTTGCACCGTGGTTGTGAGGATGCCGCGCCGCGAGAATTGTCCGTTAGCGAGTAGTGGGCAGATTCGCGCCGGATCGGCGCGAATTGTGCCGGAATGGTTGGTCCGAACCCCGGTTTGCTGACAATTCCGCTGACAGTGACCCGCTAAAGGGCCCGCCGGGAAGCCCAAGTCGCTGTGCTTCGGCGACTTACACTAAGTGGCTCCAGAGGCAGGGCTCGAACCTGCAACCCGCCGGTTAACAGCCGGCTGCTCTACCATTGAGCTACTCTGGATGCCAAAGCGAGGCGCAATCTACAAAGCGGCCTCGGCCACGTCAAACGGATTCTGGCCCCCGGCCCGGCTTCCTGCCCCATTTGCAGAAGCCTGCATCATGTGCAATGATCTTATTGTAATCATAAACTGACATAAAGGAATGAAAGCTATGAAATACTTGACTGCGGTCGCATTAGCCGGGGCCACGGTTTGGCTGGTCGGTTGCGCTTCGGCGCCGAGGGTGGTCGTGGCTGCGCCGGTCGGGCCGGCTCCCATGGGAGTGGCGCAAGGCGCGGGCGATGGATCACTGGCGATCTATTCGGCGCGAACGCCAGCCGGCGTTGATGTAAACGAAGCGGAGTGGCGGTATAACGATGACTTCGGCAGGAACGAGTTCCTGTATGAGCCGGCGCACAGCGGCTATACCATCTACACCCGGAACGGCGACGTGTTCCGGCACGTGCGCAACGCCCGAGACCCCAATGACCAGACGCCGACGCTCGTGACGCTCCCCGCCGGCTCTTACAAGGTCGAGGCCCAAGCGTTGAGTTGCGACTCAAGCCGGGTGAACGTGTTGATGCCCGTGGTGATTAAACCGGGGCAAGCGACCATCGTTCACCTGGAAGGCGATTGGAACCCCCCTGGCCAATACCCGGAGACCGAGTTGGCAACCTTGCCCTGTGGACGGGTCATTGGCTGGCGCGCCCCTGAGGCCGGGTTCGCGAGCATTCAGCCAGGCCCCCGAGCCAACTGATCCCTGCGCCCGGTAAGCCCGGCTCCGGCTCAGTCGTCATCCCGAACTTCCGTGACGGCCCAGGTGGGATACGGGCTCTGCGAGCCTTTGAGCGCGTGCCAGAGGATGCGGTTGAGCGTCTCTTCGGGGCACTTATCTGCTTCTTCGAGCGGCAGGCGCCCGGAGACATAGGCCTCCTTGCGCAAAAGCGGGTCGGCAATCTTCTTCGGGGCAGGATTCATCTGGTCCAGCGGTATGTTATTTGTCAACGCCGTGAACGGAGTGAAGTCGGCCGTGTCCGTGAAACACGCGGTCATCGGTGTCGCGGTGGCGTCCATCTGATTCATCGGCGGCAGGCCGAGCATCAGCTCCATCGTGCGCAACAGGCTGGTCTGGTTGTATTGGGCGCGCACTACGGCGGCGCGCCGCGTGTAGGGGCTGGCGACGTAGCAGGTGGTCCGGTAACCGCTCACGTGGTCCCACCCAGCCTGCGGATCATCCTCAATCGCCAGGATGCAAATCTCCTTCCAGAACCGGCTCCTGCTGATGGCCTCGACGATTTGGCCGAAGGCCCGGTCGTTGTCGGCCACCATCGCCGCCGGGGTGGGGCAACCGCGCGCGGTGCCGCTGGTGTGGTCGTTCGGCAGGCTGATGATGCACAGGCTCGGGAAACCACCGGTCTGCTCGAATTGCTTCAATTCCCGGATGAACTGCGCCGCGCGAAAGGCATCGGGAATCTGCAAAGCCCAGCCGACCGTGTTGGTGTCAAGGTAGGGCCGCAACGATTCGATGGACGGGCGGCAGCCGATTTGGATCGCGCCAGCCTGGCTGATGAAGTCGCGGTATTGGTCGAGGAACCCGGGCGCACGCGTCTTCGAGTTGTCCCGCCAGCGCGTCACCGTAATGGCGAATTCGCCGTAGTCGCGCAGCGTCTTGCCGTGCGCGATGACATTGTCCCAGATGAAACCCGCGGGCGAATAGGCCAGCGCGTCCAGGGATGTTGTCCCCCCAAAGGGATAACTGCGCGGGAAACCGGCGAACGATCGCTCCATGTAATCGTTGGCCAGGGCGCAGTCCGCCCACTGATGCCCATCGGCGCTGCAGATGCCGGAGCAGTAGGTGTTGTCGAGCAGGACGAACTCGCGCGCCACCTTGTGATGGTTGGGCGTGATGCGCTCGTCGAAGATGCAGAGTGACGGGTCGCCGTTGCCCTGGCGCAGATCGCCGAGCACCTGGTCATAGGTGCGGTTCTCCTGGATGATATACACGACATGCTTGAAGACGCTCGGTTCGCCCACGCGCTCGGGCACAGGCCGGGCCGGCTGGCCAGGGCGCGCCGGCAATTTGGCTTCCTGCATCAGGCCGTAGCGGAGGTTAAGCAGGGCGGTTTGGGTCAGACGCGACAATTCCCGCGCGCCCGGCACCGGCACCAGCGACAGCGTGCCGAAATACAAATGGGAGTTGTATTTGACTGGCTCGCCCGGCTTGAGGTGCTTCGTAGAGCCGATGCCTTTGATGTTGGCGACATACAGTGCCTTGCGAGCCGGGTCGTAAGCAATGCCACCGGGGAACCAGCCAACGGGGATCAGGCCGCACAAGCGGCAATGGCCGGGTTTGAAGTCAAAGACGGCCACGGCATTCTGGGTGCCATTGCAAACAAAGAGTCTGCCGCCCGACTTGTCAAAGGCAAGGGCGTTGGGCTGCGCTCCGAACAAATCCGCGGGATTCTGCCGTGCCCAGAGGGTCTCGACGATCTGATCCGTGCCGGTGTCAATAACGCTGAGCGTGTCGCTGCCAGCGTTCGCGACCACGAGCCAGCGCCCATTGGGCGAGGCCGCCATCGCGCAGGCGTGCAGCCCCGTCACGATTTCACGTAGCGGGGCAGCCGTCGCGGCTGCCTGGGTGGGCGCTTCGCCCGCACTCGAGCCCTGAGCAGGACCCGAAGCGGTCATGCGAGCCGCCTGCCCCACCCCCTCTTGGCCACCAGTCAGGTCAATGACCGACACGGAACCCTCAGCAGCGATATACCTGACCGGGTCCACGCGCACCCGGGTGCCGAGACCAGCGGGCCCGGTGACATCGTGGCTGCCAGGCCGCCGCCCGCCCCAGTTGCTCACATAAGCCTTCTTGCCCGCCAGCACCACGTCATAGGGCGCGACGCCAACATCCCACAGCCGCAGCACATGACCGTCGCCGGCATCCAGCTCGGCCAGCCGGTTGGACAGATTGAGTGCGACGTAAAGCCGCTTCCCGTCGCGTGAAACCGCCATCCCGGCCGGGATGTCCGCCTTGCGATCCTTCGCCTTGGCGGGCGGGAGCGGGATGGAATACAAGCCCACCACTTTCCCATCCTTGTTCACGTCGAACACTTTGACGTTGCCATCCACGTTCGCCAGGTAGATGCGCGAGCCATCGGGCGAGAAAATCAGGCCAGTGAAGCTGAGCTGGCCTTCCTTGTCCGGGTGCAGGTTCTCATTCGCGACGGAATTCGGCTTCAGATCGGAATTCGTGCCGGCCGGCAGCGGCACGTGCTGCAGGATTCTGCCGGTGGCCGGAGCGATGACCACCAGGTCATGGGTCTTGCCAGCCGTGACCAGCAGCCGGCCATCGGGGCTAAGCGCGATTCCCTGGGGCCGCATCCCCGGCAGCTCCACTTGTATGCCAGCAGGCGTAAGTAATTGATTGGCAGGCGTATAGTAGCGGTTCATCCCAACCTGGCCCACGGCTTCACGGGTTACGCGC
>Ga0335078_10010617_pt1 | contig 13636 bp, 15 predicted proteins | sample Lox_Sample_32_FD_206711 | JGI IMG/M metagenome (GOLD analysis project Ga0335078, IMG submission 206711) | Soil microbial communities from Loxahatchee National Wildlife Refuge, Florida, United States - Lox_Sample_3.2 | ecosystem: Environmental > Terrestrial > Soil > Wetlands | place: USA...
CCGACACGTTGATCGGGAATGCGGCGGCCAACCACCTCGCCGGGGCCGGCGGCGATGACAAGCTGTTCGGTGGGGGCGGCGACGACCTCCTCGACGGCGGCGCGGGCGACGACGCCATGGTCGGGGGCGCCGGGGCCGACACGTTCGTGGGCGGCCCGGGCACCGACACGGTCAGTTACGCGCGGGATCCGTTGCCCGTCACCGTGACCGTCGACGGGCAGGCGAACGACGGCGAGGCCGGCGAAGGGGACAGCGTCGGTTTCGACGTCGAGACGGTGATCGGCGGGAACGGAGACGACATGCTCGATGGCGGCGATGACCCGCACACGCTGAGCGGAGGACCCGGCGACGATGTCCTGGTCGGCGGCAACACCGACGACGTCCTGATCGGTGGCGAGGGAAACGACCATCTCGCCGGGGGCGGCGGGAATGACACCCTGCAGGGCGGCACGGGCAACGACCAGCTCGACGGGGGCGAGGGTAACGACACGGTCGACGGAGACACCGGCGACGACACGCTGAGCGGCGGCCAGGGAAACGACACCCTGGACGGGGGCCCCGGCGACGACACCCTCCGCGGTGGCCCCGACATGGACGTGATGACCGGCGGACCCGGTCATGACGTCTTCGTGTGCGTATCCGGCTCGAGCGACCACGTCACCGACGCCGGGAGCGGCGATCAGGTCGGCGCCGGCTGCGCGTAGCGGCGGGCTCGGCGCACTTCGCCTCGGCGGGATGGCGAGCACCACGGCCGCTGGAGAGCGCTACGGTCATCACTCCAGTGCGTTCAGGCCCGCTCGGCGGGGTGATTCACTAACTCGATGGTGATCTCGCAGGAGGACGCCGACGTCCCGGTCGGGGGCCGAGCGATGCGCACATTTGTGGCCGCCCCGCGGGCGCCGGGGAGGTACCCGGGCGTCGTGTTCTACTCGGACATCTTCCAGCTCACCGACTCGACGCTGCGATGGTGCATGCGACTGGCCGGCCACGGCTTCGTGGTGGCCGCGCCCGAGATCTACCACCGTACCGAGCCCGCCGGCACGGTGCTCGCATTCGACGACGAGGGCAAGCGCCGCGGACAGGCGGACGCAGACGCGACGTCCGTCGCGGACTTCGACGACGATATCCGTGCCGCGCTCGACTGGCTCGAGGCCGACGACCGCGTGTCGGCCGGTGGCCTGTGCGCGGCAGGGCACTGCACCGGCGGTCACCTGGGGTTCCGCGCCGCGTTCGACCCGCGGGTGCGCGCGACGGCGCTCTGGTACCCGACCGGTCTGCACGATGGGAAGTTGGGCAGGGAAGCCGATGCGGGCTCACTCGGGCGCGCATCGGAGATCCGCGGAGAGATGTTGCTGATCTTCGGCACCGACGATCCGCACACGCCCGAGGAGGGTCGCGCACTCATCCGACGCGGACTGGAGGAAGCGGGAGTCGACTTCCGCTGGAGCCTGTACGCCGCCGAGCACGCCTTCGGGCGTGACGTCGGACCACGCTATGACCCGGAGGCGACCGACGCGGCGTTCGCCGAGACCTTGGCGGTGCTCACTCCGTAGCCGGTGCTCAAGCGGACGCCGACGGGCGCTCGACCTGGCCTCAGCTCTGTTATCTTGGTACCATGGTACCAGTTTCGCGGGTCCAGACAGGAGCTCGCATCGAGGCACGCCTGCTGAAGGTGCTCAAGGCACTCGCCGAATACCTCGACCTCTCACTGGGAGATCTGCTCGAGGGCATCGTGTTGCACACATTTGAGCGAAGTCACCCCTTCGACAAGACCACCATCGCCGTGATCGACGACCTCAAGCGCATCTACGGACTCGAGCTCCGGGCGAGCGACAGCCACCAACTCCAAGACGTCCAGGAGGGGCAGCGGTCATGACCCCGCACGCACACGTTCGCCTCGAAGGCACCGTTCCGGTCCCGCTGACGCAGTCGGATGCATTCGAGCTGTTCACCCCCACCGGCGAGCGGCGCTGGGCGGAGGGCTGGGATCCGTCGTTCCCGGCATCGGGAGCAGACGAGACGAAACCTGGAACGGTCTTTCAGACCAAGCGTCACCACGGCGTGACGTGGGTCCTCGTTGCCTGTGATCGGCCGCACTCCATCACGTATTCCAACGTGTCCGAGAACGACCGCGCCGGCCTGATCCGCGTCTCGTGCGAACCGAACGGCGACGGGATGACGACCGCGCGCGTCGTCTACGACATGACCGCGCTGAGCGACGAGGGTGACGCGTCGCTGCGCGAGTTCGCCGCCCACTACGAGCACTTCATGAGGGATTGGCAATCAGCGATCGCGCGCGCCGTCGCCCCACCCGGCAGGCGCTGACCTGATCCACCCGTCGCGTTGTGAGCGCAAGCCCCGGCCTTGCTAGCCGCGGAGCGATCTGAACGATGCGCGCATCTCCTCGGAGAACAGTTGCGGCTGTTCCCAGGTCGATGGGTGAATCCGCTGGTCCGGATGCTGTCGCATAAACGGCCGCCATTGTTGGTGGCGCACCACCAGCCGAACCGGCCGCGCGGACTTTGGCGATCCAGGTGACACATACGTGACCGCATCGCCAAAGTCCCGGCCGCGATCGCCGGCGTCGATCAGGTTGTCGCGTCGCGACCGTCGATGACGAACAGAACCGAGCATGCTCACCGTGGCCCGCCGGTCGCAAGGCCCGCTTTCGCAGGCTCGGATCGCCGCTCGTGCGCGCGCGATTCACAAGCCAGCCTCGTCCGTAAAGCGCTTGTGGCCGAGTGGCCACGATCTGGGCGTAGGCGACGTGCTTGGCGTAGAAGGTGCTCAGCCGCTGATAGTCGCTCAGCTCCTCGCCGGTGAGACCGGATGGCGGCGGGTCGCCGCGCCCGAACCCCTTGACGAGATCCGCCGGACCCGTGCCCGGCATGTCGGAGTGGATGCCGAGCAGCCCGAGGGGTGCTCGGATGCCCATCGACTGCGTGACGGCCGCGCCCCAATCGCCGCCCTGGGGCACGAACCGGGTGTAGCCGAGACGGTTCATCAGCACCACCCACGCGCGCGCGATGCGGACGGGATCCCACCTGGTGTGCGCACCGGTCGGCGCAAACGCCGGTGAAGCTCGCCCGCAAGCTCGCCCCGCAAGCTCGCCCCGCCAGCTCGCCCCGCCAGCTCGCGCCGGCCCATCACGATCAAATGACGCGCCGGTTCGCTTAGCATCGTGCTGTGATCGAGACGTCGGGTATCGAGATGGAGCAGCGCGAGCGCGAGGATCAGCGACGCCGTCCCGCGATCGTCGCCGTCGATGACGAGCCGGCGGTGCTCGCCGCGGTCTCGCGCGACTTGAGGCGCGGCTTCGGTGAGCGCTACCGGGTGATGCGCGCCGCCTCGGGCGCCGAAGGACTCGATCTGTTGAGGCAGATCCGCGCGCGCGGCGAGCAGGTGGCGCTGTTGGTGGCCGATCAGCGCATGCCCGGCCTGTCTGGAACCGATTACCTGGTCAGGGCGCGCGAGCTGGTGCCGGAGGCCAAGCGCGTGCTGCTGACTGCGTATGCGGACACCGAGGCGGCGATCCAGGCGATCAACGAGGTGTCGCTCGACTATTACCTGCTGAAGCCGTGGGACCCGCCCGAGGAGCAGCTGTTCCCCGTCGTGGAGGACCTGCTGACGACATGGGAGGCGGGCGCGGCGCTCGAGTCAGGCGGCGTGCGCGTGATCGGCCATCGCTTCTCCAAGCAGTCGCACGACCTGCGCGACTTCCTGGCCCGCAATCGCGTGCCGGCGCGGTGGCTCGACGTGGAGCGCGACAGCGAGGCCCGCGAACTGCTCGCGGTCGCCGGCGTGGATGCCGATCGGCTCCCCGTCGCACTGCTCGAGGATGGATCGGTCCTGGAACGTCCGACGATGCTCGAGCTCGCGGGGCGGCTCGGGATCTCCGCGCAGCCGATCGGTGATCACTACGACCTGGTGATCGTCGGCGGCGGCCCGGCCGGGCTTGCCGCCGCTGTGTACGGCGCGTCCGAGGGTCTGCGGACGGTGATGGTCGAGCGCGAGGCGCCGGGCGGCCAGGCGGGACAGTCGAGCCGGATCGAGAACTACCTGGGCTTCCCCAACGGCCTGAGCGGCTCGGACCTGGCGCGGCGGGCTACCGATCAGGCGCGGCGGCTCGGCGCCGAGCTCGTCACGGTGCAAGAGGCGGTCGCGCTGCGCGTCGAGGGGTCGGGACGTCTCGTCGAGCTGACCGGCGGCGGCGTCCTCAGCGCCAACACCGTCCTGGTCGCCTCGGGCGTCTCGTATCGCCAGCTCGACTGCCCCGGCTTCCCCGACCTGACCGGCGCGGGGATCTACTATGGCGCCGCGCTCAGCGAAGCACGCTCGTGCGAAGACCAGCACGTGTTCGTGATCGGCGGCGCGAACTCGGCCGGCCAGGCCGCCGTGTACTTCAGCGAGTTCGCCGGACGGGTCACGATGCTCATACGTGCCGATTCACTGGCCAAGTCGATGTCGCAGTATCTGATCGAGCAGATCGCGGCGATCCCGAACATCGAGGTGCGAACACGATCCGAGGCCATCGCCGCGGAGGGCGCCGACGGTCATCTGCGCGCCCTGCGAATCCGCGGCGCCGACGGCAGCGAGACCGTCGAGGACTCCGATGCATGCTTCGTGTTCATCGGCGCGTCTCCTCGGACCGACTGGCTCGAGGGGGTCGTCGCGCGCGACGAGCGAGGGTTCATCCTGGCCGGTCCGGACGTCCGCGATCACGGCTGGCCGCTGTCGCGGGACCCGTACGCGCTCGAGACCAGCGTGCCCGGCGTGTTCGTCGCCGGTGACGTTCGCATGCGCTCGATCAAGCGGGTGGCAAGCGCCGTCGGCGAGGGATCGATGGCGGTCTCGCTGATCCACGAGTACCTCGCGAGCGCATGAGCGAGCCCGATCGGCCCACGCTCGAAGAGCTTCGTACGATCGACCTGTTCGACGAGCTCGACGACGAGCAGCTCGCGCGCTGGCGCGAGCTGGCCGAGATTCGCGAGCTGCCGCCCGACGCGCCCGTGGCGGAGGCGGGCCAAGCGTCGCCCGCCGAGTTCATACTGCTGCTGCGCGGAGTCGTCCAGGGTCTGGTCACCGAGGCGGGCCGAGTCGAGCCGATCATCCGCCAGGAGGCGCCGACCTGGATGGGCGCGATCAGCGTGCTAACCGAGACAAGCGTCGGCGGCGAGCTGCGTACCGTGACCGGCGTCCGCATCGCGGTGCTCTCGGCGGAGGACTTCACCGGGCTGGTGCTCGCTCAGCGTCCGGTGTTCCGTCGGGTGATGCGCGCGGTCCGTCCGGTGGCCACCCGGATCGCCGCCCGCGAGCAGAATCGCGAGCGGCTGGCATCTCTGGGGACGATGGCGGCCGGGCTCGCCCATGAGCTGAACAACCCGGCGAGCGCGGCGCGGCGCGCCGCCTCCGACCTTGCCGACGCGCTCGACGTGCTGGCCTCGACGATCGGCCTGTTCGTCGAGTCGGGCATCGAACGCGCACAGGCCGAGGAGCTGGTGGCTCTTCAGCGCGAGGCGATGGAGCGGGCGAGTGCACGCGGTCCCCTGTCCGCGCTCGATGCCGCCGACGCGGAGGATGAGCTGCTCGACACGCTCGAGCGCCTGGACGTAACCGAGCCGTGGCGGCTGACCGAGCCGCTCGCCGCCGCCGGCATCGACGCCGCGTGGCTCGGCCGGCTGGCCGGGATCGCCGGGCCGGGCACGAGCGCCGCCGTCGCGTGGATCGCCGCGTCGCTGACAGCCCGCGGGCTCGCCGCCGAGATCGCCGAGTCGACCGAGCGGATGAGCAAACTGGTCAAGGCGATCAAGGCTTACGCGTTCATGGACCGTGGCGAGCTCGTCGAGACCGACGTGCACGAAGGGCTCGAGACGACGCTCGTCGTCCTCGGTCACAAGCTCAAGCACACCTCGATCGAGGTCCGCCGCGAGTACGACCGGGCGCTGCCCAAGCTAACCGTGCGCGGCTCGGAGCTGAACCAGGTCTGGACCAACCTGCTGGCCAATGCGATCGACGCCCTTGGCGACAAGGGCACGATCGAGATCGTCACCGAACGCGACGGCGCCTGCGCGCGAGTCGACATCATCGACAGCGGCCCCGGGATTCCGGAGAACATCCGCGGTCACATCTTCGACCCGTTCTTCACCACCAAGGACGTGGGCGAGGGAACGGGGCTTGGTCTCGACACCGCCCGCCGGATCGTGACCGAGCGGCTGGGCGGCTCGATCGACTTCGAGTCAAGACCCGAGCGAACCGTCTTCCACGTCTGGCTTCCGCTGAACGGGCCGGCCGGCACCGCCCCGTCGGCCGCCGAGGGTGGGTGATACTGGGTGGAGCAGCAAGGAACGGGTGAGTTCCGGCGCGATGGCCGACGAGGCGTGCCGGTCACGGACTCGAACCGGTCCAGGCTATGAAGCTGTCGCTGCCGCTCTCGCGGGCTGGTATGTGCACGGCTCGGACGGCGAGGGTCTTCTCGCCGGGGCGCCAGACCGCGACGATGTCGTGTGACGCCGGGCCGCTCGTGGGTGTGTGCGCGAGCATCACCAGGCGGCCGTCGCTGGTCCAGGACATGCTCGTGAATTTCACCGCGACGTTCGCCGGCATGTCAGGAAGCTGCCGCCAGCCACCGGTGGCCGGATCGAGCAGCCAGATGTCCGTGACCTGTGTCCCGGTTCCCTGGTAGGCGGGGTCGGAGAAGCTCAGCGCGATCAGCGTCCCGCTCGGGTCGACGGCCGCCTCGTCCGGCCCCGCCTGAGGCCCGCCGATCCGGCTGGGCCATCGCAGCGCGCGCCGCTCGCCGGTGCGCAGATCCGTCAGCGTAAGCGGATGCAGCGGCTGGCCGACCGTGAGCGCAAGGTGGCCGGCGATCGCCCAGGGGCTGCCGGTCCGGAGCAGCACGCGACCGCTGGCCGGGCCGACGACCGAACGGCCTTCCACGAGCAGCGCGCCAGCGCCGCGGTTGGACAGCGCTGCCGAGCATGGCACCGGCCGCGGTCCGCGGAGCTGCTGTCCGGCGAGGTTCAGCTCTCGCAGGGTGCAGTGATGGGCGTCGCTGAAGCTCTTGACCCAAGCGGCTCGTCCGTCGGCCGCGGGTTGAACGTCGGAGCCGGCCGCGATGCGCGTAGCGATCGTGGCTCCGTGGCGCACGACGTAGATGTCGTCCTTTTCGACCCCGGTTGAAAGCGGGTGGCGGTCGATCCAGACGACAGCGTCTCGACCGACTGCGAGCACCGACAGCACGGGACCCGGCCCGTGGACGCCGAGGCCCGTGACCCGTCGGATCCTTCCAGTGTCGACATCGAGCAGATACGGCGGGTCGGCGGATACGAGCAGCTCCAGGCCAGTCACCCGGGTGAGTGGAACGCCATCGAGCGGCCGGGGGCGGGCGCCGGCGGTGGCGACTTTCGATGACGGCGCGTTCAGGGAAGACCGGTGCCGGCCGGGTCCGCCGTGTCCGGCCTTCGAGCCGCCCCCGCAGCCGACCACCACAAGCACCGGCACAAGCGCGAGGAGACGACGAGCCATGACGATCGACTACACCGCCGCGGCGTGATCAGTTCCCTCCGAGTCCGATCCGGCGGCGCCCGAAGCCGGATCGGCGATCTGTGGCTGCCCGCGATCCTCCGCTCACGACGGTGATATGCCCTCAGCGGTCCGGCGCGCCGCCCGGCTGGACCAACCTGGCCCGCGGCGCGAAGCGCGGCGTGATACGCGACGTGCTCGTGCTGGAAACGTTCGAGCGTCGCTTCGTCGTAGGCCGCAGCATCGGCCGGTCTCCGCAGCAGCACGGCCCGGTTCCGTGTCGAGCGGTACATCAAGGGTCATGGACCGGCTTACGTGAGGGTGCACACGGCGGTGCTGGCCAACGGGGTGGTCGCGGAGGACGGCATCGAGCCCCAGACGGGAGAGTGGTGGCGGATCTACACGAACTCCGAGCACGGACCGTACGACACCAACATCTGCATCGGAAGCCGCCAGTTGCGCTCGCACCGCGGCTGACCGGCCGGCGTCAACCGCGAGGCAGCGAGCCCGCGGGCATCTCGCCGTCGGCATCCGGAAACAACGCCATCGCCAGCTCGGCGCAGGGCCGACCGTCGATCAGCGGCCGCACGTCGGCCAGCGTCATCATCAGCCTGACCGTCGAGACGAGCTGAAGGTCGGCGGCATTGGGGCGCTCGAGGTCGCCGATCGTCCCGTCCGCGATCCACGCGTCGATCTTGTCGAGCTGACCCGGCAGCGCCTGCAGGTCGCCGCGAGCCACGCCGGCGTCGGTCCGGTTCAGGCGCGCCCCCATGAACGCGACCGCGGGCGCGATGGCCCGGATCGCGGGGGCAGGGAGCGGCAGCCGCGAGTGCTCGCTGTAGCTCACCATCGACTTCGGGCTCCGCCTGAATCCCGCCCAGATCAGCTCCCGGGCGATCGGCTGGAACACGACGTCGCCCCACTCCTCGGCCGCCTCGACCCGCGCCCGCGCCTGGGCGTCGGCGGGGAACAGCGGCGGCTCGGGCGCGATCTGGTCGAGCCGGCGCATGATCGCCCGGGAGCCCGAGACCTTGTCGCCGTCGACCTTGAGACCGGGCACGGTGCGAGCGCCGAACAGCGCCAGCTGCATCGGCGCATGCATCGGCGGTGGCCATTCGGTGACGTCGTACGAGAGGCCCTTGATCGCCATCGCCTTCTCGACCGCGGCGCACGGGTGCGAGCCGTGAACGACGTAGAGCCTCAATTGCATGGCTTCGAGTCCACCTCAGGCGCCGCGGATCACGCGGAGAATCACCGATCTCGCCGTGTGCGCGGATGCCTCGAGCACCGGCGCGAGCTGGTCGTCGCGCAGCTCGTCGGCCGCCTCGATCACGACCACGAGCGGAGCCGTCCCCGTGCCCGCGTGGGCGATCACGCGCCGCACTTCGCCGGCCTCGCGCACGAGGGCCTCGGGCGAAGGCACCGACAGCACCGCCTCACCCCCAGTTGTCGACTCCAGGTTGCCATCAGCGTCGGTCGCGGCGGTCTCGACGACGATCTCCGCGCCGTCAGCGCCCGACGGGGACCGCTCGCCGAGCCGACGGGCGAGCGCGCTGCCGCGCGGCACCTGGATGATGAGGCTCGGAGGGTGGGCCATCGAGCGCACCCTACCGCGTCGCGTCGGAGCCTGTGCCGGCCGGCCGAACCGTCCGCGACGCGCTCTCGTGGCCTACGCCGCCAAGGCCGCGTCCGGCCGGTCGTACCTGCTCGCCAGCCGGGCGAGGGTCGACGATGATGCCCCCGAGCCAGGCCGCGACGACGTAGGCGCCGTAGCGTGGCTTGAGCCCCACGAACACGCCGGCGACGATCTCGACCACGCCGACGACGCGCATCGTGCCGGTCGCGCTCAGCGGGCTCAGACGCGCGATCCACGGCGCGAGGTAGCCCTCCCAGTGCACTAGCACGTCGAAGAACTTGTCGACCCCCATGACGATCGGCAAGACCGTGAAACCCATCGGCTCACCCTGCGCCCCGGAGATCGCCCGGTAGCGTCACAATCGGGTCGCTCGCTCGTAGTAGGGGTTATGAGATCCGATAGGTCGTCAGACGCTCGCCTGCTCGCCAGTGGCAAGCCGACCGACTTCGGCGTCTTCTACGACCGGCATCTCGGCGCGGTGACCGCGTTCGTCGGCCGGCGCGTGCGCCAGCCCGAGGTGATCTTCGACCTCGTGGCCGAGACGTTTGCTCGCGCGCTCGAGCACCGGACTCATTACGAGGCGGCGCGAGGACCGGCGATCGGATGGCTGATCGGGATCGCGCGCAACCTGATCATGGATGCCGGCCGGCGCGGCCAGGTCGAGGCGGCCAGCCGCGTCCGGCTCGGGATGGCGCCGGTGGAGCTCGAGGACGAGCAGCTCGAGCTGATCGCCGAGCGAGGCGCGATCGATCTCGCGTCTGCCCTCGCGTCCCTGCCCGCCGAGCAGCGCGACATGGTGATCCGGCGCGTCGTGCTCGACGAGCCGTACACCGCCCTGGCCGCGGATCTGCGCTGCTCGGAGCAGGTCGTCCGCAAGCGCGTCTCGCGCGGCTTGGCCGCGCTGCGAGCGACCCTGGGAGAAGAGCGATGACCGATCCGTTCGCGGTGCTGCGTTCAGAGCTGATGACCGCCGCCAGGCGCACCGAGGTGACCTCGCCCCACAGACGGTGGGACTGGCTGCGCGGCCGTTCCCGTCCGCTGTCGGTGGTGATCGCGGCGCTCGTTATCTGCGGCTCGGCGACCGCCGCCGTCCTGTCGCTGACCGCAAGCTCGTCGCAGCCGCTCACCGGCAGAGTGCCCGGCACGATCCGCGACTCGCGGCCCAACGGAACGTACTCGGTGGCCGGCTACCGCTACCGGATCGTCGTCACCCCGAGTCTCGCCGCGGGCCAGGCCGGATGGAACACCGGGATCCAGTACATCGGGCGCGGCCCCCAATCGGGCACCGGCGAGGCGAGCGGTGGCACCTACGCGACCGCGTCGAATCCGATCTTCGGTGGCACCGGCGGAGCCTTCGCCTCGTCGGGCGCGAGGCGAGGCGACCGGGTCGTCGACGTCATCACCGGACCGCAGGTCGCGGCGGTCAGAATCGGCAACCGCACGATCCGGACGTTCGCCTCGACCGAGCTGCCGGCCGGCGATCGCGCAGCGGTGTTCTTCATCCCCGCCGGCTCGCCGCAGCCGACGGTGGGCTGGCGTCCGGGGGAGCCGATCCACTTCTACGTCCGCCTGCCGTCCGGACCGCATCCAGGATCCGACCCGCGCAAGTGGCCGAAGTTCCCGACGGTCGCGGTCCTCCCGCTCGACGCAAGCGGCAACGTGCTCGCCACGACGTTCGAGTACCCGGACACCGCATTCGCATTTTTCTGGCAGTCACCGAAGGCGATCACCCCCAGCAACGAGGAGGCCCCGTATCGCGGGCCTACCCACCCGCGGCCCGACGGCATCTGCCAGCTCTCACAGCACGGCCTGCCCGGCCTCACCCCCGTCTGGGGGCACACGATCCTCAGAATCAAACCTGTCAAGGGCTCGCTCGGCGAGCTGTTCCTCTCCTGCGTCGACGCCGAGTACTACCTGCACGGGTGGCCGCTCGCCACCGGGGTCCTGCTCGACGCCCGCCGGCCCGGTCAGGTGCTCGGCACGCTGCCGGGCGCACAACCGGTCCCCGGCGTGCCGGGCGCGGTCGACTTCCCCGCCGCACAGCTGAGCGCCCGCCGCGCCGGCAACGCCTGGCTGGTGATCAGGGGCGGCTCCGGCACCCGGCAGCGCCTCAGGGTGCTCGAAGCTCTACGGATCTCGAGGCTCGACCTGCGGCGCTGACGCCCACGCCGCCAGACCGCCGATCAGGTCGGCGACATGCGCGAAGCCGGCCCGCTGAAGCACGCCGGCGGCGATCGCGGACCGGTATCCGCTGGCGCAGTGGACGACGATCCGGCGATCTCTTGGCAGCGTCCGGAGCCGCTCGGACAGCCGTGACAGCGGGACGTTGACCGCCCCGTCGATCCGCCCCTGCTGCCACTCGCCGGGCGCCCGCACGTCGAGCACCAGCGGAGGCTCCGGCGCCGCCAGCTGCTCGGCGAGCGAGCCCGCGGTGATCCGCTCGACGCGGTCGATCAGGTCGGGGGCGTCGCTCAGCGACTGCATTCCGCCCGCGAGGTACCCCGCGACCGTGTCGAACGCGATCCGGCCCAGACGGACCGCGGCCTCGACCTCGCGTCCCGGCTCGGAGATCAGGACGATCGGCCGCAGCGGGTCGAGGATCGTCCCGCACCAGGTCGCGTAGCTGCCGCCGAGGCCGACGTTGAGGCTCCCCTTCAGATGCGCACCCTCGAATTTCGAACCGTCGCGCGTGTCGAGCAGCTGCGCGCCGTCCGCGGCCAGCGCGACCGTCTCCGCGAGCGACAACGGCCGCAGCTCGCGCTCGAGTGTCTGCTCGAGCGTCGGCCGCTCGCGCGCGTTGAGCACCGCGTCGTAGGTGAAATAGGCGGGGGCGTCCGGCAGGTCGGCGATGACGGTTTCGACGAACCGTTCGCGGCTCATCGGCGCGAGCGCATAGTTGTAGGCAAGCTGGGTGCCGATCGTCGAGACCGTGTCGGTGCTCAGGCTCTTGCCGCACAGGGACCCGGCGCCGTGTGCGGGATAGACGAGGGTCTCGTCGGGCAGGCGGGCGAGCTTGGAGTGCAGGGAGTCGTACAGCATGGCCGCCAGCTCCTCGGCGCTCCACCCGAGCGCGCCGCGGAGGTCGGGACGGCCGACGTCACCGATGAACAGCGTGTCGCCGGTGAGCACGGCATGGGGTTGCGGGCCCTCGTCGGGGTCGTAGACGACGATCGAGATCGACTCGGGCGAGTGCCCGGGCGTCTCGAGCACCTCGAGGCGGACCCGCCCGACCTCGACGGCGTCGCCGTCGCCCATGGCGCAGAACGGGTACTCGGCCTGGGCCCGCGCGCCGAGGTGGATGGTGGCGCCCTCGCGCTCGCGAAGCTCGAGGTGGCCGGCCACGAAGTCGGCGTGGAAGTGCGTCAGGAACACGTGCTCGATCCGGCAGCGCAGGGCCCCCGCGTCCTCGAGGTACTGCTCGACGTCGCGCTGCGGATCGATCACGGCCGCGCAACCGCGGCCCTCATCGGCGATGAGGTAGGAGGCGTGCGCCAGGCAGCCGAGGTAATACTGCTTGAGGACCACGACGGTTCGGGTTGCCGGATCGGCCGGGCCAGCCTAACCCGGCGCCGGACGGAAGTGACCTTACCTTGCCGGCGAGCTCGACCGCGCGGTCTGTGCCGGCCTCAGACGCAAGCGCCACAGCCACGGCCGGCGCCGGGACGGTTCGCCGCGGAGCTGGTCGGCTCGCGCCTTGAGCAGCGCCGTGAGCTGCGCGGTTCGGTGAAACGGGTCGGCGATCACCGCGCCGTCGGACAACGACAGGGCAGCACGAAGTGCACCGTCGGCCTCCGCAACCAGGACCGGCGCGGCCGGGACGGGCCTCGAGTCGAGCGCCGCGAGCCTCACCAGCGCCGGCTCGTCTTCGGGGCGGCTCAGGCGGATGACGATCGCCACGTCCGCGGGCGAACGCCCGCCTGCGGACGCGGCCCCGGCGGGCCCGCCGCCGGTGCCGGCGCGACGCAGCCGCTTCGCGTGGGCCTCGGCGAGTGCGAGTCGATGGACGGGATGTGGAGCCATGCCGTGACGGTACGCGACGCGCGTTCTCGCCACATCGGGATCGGCGACCCATCTTTGGGCCGGCGCATGCCTACGTTTCGGCGAACCCCAGCCCCGCGGGCAGCGAGTCTGGGGCCGAGGCGGCCTGCCGATCGATCGCGCCCGCGGCCGCCAGGCGCACGCTGACCTCGAGTCCGCCCTCCAGCCCGGCGACGACCTCGAGCGTCGCGTCGTGGGCGTCCGCGATCGCGGCGACGATCGACAGCCCCAGCCCGAGGCCGTCACGGTGGCCAACGCGGTCGCCGCCGAGGCGCTGGAACGGCTGAAGCAGCCGATCGACCTCGTCCGCCGGCACGGCCGGGCCGGTGTTCGCGACCGCGAGCTCGACCTCGCCGCCGTGCGGCCGCACCGTCACCCGCGCGTTCCCCCCGGGACCGTTGTGACGGACCGCGTTGTCCACGAGGTTCGAGACGAGCCGCT
>Ga0335078_10010619_pt1 | contig 13635 bp, 14 predicted proteins | sample Lox_Sample_32_FD_206711 | JGI IMG/M metagenome (GOLD analysis project Ga0335078, IMG submission 206711) | Soil microbial communities from Loxahatchee National Wildlife Refuge, Florida, United States - Lox_Sample_3.2 | ecosystem: Environmental > Terrestrial > Soil > Wetlands | place: USA...
CCGTCCGCCTCCTTGACTTTGCCAAATATGTCCGTTTGGATGCGGCGAAGCGAACCCGTAGTATTGGATGCCTCTGTGTTTCGAAAGAAATGTCTTTTCAGCAGATTGAGGGTGAAGCCATGAAGACACGAGCGATACGACGGCTCCTTGCCTGTTTGCTTTCCTCGAACGATAAAGGGCGATCGTCAACAGGCTTTGTAGCCATTGCGTTGTGTGCTTCTCTTTGGGGTAGCGGCCTAAACGCGCAAAATCTCGCCTGGGCGCCACAACAGAGAATTGGCGGCGTCGGCTCTTCGACTGGCCCCTCCTTGGCGGTGTTCGACTATCGGCTCTTCGCTGTATGGAAAGGCGTCCCCGGGGACGAAGGCGTTTATTGGTCGGACCTCGATGTCGTGGGGGATCGGTGGGCGCCACAAAAGAGAATCGATGGGGTAGGCACATCAAATCGCCTGTCCTTGGCGGTGTTCCAAAACAAGCTTTTCGCGGCATGGAAAGGCGTGCGCGACGACGACGGCGTTTACTGGTCGAGCTTCGATGGGGGGAGTTGGGCGCCGCAACAGAGAATTAATGGCGTCGGCTCTTCGATTGGCCCGTCCTTGGCGGTGTTCCAAAACAAGCTTTTCGCGGCATGGAAAGGCGTGCGCGGCGACGACGGCGTTTACTGGTCGAGCTTCGATGCGGGGAGTTGGGCGCCGCAACAGAGAATCGAGGGCGTCGGCTCCTCGATTGGCCCGTCCTTGGCCGTGTTCGAAAACCGGCTCTTCGCCGCGTGGAAGGGCGGCCGCGGCAGTAACGGCATTTACTGGTCGAGTTTCGATGGGCGGACTTGGGCGCCACAACAGAGAATTAATGGCGTCGGCTCCTCAATTGGCCCGTCCTTGGCGGCGTTCGGACATGTGCTGTTCGCCGCGTGGAAGGGCGTTAACGAGGAGGGCGTTTACTGGTCGTCGGCGCCAGCCGCCGCCGCGACGCCCCTGAACGGTTCAAGTGCTGGAGCAGACAAGAAATAAGGCGTCCCACGTCGGCGCGCTCACCTCCGCTTTCCGCCGTTGCCGCCAATTACTCAATGAGGCGCGACATCAAACTCCCTCTCCCACGAAGCGGGGGAGGGGTGGGGAGGGGGCTTCCTAACTCCGCGCCCTCCTAACCCGCCGCGAGCGACTTCTCCAAGTCCTTGCCGATCTGCTCGGGAGCCTCATTGGGCGCGTAGCGCTTCACCACCTGGCCTTTGGCGTCGACGAGGAACTTGGTGAAATTCCATTTGATCGCCTCCGTGCCCAAAAGCCCCGGCTTCTCGCCCTTGAGGAAGCGATAGAGCGGATGCGCGCCCTCCCCATTGACCTCGATCTTCGCAAACATCGGGAAGGTGACGTCATATTTCGTCGAGCAGAAATTCGCGATCTCCGCCTCGCTCCCCGGCTCCTGATGGCCGAACTGGTCGCAGGGGAATCCCAGCACCACGAGGCCTTTCGGCGAAAGTTGCCGATAGAGCGCCTCGAGCCCCTTGTATTGCGGCGTGAAGCCGCATTGGCTCGCGACATTGACGATGAGCAGCGTCTTGCCGGCATATTCGGAAAGCTTGTGCGGCGCGCCGTCGATGCCGCGCGCTTCGATGTCATAGAGGCTGGTCATGGGAATTCTCCGCCGTTCGAGTCTCGCGCATTTTGCCGAAAAGGCGGGGGATAAGAAAGCCTCTCACTTCCCCGGCCGCACCAGCAGGATCTTGTAGGGCGCGTCGAAGTAATCCGGGACGTCGCAGCGCGCGAGTTCCGCGCCCCGAAGCAGCAGACGGGGGATCCAGGCCGCGCCGAAGCCCGCCAGCGCTTGCGCCAGCAGCGCCTCGGCCGAGGCGCTTTCGCAGACGGGGGCGGAAGCGATCGCGACGCCGTGCCGCGCCAGCATCGTCGCGATCTCCGCGCCATAGCTCGTGCCGGGCGCATAGACCATGAGCCGGCCTCTCAGCCTGCCGCCGTCGAGCTTCACGCAAGAGGCGAGCGCGGTCGTCGCGACGAGGATCAGCCGGTCCTCGGCGATCTCCTCGGTTTTTAAGCCCTGCAGCGCCTCGTCGTCGCCGAAATGCGGCACGAGCGCGAGATCCGCCTGGCGGCGGCGCAGCGCGCCCAGGCACCCGGAGATCGAGGCGACGATCAGCGAATAGTTTTCGAGCCCGCGCTCGCCGATCCAGGACGGCAGCAGCGTGGCCGCGAGCGTGTTGGTCGCGTAAAGGCGCAGCGATTTCTTGTAGACGCTCGAGGCCGAGAGCACGGCGCGGCGCGCATCGATAATTTCTTCGCGCAGCCGCCGGGCGCGGGCCAGAAACTCCTCGCCCGCCGGGGTGAGCGCCACGGGCCTTGTCTCGCGGTCGAAGAGCTCGGCCCCGAGCCATTCCTCGAGCCGCTGCACCCGGCGGCTATAGGCCGACTGCGTGGTGAAGCGGATCTCGGCGGCGCGCGTGAAGTTGCGCGTCTCGGCCAGCGCCAGGAAATCGTCGATCCAGAGGAGCTCCATAATGCAAGAAATGCATCAAACTATCGAAAATGGCAATTGGATTCTGAGTTGGGCCCAGGTTAGAAGCATAGTCGAAGGAAGCGAGGAAGTCATGGACCGCACGTCGAACATCTTCGTCAGGGAAGCCATCGAGCATGGCGCGCTGGCGCTTCTGCCCAAGACGGTGCGGTTGCTGCGCGGGGCGCTGCAAGGGCCGCAAGGCTCCGACGCCCTGTGCGAATTCGAGGTCCTCGCCGGCAACGCCGCCTATCAGAAGGGCGAGCACTTCTTCCTGACCCCCGCCCGGGCCCGCCGGGCCTACCTGGAAGCCGGGGCTTAAGCGCTCCGGCTTTTTTCTAAGTCTTCTGCGGCAGGTTGACCCGCAGGTGCAGCTCTCTCAGCTGCTTCGGCGTCGCCTCCGAGGGGGCGCTCATCAGCAGATCCTCGGCGCGCTGGTTCATCGGGAAGAGCGTGACTTCGCGCAGATTCTGCTCGCCGGCGAGCAGCATCACGATCCGGTCCAGTCCCGCAGCCATCCCGCCATGCGGCGGCGCGCCATAGTGGAAGGCGCGATACATGCCGCCGAAGCGCTGGACCACCTCTTCCTCGCCATAGCCGGCGATCTCGAAGGCCCGCACCATGGCTTCGGGCTTGTGGTTGCGGACGCCGCCCGAGGCGATCTCGAAGCCGTTACAGGCGATGTCATACTGGTAGGCCTTGATCTGCAGCGGGTCCATGCCGTCGAGCGCATCGAGCCCGCCCTGCGGCATCGAGAAGGGATTATGCGAAAAATCGATCTTCTTCTCGTCCTCGTTATATTCGAACATCGGGAAGTCGACGACCCAGCAGAATTCGAAGCTGTCGGTCTTCGTGACATTGAGTTCGGAGCCGATCCTGAGCCGCGCCTGGCCGGCGAGCTTGGCCGCCGCCGTCTCCTCGCCCGCGGAGAAGAACACGGCGTCGCCGGCTGTCACGCCCGCTTTGGCGGCGACGGCGGCTTGGACTTCCGCGGGGATGAACTTGGCGATTGGCCCTTTGCCGTTGAGCGCGCCGTTCTCCTCTTCGAAGATCACATAGCCAAGACCCGGCGCGCCTTCGGTGCGCGCCCAGTCGTTGAGCTTGTCGAAGAAGCTTCTCGGCTCCTTGGCGGCGCCGGGCGCAGGAATCGCACGCACAACCTTGCCCTTGAAAGCCTTGAACGAAACGTCGTCGCGAGCAAATTCTTCCGAGACGTCGACGATTTCGAGCGGATTGCGCAGGTCCGGCTTGTCGGTGCCGAATTTCAGCATCGCCTCGGCGAAGGGGATGCGCGGCCAGGGGCCGGGACGCACGATCCGCTCGCCCTTGAACATGTCGAAGACGCCGTGGATCACCGGCTCGAGCGCGGCGAAGACGTCTTCCTGCTCGACAAAGCTCATTTCGACGTCGAGCTGGTAGAATTCGCCGGGCAGGCGGTCGGCGCGCGGGTCCTCGTCGCGAAAACAGGGCGCGATCTGGAAATAGCGGTCGAAGCCCGCCATCATCAGAAGCTGCTTATATTGCTGCGGCGCCTGCGGCAGCGCATAGAACTTGCCGGGGTGAATGCGCGAGGGCACCAGGAAGTCGCGCGCGCCTTCCGGCGAAGAGGCGGTGAGAATCGGGGTCTGGAACTCGAAGAAGCCTTGCGCCTTCATGCGGGAGCGCAGTTCGTCGATCACCTTGCCACGCAGCATGATGTTGGCGTGCAACTTCTCGCGGCGCAGATCGAGGAAGCGGTATTTGAGCCGCGTCTCCTCCGGATAGGGCTGATCGCCGAAGACGGGCAGCGGCAGCTCGGCGGCGGGCCCGAGCACCTCGATCTCGCGCACATAGACCTCGATCGCGCCGGTCGGCATCTCGGCGTTCTCGGTGCCGGCCGGGCGCCTGCGCACTTCGCCGTCGAAGCGCGCGACCCACTCGGAGCGCAGCTTCTCGGCCTGGCCGAAGGCGGGGGAGTCGGGATCGACGACGCATTGCGTCATGCCGTAATGGTCGCGCAAATCGACGAACAGCACGCCGCCGTGGTCACGGATGCGATGACACCAGCCGGAGAGCCGGGTTTTTGCGCCGATATGGGCGTCGCGGAGCTCTCCGCAGTTGTGCGTGCGATAGCGATGCATAACGTCTTCTTGCCAGGATTGGCCGCGAAAGCCGGGATGGGCGCGGAAAAGCGCATGGCGGCGGGGGACTGTCAAGCGCGGGGCGCGGGCGGGCGTCTTCCAAGTCCCTATGTTGAGCAACAGCGAAGCGGGCGCCATTTGCGCCCACATCCTTCGGGACGTCTCCTTCAAAGCCTCCCCGGGATGGCGGGGCAGAGGACCGTCCGCGTCACCGGCTTCCCTTATTTCTTGAAGAACGCGTCGGCTGCGGCTTGCGCCGCGCGCTTTTGTTCGCGAGCGGCCTCGAGACGCGCGATCTCCTCGCGCAGCAGCATGATGCGCGCGCCGAGCTCAGCGACGGAGACCTCGTCGAGCTTCTGGCCGATCTTATGCTCCGGCTTCTCCCGGGGTTTTTCGTCCGGATCTTCCGCCACTTGACCGCCTTAACGATATTCTCGCTTGTCGCCGCCGCGAGGGTTAAAGCTGTGTTAAGCTTTTCGGGCTCGCGAGACCAGCAAAAATCAACGACGGCGCCCGGTTCCGTCCCTCGCGCCAGGCCTTGGAAGGAGCGCAGCATGACCCTCTTCAGCGGTTCTTCGCGGCCGCGCGACATTGGTCACGCCATTGAGCATCTGCGCTCGCGCTGGCCGTGGTTCGCCGCTTTCGGGACCGTCGCCTTACTGCTCGGCGTCGCCTCGCTCGCATTGGTCAGCGCGGCGACGATCGCATCCGTCTATTTGATCGCGATCTTCGTCATCATCATCGGCGGCCTCGACATTTCGCTCGCGCTGCACGCCCACCGTTGGACGAGCGGCCTGCTCGTCGGCTCCGTGGGCCTCCTTTACATCGTCGCCGGCTCCTTCGCGCTGGCCAATCCTGAGGCGAGCGCGGTCGGGCTGACGCTGCTGCTCGGCGTCGCGCTCGTCGCGACGGGCGCGATGCGTCTGTTTCTTGCGACGAAGCTGCCGGAAGCTCCACGTTGGCAGGTCGGCGTCGCGGGCGCGCTGACCGGCGTGCTTGGGTTGTTGATCGTGTTCGGCTGGCCGCAGAACTCGCCCTATATTCTCGGCATCTTCCTTGGGGTCGACATGATGATGTATGGCGCGGGCCAGCTCGGTTTCGCACTATTCCTGCGTCGGCGTTTCAGGCCCCTCGTTTGAGACCGAGCGCGCGTCGATCGATCGGCCCATGACCAAGTGGTGCTACAGCTTTCGTCAGGGTGAAGCCGAGGGCGGAGCTGCGCTCGGCGACATCCTCGGTTCAAAAGGCGCAGGACTCGCCGAGATGGCGCGATTGGGCCTGCCGGTGCCGCCCGGCTTCACGATCTCGTCCGACGCCTGCCGACATTATCATACGTATTCGCGACAGGCGCCGCCGGGACTGACGGAAGCCGTCGACGCGGCGTTGAAAAAGCTCGCGGCGGACGCCGGCCACGCCTTCGGCGACCCCAAATGGCCGCTCCTTGTCGCGGTGCGGCCGAGCGGACGAGTCTCGACCCCGGGTCTGATGGGCACGGCGCTTAACATCGGACTGAATGATCAGACGGTCGCGGCGCTGGCTGAAGCCTGCGGCGACGAGCGCTTCGCCTATGATTGCTATCGCCGCCTCGTCGAGATCTTTTGCTGCGTGGCGCTCGATCATGAGCATCACGAGTTCGAGGAGCCGCTCGAGGAATTCAAGGAGGCGAAGGGATACGCGCGAGACTCGAATCTCTCCGCTTCGGACTGGCGCGAGATTCTCGGGCGGTATTTCGAGATCGCGAAGGGCGGCTTTCCTCAGGACCCGCGCGAGCAGCTATGGTCCGCGATTCGATCGGCCTTCGTGTCCTGGCACAGCCCGCGCGCGCAATCCTATCGCGCCCTTCACGAGATACCCGAAGACATCGGCGCAGCGGTCGTCGTCCAGGCGATGGTCTTCGGCAATATCGGTGGCGACAGCGGCGCCGGGGTCGCGTTCTCGCGCAATCCCTCGACCGGCGCGCGCGAGATCTTCGGCGAATTCCTCGCCAATGCGCAAGGCGAGGACCTGACCTCGGGCCTGCGCACGCCTGTGCCGATACGCAAGGACGCCGGCAAGCCCGACGCAGGATCGCTCGAAGCTTCGCTGCCCGAAGCCTTCGTCGAGCTCGAGCAATGCGCCGCGAGGGTCGAACGACATTATCACGACATGCAGAACATGGAGTTCACGATCGAGGGCGGGCGGTTGTGGCTGCTGCAGACGAAACCCGGACGGCGCACGACGTCCGCCGCGCTGAAGATCGCCATAGACATGGCGAACGAGGGGCTGATCGACCGCGAGACGGCGCTTTCTCGCATCGAGCCGGCCTCGCTCGATCAATTGCTGCATCCGACGATCGATCCGAGCGACCGGCCGCTCGTGCTGGCGAGCGGCTTGCCCGCATCGCCGGGAGCGGCCTGCGGCGAGATCGTCTTTTCGAATCGCGACGCCGAAGAGGTCGCGGCGCTGGGCCGCAAGGCCATTCTCGTGCGCATCGAGACGAGCCCCGACGACATCGCCGGTATGCACGCCGCGGACGGCGTGCTGACGGCGCGCGGCGGCATGACCTCGCATGCGGCGGTCGTCGCTCGCGGCATGGGCAAACCCTGCGTCACGGCGGCGACGGGCCTACGCATCGATTACGACCTTCAGAGTTTCACGGTCGGCGGGCGCCGCTTCGAGAAGGGAGACACGATCACCGTCGACGGCTCTTCCGGCAAGGTGATGGCAGGCGCGGTCAGAATGCTGCGTCCCGCGCTCACCGGCGAGTTCGCGACGCTGATGGGCTGGGCGGACAAGGCGCGCCGGCTGCGCGTGCGCGCCAACGCCGAGACCCCTTCCGACGCGCGCGCCGCGCTCAAGTTCGGCGCGGAGGGCATCGGCCTTGCGCGCACCGAGCATATGTTCTTCGAAGGCGAACGCATCGTGGCAGTGCGCGAGATGATCCTGGCCGACGGCGCGAGCGGCCGCCGCGCCGCTCTCGCCAAGCTCCTTCCCATGCAGCGCGAGGATTTCAAGGAGCTCTTCGAGATCATGGCGGGGCTTCCTGTCACGATCCGCCTGCTCGACCCGCCGCTTCACGAATTCCTGCCCAAGACCGATACGGAACTCGCGAACGTCGCCAAGGCGATGGGCGCCGATCCCGCAAAGCTCAACAAGCGCGCGCAGGAACTCTCCGAGTCCAATCCGATGCTCGGCTTTCGCGGCGTCCGCCTCGCCGTCGCCTTTCCCGAGATCGTCGACATGCAGGCGCGCGCGATTTTTGAAGCCGCGATCGAGGCCGCGATCGAGACCGGCAAGCCGACGCACCTCGAGATCATGGTCCCGCTTGTCTTCGCGAAGGCGGAACTGGATCTCGTCAAAGCGCGCGTCGAGGCGACCGCCAAGGCCGTGGAGATAGAGACCGGCATCGCCTCGCGTTACCGCATCGGCGCGATGATCGAATTGCCGCGCGCGGCGCTGCTCGCCGGCGACATCGCGCGCTCGGCTGAGTTCATTTCATTCGGCACCAACGATCTGACGCAGACGACGCTCGGCATTTCACGCGACGACGCCGGCGCCTTTCTCAAATCCTATGTGGCCAAGGGCGTGCTGCCTACGGATCCTTTCGTGACGCTCGACGCCGCCGGCGTCGGCGAGTTGATCGCGCTAGGCTGCGAGCGGGCGCGGCAGGCGCGGCCGGACATCACGCTCGGCGTCTGCGGCGAACATGGCGGCGATCCCGTTTCGATCGAGTTTTTCGAGCGGATTGGCGTAGATTATGTTTCCTGCTCGCCCTTCCGCGCCCCGATCGCGCGGCTTTCCGCCGCGCAGGCCGCGTTGGGACGCTCAACTTATGGAGGGAGTGACGAATGAGCGAGGAGATCTCGCCACAGAAAATCTTTGGGATTGGCATGGGCTTTTGGGGCTCGAAGACGCTGCTTTCGGCCGTGGAGCTCGGGCTTTTCACGGAGCTCGCCAAGGAGCCCGCCAATCTCGACAAGCTGCGGCAAAAGCTCGGCTTGCATGAGAGAAGCGCACGCGATTTTCTCGACGCGCTCGTCGCAATGAAGCTGTTGGAGCGCGAGAAAGGGGTTTATTCCAACACGCCTGAGACGGACCTGTTCCTGGATCCGGCCAAGCCGAGCTACATCGGCGGCATGTTGGAGATGGCGAACGCCAGGCTCTACGCGCATTGGGGCCATTTGACCGAGGCGCTGAGAACGGGCCGCCGGCAAGGGGAGAACAAAGAATCGGACGATGTTTTCACCGCGCTCTACGCCGACGAGAAGCGCCTGGAGGGCTTTCTCTCCGCCATGAGTGGCGGCAGCGTCGGCCCGGCGCGCGCCATCGCCGAGAAGTTTCCCTGGAGCCAGTACGAAAGCTTCGTCGACGTCGGCGCCGCGCAGGGCATGTTGCCGGCGACCGTCGCGCGCGCCCATCCGCATCTTTCTGGCGCGGGTTTCGATCTGCCGGCGGTGAAGCCGATCTTCGAGCGCTACATCGCGCGCCAGGGACTGTCCGAGCGCGTGCGATTCATTTCGGGCGATTTCTTCAAGGACCCGCTGCCGCAGGCTCAGGTCATCGTCATGGGCCGCATCCTGCACGACTGGGACTTGGCTCAAAAGCGCATGCTGCTCGCCAAGGCTTATGAGGCGCTGCCCAAGGGCGGCACGCTGATCGTCTATGAATCGATGATCGACGACGAGCGCCGCGAGAATGTGCACGGCCTATTGATGAGCCTCAACATGTTGATCGAGACGCCCGGCGGCTTCGACTACACCGGCGCCGATTGCAAGGAATGGATGCGCGAGGCGGGCTTCTCAGAAGCGCGTATCGAGCCGCTCGGCGGTCCGACGTCGATGGCGGTGGGGGTGAAGTAGGGGCGAACCGGGAGCTGGCTGCGCTCGCCCTCTCCCCGCCTGCGGGGAGTGGGAATTTGCTCCCCGCTCACTCCCCCGCGAGCGCCATATCGTCGCGGTGGATCAGTTCGTCCGGGCCTCTGAAACCTAAAATGCTCTCGATGTCCTTCGACGAGCGGCCGATGATTCGCGCCGCGTCGGAGGCGTCATAGGTCACTAGGCCGCGGCCGATCTCAGCGCCGTTGGCGTCGCGGATCAATATGCAGTCGCCACGCGCGAAGCCGCCCTCGAGCTTCGTGACGCCTGCCGGCAGTAGGCTCTTGCCCTTCATCAGCGCGGCCGTGGCGCCGGCGTCGAGATGCGCCGCGCCTTTCGGCGCGAGCGAGCCGGCGATCCATTTCTTGCGCGCCGTCATCGGGTTCGACGGCGTTAGGAACCAGCTGCAGCGGGCGCCCTGGGCGATGCGCTTCAAAGGCGAGGGCGCGCGGCCGTCGGCGATCACCATATGCGCGCCGCCCGTCGTCGCGATCTTCGCCGCCTCGATCTTGGTGCGCATGCCGCCGCGCGAGAATTGCGAGGCGGCGCCGCCGGCCATGGCTTCGATGTCCGGCGTGACGCGCGCGATCACCGAAATATGCTCGGCCTCGGGGTTCTCGCCCGGCGGCGCGGTGTAGAGGCCGTCGACGTCGGAGAGCAGCACCAAAAGATCGGCCGAAACCATGCTCGCGACGCGCGCGGCCAGCCGGTCATTGTCGCCATAGCGGATTTCGGCGGTGGCGACCGTGTCGTTCTCATTGACGATCGGCACGGCGCCGAGGCCGAGCAGGCGGGTCACACATTCGCGCGCGTAGAGATAGCGGCGGCGCTCTTCCGTGTCGCCGAAGGTGACGAGGATCTGCCCCGCCACGAGTGCGCGCTCCGCGAGCGTATGCGCCCAGATGCGCGCGAGCTCGATCTGGCCGACGGCCGCGGCCGCCTGGCTGTCCTCAAGCGCGAGCGGCCCGGACGGCAGCCCGAGCATGCCGCGGCCGAGCGCCACCGCGCCGGAGGAAACGACGAGCGCCTCGGCGCCGCGCTTGCGCAGCGCCGCGAGATCATCGGCCAGCCCCTCGAGCCAGTCGCGCCGCACGCTCGCGCCGCCTGGCTCCACGATGAGCGAGGAGCCGACCTTGACGACGATGCGGGCGAAGGAGTCGAGCGAGGGCAAGGGCGAAGCCGATGAACATTGCGGAGAGGCCTTCCGGTAACACGCGGGCTCGCCCTGCGACAAGGCGCGGCCCACCCGAAGACTCTGCGGCGCCTTGTTGCGCCGTCGCGCCCGACATAGGCTCCCTTATTCGGGAAGGGGACACGGCTCATGAAGACGACCGGATGGATCGCGATCGCCGCGCTCTGCGCGACATTCGCAGCGGCGGCGCAGGCGCATGCTGAGGAGGCGCCGCCGCCGCCACCCTGCGCGACCGAGCCCGAAGGCTACCGCATGGAGAATTATCACGCGCCCACGCCGGCGACGCTCAAAGGCGCGACGGTGATCGACACGGCGCAGGTCTTCGATTTTTGGACGCGCAAGAGCGCCGTTTTCATCGACGCGATCGCGCGGCCGAAGCGCCCCGCCGAGCTTCCGCCCTACCAGCCCTGGACCTCGGAACCGCGCCGCGATATTCCCGGCAGTCTTTGGCTCGTCGATACGGGCTTTGGAGAGCTCACGCCGGAGGCTTTGCGCTATTTCGAGACCGGACTCGCGCGAGCGACCGGCGGCGACAAGGCCAAGCCGATCGTCTTCTATTGCCGCACCCATTGCTGGGCGTCGTGGAACGCCGGCAAGCGCGCGATGACGATGGGCTACACGAATATCTACTGGTATCCCGGCGGCGCCGACGCCTGGGAGAAGGCGGGCCATCCGCTCGAGGAGAAGGAGCCGGCGCCGAGCGAATAAGGATTGCGCGGGCGGCGCAGGCCTCTTGCCTCGAACGCTAGATCTTCGGCGGACCCGCCAGCCCGGCGGTGATTCTCAAGCGCCATCTCTGCCGATAGCGATTCGCATCAATTCCTCGGGGTCAGGATTGGCGAGCACGTCGCCCGAGGGCTCCAGCCGCACGACGGGCTCGCCCGTGCAGAGGCGTAGGCAGTCGCGGCTCTGGCAGGAGACGCCGACCGCGTCCTCCAGCAGGCCGCGCAGCCTCGCAAGAAGCGCAGTTCCCCGTCCTTCCGCGTCGCAGCGCGGCCCGACGCAGACGAGCAGGCGGCAATCTTGCCGCGGTTCGCGCATGGTTGTTCAGCCCTCCGGGAATGCGCGGCTCACGGCCGACTCTCTCCGCGCAAAATACGCCGATGCGCTCTTCCGCGTCGAGGGGCGCCTCATCGGCGCCGCGCGCGGGGAAGAACAGCGGCGCGTCGACCTGCGCGGGTCAAACCCCTCCGCCACCAGAGCCTGCCTGCGATGCTTGAAGCTCCACCGAATAGCGATTCGCGACCGGCTGCTCAGGGCTGCTCTTTCGCGCCTGTCGCCGGAACCCAAGGATAGAGCCGCGGAATGACGAGCGTGAGAGCCGTCGCGACGACGAGCGCGGCGACGACGCCGACGGAAAACTGCGTCCAGCTCGTCGGGCGGATGGCGCCCAGCGAGATGATGACCATCAGCAGCGGAATGTCGAGAAAATGCGTGAAAGTCGGGACCCTCTCGGCCTGCCGTGCGCGCTCGAGCTCCGGCGTCACGCGCCCCTGCGCCTTTCGTCAAGCGCCGTAGTCGCATGAAATAGAGACGCGTGATCGTGTTGCCTTCGACGAATTCGAGCGCGAAAAGCAAAACCATGCCGACGAGCCATGGGGTGTCGAGAAACGCCCAGCCGCCGTAGAAGGAAGCGATCATCCAGGTTCCGGAGGCGAGGAGCAGCAGCGCGCCCGGCACGACGACGCCGTCGTAAAACACGGCGATGTTGCGCACCGCCTCCGCGAAGAGCGGCAGGTCGATCAGCTGTCGCGACCGGATATCAAAGATCCACACGCCGATCAGCCCGCCGGCGATGAGCGCGAGCCCGATGAGATGCGCAAATTTCAACAGCTCATAGGTCATGGCTTGCCTCTCCTTGCGGGCCAACATCGGCGCGACTGGTCAGGCTGCGATCTCCTGCCGAGAATCCCATGGATGCCGAGACAGCGTTGGGTAAGCCCTCCCCGCTTGGCCGCTCAGGGCCAATATGGCACTATGATGTCATATCCAGATTGACATCACGATGTCAATAGCAACCTAGGGTGTGGAATGGGCCAGCATAGGCGATCGCCCGGCGGCGACGCCGTGACCGATCTCGTCCTCGACCTCTTCCGGTTGAGCAATCAGCTCGTGGCGGCGGGGGACCGGCTGGTCGCGTCGCTGGGGCTCACGAGCGCGCGCTGGCAGGTTCTCGGCGCGATCGTCGCCTCCGATCACCCGCAGCCTGTCGCCTGGCTCGCCCGGAACCTCGGCGCGCATCGCCAGAACGTGCAGCGAATCGTCAATGATCTCGCCAAGGAAGGGCTCGTCGCCTTCGAGGCGAATCCGCATCACCGCAAGGCTCAGCTCGTCATTCTTACGAATAAGGGAAAGCAGACCTTCGACGCCGCCATGCGGTTGCAGGCTCCGTGGAGCGACAGGCTCTCCGAGGGTCTTTCGGTCAAGGACATAGGGACGGCGCACCGGGTCATGCTGGCGCTACGCGAAAAGCTGGGCGCAAGGGACGAGGGGGAGGGGGCTGAGGCTGGCGTCGCCCGAAGGCCGCGCGATTCCAAAGAGGCTGGCGTTTAAGCCCGAAGCGTCGCAAGCCGGCCCGTCCCCGGGCCTCTCTTCCTTCGTCCGGCGCCGGCGCGCCGGTCACGATATTGTCGTATTGTTCCGGCCGCGCCCGGCTGCTAAGAGGCCGCGGGCGCGCGAATAGGGACGGCGAATGGCGGCGATGAAGCTCCTCAGCGGCAATTCAAATCGGGCGCTGGCGGAGGCGATCGCCGCCTATCTCGAGCTGCCGCTCTGCCGTTCCGTCGTGCGCCGTTTCGCCGATCAGGAGATCTGGGTCGAGATCCTCGAGAATGTGCGCGGGCAGGACGTCTTCGTCCTCCAGTCCACCTCGGCGCCGGCCAACGATCATCTGATGGAGCTCCTGATCATGATCGACGCGCTGCGCCGCGCCTCGGCGCGCCGCATCACCGCGGTGATCCCCTAT
>Ga0335078_10010620_pt1 | contig 13634 bp, 14 predicted proteins | sample Lox_Sample_32_FD_206711 | JGI IMG/M metagenome (GOLD analysis project Ga0335078, IMG submission 206711) | Soil microbial communities from Loxahatchee National Wildlife Refuge, Florida, United States - Lox_Sample_3.2 | ecosystem: Environmental > Terrestrial > Soil > Wetlands | place: USA...
GCCCGATGCAGCTGTTCGTACCGTTCGGTGAAGCCCCGGGTCTCGATCGTGCAACCGGTGGTGTTCGCCTTCGGGAAGAAGTACAGGATGACCGAGCGGCCCCGGTACGAGGAGAGCATTCGTGTCGATCCGTCGGGAAGCGGGATGGAGAAATCCGGCGCGAGGTCTCCCACCGCCAGCATGGTTCAACGAGCCTTCGGGACTATTTCACCCGACCGAGGCGTTCGAGTTCGTCGTCGCTCAGCGGGGGGGCCATCCCGTATCCGAGTATCTCATCGAACCGCTCGGGCGCCGGCAAAGGGATGACGCACGTGACCACCCAGGGCCACCGCAGAACGTAATGGAGAGCGGCCTGCGCCAACGTCCGACGGCGCCCTTCGGTCAGGAATCCCAGCCGAAGTATCGGGTCGAATTCCGTGTGAAGATGTCGGAGGTCAACGGGTCCTTCACGGGGACCTCCGAGCGCCACCGTCGACGCGAACCGAGTGCCATCCAGCCTTCCGTCGGCGAACGGGTTGCGGGCGATCAAGCTCGCCATCGCCGATGGAACGGCCGAATCGAAGAGGGGGGCCGGGCCTTCCTCCAGGAGAGAGAACGTTCCCGAGAAGAGGGCGCGGGCGGGCGGCAAGGCCGTGGCGTTCGGGGAGAGCCGGGTCGCCCACTCGATCACTTCCGGAGCCGATTCCGGGGTTGGGGGGGGCATGACCGGACGATCTGAATTTTCGGGGGTGCCGTGCGCGCCCGCATCCCAATCGACCACCCCGATCCGGACGGGCGCGAGCCGTCGACTGCTCCGCTCGAGCGACGATCGAACGATCTCCGTCATCGACCGACCGGCGCCCGGGTCGTCGGAGGAGCCCCGTTCGGCGGCCAAGGATTCGACCGACCGGCCGATGAGCGAGAAGAGTTCTGGGTCCGCTTCGGGGAACGCCGTCGCCAGCAACCGTTCCGCTCGGACGGGGAACCGGGCTTCGGCGATGTCGAACGTGGTGACGCCCCGCTCCCTGGCTCGCCGAAGGAGGGCCACCGTCCGCGCGTCCGCGGACGGCGGGGCGACCGCGGGCGGGTCGATCGAGATGGAAAGGGTCGAGAAGCTCAAAGAGGTCTCCGGAAACCGTCGCCGGCCGATCTGTTCAGCGGGCGCCTCTCCCATCGGGGACCTCGCCCCGCCAGCCGGTGGGCCTACTCAACCGTTCCGTCCGACTCCGACCGGCACTCCTTATCTCCGGCGGTCGATACCTCGGCGATGCCTACGAGTGGCCCCGCCCGGCTCCCTCTCTCGGAGCGCCTCCGGCCCAGTCGTCTCGACGACATCGTGGGGAATCCGAGGGCCCGCTACGAGCTCCGGGCGTGGGCGAACCAATGGCAAGCGGGGCCCCCGCCGGATCGCCGGGCGGCGGTCCTTTCGGGTCCTCCTGGGGTTGGCAAGACGACGGCCGCCCTCGCGCTCGCGAACGAGATGGGTTGGACGTTGGTGGAGATGAACGCATCGGACGCTCGGAACGAGGTGGCGGTCGAGCAGGTCGCCGGTCGGGCGTCGCTGAGTCATACTTTGGGCGAGCCGATGGCCGGCCCCGGCCCGCGGCACGCTCTCATTCTTCTCGACGAGGCCGATTGTCTTACGGGTCGTCTCACGGAATCCGCCCGCGCCCGGCCCGCCCCCGCGGCCCTTTCGGACTTCCTCCGGGGTCGATACGGGACGGTCGACGCCCTCAATGCCGCGTGGGGCCTCCTCCCCAAGGGAAAGCCGAAACCCTTCGTCGATTGGTCCGCGCTGCCTCGGTCGCCGGGGAATTCCGCGTGGGCGCGTCTCCCGGCCGCGCGACGGGACATTGATGAATGGAGGTCGACCGGCCGCTCGGCCGACCTTTCGGACCGCGGCGGTCTGGGCGCGATCACCCGTTTGGTCCGCTCGACGCATCAACCGATCGTCCTCACGGTCAACGACGACCGAACGTTGACCCGATATTCGCCGATCTTCCGCAATCAGGTCCTTCGCATTCGCTTCTATCCAGTGCGCGACGCCGAGCTCGCGACGTTCGTAGAGCGGGTGGCCCGATCCGAACGGATCGCGCTCCACCCCGGGACCCTCGACTCCATCGTAAAACGCGCCCACGGGGACGCCCGAGCCGCGCTCAATGACCTCGACGCGATCGCGCCATTGCCCGCGGGGCCGTGGCAGCTGACCGTCCTCGGCTTCCGCGACCAGGCCGCCGATTTTGTGGCGCTGACGGAAGAGGCGCTCACGACCCCGCGGTACTATCGGAATGTCGAGATCCAGGACCGGCTCGACGCGACCCCCGACGACTTGCTGCCCTGGATCGAGGAGAACCTACCGGCCTTTGCTCCCGACGCCCGACATCGGGACGCGGCGTTTCGGGTCCTCGCCGTCGCCGAGCAGTTCCTCGCGCGCGCCCGCCGCGCGCGGGTGTACGGCCTTTGGAGCTACGCCTCCGAGGTGATGACCGGCGGCGTATCCTTGGCACTGCACGACGGACCCGGGGCCGGCCGCGGGGTCTCGTTCCCCCAGTTCCTGGGAGAGATGGGGAGCTCCCGGGTCATGCGCGCCACGCGGGAGTCGGTCGCGAAGAAGTCCGGGGCGCGCTTTCACCTTTCCAAAGCGAAGAGCCGGGAGATCGTCCTTCCGCTCCTCGAGTACCTGTACACCGCCGCGGCGGCCCGCGGGGCGCGGGCCGAGGTTCGGCGCGTCGCCGTGGCGCTCTCGCGCGAACTCGAACTGACCGCCGATGAACTGGCCTTCCTGCTCCGCGCCGAACCCGACTCGAGCATCGTGAAGGAGCTCCTCGGAGGGCCGAAGGAAGGCCCAGCGGTCGAAGAACCCGACGAGCAACCCGCGCCGACGGGGGAGTTTCGCGGTTCGGCCGGCGAACCCGCAAAGCGGGTCCAGCGCCAACTCTCGGACTTCGGCAGCTGAGGGTCGCCGCGCGCTCCGCTACCCGAGCTTCGCCCGAACTGAGATCACGACGTTGCCCTTGAGAGCCCCCGAGATCGGGCATCCCTGGCTCGCCGCCTGCGCCGCCTGCTCGAACTCGGCGGCCGTGATGTTCGGGACCTTTCCGGTCACCTCGAGCTCCATGGTCGTGACCTTCCAGCCGTCCCCGACCTTGTCGAACGTGGCCGTCGCGGAGACGTTCAACCGCTCGGGCGGCTTTTGCATCCGGCCGAGACCGGCGGAGAGCGCCATGGAGAAGCAGGACGCGTGCGCGGCGGCGAGCAACTCCTCGGGACTGGTCTTGCCGCCGGGCGCTTCGGTACGGGCCGCCCAGGATACGCCCATCTCGCCGAGGGCACCGCTCGTGCCCTTGACCGTTCCGTGGCCGTGGATCAGGTCGTGCTCCCACACCGCCGTCGCCGTTCGTTTCGCCGCCATCGAAGGGGCGAATTTCCCGTTTCATTTAACCTCGACCTTGGCCCCCTTCCGAATTTGCGCAACGCTTTCCCTTCGCGCGCCCTAGGAGACCTGTGGCGGTCGCGCTCCCCGACCTTCCGAAGTTCCTCGTGCTCGACCCCCTCTCTACGGTCCGGGTCGAGATGCGGCTCGCCGGTCCGGCCTGCGAGATCGATGTCGAACTCGACAACCCCAGCCCCGGTCGGTCGTTCGTCCTCCTGATCGGCCACAAGGACGGGCCGTTCGTTCAGCGGGTCCGGCTGGCGGGAAAGGCCCGGATCTACTTCGACCCGCAATCTCCCGGAGATTACGTGCTCCTGGTCGCGAACCCCCAGAAGGAGCCGATCGTGCTCCGACTCAAGGCACGAGATATCGGTGTGATCGAGGCCCGCCGACCCAAGCCTTCCCGGGGGGCGACCAAGAAACGAACCGCCGCACGCTCGCCCTCCCGGGCCCGCGCGACGGCCACGACCGGGCGTTCCCCACGAACGCCGACTTCCCGGCGTCGCTAGCATCAGCGAGCGACCCCGTCCCACCCGAGCGGAGAGTTGAAGGCCCGGCGCGTCTCCGTCGAGTCGAACCCCCACCGTGACGGACTTCCTGGTCTACGTAGCGATCGTCGTCACGATCTTTGCGCTCGTCGACCCGGTCGGCGCGCTCCCGTTCTTCGTCGCGCTCACGGAAGGGTTCGACGACGCCGACCGCGCGATCGTGATCCGGCGGGCGGTGACGGTGCTCGGCACGGTTCTCATGGTCTTCACCCTGGTCGGGCGCTTCCTCTTCGCCGCGTTCGGACTCACGCTCGCCGCGTTCGAGATCGCGGGCGGGATCCTGCTGTTCGTGGTCGCCTACGACATGCTTCACGGCGAGATCACCCGGACCAAGATCACCGCGGAGGACCGGGAGGAGGCCGTGGCCCGCCGGGACGAGATCGCCGTCGTGCCGCTCGGGATTCCGCTCCTCGCGGGCCCGGGAGCGATCTCCACCGTGATGATCTACGAGGGAAACGCCGGCAATGACCCGTTCCAGGTCCTGACCGTCTTCGTTGCGGTCGCGATCACGACGGTGCTGACCTTCTTCATCCTCAAGTTCGGCCAGCCGATCCTGCGATCCCTCGGGAGAACCGGCATCATGGCCATGACCCGGGTCCTGGGCCTGCTCCTCGCCGCCGTCGGGGTCCAGTTCGTGATCAACGGGGTCTTGGGCGCGTTCGGCCACCCGTAGCGGTCGGCTTCGACCGAGTCCGTCCCCGGGATTTTTTCGCAGGAGCCCGGGGAACGGACCGACGGAGGCGTCCCACCACCGCGTCCGAAGGACTGTGCGGATTGCGGTCGGCCGCCCACGCCTTCTCCCCGGCCGGAACCGCGACCGGCAGGTCGTTCTCCGCCGGGGGGAACGCACACTCGAAATCGTCCGTGTAGGCGCAGTAGGGATTGAACGCCCGGTTGAAGTCGAGCTCGTATTCGTCCGCTTCGTTCAGTTCCAGGGTGACGTAGCGGCCGGGGCCGTAGCTGTCGTTCCCGCTCGTCAGGTCGCGGAACGGAACGAAGACCGAGGTCCCGACGCCCTCGCCCGCGTGATACAGACGGAGGTGCAACGCCTCCCCGCCAAGGGCGAACTCGAGGTCCCCGATGTACCGCATCACAGCCTGGTTGTCCCGATTGGTCCTCAGGTAGACCTCTTCGGGAGCGGGCCGGCGCTGGAGCTTCGCGCGGACCGTGTACTTCCGGTCCCCCGGAAAGTAGCGGAGTGGGTGGAACGGGACCCGGCCGACCAGGAAGGGGGACTCGGGGTCACCGGCCATGAAACGATCCTTCATGGCCCGCTCCGTTTCGAGTTCCGTTTTCCATTGCTGGGTCGCGACCATTGCTCCGCGCGAGGAAAGCGTCGACTTAACGGTTCGCCTTCGCCGCATCGGGATGCTTCGAGAAGTCGAGGACCATCCGCTCCTCATCGAAGTACTGGTCGCCGCGCTTCACGACCCGCGGGAGATGGCCGCACACGGTGAACCCAAATCGCTCATACAGCCGCCGGGCGCCCGCGTTGACCGAGAACACCGAGAGGTAGACGAGTTCGAACTTGGGGCGCGCGAGCTCGAGGGCGCGGGCCAGGAGCGCGGTGCCGACCCCCGATCCCCGGTGTTCGTGATGAACGAGGATTCCCAGCTCGCCCACGTGCGACTGCTCGGAGGCCGGACCCCCGGAGAGAGGGATCACGGTGCAGTTGCCGACCGCGTGGCCCTCCCTCTCGGCGACGACCCAGATTTCCTCGCCCTCGAGAGCCCGCTTGAAGTGGGTCTGGAACCAGACGGTCTCGTCCGCGGGGGCGGGGCGGACGTCGAAGAGGTGGATGCCGATCGGGTCTCCCGAAGCCCGTTCGTCGTAGAGATGGAAGTAGATCTCTCGGAGGTCGTCGAAGTCGTTCCAGCGGGGAGGTCGCACGGTCAGCGGCGCGGCACTCGCCATCGGCCGTGAGAGCGCGAGGCGGCGGCGTTAGGCGTACCCGAACTGTCGCTTCGCGAAGTCGCTCATCCGGTCGGGACTCCACGGGGGGTCCCAGATCATGTCGACCGTCGCGGACTTGATGTTCGGTACCTTCTCGATCGCGGCCTTGACCTCTTCCGCCAGGATCCCGGCGACCGGACATCCCGGGGCCGTGAGCGTCATCTTGAGCTTGACCGAGTCCTCGGTCCATTCGAACCCGTAGATGAGGCCGAGGTCCACGATATTCATCGGGATCTCGGGGTCGTAGATCTGTTTCAGGTTCTCCGTGATCAACTTCTCGCGCTCCGCGTACGGTCCGCTCGTCGCGGGGGCGAACGGACCGGCAGGTCCGGGCGATGGGGTCGGGGCGGCGTCGCTCATCGCCCCTTACACCGGCCGGGGGTCTATAAGGCTGCGCGAGGGGATGGTTACCTTCGGGTCATCGGTCGGCAACCCGTTTAAGCGTCGCTCCCCGTAGCCCGCCGATGCGTGACATCCACGCCATGTCTCCCGACCGGGGCCGCCTGCACCTGCGGTCGGTGGGCATCTCGAGCATCCGAAAGCCGCTGACCGTCCAGCGACGCGAGGGGACCCGCACCCTCGCCGTCAATTTCCACGTCGCGGTCGACCTCCCGTCGGAACGGAAGGGGTCGGACCTATCGCGCAACGCAGAGATCCTCGCGGAGGTGATCGACGACACCGTGCTCCGGCCGGCGGAGAGCCTCGAGTCGGCCTGCTCGAGCATCGCTCGCGAGCTCCTTTCCCGCCACGCGTACGCGAGCGAGGCCTCGGTCGAGGCGTCGGCCGAGTACTTCCTTCGGAAAGGGGTCTCCGAGGAGAAGCGGAGCTTCGAGGATTACACGCTGATCGCGGAAGCCCACGCGGTGCGCGGTATCGATGGCACCGTGTCGATCGCGCGTGCGGTCGGCGCAGAGGCGGTCGGAATGACGGCGTGTCCCTGCGCGATGGAGACCTGTCGAGACCGACTGACGGCCGAATTCCCGCTCCTCGCTCGACCCGAGCTCCAGGGGCTCCCGATGATCACCCACAATCAGCGCAACCGCACGCGCCTGGTGTTCGACCTCCCCGATTCCACGGAGGTCGAGGCCGACGAGCTGATCGCGGCGATCGAGGCCGCGCAGTCGAGTCCCACGTTCGCCATTCTGAAGCGTGGGGATGAGGCCGAGGTCGTCCTGGCGGCGCACCGCCACCCGAAGTTCGTGGAGGATGTCCTTCGCGATCTCCTCGGAAGTCTCCCCGAGCGATTCCGCGGAGTACCGGATACCACCGTCGTTCGGGCGAGCACCGTCAGCGAGGAGTCGATCCACAAGTACAACGTGGAAGCCTCGCACCAGGTCACCCTCGGGGAGCTGCGCCGTACGGGCGGGTCGCGCTAGGGGTCCGAGGGGCGACCGTGCTCTACGCTCTCGACGCCGTTCGCCGACGGCCCGCGCGTTCCGCGATGACCTCGCTCGGGATCGGCCTCGCGGTCGGCCTCGTCGTCCTGCTGCTCGCGCTCTCGAACGGGATCCAGTCGAGCGCGACCACCCTCGCCGAAGAAAGCGGCGTGGACCTCATCGCCGCGAGCGCCAACACGACCATTCTTTCGGATGAATTTCCCCCGATCCAGGGCGCGCACTCGCTCGTGTCGAGGATGCCCGGGGTCGACTCGAACGTCGCCACCGCGAGCCCCTGGCTCGTCAGCGACCTCGTCTTCGGCAACGCGTCCTTGTGGGCCGCGGCGAACTCGAGCTCCGTGCCCGGTGGCTGGTCTCCGACCGAATCGGGCACGATCGGGTGGATCCCCTCGGACAACGGGGGTCTGCAGACCCCCGAAATCTACAACGGGACCGGGTTCACGGAAACCGGCGACCCGCACTTCGCCAACGGGACCTACTCCGGGCCCGCGACCCACGAGATCGTTCTCGACCAGGGACTCGCGACCGTTCTCCATGTGAGCGTCGGGGACCGCGTTTGGCTGGGCGCGGCGGAACCGCCGTCCGCCGCGGCGATCCCCGGCTGGTACTCGAATGCGACCGCGTTTGACGTGGTCGGCATTTCGGGCCCCTTCTGGCTGATCCCTTCGGCGTTGCTCGCCTTCGCCTATCTCTCCGAGATCCAGCCGATCGTCGGCGGGGCCTCCGCCAGCACCGATTACGCCTCGCTGATCCTCGTTCACCTCACCGACCCGACGACGGCGAGTACGGACCAGAGCCGACTCCAGAACGCGTTCCCCGAACTCACGGTGTTCACGCTCTCGGACATCCTCGGGGCAATCCAGCACGTGGTGAACCTCTACCGAACCTTCGGGGAATTGATCGGAATCATTGGGGTCGTGGTCGCGGCCCTGTTCGCGACGACGGTTCTTCAGATGTCCGTCGACGATCGCTCCCGCGAAATCGCCCTCCTCCGGGCGATTGGCCACTCGCGGCCCGCGGTGGGTTCCCTGGTGGTCCAGGAAGCCCTGTTGCTCTCGTTCTTCGGCCTCGCGGTGGGCCTCCCGATCGCCTACGTGACGGCGTACGGCCTGAACCTCTACCTGAGGCAACTCCTCGCGGGCTTGCCCGCCTCCTTCTCGTTCGTCTCGTTCGACGCCGGCGTGCTCGTGGACGGCGTTCTGCTCGTGCTGGCGGTCGGTCTGGTCGCCGCGATCGCGCCCGCGGCGCGTGCCATGCAACTTCCCGTGGCCGAGGAGCTCCGAGCGCCATGATGCGGTGGGGACGGGGAGGCTCGCTGCGGCACTCGCGCCTGCAGGTGGTCCTCGCGGTCATCGCCGTCGGAACGGCGGTCGCGTTGCCGGTCGTCCTGCTCAGCGTCGGGGGAGGTGTCTCTGCCCACGAGATCGCCAATATCGAGAACGCCGGCTACCAGATTGTCGTGAGCGCGGCGGGGCTCCACGGCATCGAAGATGCCCACAACTACACGAGCGACATCCTCCGCATCGGAAGCGTCACCGCGGCCTCACCGGTGCTGAGCGTCACGATCGACGCCTTCACCACCTCGGGTTCGGCCACCCCGGTGCTCGCCGAGGGTGTCATTCCGGATCAATTCACGCCGACCCTCGGGCCCGACGAATCGGGGCTCTTTCCGTCACCGTTGCCCCTCGGCGATCCCACGGACAGCCTCCATTTCGCGAACGGAACGTATTCGGGTCCGGCGACCTACGACGTATTGGTCTCTTCCCCGTACGCGGCGGCGCATTCGATCAGCGTCGGACAATCGTTGCTCCTGACCCCCGTCGCGAACCGCAGCCTCGGGGTGAGCTATCGGGTCACGGGAGTCTTCGGAGTGCCCCCTACCGTGCTCGGTCCGACCGGGGCCTTTGCCATCGTCCTCCCCCTTTCCGACCTCCAGGTGATGACCGGTCTTGCGCGAGCGAACGCGACGGTGCCGGATGCGGCGGACACGATCCAGGTCGCAGTGACCGGATCCGTGGCGACCAACCCGAACGCGTTGAACCGGGTCCGCGACCAGGTTCAGGCCCTGTTCCCGCTTTACGGAGTGAGCTCGCTGACGCAGGAGGCCGAGCAGCTCCAGTCGGCGAGCGGTGTCCTGACCGGATTCTACCTCGCGCTTTCCTCGGTCGGCCTTACGGTCGGCCTCCTGTTTCTGGCCCTCGTCCTGCTCCGCCGCGTCGAGGCCGACCGACGGTCGATCGGCATCCGCCGGGCGTTGGGGGTCCCGGGCCGGTCGATCGCCGCCGAGATCCTGCGCGACGGGACCGCGCTCGCCCTGATGGGAGCGGCGGTCGGGCTCGCGGGAGGGTACCTTATCGTCGAAGGCATCGCCACCTGGGCCACGTCGACTGTGCAGGAAGCCGCTCAACTCGCCGTCTTCGACCCGGTGATCCTCACGGAGCTCGTGGCCGGCGTGGTGGCGCTCTCCCTGCTCGCGGGGGCCGTGGCCACGCGGACCGCGCTCCGTATCGAGATCTCGGAGGCGCTGCGGTGAGCGAACGGACCGCGCCCCGGATCGACCTCTCCCGAGTGGTCCGAACGTATGGATCAGGCACTCCCGAGGAGGTTCGCGCCCTGAGGGGGATCGACCTCACGATCCCCCCCGGCGAGTTCCTCTCGGTCGCCGGGCCGAGCGGATGCGGTAAGACCACTCTCCTCAACCTACTCGGCCTGCTCGATAGTCCGACCTCCGGAGAGGTCCGGTGGGACGGCGACCCGGTCGGCCAGCGAGCGGACCGGGCCCGCGCGCGCCTCCGGCTCGAGGGAGTTGGGTTCATCTTTCAGCGATTCTACCTTCTGCCGACCTTGACCGCCCGGGAGAACGTCGAACTGCCGATGCGGGCCCTGCGCGTCCCGCGCGCCGAGCGGACGCGCCGCGCGTCCGGCCTTCTCGAAGAGGTCGGGTTGAGCGGGCGCGAACGCGCGTTTCCCCACCAGTTGTCCGGCGGCGAAGAGCAACGCGTGGCGGTGGCCCGCGCGCTCGCGAACCGGCCCGGACTGTTGCTCGCGGACGAACCGACGGGAGAGCTCGACTCGGGGAACACGCAGGCCATCCTCACCCTGCTCGAGCGCGTGCGCAAAGATCGGAACGCCTCGCTCGTCCTCGTGACGCACAACCCCGAAGTGGCCCGGCGCGCCCGCCGTCACATCACGATGCGGGACGGCGCGATCGCTACCGACGTGCGGGAGGATTGAGCCCGCTATGGCACGCATCGCGATCCTCCTCGCCGACCGGTGCCACCCGAAGGACTGTCAGTGGGAATGCCAGGCCTACTGTCCGCCGGTGCGGATGGGCCAGGAATGCATCATCGAAGGGCCGGACAAGAAGCCGATCATCTCGGAAACCCTGTGCATCGGTTGTGGGATCTGCGTCCACAAGTGCCCGTTCGACGCGATCAAGATCCTGAACACTCCCGAGGCGAACGAATCCGAGATCGTTCACCGATACGGGTACAACGGGTTCCGCCTCTACCGGCTCCCGATGCCGCCGACCCGCGGGATCACGGGACTCCTGGGCCCGAACGGCACGGGGAAGTCGACCGCGCTCCGGCTGCTGGCCGGAAAGGACGTCCCCAACCTCGGCGACTACGAGCACCCCGGCGACTGGTCGAAGGTGCTCGCGCACTACCGGGGGACCGCGTTCCACGCCCATTTCGAACGCGTAGCCCGAGGTGAGCTGCGCAGCGTGGTGAAGCCGCAGTACGTCGACCGGCTCGCGGACGAGGCGACGACCGCGCTCGAGTTCGTCGGCCAAGCGGGGGGCGGTGCCGCGCGGGTCCTCGAAGAGGTCGGGCTCGGAGGGCGCGGCGACCGGCGCCTGGGGGAGCTCTCCGGCGGCGAGCTCCAGCTCGCGGCGATCGCACGCACGCTCGCGACCGACGCGGACCTCTACCTGATCGACGAGCCCTCGAGCTATCTCGACATCGTTCACCGTCTCGAGGTCGCGCGGCTCTTGCGCCATCTCGGAGAGACGAAGAGCGTCATCGTGGTCGAGCACGACCTCGGGCTGCTCGATTACCTCGCGGACCAGGCGCATCTCCTCTACGGGACGTCGGCGGCGTTCGGCGTGATCAGCCACCCGATCCCGATGCGAACGGCGATCAACACGTACCTCACCGGCTATCTCAAGGACGAGAACGTCCGCTTCCGGACCGACCCGGTGCGATTCGTCGCCCACCCGCCGAAACCGGCGGCCCGGCACAACGTGCTCGTCGAGTTCCCGGCCCTCGAGAAAGAGTTCCCGAAGTTCCGGCTTTCGGTCGGGGCGGGGAACCTCGCGAAGGGCGAGACCGTCGGCGTTGTGGGGCCGAACGCCACGGGAAAGACGACGTTCGTCCGGATGCTCGCGGGGGTGGAAACGCCGACCCGGGGAACCCCGAGCCCGGGGGTCACGGTCAGCTACAAACCGCAGTATCTCAAAGCCACACAGCCCGCGAGTCTGCGCGAGCGATCGAACGCCCTCGAAGGGGACCCGACGTTCGACGCGAAGCTGTTCGAACGGGAGCTCGTGCCGGGCTTGCACCTCGACGAGGTGCTGGATGTCGCGCTGACCGACCTTTCGGGCGGGGAGCTCCAGCGGGCGGCGGTGGCGCTCTGCCTCGCCCGACCGGCGACCCTCTACCTGCTCGATGAACCGTCCGCGTACCTCGACGCGGACGAACGGATGTCGATGGCCCGACTCGTCCGTCGCCAGGTGGAACGCCAAGCGGTCAGCGCGCTCGTGGTCGACCACGACGTGTATTTCCTCGACCTGGCCTGCGACGAACTGATGGTGTTCAGACCCGACGCCCCGGACGGTTCGCAGGGCCGGGGCGAAGGGCCGTTCCCGATGCGCGAAGGAATGAACCGTCTGTTGCGCACGGTCGATATCACCTTCCGCCGGGATGCGGAGACCCTGCGCCCCCGCATCAACCGCGAGGGGTCGGTCCTCGACCGAGAACAGCGCGCGAAGGGGGAGTACTACTACGAAGCCGTCGCCTGAAACTGCGGCCACGTTCGCGGCACCGTCGAGGACCGAGAGCTCGGGGGTCTACCGCAAACGCGGCCGTCTCTCGCCCGTCATCATCGGAACGTACGTCGTGCTGATCCTGATCGTCCTCCTCCTGCTGCCGAGCAGCGCGGACCTGCTCACGATCTACGCGCCTTGGATCCTCGGCGCGCTGCTGACCATCTTCCTGCTCCGGTACGTCTCCACGACCTACTCGCTCAACGACACCCACCTGTCGGCGTGGAGGATCTTCGGGGGCCGGCGCGTGCCGCTCGCGGAGATCCGCAAGATCCAGTACAGCAGCATGCGCGACCTCGGTCCGACCGGGGGGATCTTCGGCTCGTGGGGGTGGCGGGGCCGCATGTGGAGCCCGCAGATCGGCCGGTTCGACGCGATCTACACCGACGCTTCGAAGGGGCTGCTCGTGACGGTCGGCGAGGTCCCGATGTACATCACTCCGGTCGATCTCACCGAGTTCGCGCGCGAACTTTCCCGTCGCGTCCGTTCGTACTCGGGGCGCCTGGTCGCCGACGTGGGCGACCCGCTCGGCTCCGCGGAAGAGTCCGAGAAGTAGTCGCACTGCCCGGTGAAACGGGCGCGCTCGCGTCAGTATTGCGGGAGCGATGGGTCGACGCGCTGGGCCCACGCGTTGATCCCGCCGTTCAACGTCCGGACCTCGGCGAATCCGAGGTCGAGGAGCAACCGGGTCGCCTCGCTCGAGCGCTTCCCGGAGCGGCAATACAGTACCAGCTTCGAGGCGCGCGTGAGCTCGTCCACCCGGTCCGCCAGTTCGCCCTTCGGGATCAGATGGGCGTTCGGGAGGTGGCCCATCGCCCACTCGCCCGGTTCGCGGACGTCGACCACGAAGGGCGGCTCGGCGGAAGCGAGCTCGGCGGCGAGTTCCTCGGGCTCGACCGAGGGCACGCCGTCGCCGACGTCGGCCGCATCGGGCCCCGGGACGCCGCAGAATGCCGGGTAGTCGATGAGCCCCTTCTGCGTCGCGTGGGGAGAGCAGAGGACGCAGTTCGGGTTCTTGCGCAGCTTGAGCTCCCGGAACCGGAGGGAAAGCGCGTCGTAGAGCAGCAGCCGGCCGATCATCGGCTCCCCCTGCCCCAGGATGAGCTTCACCGTCTCGGTCGCCTGGAGCACGCCGATCAGCCCCGGCAGGACCCCGAGAACCCCCGCTTCGGCGCACGAAGGCACAAGGCCGGGAGGGGGCGGTTCGGGGTACAGGCAGCGATAGCAGGGACCGCGCTTCGCGTCGAAAACGCTGACCTGGCCCTCGAATCGATAGATCG
>Ga0335078_10010621_pt1 | contig 13634 bp, 14 predicted proteins | sample Lox_Sample_32_FD_206711 | JGI IMG/M metagenome (GOLD analysis project Ga0335078, IMG submission 206711) | Soil microbial communities from Loxahatchee National Wildlife Refuge, Florida, United States - Lox_Sample_3.2 | ecosystem: Environmental > Terrestrial > Soil > Wetlands | place: USA...
TGCTCACGGTGCTGACGGGGCGCACCGAGCCCGGGGAGTGGCTGGGCGCCTTCCCGGCGGCCACCACGGTCCGGCTGGGGCCGCTCAGCCGTCCCGAGGCCGCCACCCTGGCGGGCAGCTTCGCCGGCGACCGACCGCTCGCCCCCGAGGCGGCCGAGTTCTTCGTGGTCCGGGCCAACGGCAACCCCCTCTACCTGCGCGAGCTCATCTCCATGGCCCGGGCCCGGGGTCTGCTCGCCGACGACGGGTCCCAGTACCGCCTCACGGCCCACGGCGCCATCCCCGCCACGCTCCAGGCCCTGCTGGCGGCCCGTCTCGACGCCCTCGAGCCGGGCCAGAAGCTGGCCCTGCAGCACATCGCCGTCCTCGGAGCGGCCAGCGCGTCCCAGCTCGGCGCCCTGGGCGTCGTCGAGCCCGGCGCCCAGCTGCGGGCGCTGGCCGAGGCCGGGCTGGTGCGCCAGGACCCCGAGGGGCGCTTCGACACCGTGGACGCCCTGCTGCGGGAGGTCGCCTACGAGTCGTTGCCCCGCAACGTGCGCGGCGAGCTCCACCGGCGCGCCGCGGCGGCGGTGGACGAGCCCGACGAGCGGGCCCGGCACCTCGACCGCGCCGCGCGCTACCTGGCCGACGACGAGGCCGTGGCCGCCGAGGCCGCCGAGGCCCTGGCCGAGGCGGGGCGGTCCTTCCTGGCGGCCTCGCGCCACGTCGAGGCGCTGCGCATGTTCGAGCGGGCCGTGACCCGGGGCTGCCGGCGCCCGGCGGTGCTCCTCGACACGGCCAGGGTGCAGGCCATGTGCGGCAAGGTCGACGACGCCGTGGCCACGCTGGCGACGGTGCAGGACGACCCCGACGACGCCACCGTGGCCGTCGAGCGCGACCACATCGCCGCCAACGCCCGCATCTTCACCGATCCCGCCTGGGCCGTACCCCGCCTCCGGGACGTCACCGCCCGCTGGCACGCCCTGGGGGTGGCCGACAAGGCGGCCTGGGGACACGCCAACACCGGGGTGGCCCACTTCTACCTGAGCCAGCTGGACCTGGCCGGTGAGGAGCTCGAGCGCGGCCTGGCCCAGTTCGACGAGATCGGCGACCGGACGGGGGCGGTGGCGGCGGCGTCGTTCCTGTGCCTGGCCAAGCCCACCGACCGCCGGGTCCCGCGGTGGCTGGCCGAGGCCCTCGCCTTCGCCGACGAGACCGGCGACCGGTCGCGGCAGATGACGACGCTCACCACCCTGGCCTGGCACCACTTCCTGCGCTCGCTGTGGGGGGGGCCGGCCGCCACCGCCACGGCCGAGGGGTTCGCCACCCGCATGGCCGAGCTGGCCGAGGACCTCGGTGCCGCCGATCTCGCCACCCACGCCTGGAGCCAGCTGGCGGTGATGGCCCGCTTCGGCGGCCGGCTCGACGAGGCCGCCCACTACACCGCCGCCCTCCAGCGCTCGGCCGCGGCCGCCGACGGCGCCAGCCCCTGGCTGGGGTGGGCGGCCGAGTTCTCGGTCACGGTGGCCAACGGAGCGGCCACCGCCTCGCCGCCCTATCCCCCCGGACCCTCCACCGACCCCGTCGTGGGCATGGCCCAGCTCGTAATCGAGGCCGAGCTCCTCCTGGCCGGGCGCCTGGAGGAGGCCCTGGCCCGGCGACGAGGCGATGGGCCGCCGCCGCTCGGGATCATCGGGGAGCTGGCGGGGCTGGTGAACGGCGCCGCCCTCGTGGTGGCGGGCGAGGCGGCCTCGGCGCGGCCCTGGGTGGAGCGTGCCGCCGGCGCCGCCCGCGCCCTGGACGCCCCCCCGTCGGTGGCGGCGGCGGCCGCCCTCGACGCCGAGATCAGCGGGGCCGCCGGGGCCCTTCCCGCCCGACCCGTCACCCCCCAGAGCGTGGGCGACGCCCTGGTGCTCCGGGCGCACGTCGCCCTGGGCGACGACAGCGCCGGCCCGGCCTTGCGGGCGGTGGTGGACCGCCTGGCCGCCCCCGGGCTCCTGAAGGGCCTGTAGCGCGGCGACGCTCCCCCCGGCCCGCCCCCGGCGACGGCGACGGCCTCCGGCCGGCGCCTACAGCAGGCGCAGGCTGGGCCGCTCGAGCAGGGCCTGATGATCGCTGTGGCGGATGGGGAACGACCCGCCGCAGTGCGGGCAGCGGACGTAGACGTGCTGCTCGGTCGTCTCGATCTGCCCGTGGTCGAGCTCGATGATGCGCCAGCACAGCCTGCACTCGGGCGTGAGGCGCGCCTCGGGCGGCCGGAAGCGCCGTTCCCGGGCGATTCTGTTCGACATGGTTCCCCCCCAGCACTGCGGCGTCCCCGTTGCCCCCGGGCTCGGAGACGCCAAGCCCCTCTCCCATGATGGACCCGCTGCCGAGGAACTGCCAACCACCCCCGCCCGGGGCCGGACCCGGGGGGCGCCGGCGCCACCCCCCCGTCAGCTGCGGTGCTGCTTGCGGGCCCGCAGGCGGCCCCGGACGGCCTGGTCCAGCACCACCTTGCGCAGGCGCACGGCCGACGGGGTCACCTCGACGCACTCGTCCTCGCCGATGAACTCGAGCGCCTGCTCGAGCGAGAGCTGGAGGTGCGGGGTGAGGCGCTCGAGCTCCTCGGCCGTGGAGGAGCGCACGTTGGTCAGCTTGCGCTCCCGGGTGGGGTTCACGTCCATCTCGTCGGTGCGGGAGTTCTCGCCCACGACCATGCCTTCGTAGACCTCGGTCCCGGGTCCCACCAGCAAGGTGCCGCGCTGCTCGAGGGCCATGAGGGCGTACGTCGTGGTGGCACCGCTGCGGTCGGCCACCATGGACCCGTTGCGGCGGACGCGCAGGTCCCCGTGCCAGGGCTCCCATCCGTCGAACACGTGGTGCAGGATCCCGGTCCCGCGCGTCTCGATCACGAACTCGGTCCGGAAGCCGACGAGGCCCCGCGCCGGGACGCGGTAGTCCATGCGCACCCAGCCCGTGCCGTGGTTCACCATCTCCACCAGCCGCCCGAAGCGCAGCGCCAGCAGCTGGGTCACCACGCCCAGGTACCCGTCGGGGACGTCCACGGCCAGACGCTCCATGGGCTCGTGCAGGACCCCGTCCACGGTGCGCGTCACGACCTGGGGCTTGCCCACGGTGAGCTCGAACCCCTCGCGCCGCATGGTCTCGACCAGCACGGCCAGCTGCAGCTCCCCGCGTCCCTGGACCTCCCAGGCGTCGGGACGCTCGGTGGGCAGCACGCGCAGCGACACGTTCCCGACCAGCTCGGCGTCGAGGCGGCCCTTCAGGAGCCGGGCCGTGAGCTTGGAGCCGTCCCTGCCGGCCAGCGGCGAGGTGTTGATGCCCACGGTCATGGCCAGGCTGGGCTCGTCCACGAGGATGGCGGGCAGGGGGCGGGGATCGTCGGCGTCGCCGAGGGTCTCGCCGATGGTGATCTCGTCGAAGCCGGCCACCGCGGCGATCTCCCCCGGGCCCACCTCGTCGGTCTCGACGCGCTCCAGGGCGCGGGTCACGTAGAGCTCGGTGACCTTGCGCCGCTGCACCGATCCGTCCAGGCGGCACCAGGCCACGGTGTCCCCCCGCCGCATCCGGCCGTTGTGGACCCGGCACACGGCGAGGCGACCGAGGTAGGGCGAGGCGTCGAGGTTGGTGACGAGCGCCTGGAGCGGCGCAGCCGGGTCGAAGCGCGGGGCGGGCACGCCGGCCACGATGGCGTCGAAGAGCGGACCCAGGTCGTCGGCCACGGCGTCGGGAGCGGTGCCCGCCCGCCCGGCCCGGGCCTCGGCGTACAGGACGGGGAAGTCGATCTGGTCGACGTCGGCGTCGAGATCGAGGAACAGCTCCTCGATCTCATGGACCACCTCGGCGATGCGGGCGTCGGCACGGTCGATCTTGTTCACCACGACGACCACCGGCAGCCGTGCTTCGAGCGTCTTGCGCAGGACGAAGCGGGTCTGGGGCAGCGGGCCCTCGGAGGCGTCGACCAGCAGGAGCACCCCGTCCACCATGGCCAGCGCCCGCTCCACCTCGCCGCCGAAGTCGGCGTGGCCGGGGGTGTCCACGATGGTGATGGTGACCTCGCCGTAGCGCACCGCGGTGTGCTTGGCCAGGATGGTGATGCCCTTCTCACGCTCGAGATCGCCGGAGTCGAGCACGCGCTCGGCCACCTCCTGGTTGGCCCGGAAGGCGCCCGTCTGGCGCAGCATGGCGTCGACGAGCGTGGTCTTGCCGTGGTCGACGTGGGCCACGATGGCCACGTTGCGCAGGTCCTCGCGCAACGCCGTCGGCGTGCGGGGGCGGGCGCTCACTCCACCGCCATGCGGGTCTCGCTGGCCTGCCGGGCGGCCGCGTCCCACTTGTCCTCGATGCGGCCGAATCGCCACACCGCCAGGGCCACCGCCCAGGTCACCACGAAGACCCCGACGATCACGAAGCCCGCGGTGTTGATGTTGAACCCCGAGACCACGTGCCAGAACGGCCCGCCCAGGCCGGCCTCCTGGCCGATGAGGCCCAGGAACTCGACGGTGCCGATGAAGAAGGCCACGAAGACCGACAACCCCGTGATCGTGATGTTGTAGTACACCTTGCGCACGGGCTTGGAGAACGCCCAGTCGTAGGCGAAGTTCATGAAGCACCCGTCGATCGTGTCGAACAGGCTCATCCCGGCGGCGAAGAGGACGGGCAGCGACAAGATGGCGTAGAAGGGGAGGCCGCCCACCACCGCCGACCCCGCCAGCACGAGGAGGGCGATCTCCGTGGCGGTGTCGAAGCCGAGCCCGAAGAGCACGCCCACCGGGTAGATCTTCCAGGGCGTGTCGATGCGCCGGGCCAGCGATCCGAAGTAGCGGTTCATGAGGCCGCGGCTGTTGAGCTGGCGCTCGAGCTCCTCGTCGTCGAAGGTGCCGCGCCGCATCTCGCGGAAGACCCGGAGGATCGACACCAGCACCACCAGGTTGAGCACGGCGATGAGGTACAGGAAGACGCCCGATACCGACGTCCCGACGATGCTCGTCGTGCGGTGGAGCGACGATCCGGTGTCGCGCACCTGGCCGTTCAGGGAGCGGATCCCGAAGTTGAGCAGGACCGCCAGCACGAAGACCACGGTGGAGTGCCCCAGCGAGAAGAACATGCCCACGCTGAGCGGGCGCTTGCCCTCGTGCACGAGCTTGCGCGTGGTGTTGTCGATGGCGGCGATGTGGTCGGCGTCGAAGGCGTGGCGCATCCCGAGGGTGTAGGCGAGGATCCCCGTGCCCACCCCGAAGAGCTCGGTGCGGCTGATGCGGTAGTGGTGCCCCAGGGCGAGCGCCAGCATGGTCCAGCCGAGCACGTGCAGCCCCACCACGGTGGCGGTCATGGCGCCGACCTTCGCCCATTCCGAGGGTGTCAGTCCGGCGCGGATCCTGGAGAGCCTGGTCCGGGGGTCGAACACGGTCGGGCGCGTCCTCTCGCTGCGGCACGGCGGGCCCGGGGGGTGGGTCCGCGGTGCCCGAGGATAGGACAGCTGCGACCAGTTCGCAACAGCGTGAGCTTCGCAACTGGAGGTACACTGACGCCGTGACCAGGACCGACGCCGGCGACATCGCCTCGGTCGAGGACGTCCTGGCGCTCGTGCGCCGCCACGGCGGGCGGGTGACGAGCTCGCGCCGGCTCCTTCTGGCGGCGCTGTTCGAGGCACGGGGCCACCGCACCGCCGAGGAGCTGGCCGCCGCCGTGCAGGCGGCGGCGCCCGAGGTCCATCTGTCGACGATCTACCGCAATCTCGACGAGCTCGAGCGCCTCGGCGTGATCATCCACGCCCATCTCGGCCACGGCCCCGCCACCTACCACCTGGCCACCGGGGCTCACGGCCACTTCGTGTGCGAGGGTTGCGGCGCCATGGTCGAGGCGCCCGACGAGATGTTCCGGGGGCTGTCCCGGGCGGCGCGCACCCGCTTCGACTTCGACATCGATCCCCACCACTTCGCCGTGCTCGGACGCTGCCGCGACTGCCGCTGACGGCGGGCCCTGTCGGCGGCGGCGGGTGCGCCGTGGGCCCTCACCCCCCGGGAGGGGGAGCCTGCGGGGCGCCGGTGCTCTCGACGTCGCCGGCCCGCCCCATCTTCCAGTAGCCGCGCACCGCGGCGCCCGAGCGGGCGAGACCGAGCTCGTCGAAGAGATGGCGCCGCAGCCGCTGCATGGCCGCCGCCTCCCCGGCCGCCCACAGCGCCGTCCCCGGCTCGATGCCCGTCTCGACCACGGCGCGCACGAGCGCGTCGCCGGGGCGGGCCCCGGGGGGGAGCACCACCCAGCGCACGTCGGCACCGGGATGTCCCGGCAGGGCCACGGTGGCGCCGGGCTCGGCGGTCTCGAGCACCACCGTCACCGCCGTGGTGGCCGGCAGGCACTCGAGGAGCTGGGCCACGGCCGCCAGGGCGGTCTCGTCCCCCGCCACCAGGTAGGCCGACGCCCCGGGGTCGAGCACCGCTCCGCGCCCGGGGCCCGACACCGCCACCGGGCTGCCGACGGTCGCCCCGGCGGCCCACTGCGAGGCGGCGCCCTCGCCGTGGACGAGGACGTCGAGCTCGAGCACGGCCCGCTCGGGGTCCACGGCGCGCGGCGTCAGGGTGCGCAGCACCGGGCGCCTCCCCTCGGGGAGGAGGTACTCGTTGCCCGTCCACACCGGCACGACCAGCGCCGAGCCCGGCGACGGCAGCAGCACCCGGACGCTGGCCGCCGGCGGGGGGACGGGGAAGCCCTCGAGCTCGGGCCCGGCCAGGGTCACCCGTACCAGGCGCCCGCCGAGGGGGCTGCGGCGCGCCACCACGGCGCGGCGAAACGGCGGCGGCTCCCGGCGCTGGCGCCCCGGGAGGCTCGCCTCGGCGCCGCTCACCACCGCGGGGGCGGGGCCTCGCTCAGTCGCCCTCCCAGCACCCGAGGATCACGTCGGCGATGGTGAGGGCGACGTCGGCGGAGCTCGTCGCCGGGACGCCGAAGGTCGGCGGGAGCCCGGTGTCGTCCACGAGCAGGACCTTCCAGTCCTTGCGCACCACCACCGAGCCGTGCGTGGTGGTGAAGGCCCCCTGCCCGAGATTGCGGACCGAGCCGGTGTCGCCGAGCGAGTGGCCGAGCGAGTGGAAGTAGGCGTAGGTCTGCGCCCAGCTCGACAGCTCCTGCACCGACAGCGTGAACGACCCGTCGGGATAGCGGTAGACACACGTGTACCGGTGGTGCGACCAGGTGGGCTCCTGCACCACCGCCGTGACCCCGAGGGCGTCGGCGATCTCGCGCTGGGCCTCGGGGGCGCACACCATCTTGGCGATGGTCGAGGGGAGCCGTCCGGCCGGGAGCGGTGCCCGCAGTTCCTTAGCGGCGCGATCGCCGGCCGGCGCGCCGCCGCACGCCGCCGCCAGGACCGCCGCCGCCGCCAGCACGGCCCCGGCCCGTCGGCGGGCTCGGGTGCCGGTGCGCCGGCGCGGGTGCTCGACCCCCGACCGGACGGGCGGCAAGGCGCCCGGAACGGCTCGGCTCGGACGGGTCACGACACAGGGTAACGCCGGGCGCCCGGGCACCGGCCCGCGCCCCGCGGACCCGCCCCGGGGCGTCGCGCCGCGCTCGACGCCGGGCGCGGCGTCACCGCCCGACGAGCGCGGTCCGCCGCCGGTGCCACAGGCCGAGGAAGGCGGTCACCGCCACGAGCACGTAGGCCAGCCACACGACGACCTCCAGGGAGTCGGGCTGGGCCACGTACCCGAAGAAGCTGTGCACGATGTCCCCGAGCGTGCTCCCCTCGTTGAGGACGCCGCTCGTGTTCCACAGGGGGTGGCGCAGCACCGGGACCCACCCCAGCGACTGCATGTCGTCGACGGCGTCGACCAGCAGTCCGGCGGCGAAGACCATGAGCAGCGCCCCCACCACCTTGAAGAAGACGGCCACGTTGAGGTGCTTGCCCAGCCGATAGACGGCGAAGGCGATGCCCAGGGCGACCACCAGGCCGGCCGCCCCCCCGGCCACGGCGCCGTGGGCCGAGGTCGAGAACACGATGGCCAGCGTGAACACCACCGTCTCGAGCCCCTCGCGGCCCACCGCCTGGAAGGCGATGAGGAACAGCCCCCGGCGCTCCCCCGTGGAGATGGCCGCCCGGGTGCGTGCCTCGAGATCGGTGGCGATGGTGCGGGCGTGGTTGCGCATCCAGAACGTCATGTACGTGAGCACCACGGCGGCCAGCAGATACGTGCAGGTCTCGAAGACGGTCTGGGCCGTGGTGCCGGCGTAGGTGTGGATGGTGAGGTAGGCGGTCACCCCCGCCGCCCCCGCCAGGACGAGCGCGGCGCCCACCCCGAGGAGCACGTCGGCGAAGTGGCGGCGCATCCCGATGCGGTCCAGGTAGGCGAGCAGGATCGCCACGATCATGCTCGCCTCGATCCCCTCGCGCAGGAAGATCACGAAGGTGGCCACCACGAAAAGTAAGGTTAGGGTTACCTAATCTTGTGGGTCAAGACCCCGGCGGGCCCGCTCGGGGCCGGTCCCGTGGAGGGCCGCCCCCGGTGGCGGAGGCGCCCCACGACCGGCGCCGAAGTCCAGGGACTCGGGGCGCGCCCGCCGGGCCTGGCGGGCCTGGCCGGCCAGCTCCTCGAGCAGCCGGCTCGCCTCTGTCGCCGATCGGTCGCGGAACTGGGCTCGCACCCGCCGTCCGGCCGCGTCGACGTGGACGGTGGCCAGGCCCAGGCGGCGCTGCAGGGGTCCCTGGACGCGGCGCACGCTCTGGATCTTGTCGAGCGGCACCCAGCAGGTGACCTTGCAGACGCGCCCGGTGACCCCGACGGCCACGTCCTGGCCGTGGCCCGCCCCCAGGAAGTGGTAGCTGAAGGGCGCCTTGAGCCGGGCCCGGGGGGGCGGCGGGGAGAGCGGGACCCCCTCGATGCCCAGGATGCCCCGGGTGAGGACCCGCGCCTCGGCGTCGAACCCCACGGGCAACAGCGCCCGCGTCACCGTGCCCGCCCTGGTCCCCTGGTCCCCCCCCGCCGACCCGGCCAGCTCGACCTCGAGGCGACACCAGCCGAGCGGTCGCCACAGCAGGGGCTCGATCCTGCGCACGGCCTGCACGCGGCGGACGGGAATGGTCTCGGCCACGGTGCTGAGCAGACCCCGCCGGATGCGGATCCCGTCGGGGGCGTGGCCCACGGTGAAGCCGTACTGCTCGGCGACGCGCCGCCACGCCATCCTGGCCCGCCCGATGAGGTATGCCACCAGCGCTCCCCCGAGCCCCACGGCCACGGCCCGGGACACCGACGCCGCCGCCACCACGGCCACCGCGAGCGCCACGCTCACCAGGGTGGGTGCCGACAGGACGACGGAGCCCACGAGGCGACCGGCGGGCACGGCGGTGATGGGGAGCTCGGGGGGCTCGGGGGTGGCCATGTCGAGCCCGTGGTGGGCGGCGAGCAGGCGGGCCCGCAGGTCCTGGGCCACGGGCTCGGCCAGGTAGGCCAGGCGGCCCTTGGCGGCGCCCGAGCCGGCCAGCCGGATGCGCAGCTCGGCCAGCCCCAGGACCCGGGCCGCGAAGGGCCGGATGACGTCGACGGCCTGGATGCGGGCCACCGGCAGCTGGCGAGAGTCGCGGCGCAGCAGACCCGTCTCGATGCGCAAGGTGGCACCCTCGATCCGCCAGCGCGTCACCAGCCACTGCACCACCCCGACCACGACGGCGACGACGACGAGGGCGACGTCCTCGACGACCAGCGAGGCGTCAGACCCACCCCCACGGGGGGAGGACACCGCCACCAGGACCAGCAGGGGCACCACGACGCGTCCCAGACGCACCACCGGCGACAGGGGGTGGAGGCGCTGCCAGGGTGCGTCGGGCGCGTGGGGGGTCACAGGCCCTGTGCCCGCGCCTCGCCCAGGGCCGACAGCCGGTCGCGCAGGCGCCCGGCCTCGTCGCCCTCGAGGCCGGGGATGCGCGCGTCGGTCGATGCGGCCGCCGTGTGCAGCTTGACGGTGGCGAGGCCGAAGCTGCGCTCGACCGGGCCGGCGGTGACGTCGACGAACTGCATGCGTCCGTAAGGGACCACCGACAGGCGCCGGAACAGAACGCCCCGCGTGACGATGAGGTCCTCGTCGCGCTCGAGGTAGCGCCACGAGCGGAAACGGTTGCGCACGAAGACGAGGGCCACGGCTCCGGCGGCGGTCGCGCCCAGGGCGCTGCCCACCCCGGCGACCGCCGAGGCGCCGCCCGCGCCCACGCCGGCGATGGCGGCCACGAGGAGCGTGAGCGTCGTCACCTCGGCGCGTCGCATGGTCCACAGCCGCCTGGAAGGCGACCGCCACGGCCCGTCCGCCCCACCGCCCGTCGGTGCCGGGGCGGGATCGAGGCCACCGGCGTCGTCGCTGGTCATGGGCGCAACGGTATCGACCCTCCCGCACCGGGCGGCGAGCGGCCGTCGTCCCCGGCCGCCGCCGCCGTGGGCGCTACCGATGCGCCCCCATGGCCTGGCGCCAGGGGGCGAGGTCCAGCCCCGGGTAGCGGCGCCCGACGCCGGCCAGGGTGGCCTCGTTCCAGTAGGGGTGGCCCGGTGCCGGGAACCCCAGGACGGTGAGCTGCTCGGGCGTGGCCTGCTCCACGAAGGCGTGCCACTCCATGGAGAAGCCCTTGAAGGGCCAGGCCTGGTAGCCGCCCCATTCCACCGCGGCCCCCCGGTACGACACGTGCAGCATGAAACGGGCCCGGTCGGGGTCGGCGAAGTCGACGGAGCGGTGATAGACGTCCGGCCGGTACACGACGATGGAGCCCGCCGGCGCCGAGGCGTCGCCCCCGTCGTCGTAGAGGGCGGCGAACTCCTCGTAGTCCAGGGTGTGGCGCTCCACGGGGATCCCCGCCGTGCGCGCCCGGGACACGAAGCGCGTGGCCCCGTTGCCCTCGTCGACGTCGCAGAGGTAGACGAAGGTCTCCATCTGGTGGAAGCCGGCCTCGGGCCTCGGCACCGTCAAGGTGTGGTTGGGGAAGTCGGTGTGGAGGAGCTGGTTGTAGTCCGAAGGCTGGCCCCCGTACTTGGCGGTGGCGATGGCGAGGTACATCCGCACGTCGTCGACCCCGATCAGCTGGCGGGCGAGACCGATCAGGGTCCCGCCCACCGCCAGGGCGTTCAGGGTGCGGCTGCGGAAGGGGAACTCGGGCCAGGGGGCGTCCCACGTCCGCCACCTGGCGTCGCCGTCGCCCCCCGGGGCGCGCATCTGGGCCGCCGTGGGGAAGAGCCGGGCCACGGCGCGCTGCGCCGCCAGCAGCTCGTCCCCGGGAATGACGCCCTCGAGGACGCACCAGCCGTCCTCCCGCCAGTGCCGCTCCTGCTGGCGCGAGGCCACGGGCCGGCCCCCGCCCCGGGTGTCGGCGGTCCGAGGCCGGTTCGTCACCGGCTCATTGTCCCCGGACCCCACCGCCGCCCACAACCCGCGTCCTGCACCGTCAGGGACCACCGCACCGGGGCACGCCGCACCGGCGCCGTGCGGTCCGGGCGGCTGCGATGACGGGCGGGTGGCCCCGCCGGCCCCGTGGGTCAGCAGGCGGTGGGGAGCGCCATGGCCGACAGCACGTCGCGCCAGCCGAGCGCGCTGAACACGAGGACGACCGCCGGTGCCGGGCTCTCCATCACCACGGCCCTGCCGGTGGCGTCGAGGACCGACCGGGCCCGACGAAGCTCCCAGGCGCAGGCACTGTCCATGAACGACACCCCGCTGGTGTCGATGTGGAGGGTCTCGGCGCCGGTCCCGATGGCGGCGTCGAGCCCGCAGCGCAGGTCGGCCCGCACGGTGAGATCGAACTCCCCCTGCAACCGCAGCCGGGCCGCGCCGCGCTCGACCACGGCGGATGTCGCCGACCCGCCCGATCGCACCGCAGTCCCGTCCCGCCTCGCCGTGCCCTGTGAGATGTCGTCCTCCTCCGTGCCCTCACCGTGCCATGCCCCGGACGGGCTCGACCAGGAAGATTGCCCCCGGCGCGACCAGGGGAAACCACCTACCCGGGGCACCGGTGCGGTCCGGGACGGCTCGCCACCCGAGCGTGTCGGGGGTGCCCGGCGCACGACCGGGGCCACCTGGCCCGGTACCCTCGGCGCGACCGCGACCAAGGGGAACCACATGCTCACGGCGCTGCACTGCCTGGTCTACGCCGACGACGCCGACGCCGCCCGGGCGTTCTTCCGGGACGTGGTGGGCTGGCCCGCCGTCGACGCCCATGACGGGTGGCTGATCTTCGGCACCGGCCCCTCCGAGCTCGGGGTGCATCCGGCCGACGGGGGCGCTGCGCACCACGAGATCTCGTTCATGTGCGACGACCTCGAGGCCACCATGGCGGACCTCGGCGCCAAGGGGGCCCGCTTTCGCGGCGGCATCGAACACCGGGGATTCGGGCGCACGGCGACGATGGCGGTGCCGGGGGCCGGCGACGTCCTCGTGTACGAACCTCGCCACCCCGTCGCCTACGACCTGGCCTGAACCGGGCGCCGGTCCGGTCCCGCCCGCCGGCGGGTCAGGGGACGAGGATCCGGCGCATGGCGACGCGGGCACCGAAGGCGTCGTCGCCTTTCACCTGCTCGTCGCGGCGGATGGCGGCCAGGCCCGGCGGGAGTTCGTCGACGACCTCGAAGCCGAGGCGGGCGTAGAACGGCCCGTTCCAGGCGACGTCGCGGAACGTGGTCAGGGTGACCGAGCGCAGTCCCCGCCGCCGTGCCCAGCCACAGGCGGCTTCCACGAGGGCCGTGCCCCGGCCGTGGCGTCCCGAAGCCGGGAGCACCGACAGCTGCCAGATGTGGGCGGCGCCGTCCACGATGCCCACCGAGGCGAACCCGACGGGGGGCTCCCCCGTCACGAGCACGACGGTCGCCCCGAGCAGGTGGTCCTCGTCGGAGGGGGCGAAGGGGCCGATCCCGATGTCGGCGAAGAGCGCCTCGGACGCCTCTTCCACGCCACGGAGCCGCCCCAGCTCCTGCGGCGTCGCCACCCGCACGGCGTGCTCGTCCATGTCCTCCCCCGTCGTCGGCGCGCCCGGCACGGCACCGCACGCGTTGGGCGGAGACGGACCCCGACGCGGCACGACGCTACCGTCGGTGCCCGCGCCGCTGGCCCGGTCGGGCCCGACGTTTCGAATTTCGCTACATTGGGCTGGCCACGACGATCCCGAAGGGGGATGCGGGTGAGCCCACCGGTGCCGGGTCGGCGCGGTCAGGAATCCGCCTCGGCCGGGCGACGACCGGTCACGAGCGCGCTCGACCTCCTCGGGCGTCGGTGGGCCCTGCGGGTCCTGTGGGAGTTGCGCGACGGGCCGTGCGGCGCCCGGGCGCTCCAGGCCAACAGCGACCGCATGTCCTCGAGCGTCCTCTACGAGCGCCTGCGCGAGCTGACCGAGGCCGGCCTCATCGGGCAGACCACGGCCCGCGCCTACGAGCTCACCGACCTCGGGCGCGCCTTGTGGGACGCCATTGACCCCCTGGCGGCCTGGGCCGACGAGTGGGCGGCCAGGCGTCCGGGTGGCGACGGCGTGGCGCGGCCGGGGCACCGCCGCCGTGCCTAGGGTCGCCCCCGAGGACCCGTGACCGCCACCGACGACCTCTTGGACAACGCCCGGCGCTACGCGGCCGCCTTCGACCACCCCGATCTGGCCCGGGGACCGGTCACCAAGGTGGCCGTGGTGACCTGCATGGACG
>Ga0335078_10010622_pt1 | contig 13633 bp, 9 predicted proteins | sample Lox_Sample_32_FD_206711 | JGI IMG/M metagenome (GOLD analysis project Ga0335078, IMG submission 206711) | Soil microbial communities from Loxahatchee National Wildlife Refuge, Florida, United States - Lox_Sample_3.2 | ecosystem: Environmental > Terrestrial > Soil > Wetlands | place: USA: Florida...
GCGATATGAAGAAGGGCAAAGGCCCGATCCTCATGAGAACAGATGAAGCAATGGCTGCCATTAACAAGACCTTTAAGGAAAAGCTCGGAGACAAAGAGGGCGCCAAGAAGGTGAAACATCTCGAGGCTGAGGCATGGGAAGACTTCCTCGATATGGCCATCGGCCAGGCCGGACTCTGGGCTGCGAAGAACATTGAGCCGGACAAGATGCCGTCTGAAATTATGCCGACTGAGCCCTATCTCCTCGGTTCGCACGCGGGTTGCGCAGGCTTCTGGTGCTGTGGTCCTGATGACGTCGGCGCGCCGGAAGAGTGGAACAAGAAGTGGCCTGCGGGCAACTATAACCGCATGTCCACGGTGAAGGGCCTCTTCATGTGCGGCGATATCTGCGGCGCTTCCGGTCACAAATTCTCCTCCGGTTCGCATGCAGAAGGCCGTATCGCGGCCAAGAGTGCGCTTGCCTTCATGCTCGACAACCCGGGCTACAAGCCGACCATCAAAGAGACGGCGGACCATCTGGCAGCAGAGCTCTATCTACCGTTCGAGGTCTACGAGAAACACAAGACTTACACCACGGCTCCGGAGATCAACCCGAACTACATCAAGCCGAAAATGCTCCAGACCCGTCTGCAGAAGATCTCCGACGAGTACTTTGGCGGTATTTCGACCTGGTATATGACCTCCAAGACCATGCTCGACGAAGGACTGAAGCAGCTCCAGATGCTGAAGGAAGACACCTCCAAGATGGCAGCGAGCAACCTGCACGAACTGATGCGCTGCTGGGAAAACTATCACCGCATCCTCTCCGTGGAGGCCCATGCGCGTCACATCCTGTTCCGGGAAGAGTCGCGGTATCCCGGCTACTACTATCGCGGCGACTTCGATCTCGTGGACGACACCAACTGGAAGGCTTTCGTGAACTCCAAGTACAACATCGAGAAAGACACTTGGGAAGTCAAGAAGGTCCCCTACGTACAGCTCGTTCCAGATGGAAGTGGTCATTAAGAGCATTCACAACTCCGGGGAGGGGCAGCCCTCCCCGGAGATTTATTGGAAATTGAAGATTGTAAATTTTGCATTGAAAATGAAAAGTAGGCCCTCATCATTTGCTATAAAATTTTAAATTTCCAATTTCCAAACTGCAATACGCAATCATGTAGTGTGCACTGCCTTTAAGGAGGAACAAGATATCATGGCGGAAAACAAGGTGTTAGTTGTCGGCGGAGGCTTCAGCGGTCTTACGGTGGCAGTGGAAGCCGCAGAAGCGGGCTCTGGGGTCATTCTGGTGGAAAAGAACCCTTACCTCGGCGGCCGGGTGACGCAACTGAATAAGTATTTTTGGAAGCTTTGTCCCCCTAACTGCGGGCTTGAGATCCAATATAAACGCATCAAGAATAACGGTAATGTGACGGTCTATACGATGGCCGAGGTTGAGAAAATTGACGGGAGTGAGGGCAACTTCGACGTTACCATAAAGACGACACCCCGGTTCGTGAACGACAAGTGTACGGGGTGCAACAAATGTGCAGAGGCCTGTGACGTGGAGCGATCAAATGACTTCGATTTCGGCATGAGTAAGACGAAAGCGGCTTACCTCCCGCACAACCAGGCATTCCCGCTTAAATACGTCATCGACGCCAAAGTCTGCAAGGGAGCGGCCTGCGCTAAGTGTGTTGCAGCATGTAAATACGACGCTATCCACCTGGACATGAAACCAGAGACCATAAACGTGAAGGTCGGCGCCGTGGTCATGGCAACAGGTTGGAACCCCTACGATGCGACGAAGATGGACAATCTCGGCTTCGGTTCGGTCAAGAACGTCGTTACGAACATGATGATGGAGCGTCTTGCAGCACCCAATGGTCCCACGGCAGGCAAGATCGTAAGGCCATCGGACGGCAAAGAAGTAAAGAACATTGCCTTTGTGCAGTGTGCTGGTTCGCGCGACGAGAACCATCTTGCTCATTGCTCCTACATATGCTGTCTGGCATCGATCAAACAGGCGACATATGTTCGCGAGCTCTATCCCGATTCAAAGGCGAAGATATTCTATATTGATATGCGGACTCCCGGACTCTATGAGAACCGGTTCTATACCAAGATTAAGGAAGACCAGAATGTGTCCTTCCTCAAGGGCAAAGTCGCCAAGGTGGAGCAGGCAGAGAACGGCGACGTGAAGGTTACTGCTGAGGACATCCACGGTGGCGGTAAGATAACCGAGACCTTCGATATGGTCGTGCTTGCCACGGGTATGCAGCCCTCGACAGAATCCTTCAAGGGTGCGAGAATTGTACCGACCGACGACGGGTTCGTGGACCAGGCAACGCTCCCGAAGGGCATTTATGCGACCGGGACGCTGAAGACCCCCGTTGATGTAGCGCGGTCTGCCCAGGATGCCACTGGCGTGGTCATGAAAAGCATCCAAAGCTTGAGGAGGAAATAAGGATGGAGAAGAAATACGGCGTATACATCTGTAAGGGATGCGGCATCAAGGACGCAATGGACGTCGAGAAGGTCGCCGGTGCGGCTAAGAAGGTGCAGAATTACAAGTTTCATGACGTCCTGTGCAGCCCCGAGGGCGTTCAACTGATAAAAGACGATATGGCGAAGGAAGGTGTAAACACGATCATCATCGCAGCCTGCTCGCCCCGCACCAAGTACGAAGAGTTCGATTTCCCTGGCGCAATTGTCGAGCGTGTCAACATCCGGGAGTTCGTTGCTTGGACCATGGAGCCGAACACGGAAGCGACGAACGACGCGGCCTACGATTACCTTACCATGGGTATTGTCAAGACCCAGAAGGGGGATCTGCCTGAGCCGAACATTCTTGCGGACCTGAACAACACGATCCTGGTTATCGGCGGCGGCATCTCAGGCATGACCGCGGCGCTTTCTGCAGCAGGCGCAGGCTACAAGGTTGTGCTCGTGGAAAAAGATGCCCAGCTCGGCGGGTTTGTGAATAAGCTTTACAAGAAGATCCCAACAGGGTCCTATATTAATAAGCCACTCATCGCCGACACGGATATAAATAAGACCGTAAGCGAGGTCGAGAGCAACCAGAATATCAAGGTCTTCAAGTCAACGACGGTGAACAAGACAGACGGGCAGCCAGGCTTGTATGACGTTACGCTTTCAAACGGCGAGACCATAAAGATCGGGGCCATCGTGATGGCCACAGGCTGGAAGCCGTATGATGCGAACAAGCTCGACTACCTTGGATATGGAAAATTCAAGAACGTGGTCACGAACCTCGAACTCGAAGAGATCGCCAGGAAGAACAACGGAAAACTTATTCGGCCTTCCGATGGCAAACCGGCACTGAAAGTTGCTTTTATCCAGTGCGCAGGACAACGCGATCCGAACCATCTTCCCTACTGTTCCTCTATGTGCTGCGCAACCTCACTCAAACAGGCACAGTACGTCAGGCAGAACGAGGATGCCCTTGCCATGATTTTCTACAAGGACATCAGGACCCCGGGCAGGACCGAGCTCTACTACAAAGAAGCCCAGAACAATCCGGGTGTCATGCTTAGCAAAGCCGACGTGACCGGTGTGTCCGACGCCGGGAGCGGTAATATGTTTGTCGAAATGGAGAACACTCTCTTCGGCACCAAGACCGGCGAGAATGTGAAGGTTGAGGCCGACCTCGTGGTGCTTGCTATTGGCATGGTTCCGACCACGCGTGGTCCCCAGGAATACGCCGATGGCTTTACCAAGGCAGCAGGCGGCGGCGATGAATCCAAAAAGAACTACCTCGAACAAACTCCGAAACCGGAATATATCCTGAACCTCGGCTATCGCCAGGGACCGGAAATCCCGACCCTCGAGGGAGCATCGGGTTTCGCTGATTCGAATTTTATCTGCTTCCAGTATGAAACGCGCAGGACCGGCATCTACGCAGCAGGAGGCGTGCACCAGCCCATGAACATGACCGAAGCCATGGAAGACGGGGCCGGAGCAGCGTTCAAGGCCATCCAGGCATTGGATCATGTAGCACGCGGCGTTGCCGTTCATCCGCGCGCCTGGGACATCACCTTCCCCGATCCGATGCTCATCAAATGTACTGCATGCAAACGGTGCACGGAAGAGTGTCCCTTCGGCGCCATCGATGAGGATGAGAAGGGAATTCCCAAGTACAATCTCAACCGCTGCCGTCGCTGCGGCACCTGCATGGGAGCCTGCCCTGAGCGCATCGTGTCCTTCAAGGACTACAGCGTAGATATCGTTGGCTCTATGCTCAAGTCGATCGATGTGCCGGACGACGAAGATACGTTCAGGATCGTCTGTCTCGTGTGCGAAAACGATTCCTATCCGGCGCTCGACACAGCGGCAATTGCAGGCAAAAAGATTGATCCTGCCGTGCGGTTCGTTTCCATGCGCTGTTTGGGCGGTATGAACCTTGTCTGGGTTGCCGATGCGCTCTCCAAGGGCATCGATGGGATGCTGCTCCTAGGCTGCAAGTTCGGAGAAAACTACCAGTGTCATTTCGTGAAAGGCAGCGAACTTGCAAACACCCGCTTCAGCAAGGTCAGCGAGACGTTGAACCGGCTTCAGCTTGAATCCGACCGCGTCGAACTGATGCAGATCGCCATCAACGAATATGACAAGCTCCCCGATATGATCAATGGGTTCGCGGAGAAGGTCAGGGGGCTTGGACCGAACCCGTTCAAGAGTATGTAGTCTAAGCTTGGAGTTATAAAAAATCAACTCCTAACCAGAGTAATGGGAGGATATACATGGCTGATGCAACAGTTATCAAACCTGACCTACAATTTGTGAATGAGATCATCAAGGGCGGCGGGGAGTCCCTGAAAAAGTGCTATCAGTGTGCCACCTGCTCGGTCGTCTGCAATGTCACGCCCGATGGGAACCCCTTCCCGCGCAAAGAGATGATCCTCGCCCAGTGGGGTCAGAAGGACAAGCTCATCACAAGCCCCGACGTATGGCTCTGCCATCAGTGCAGCGACTGTACAGCCTATTGCCCCCGCGGCGCAAAGCCGGGCGAAGTACTGAATGCAATCAGGAAGCAAAGCATCAAGCATATAGCTATGGTACCGCTCTTCGCGAAGATAGCCACGGAACCCTCGCTTATCTGGCTCCTTTTTGCGATTCCCATGGCGTTGTTTTATGTCATTCTGGCTGTGCTCGGGAACGGGGGCTTTACCGCGCCGAGGGCCGAGGGCGATATCATGGCCTATCACAAGTTTGTTCCCGTACCGGTGATCGATACGGTGTTCATTCTCACTGCGCTTTTTGCCGCGGCATCGGCCTTCGTGGGCATTAAACGTCTCTGGAGTGGGATGAAAGCACAGGCGGGAACGATGAAGTCAACGGGAAGCCTCGGCGGCGACATCATCGCATCTATTACCGAGATCCTCAGCCACTCTAAATTCGCGGATTGCACCGTAAACAAGGGCAGGCAACTCGGCCACATGCTCCTGTTTTATGCTTTTGTCGGACTCGCTGTGGTCACCACGTGGGCGATCGTTTACCTCTACGGGTTTGAACTTCTCGGCATTCAGCCTTTTGGCCCGTTCCATTTTGGCGAATCGCCCTACCCGATGAGCGATCCCGTGAAAATACTGGCTCTTGCCAGTTCAATAGCCTTTGCCGCCGGCGTCATACTTCTTTTGATAAACCGACTTGCGCAGGCCGGGAAAGCCGGCATGGGATCCTATTTTGATTGGATATTCCTCACGATCGTGATCGGCGTAGGTGCAACGGGCATGCTGTCCTGGGCGCTTCGCCTTGCAGACATGAATGTGGGATATTTTGTCTATTATCTGCATCTTGTGTTCATCTGGTCGCTGTTCGCCTATGCGCCTTATTCTAAATTCGCTCATTTGTTCTACCGCACGACCGCTATGGTATTTGTGAGACATTCCGGTCGCAAGTAGGGCCAGGCTTCGCCTGTCCCAGAAATGAAGGATAACCGCGGAGATTATCCTTATAGAATGTGTGGAGTATTCCATGAAAGTCAAAGAACTGCTCAGTATCAAAGGATTGGAGTGTTTCAGTATCACCAGTGACCAGTCGCTTCTCGACGGAGCGAAACAGATGGCGGAATGCAATATTGGCGCTCTCTTGGTCATGGACCGGGGTTCGCTGGTCGGCATTATCACCGAACGCGATATCGTCAAGAACACGGCAAACGAGAAAACACAGTGCAGAGAAGTGAAGATCAAGGATACCATGAGCACCAACCTGCTCGTGGTCAAACCTGGTGATGACCTTGATTACGTTATGGCGATCATGATCCAGAACAACATTCGTCACACACCGGTCGTCGAGGAAAGCGGGTTGGTGGGACTCCTGTCCATGCGCGATGTGGTGCGGGTCCTGGTTAAAAATTTGAAAGCGGAAAACCATTATTTAAAGGATATGATTGGCGGTAAATTCGAGGTATAACGGACCGCATCAAATATTATCGAAGAGGGAGGGATGCAGGGAGAACGTTGTCGACATGGCTGACTGCAACACACTTCATCGCCGATGCGATGAACGGGTTTTATAATGAAGTAATCAGAATCGATATTCTATATATTAAATTAACCTAAGGAAGGAGATTAGACAATGAGCAACACGATTCTTTTCGCCCTGATCTGCGGCGTCGTCGGCGTCATCTACGGCATCATGACCGCAATCTGGGTGAACAAGCAGGATGCAGGCAATCAGAAAATGATCGATATTTCCAACGCAGTGAAGGAGGGCGCCTATGCGTTCATAGCGCGAGAGTACAAGACAGTCGCGATTGTCGCAGTGATTTTGGTGGGGATACTGACCTTCATACCTGCCCTCGGGATGTGGGCAGCCGTTGGATTTATCATTGGTACGGTCGGTTCCGCCCTCGCCGGATTCATCGGCATGTGGGTGTCGCTGCGTGCCAACGTTCGTACAGCAGCGGCAGCGAGCAAAGGCCTCCAGGCCGCGCTCACCCTCGCGTTCAAGGGTGGCTCCGTGACCGGCATCATGGTTGTGGGTCTCGGCATCATCGGCCTTGCCGGTTTTTACTTTATCGCCAAGTCGTTTGCTCCGGCCGAGCAGGTATCCCATGCCCTCATCGGGCTTGGCTTCGGTTGCTCGCTCATGAGCGTGTTTGCCCGTATCGCGGGCGGTATCTATACCAAGGCTGCTGATGTGGGTGCCGACCTCGTTGGTAAGGTTGAGAAGAATATCCCCGAAGACGACCCGCGCAACCCGGCCGTGATCGCCGACAACGTGGGAGACAACGTGGGCGACTGTGCTGGTATGGCTGCTGACCTCTATGAGACCTACACGGTGACCCTTGTGGCCGCCATGCTCCTCGCCAAGACCCTGTTCGGCGCGGATAGCCCGTGGCTCGAGTTCCCGCTCATGCTGGGCGGCGTTTCGATCATAGCTTCTATCATCGGCACCTATGCCGTGAAGCTCGGCAAGAATAACTATATTATGGGCGCCCTGTATAAAGGCCTTGCCACTGCAGGTGTTATAGCAGCAATAGCCTTCTATTTCGTGGCTAAAAGCTTTATCAATGGCCTCGGCACAAATTCAGGCGTTTTTACGGCGAATACCGTGTTCTTTATTTCCCTCATCGGTCTTGCCCTCACCGGGCTCATTGTGTGGATTACCGAGTACTTCACTGCTAAAGAGTATTCCCCGGTGCAGCACATTGCTCAGGCTAGCCTTACCGGCCACGGCACGAACGTGATCGCCGGACTTGCGGTCAGCATGAAGTCCACCTCAGCGCCGGTGCTCGTGATCGTTGCCTCGATTCTCGGCGCATACTGGCTAGGCGGCGGATTCTCCGGCGAGGCGAACGCAGCATCGGGCGGCATCTTTGCCATCGCGCTGGCAGCCGTGTCCATGCTCTCCATGACCGGTATCGTCGTGGCCATCGACTCCTACGGCCCGATCACGGACAATGCGGGCGGCGTGGCTGAAATGGCCGGGCTTCCGAAAGAGATCCGCGATATCACGGATCCCCTCGACGCGGTCGGCAACACCACCAAGGCAGTGACCAAGGGCTATGCCATCGGCTCCGCAGCGCTGGCCGCTTTGGTGCTGTTCTCGGAATATTCACGCTCTTTCGGCTCAACAATCCTGTTCGACCTTTCGAACCCAATGGTTCTTTGCGGTCTATTCATCGGCGGCCTGCTCCCCTACTACTTCGGCGCGCTCCTTATGGAGTCCGTGGCTAAGGCTGCAGGCGGTGTGGTGGAGGAAGTTCGCAGACAGTTTCGCGAGATCAAGGGCATTATGGAAGGCACTGGAAAACCTCAGTATGGCAAGTGCGTTGACATCGTGACCAAGAGCGCTATCAATGAGATGATGATTCCTGCGCTTCTCCCGGTGGTCGTACCGGTCCTGGTGGGTCTCCTCCTGGGCAAAGAAGCCCTTGGCGGCGTGCTTATCGGCGCCATTGTGACCGGTCTGTTCCAGGCCATTGCAATGACAAGCGGCGGCGGCGCCTGGGATAATGCCAAAAAATCCTTTGAAGATGGCGTTACCGACAGCAAAGGAGTCGTCCACAAGAAGGGCAGCGACGGTCACAAAGCTTCTGTTACGGGCGACACCGTCGGCGATCCTTACAAGGACACCGCAGGCCCAGCTATCAACCCGATGATTAAAGTTATTAACATCGTAGCACTTCTGATCGTTCCGTTGATCAGATAGATCGACTGATAGATCCATAAAAAAGAGGGGCTGGCCAAACTGCCAGTCCCTCTTTTTTTTCACGGCACGTCTGAATGTACAAACATTGTTGAAATTTGTCAGCAAAGTGGTATTATCTACACTCGATGCACAATGCGGATGTAGATATACTGATTGCTGCCGAATGTCCACGCGATGTCATTGCTCACTGTCTTGTCGTATCGAGATTGGCATGTGCTCTCGCGGAACGACTGGAGATCGAGGTTGATGGTGAACTGATCAGGCAAGGTGGGCTGTTCCATGATATCGGCAGGTCGCGAACGCATGATATTCATCACGCTGTTGTCGGAGTAGAAATTGGCCGAAAACTGGGTTTCTCCGATGCCCTTCTCAACATTATCGAACGTCATATTGGTGCAGGGATTACAGCGGCGGAGGCAGAAAGGCTCGGACTCCCGAAAAAGGATTACCTACCGATCACGACGGAAGAAAAGGTCATTTCTTATGCAGATAATCTGGTCAGCGGGACTCGGGAAATGCCGTTTTATGAAGCACTCGATCGGTTCAAGAGAATTCTTGGGCCTGATCACGAAGGTGTCGAGTTATTCATAAAGCAGCATCACGAGATTCAGGATAGGATGAAAAAAGGAAAGAAGATAGTAGGCGGCGGTTAGCAGCCTGAGGACATTGAAAGTCGCAGAATGACGCTGCGCTGAAAGGCTTAAGATGAGCAATAAGAAAAAAGAAATAAAGCCGGAAGATATCGATATTGATCCGCTAAAAAAAAGCCAGACCGACAAGGTCGTGCCGATCAAGTTAACAGAGAAGAGCAGGTTCAAATTCCGCTGCCACAAAGGCGTCAAATGCTTCACTGCCTGCTGCAGCAATATCAATATCGTGCTACCGCCCTATGACCTGCTGCGACTGCGAAAGCGGCTGGGCATGACAACTGAGGATTTCATAAACAAATACTGTGAAATAGAAATGTTGGCAAAGACGCTTTTGCCGGTCATTACACTCAAAATGCAGGGCGATGAGAAGCGCAGCTGTCCTTTCGTGACGCCCGAAGGTTGCACGGTGTACGAGGACAGGCCCAGCAACTGCCGCTATTATCCCCTTGGTATGGCTACGCTAAGAAAGAAGGACACCGAAAGCGGGAAAGACGAGTTCTATTTCATGGTCAAGGAAGACCACTGCAAGGGATTCGATGAGGACAAAGAGTGGACCATTGCAGAGTGGCGCAAGGATCAGGAAGCGGACCTCTACGACGACAGCAATCGTGGATGGATGGAAATCCTGATGAAAAAAAAATCCTTCGGTGAGAAGGAATTCCCGGAAATCAAAAACCAGATGTTCTTCATGGTCAGCACAAATACGGATTATTTCCGCGAATTCGTGTTCGGCAGCACGTTTCTGGATACTTACGACATCCCGGTTGAGCGGATAGAGAAGGTTCGGACCGATGATGCGGAGCTGCTGAAACTAGGATATGAATGGCTTCGCTCGTCGATGTTCGCTGAAGATACCCTCAAACTCAAAGAGGGCGTGGCAGAAGCACGAAAGGACCGTGTTGATGCTACCTTGCGAAGAGTGTACGGGAAGAAAGAAAGTGAGTGAGTCGGCCAGTAGTAAAGAGAACAGCCTCTAACTACGGGGTTGAAGCATAGCGCTCATTTCCATGTAAATGGCATTTCCAATTTGAATGCCTTGATCAATAAATTCTGGACCATACTGTTTGCCCGTATCGGTTCGGAACGTGTCTTTAATTCGCTCGATTCCCTTCATTTTTTCCCGGAACGTTTTGTGCAGCGACGCTATTGGCGTTTCATGGGCATTGACCATGAGCCAGAGCGTTCCGGTAAAATTCTCAGGCCCCCAGCGAAATTTATCTGCATCGTACAGTGCATCGCTGACCATGCATCCTTCCGCGTCATCTAGATCACAGGTCCTCTTAAACGCTTCATGGTTCCTTATTGCGTAGGTGATATACGTACGGCTACGCTCATCCACCTTGAGCGTTTTCAGTATGGCTTCAGCCTCCATGCTGCCACGAACAGCATGATCATCCTCGCGGCGCTTGATATCGTGGAGTAAACCTGCGATGATTGCCGCGATAAAGAGCGGTTTCATCGCAGAGCTACCCACCGCGCGCCGGGCACCTTCAACGAGAACAATGGCGCCCGCATCCCGGGCGACAGCCTCGCAGTGACAGAGCCCGTGGGCGCACTCGAGCTTCGATTCATCGAGATAAGCGTGACATTTGCGGATTAAGTCGCAAGTTCTGAGCGCTTCATCGGCTTGGTGGACTGCCGGGGCGCAGGTCCGATAAAAGGCCGGTTTTGGCAGCATACGCGCGACTTCATATGCCCGGGCCTGGAGAAGTTCATAAGCAGTATGGGCCATAGATTTATAATAGCCAGAGAGCGGGGGTGGTGTCAAGACGAGTTTTTTCCAGAACGTCATGTTACGACAGGTGAGAAAAATAACGCAAAGCTGGATTTCTTAACTCGTATTAACCTCCAGCCCTGAAATTAGTAGGTCACAGAATGATAAGGGTTTTCCCGACTTTTCAATGAAGTCTGGATACAACCGGTGACTCGGGTTCCCACTGAAAGATTGGGTAAGACGACTCTCTTCGCGAGCTACCTCGAATCCAAACTTCCTCGACTGTGAAAGACCTGCTGAAGGACAAAGTAGGCAAGGGAGGGGCATCCTGCTGTTTGATTCCGATGAAGAGCTGAGGGGACGGCGATCAAAGTTGTTGATAACTTGTCCATATCACCAATTTAGCGAGAAATAAATTCTTCTACGCCGTGGTTGGGATCGACAGGATTAGCGCTGTAATTCTGCGCGTTCGCGATCAGTAAACGATCACGGGGCTGCGGCGATCACTTCTCAGAACGCTGCCTCTTTTCCCTTTTTCCCGCCAGCGAGATTCTCCGATTGACTAACTCGGCATGGTGATGTAAAATTCTCAATCTTTTTCCTTCGTGAAAGGGGTTTACCGTGTCTGATATCCACAGTGAAAGAATACTGATTCTCGACTTCGGGTCGCAATATACTCAGCTGATCGCGCGTCGTGTGCGCGAGGCGAAGGTCTACTGCGAGATATTTCCCTACAATGCGGGTCTCGAAAAGGTAAAGGCATTCCGGCCCAAAGGGCTGATATTATCGGGAGGTCCGTCCAGTGTGTATGACCCCGGAGCGCCGCTTATCGACAAATCCCATCTCGATCTCGGCATACCTGTACTCGGCATCTGCTACGGCATGCAGCTTCTGACTCACGTGCTCGGCGGCGTAGTCGCGAAATCGACAAAACGCGAATATGGAAGGGCCGAGCTGAACATTCATAAGAACGAAGGATTGTTCTCTGGCATCGGTACGGGCGGAAAAGCTACGGTTTGGATGAGCCACGGTGACAGGATCGAGAAGATGCCGGAGGGATTCTCAGCCATTGCGCACACTGACAACTCGCCCACCGCTGCCATGGCGGACGAAAAGAGTAAGTTTTACGGCGTGCAATTTCATCCTGAGGTTGTGCATACGCCGCAGGGGGTGCAAATTCTCAGGAACTTCGTGTACGGTATCTGCAAATGCGAACCATCTTGGAATATGGCGTCCTTCGTGGACTATTCCGTAGGTCAGATCAGTAGGGCCGTGGGGAGCAAACAAGCCGTGTGCGGCCTCTCCGGCGGCGTTGACTCGTCTGTTGCCGCGGTGCTGGTGCACAAGGCCATAGGGAAGCAGCTCACCTGTATCTTCGTGAATAACGGCGTTCTCAGGAAGGATGAGGCGGAGAAGGTGCAGCATTCCTTCAAGGACATGGGCCTGAACCTGAAGTATGTCGATGCATCGCAGGAGTTTCTGTCCAAACTTAATGGAGTAGAAGACCCGGAGAGGAAGCGCAAGATTATCGGAAACACCTTCATCGAAGTGTTCGAGCGTGAGGCCCACGCCGTGGGAGGGGCCGAGTTCCTGGTCCAGGGCACGCTCTATCCCGATGTAATCGAAAGCGTTTCGTTCAAAGGCCCTTCCGCAGTCATTAAATCGCATCACAATGTAGGTGGCCTGCCTGAGAAGATGAAGTTGAAACTGGTCGAACCGCTTCGAGAATTGTTCAAGGATGAAGTCCGGGCCATAGGCCGTGAAATGAAAATGCCCGACGACATCATCGATCGACAGCCCTTCCCAGGTCCTGGCCTCGCGATTCGCATCCTCGGTGAAGTGACTGGGCCGCGGCTTAAGATCCTGCGAGAAGCGGATGCTATCGTGATCGAAGAGATCAAGAAAGCGGGGCTGTATAAGGAAATTTGGCAGTCCTTTGCCGTGCTTCTACCGATCAAGACCGTCGGTGTCATGGGAGACGAGCGGACCTATGAGAACGTCGTTGCGATCCGCGCGGTCACGAGCCAGGATGGCATGACCGCTGACTGGGCGAAGATACCCTATGAGCTCCTGGGGGTTATGTCCAATCGCGTCATTAACGAAGTGAAAGGCGTGAACCGCGTGTGCTTCGATATCTCATCCAAACCGCCTAGCACGATTGAGTGGGAATAGTGGTTTCGAAAAACAGAGTATAGGGAAAAATGAAGTGGAGAGGCGGCCCTATGTGGCCGCCCTTTCTTGTATTGGATAATATGAATGGACTAGATCTGATCCTTATAAGCCTTGCCGCTGTGGCAGGAGGCCTCGTGAATGCTCTTGCCGGCGGCGGCACACTCATCACCTTCCCAATGCTGACCGCTGTGGGCGTTTCGCCCATTATGGCGAATGTAACCAATACCGTTGCGCTCTGCCCCGGCTACCTCGGCGCAACCTTCGCCCAGAAGAAAGACTTGCGGGGGCAGGGGGGGAGGCTATGGTTACTTCTGCCAGTCAGCATATTGGGTGGAATCGCAGGGGGTGTATTGCTCCTTCATACGAGCGATAATACGTTCCGCAAATTGATCCCCTATTTGATTCTCCTTGCCGTAGTTCTGCTTGCTTTTCAGGATCGATTGCGA
>Ga0335078_10010623_pt1 | contig 13632 bp, 10 predicted proteins | sample Lox_Sample_32_FD_206711 | JGI IMG/M metagenome (GOLD analysis project Ga0335078, IMG submission 206711) | Soil microbial communities from Loxahatchee National Wildlife Refuge, Florida, United States - Lox_Sample_3.2 | ecosystem: Environmental > Terrestrial > Soil > Wetlands | place: USA...
GCCGACAAGTGCGTCCGCGCGGCGGACCAATGCTCCTCCGTCGCCGGCATCGGCGCCGAGGATGGCGGAAGCTTCCGCATTCTGGCGATTCTCCGCCAGAAGAAGCGCCAGGCCGGCGGTAAAGCCGGCGTTCTCGGGCGCCAGATCGTGAGCCATTCGCGCCGCCGCGATGGCGGCATCCAAGTCATCGAGCTCCCTGTTCACCACGGCGATCTGCCGGTACAGCCCGGCCTTCTGCGTGCGGTCCGTAGTCGTTTTGACACGTTTTGTGAGTTCCGCCAACGATACCCGTGTCGCGGTCTTGTCTTCTCGAGGCACCCTATATTTCGCGCGGAACTCGGTCAGGAATCTGCTGACATCGTCCGTTTCCTGCGCGAACATGGGCGCGGCGATAGCGGCCAGCAGCAGCAGACGGGCGAACATATCAGGTATCTTACTGCACAAATGGCCGCAACGCACGGGTGAAGGCTGCCGTCTCTCACTACGGCAGTCGTCGTGCTGTGCGGAACGGTAGATGCGAACGTTGACCAGGTGGACAGTTCTGGCGGGATGGCTGGCCTGTACGGCGCTGCGCGGGCGCGCCGAAGTCGTACTGCTGCTGGAAGAGCCGTACGGCGCGTTTGGCGGCATGACTCCGACGGGTCACGCCGCCATCTATCTCACGCGCGTCTGCGCGGAAACTCCGGTCGAACTCCGCCGCTGCCAGCCCGGCGAACAGGGCGTGGTAATCAGCCGCTATCACAACGTTGACGGCTACGATTGGATCGCGGTCCCTCCCATTCCCTACCTGTACGCGGTGGAAAGCGCCGGCGAAGTTCCCGATTGGGTGGATGCGCGGGAGGTGGCCGCGCTCCGCGATGCGTACCGCCGCGCGCATCTCGAGTCCGTCGCGCCCGATGAAAGCGACGGCGGCACGCCCGTGGGGGATTGGGTGCAGTTGGTGGGCGAAGCGTACGACCGGACCATTTATACCTACGGCATGGAGACCACCGCCGAACAAGATGACGAGCTGATCCGCGAGTTCAATTCCGGCCCGAATCGCGCTCGCTTCAGCCTCCTCTTTCGCAACTGCGCGGATTTCTCGCGGCGGGTGATCGATTTCTACTATCCGGGAGCGGTCCATCGCAACTTCACCGCCGATCTCGGGATCATGACGCCGAAGCAGGCCGCCAAGTGCGTATTGCGATATAGCCGGAAGCATCCCGGCGTGCCGCTCACGGCGTTCATCATCCCGCAAGTTCCGGGCACGATCCCGCGCAGCAGCGCCGTGCGCGGCGTGTTGGAATCCCTGGTGAAATCGAAGCGCTACGCCCTGCCGCTGGCGCCGCTTGCGGTGCTGCATCCGGCGGTGGGAGCGGGCATGGCATACGCGTGGCTGCGCGGCTACGGCTTCCAGCCTCGCCAAATCGCCACGGCCCACGGCGGCCGGCCTTTGAAACCCGGTTCCGTGATGACGGCCCTGCGGACGCAGGAAGACGCGAAGCTCCCATAGCCTCACAAAATCCCGCGGAATGTTAAAATCCATCCAGGTTTCCCTCATGGATGGTCGTATTGCCTCGTTGGTTCTCCTTTGTGCCGGGTTGGCCCGCGGCGCGCCGATCGTCATCGGCTTCGCCGGCGGTTTCGTGGCGCGCGACAACCCGATCCATGGCGAAGTCCAGCTTGCGGCGCGCTTGCGAACGGAGTACGGTTCGGGCGCACAGGTGTGGATGTTCGAGAATCACCGCGGCGTCGAGGCCCGCCGGGAAGTCATCCGCCTGCTCGATACCGACCGCGACGGCACGCTCTCAGCCGAAGAGAAGACCGCGGCGCGGATCGCCATCTTCGGGCACAGTTGGGGCGCATCGGAAGCCATCGCGCTGGCGCGTGCGTTGGGGCGCGATCGAATCCCCGTGCTGCTCACCGTCCAGGTGGACAGCGTACAAAAACCCTTCGAAGACGATGCGTCCATTCCACCCAACGTGGCGCAGGCCGTCAACTTCTACCAGTCCGAAGGATTGCTGCACGGGCGCGCGCAAATCCACGCCGCCGACAGTGCCCGAACGCAGATCCTCGGCAATTTCCTGATGGCGTACAAAAGCAAGCCGGTGAGTTGCCCGGGATATTCCTGGTTCGCCCGAACCTTCATGAAGCCGCACATCGAAATCGAATCCGACCCCGCGGTCTGGGGGCGAGTGGAATCGTTGATTCGCTCCAAGCTCGACCTGAAGTAAAGCGTCGGTGAGCCGCCACCGCAAGATGACTCTCGGGCGCCAAAAGCTTGGGCAGGTGGCGATGAAGCGGCGGGAGCGCCGCACATGGAAGCCACATCGCGGGGTGAGGCGGCGCGGCCGTGCTTCAGAAGGCGATGAACAGGAACGGATGCTGCTTTGGACCGTGGTGCGTGGCAGGGGTAAGATTGCCCGCGACTGGTGGGAACCGGTGTGGCAGACCGGGGGCCGCGATATCGAGCGCGAATCGTTGACCGGGCCGCGTACAACTTCAGCTTGGAACAATCATTTTGACGGCCTGGCGCCAACCGAGTTTGCGGCCGGGGTGACGCTCCAGTTTGACCGGCCGCCTGGCGCCGGCAGAGCAACCAGGAACCGGCTGCCTTTCCCCAGCTCGCTTTCCACCTGCACGTCGCCCCCGTGCAGCCGCGCCAACTTCCGCGTGATCGCCAAGCCCAGCCCCGTGCCCGGCGACGCCGCCGCCACCTGGTGGAATTCCTCGAAGATGGCCTCCTGTTCCTCCGGCGAGATTCCGATTCCCGTGTCGCCCACGCACAGCGTGAATTCCTCTCCCCGCGTCTCCGATTCGATCCACACCCGCCCTTCTTCCGGAGTGAATTTTACGGCATTGCTCAAAAGGTTATACAGGATTTGTTTCAGCCGCACGCGGTCCGCCACCACGACGGTGCCCGCCGCGATGCGGTTCTCGATCGCCACACTCTTGACCTGCGCCAGAGGCGTAATCACCAGCAGGATCTCGTCCAGCACCGCGCACACATCGAACGCCTCCAGCTTCAATTCGATCCGGCCGGCTTCGATGCGCGAGAGGTCGAGCAGATCGTTGACCATGGCGAGCAGGTGCCGCGCCCCTTCCTGGATATTCGCCACGAACCGCGGGTAGGGGTCCGGAAGCGGCCCGTGAAGCTGTTCGGCGAGCAGGTCGGCATAGCCCATGATGGCGTTCAGCGGCGTACGCAACTCGTGGCTGCTGCGCGCCAGGAACTCGGTTTTGAGGCGGTTCACGCGTTCCACTTCCCGGTTCCGCGCCTCGAGTTCGTTCGCGATACGTTTCAGTTCCGCGGTCCGCTCCGCTACACGGCTCTCCAGGTCCCGGTTCAAGCGACGCACTTCGAGTTCCGCCTGTTTGCGGTCGGTGATATCCCGGTTGAAGCCGATCACGCGGCGCGGCTGCCCCTGGTCATCGAACAACACCTTGGCATTTCCGGAAATCCAGCGGATTTCGCCGTCCCCCATCCGCCTGATCCGCCACTCCGCGTAGAATTCCCCGGTCTTCAGGGATTCCTCAAAACGGGCCCGAACCCTCGCCCGATCTTCGGGCATGACCATGGGCTCCCAATCCTCGAACTTCCCGCTGAACGTGCCGGGCGCGAGTCCATGCAGCTCTTCCAGTTCGGGCGTCCACGCAATCACCCGCGTGCCGAGGTCCCAATCGAACGTGCCCGAGCGGCCCACTTTCAGCGCTACCGCCAGCCGCTCCCCCGCCGACCGCGCCTCCCGCTCCGCCCGTTTCAGATTGTCGATGTCCGTGCAGGTTCCGAACCACTTGACGATGCGCCCATCGGCGTCGCGCGAGGGCACGCCGCGAATCAGAAACCAATGGTAGGCTCCGTCCGCCCGCCTTAGCCGAGACTCGATCTGGTAGGTTTCGCCCGTCTCCACCGCGTGGTTCCAGGCTCGCCGCGCCGGCAGCTTGTCGTCCGGATGGAAGGGCTCGTTCCATCCGCGGCCGTAGCTCTCTTCCAGGGTCAAGCCTGTGTATTCCACCCACCGCTGGTTGAAATACACGTTCAGCCCGCCCGGATCGCACATCCACACCAGTTGCGGCACGCTCTCCGCCAGCGTCCGGAACTGGATCTCGCTCTTCTGCAAATCCCTGGTCCGCTCCTCGACGCGCAATTCCAGCTCGTCGCGCGACTTCCGCAGCGCCTCGCTGACCCGCTTGCGCTCGGTGATATCGGTGACGAAGGAGTAGTAGCACACCACCTTGCCGGACTCGTCGCGCATAAGGTGAGCCAGGACTTCCACCGGCACGCGGCGCCCGTCTTTGCGGATATACTCCTTTTCGAAGCGGACTGGTTTTCCGGTGCGATCGAGTTCGGCAAGATGAGTCATTTCCCGCTCCAGCGACTCCGGAGGAGTGAGCAGGCTCGACAAGGAAATCTTCTGCATTTCCTCCACGCTGTATCCGGTAAGTTCGCAGAATGCGCGGTTGCAGATTCCCATACGGCCGTCCGGATAGCCGGTGGCGAACGGCTGTTCCGAGTTCTCCAGAAACTCCGCCAGGAAGCGCTCACGACGCATGCTCTCACGGAGTGCTTCCTCAGCCAGCACCCGGCTGGTGATTTCCATCGTCACGCCGGCGATGCGGGCCGCCCGTCGCTCGTCGCCTTCGCCCGTGAAGAACACACGCCCGTGCGAGGCTACCCAGCGCACGGCCCGGCCCGGCTCCAGCACGCGATATTCGCGATGAAATTCGCCCCCGCTCGCTCCCGCGCTGGCCTCTTTCCAGGCGGTCTCCGTGCCGGCCCGGTCATCGGGATGAATCCGCGCCATAACCTCGCCGTAGCCGGGCTGCCCATCCGGGCCGACGCCCCACATCTCGATACAGTGCTCGTCCAAAAGAAAGCGCTCGCTCTCGGGATGGTATTCCCATGCACCCATGCGCGCGCCATCCAGCGCCAGGCGCCGCTGTTCGGCGGCCTGCACCACCGCCTGTCCGTGCCGCCGAAGCGCTGCCTCGGCCTGGGCGGCTACCACCAGCGATTCGCGCAACTTGCCGATCAGCAGGCTGGTCAGCGCGGCCGTGACCACGAAAAGAGCGAGCCCCCATCTCGCCGCCGGGTCGGCGATGAGCAGGGTGTGGCGCGGCTCGATCAGGAACCAGTCCGCGCTGAGCGCACTCAGCGTGGTGGCCGCGAGACCTGGCCAGCGCCCGCCAAACCAGGCGGCAAATATTACCGCCAGGGAGAACGGCAAATACGGCGTGTGCGGGGCGAGGACGGGGTTGAGTTCCAGCCGCACCGCCAGCGCAACCAGGACGCTGGCCACGGCCACCGCATAGCGCAATACACGGCCTGGGTTCGCGACGAGCGCCCGCGTTCTCTGTACGATACCGGCAGGGCTCATATTGGTAACCCGATAATCGGCCAGGGCTTCGGTCCGTGGATTCCGATGCTTGAAAGTTGGAACCAGGGCGTACCGCCCCGCAAGCCGCTTGGCTGCTCCCCAAGTATATCTCATTAATAGTGAATCAGGTCTGATATGATTTTTCGCTGAGCACACGATTCGCGAAATCGAGAACCAGTCCCGCCTCAGCGGGGCCTCCGGCGGGCGCCGGATTCAGGCATAGAAAACACATGCGGTCTCAGAGGCTGAACGCCGCGCGCTGACCGCTCGGCCTGATCCGCTCAAGCGAACTCTCGCGCGGTTTTCAGGGCCAAGGCGGCGTCCGTCGCGCCAACTCCGTCAGTTCCCGCGCCGCCAGCGTGCAATGTATATCGACATCGGCGGTTTCGATGCGCAGGAGTTCGGCACAATAGGCACGCGGCATCGCCATCAGGAAGCGCAACACAAAACACTGGCGCCGGCGGGCCGTGAGGCGCAGCACGCGGCTCAATTCAGCCGGCAGATGCACCGAGGGCGTCTCGTCCGGCGCCTGCTCCGGCTCTGAATCTCCCTCCAGGAAGGCGGCGTCGAGCGCCTTCCAGGACAAGCGCCCGGAGCGGATGGCCTGCACGTCCAGCCGCCGGATGCTATCGATCACCAACTGCTCCGCTCTGCGCGCGCTGCCGGTAAGCAGATAGGCAGCAACAAAGGTTCGCGAAATCGATCCGTCGATTACCACCGAACCCGCCTCGAGGGCGGTGCCGTCGAGATCCGCGCTCGAAGCATGAATCGAGGAGACGAGAACACCGTAGTCTTCCGGCCAATCCGAACAGTTACGGGCTATGGCCATAAACCCTCCTACCCGGCCGTGCACGCGGGATCGAACCCGCTTGGCTGTGCGGCGCCGGGAATGACGGCGCCGGCTCCCGGCGCGAGTGTTTCGGGCGGTGGCTCATCGCGCAACTCCCTGGCAGCCAACCATTCCAGCATCGCCGCCGCGATCTGCTCGAAATGCGACGACAGCACGATGCCGGTATCGGAATCTACTTCCGCCGTCTCCACCGTGAACACTTGCGTGGCCGACGGATCCGCCCGCAGGGTTTCTTCGATGTAGTCGTGAATTTCCAGTTCACTACCATGATTGATCGGCGTGCCGAGGAAGCTGAGGAGGGTCATCAACTCGAACGCGTACTCGTCTCGGAGCAGCTTGCGGCGGGTCCGCGGGACGACGGCAACGATGCCCACGGGGTTGGCGTGCCGCCCGTCCAGGTGTACGATTGCCAGCCCGGTGTCTCCCAAGTCGTAGGCCGAGGTGAAGAATTCGATCGAGGGCAATCCTGGGACCGTGCACGCGACCTTGGTGTGAAACACGCCGCGGGTGGTGCGCATTCTCGCCAGAATGCGGCGGACTGCCGGGTCGTGCAGAGTCAAAGGAATGGGCCCGTGCCAGGAATCCGTCTGCGCATCCCATCCGTGGAGATGGACGGGAAGGCACTCGATCGTAGAATTCTTGGTCTTGTACATGGCGAACCGCTATGCATGTCGCCTGCCAGCCGGTGTCGCGGCCGCCGCGGCCCTCGCCGGAACGAGTTCCGTTCGGCAGGCTCGGTCAGACGTCATCCGCCGGATGCACACAAAAGCGCCACGTTGGCCCAAAATGCGCCAGCCTGCGGCGCGTGCGGCGCATTAAGTGCCTGTGCGCACGGCAGAATCGCCCTTTCGAGCGATGGCAGTGTGCGTGCACAAGACGGCGGGAATGTTGGGGGACGCGGAAAACGTCGTGGTGGCCATCTGCGGCGCGGCGGCCGACGCTGAAGCGGCCGTACAGGAACTTGGGCAGCGAGGGATCGGGCCGGACTCGATCTCCGTGGTGGCCGCCGGGGACGAAAGAGCAACGGCGCCGGTTGCGTATTATTTTGAACACGGTGTCCTCCGAGGCACGGCGCTCCGGGAAGAGCGGTGGCGTTTCCTGGCTGATCTTCCCGGCTGCGCCGTGTTAGTGATTCCGGACGAACGGCCGGTCCTGATCGGCGGCTCTCTCGCCGCATCCGTCGTCCGGGCCATCGACAACAAGCTGCTTTTCGGCGACCTGGGGCCGGTCGCAAGCGCTCTCTATAGCGCCGGAGTGGCACGGGATGCAGCGCGGGAATACGAGTTGACCGCGCTTCAAGGGCACGTGCTGGTGATCGTACAGGGACGCGCCAAAGACGTCGCGGGGGCACGCACGATTCTGGCCGACCGGAAGTCGGGGCGATGCCGAGACCAGCCCGCCGCCGCGGATGGAGTGAGACTCAGGTGAAGACCCGCCGGCTACGAGCCCGATAGATGCTGCGAAATGCCATCGAACCGCAGCTTGGGAGACCGGAGACTCCGGAGCCCGCTGCGCGGGCTCGTAGCGTATTCGACTTGCCGAAAGGAGGCGTTTCGAGTATAGGGGAGGTTCGCGGCGCACTGTCACGTGCGCTCGAAAGCGGCGAGCTGCCAACCTCGCCGAGGCTTCTGTGTATGGACGGGCGCGGTTCGCCGGCATTTATCGCGCCGGTCCGCGCCGGCCTCTCACCCCGTGTGCCGGGGTGAGAGTGGGCCGGCGTCTCCTTCCAATTCATCCCCCAGGAGCCGGGCCAGCGTGTGCCGGTGAATCCCGAGAATCTTGGCGGCTTGCACCTTGTTTCCATTCACCGCCGCCAGCACGCCGGCGGCATGCCTATGTTCCACTGCCCATAGCGACTCCAGTTCCGCCGTGGCGGAGAGAGCGCGCGGCTGCGGATTGCGCAGGTGCGGCAGATCGGCCACATCGATCACGCCGCTGTCGGTCATCATGCAGCCGTTCCCGAGCACATTGGCCAGCTCACGCACGTTCCCAGGCCACGAGTAGGAGGCCAGAAGGGCTTCCGCCCGGCGTGTCAGGCGTTGGACCGGCTTGCCGTACTGCGCGGCGAAGCGCTCCAGAAAATAGCGTTCCAGCAGCGGAAGGTCTCCCGGCCTCTCCGCCAGGGGAGGCAATTCGATTTCAATCATCGAGAGGCGATAGTAGAGATCCGGCCGAAACAAATCCCGCGCGGCGAGGTCCCGCAGATCGCGATTGGTCGCCGCGATGATCCGCACGTCGGTCTTGCGCATCACCGGCGAGCCGACTCTCTGGTACTCGCGATTCTCGATTACCCGCAGCAGCTTGGTCTGCGTCACCAGCGGCATGTCGCCAATCTCATCCAGGAAAACCGCGCCGCCCGAAGCGTATTCGAACAGGCCCACGTGGTCGGCGACCGCGCCGGTGAAAGCGCCTTTCACGTGGCCGAATAATTCGCTCTCGAACAGGGTCTCGGCAATCGCCGAACAGTTGGCGACCGCCAGATCTTTCGACTGCGCCGGGCTCAGACGGTGCAGTGCCCGGGCGGCCAATTCCTTTCCGGTGCCGGTCGCGCCGGTAATCAGCGCGGTCTGGAAGTGGGGAGCAGCCCGGCGAATCCGGTCGAATACATCCAGCATCGGTGGGCTGCTCCCAACCATGCCCTGAAACTGGCAGGCTTCCATCAATTCGACGTTCAGGCGGCTCGCCAGCGCGCGGCGGCGTGCCGCCTCCACCAGCTTGCCCACGCGATCGCGCAGAAGCGGCACTTTGAGCGGCTTGGTCAGGTAGTCGCTCGCGCCTTTGCGGATTGCCTCCACAGCCGAATCGGTGGAGTAATTGCCGGTGACGAGGATGACTTCGGTTTCCGGCGAAAACCGGACGATCTCGTCGAGCACCGACATCCCGTCGGCTCCCGGAATCACCAGGTCCAAAAGCACCAGCTTCGGCCGCAGGCGTTTGACCGCCGCGAGTCCGGAGGAAGCGTCGGGCGCGGTTACCACCGCAACGTCCGGCTCGCCTTCAAAAATGTCCTTCACCAGATCGAGCGCCAGCGGATCGTCGTCGATGGCGACAATGAGGAAAGAGAATTCAGACGGAGGAGTCATTCAAGAATGCCTCCACCCGCCGCCGCAGATCGGCGCTGCGCACCGGCTTCGTCAGGAAGTCGGAGAATCCGGCGGCCAGCGCCCTGGCTCGCTCGCCGGGCATGGCCTGAGCCGTCACGGCCACCACCGGCGTGCGGGCATTCTCCGGGTTGCGCCGAAGTTCGTTCAGGACGCCGTAGCCGTCTATGCCGGGCATCGCCAGATCGAGGAGCACCAGGTCGGGTTTGATGCGGCGCGCGGCGGCGAGCGCCGCAACTCCATCGTGCGCCTCCACAATCTCTAAGCGAAGAGGACGGAGAATGTCCGCGATCAGCTCGCGGCTCAAGCGGTTGTCGTCCACTACCAATACTCTGCGCATGGCAGGCGCCCTGTATTAGAGTATAAAAGGTCCGCAGAACTTTTTTACGGTGTTAGCGCGCTTTGCGAAACCGGACACCCCCACGGACTCGCCGGGCATCATGAGACTCTGATCGCGGATTCTTGCCGGCACATGGGGCGCGCGGCCCGAGCGGCCGCTCACGCTCGTCAGTATTCCCTCGCCGTCACAATGCCGGGCTGCGGCACCGGATATCTGCCGTTCGCGTCCGCAAGCAGCGGGGCGGGGGAATCCATGGTGAACTTGTCTATGCCCGGCGCCATTTCGTGCTCGCATTGGAGCATCTCGTCGAACGTAATTTCCCGGCCGGTGTTGGCGGCCATGCGGCCCATGCTTGCAACCAGGCTCGCCTCCACGCCGCGTTTGACCTCGTTGTAAGGCTTGTCGTCTCGGACGGCGTCCATCAAGTCGTTCCATTCGTTCTGATAGGGATCCCTGTCGTCCCGGCTCACCTTCGATTCCCAAATCCGGTCCGCCGGGGTCGCCGTCTGACTCTTGTACAGGCTCGATGGCAGCCCGCAGTCACCGCTGTGGGACGCGATCCCCATGCCCTTGGTGCCGTGCAGGCAGCTCGTGTAGATCTCTTCGCATCCATCCATGCAGCGCCCGTCAAAGAAGAACTTGCTGCCATCCGCATAGGTGTACTCCACCGAATAGATGTCGAAATTCTGATCGACGTAGGCAACCCCTTCGGGACTGACCTTGTAATGCCGGCCGCCCAACGCCTGCGCCTTTACCGGCCATTGGTTCTTCATCCATCCCAGATGATCGACGAGGTGGATATAAAAGTCGTTGAAGCATCCTCCGCTCGCCCAGATGAAGCTGTGGAAGCGCTTCACCTGGTAGAGCAGGTCGGTGATACCGGCCGGTTTGGGCGGAGAGAGGAAATATCCGCCGGGGCCGTGCATGCGGTAACCACGCTCGAGAACGATCTCGCCGATTTCCCCGTTATGGACACGGTCCGCCAGTTCCTGAAGCGCCCGGCTGTGACGCGACATGAGACCGACCCCCACCTTGAGGTTCTTGGCTGAGGCCTCCTGGGCGAGCGCGAACATGCGCTTGCTGGTGGGGCCGTCGGCCGTGAGCGGTTTTTCCATGAAGACGTTCAAGCCCTTCTGGATAGCGTAGGTGAAGTGCACCCAGCGAAACGCCGGAGGCGTTGCGAAAATGGCGATATCGCCCGGCTTCAGACAATCCATCGCTTTCTGATAAGCGTCGAAGCCGAGAAACCGGCGGTCCGGCGGTACGTCCACCTGGCTCGCGAAGCGCTCCTGTAACTTGCTCAGATCGCTCGCCAGGCGTTCCTGGAACAGGTCCGCCATGGCGACCAGTTTAACCGGACCGCGCTTGACGGATAGCGCGTTCGCCGCCGCGCCGCCGCCGCGCCCGCCACAACCGACAAGCGCCACCTGGATGAGATCGCTGCCCGCCGCGTGGACGGGGGGCAGCGCGGCGTTGGCCAAAACCGAAAGTGCCGCCGCCTTACCGCTGGTCTTGATGAATTCACGACGGCTGGCCGAATCTTGTAAAGAGTTCATGGCTATTCACTCCCTCCGGGATTTTTTCCTGCCTCCCGGCTGGCGGAAAATCTCCGTGCTACGCGGTCCAGTGTAACTCAGAGCACGTCTCGACGCTGCCGTTTGCGGCTCGCGCCACCGGCGTATTCTCTCCAGTTCAACGCTGCTAAATTCGTCCGGCGCAAAAATGCTCTTTGACCGCTGCCTGCGGTCGCGGCCCGGAAGATGGCCGCCGACACGGTGACGGTCGCCACGTCGGTGAACGGATTGCGCGCATCGGGCGAGACGGCCGCAATGACAACCTCTACGAAATCGCAGGCCTCTACCGGCGCCGGCGACTGCGTAAACGAGATCTCTTTTTGGGGCGGCAGCGGTCCACATGGCAGTGAATAGCAGGCCGGCCGCGGCAATCCGGAGGAATTTCATTTGCAGCGATGCCAGCGCGTTTCAAACTCCGGCGGATCCGGGACGCCTCGGCGCCATACCGCGGGCGGCTCTTATCTTCTCCTCACGTTCTTGCCCGGCCGTCTCCGGACGACGCGTTTCAGACTCTCATCCGTGACCCCCTTCACGCCGCCTGGTCCGATATTGGTCGCTCATATACATTCCTTTCGGCAAATGCGCTCGAGCCGTGGTGTCCCGCACACGGCAATCGAGCGGTCCAAGGGTACACCAGTAGTAACGGAGGGAGAATGTCTCACGCGACCAGGTTTGTTGGAATCACATTGGCGCTCGGTCCGGCGTTGCTTTGGGGGCAGTTCGGGGCCAGCTTGCAGGGGACGGTGACCGATCCGACAGGTGGAGTAATTCCGAATGCGACCGTTAGCCTCACCAGCAACGAGACCAGGCAGAGGATGACTACGATTGCGAGCGGCGAGGGTTTTTACCGCTTCACGGGATTGGCGCCCGGGAACTACTCGCTGACCGGGGAAGCGCCGAATTTCCAAAAATCCGTCACCGAGGTCGCGGTGCAGGCGGAACAATCGCAGGGCGTCAACATCATGTTGAAGCCGGGCGCAATCACCCAGACGGTCACGTCACGAGCGAGCAGCCGGTCTTGGTACAGACCGAGAACGCGCAAATCGGAGCCGAGATCACCACGCGGGAAGTGGACAGCCTGCCGCAGTTCGGCCGCGATCCCTACGAATTGCTGCGCTTGACGCCGAACGCCACCGCGGATATGGCGCGCGCCGGCAATGGCAACTCCGTGTTTCTTCCCAACACTACCGGTCCCGGAGGGTCGAACTACTCGATTTTCCAGACGGAGAATATGGTTCCAGTCTCGGCGAATGGACAGCGCGTATCGGATAACGACTACCTGCTGGATGGCGTCAGCGTCAACAGCCTGGGATGGGGCGGATCGGCGGTGGTGACTCCAAACCAGGAATCGGTGAAAGAAATGCTGGTGCTGACCAACGCTTATTCGGCCGAATGGGGACGCAATTCCGGCGCGCAAATCTCCGTGATTTCCAAGAACGGCACCAACGACCTTCACGGGAGCGGATTCTTCAAATACGATTCGCCCAGCCTGGATGCCTACAATCGCTGGGGTGGTCCGGCCGGAGCGCCCCCGGTGCGTGTCGATAACCTGTACCGGCAATTCGGCGGGAGCTTAGGCGGTCCTATTGTGCGGAATAAGCTCTTCTGGTTCTTTTCCTATGAAGGGCTGCGGCAGTCGACCACGTCGTTCGCGCAAGAGTGGGTACCGGCGCCGGCATTCCTCTCCGCGGTGGCGGCGGCGCGGCCCAATAGCGTGACGGCGCAGATTCTGCAGGCGCCGGGGATCAGTCCGCGCATCGTCCAGGCACTCAACGTGCCCTGCCCGGCGGGATTCGCGCCGGGCACGTGCCAGCAGGTACCGGGCGGGCTCGACGTGGGGTCCATCCAAGGGGCGGCCGGAGCCTATACCAACACCAACGGCGCCGGGGCCGGGCTTGACGGCATCCCCGACATCGAATTTGCCGAAGTCTCGAGCCCGAGCACGGTGAGCGGGAATCAGTATAACGGGCGGGTAGACTACAACATTACGAACAAGGACGTGGCTTTCGGCAGCTTCTATTTCACCAAGTTGTTCCAGGTATCGGCGGATCCGTCAACCGGGTCGGAGCCGATCGCGGACGTCAACTTCTCGCCTCTCACGCCGGTGCTCTCGCTGGCCGCGCTTCGCACCATGCACGAGCAGTTCGGGCCGCGGATCTACGGACGCTACGGTTTCTCCGACGCCTTCCACCCGCTCACCGGCTGGGTGAATGCCGATGTCGTGGGAATCGATCTGGGAATCACGCTGCTCAGCGCCGAGAATCTGCGGTCGCGCACGGTATGGAACTGGTTCAGCCGGCAGCCCGACATTCGTCAGGCGATGGGCCGCATATTTCAGCCGGCGAATTCGTGAACTGGCCGAAGGCCACCACGGCGGCGGAGCAGAACCACCGGCAGACCGCGTAAAGAT
>Ga0335078_10010624_pt1 | contig 13632 bp, 12 predicted proteins | sample Lox_Sample_32_FD_206711 | JGI IMG/M metagenome (GOLD analysis project Ga0335078, IMG submission 206711) | Soil microbial communities from Loxahatchee National Wildlife Refuge, Florida, United States - Lox_Sample_3.2 | ecosystem: Environmental > Terrestrial > Soil > Wetlands | place: USA...
ACCAACTCATGCTTCTTCGGACGTCCTCGATGAGGTTCCATACCTCACCGTAGAACACCACCATCATATATGCAAGCTATTTATGACTCAGGAGACTAGCTGCCTGACCCGCCTGACGGGTCCTCGCCGCGAAAGCTAATCCGCGTACTTCACTGAGCAGCCGTAAGAGCGCGTGTACGAATGCGCAATCGGCTCGCCCGCCATGGATTCCATCAGCGCATCGCTCAGGTAGTTGTCGGCGCCCTTGATGTCGCCCACGTCGGGCGTGGGACGGTTGTCGATGGCGCCCTCATAGATCAGCTTGCCGCTGGGATCGATCACGTACATCTCCGGCGTGGTCTTGGCGTTGTAGAGATGGCCGAGCTTGCCCTGGCCGTCCATCAGCACCGCGGTGGGCGCAGCGTGCATCTGCTCCAGGTACGCGTTCTCCTGGGCGTCGGTCTGGTAGCCCTGTTGTCCCGGCGCGGATGAGATGACCGTGAACCACACCACGCCCTTGGCGGTCCATTCCTTTTGCAGCGCCTGCATGTTGCCGCTGACGTAGTGCTTTCGGGTGTAGGGGCAGCCCTGGTTGTGCCACTCCAGCACCACGTATTTTCCGCGGTACTGATGGAGCGAATGGGATTGGCTGCGGGAGTCGGTTGCGGTGAAATCGGGAGCGGGCGAGCCCACGACGGCCTGCGCGAACGTTGCGGCAGGGGCAAGCGTAGCCGCGAGGGCCGCGATGGTGACAAGAGAAGGCAGAGACTTCATGGGAGCAACCTCCGGGGGATCGTGAATCGAGCGGCGGATGGGGTTTTCCGCGGCCCGGCGATACAGGAACGGGAAACGGGGGGATCGGAGGTTTTCCTTCCGATCACGCTTCCAGCTTACTGCTGAATGGACGCATGGGTCCGGGCCTGAGTTGCAGCGGGCGCCGCCGGTGCTGCATTTTGGCCGGGAGGGCCGTCTTCTTTACAGTTTGCTCACGGCGTCGATTACGATGCCGGGAGTGAGAACTTGCGGCAAGAGCTGAGGGGTGCCTTGGCGCGGCTTATAAAGCGCATAGACCGGAACGCCGCTACGGCCAAGCTCGGCCAGCGCCTGCGTGATGGCCGGATCTTCGCGCGTCCAATCGGCCTTGAACAGGGCGACGTTTTTCGCCTGAAATGCCTGCATCACTTCGGGCTGTTCGAGCGCGATACGCTCATTCACCTGGCAGCTCAGGCACCAGCTCGCGGTGAAGTCGACAAAAACGGGCTGACCAGCAGCGAGTGCACGCTGCACGGCATCGGCGGACCATGCGTCCCAATACGACCCTGGAGCAAGCTTTGCCGTGAGGACTTTGTCCGGGCTGAACCTCGGGGTTACGAGCGCGCGCGACGCGAAGAAGCCAAAGACGACCGCAGTGGCAAGAATCACCGCGGCAACCGTAGTGGCCCAGCGCTGCGCCGGCCAGCGGCCCAGGAACCATCCGGCGATGGCAACCAGCAGAAAGATAGCAAGGAGTGCGGCGAGCAATGCGGCGCCGTAGGCCTGTGCCACGACCCACGCCAGCCAGATGACGGTGCCGAAGATGGGAACCGAAATGGCCTGTTTGAGTACATCCATCCACGCGCCGGGCTTGGGCAGCAGGCGAGTCCACGCGGGCTGCAGCGTGAGCGCAACATAGGGCGCAGCCAGGCCCAGCGCGAGCGCCGTGAAGACGGCAAATGTGACCGCGGCGGGTTGGGCGAGCGCGTAGCCGATGGCCACGCCCATAAACGGCGCGGTGCAGGGCGTGGCGACGACAACGGCCAGCACGCCTGTGAAGAAACTGCCGGCGTAGCCTTGTTTTGCCGCCAGCGATCCGCCAGCGCTCGTCAGCGTGAGGCCGATTTCGAACTGGCCGGCCAGCGACAAGCCGAGAAAAAACAGCAGCGCGGCCATCAGCGAAAGAAAAACCGGCGACTGGAACTGGAATCCCCATCCCAGCGTCGCGCCCGCCGCGCGCAGCGCGAGCAGAGCGGCCACCAACGCCCAGAAAGACACCAGAATGCCGATGGTGTAGACCAAGCCGTGCATGCGCAGCTTATGCCGCTCTTCACTGCCGGAATTCACCAGTGCCAAGCCTTTCAAAAACAGCACCGGGAAGACGCAGGGCATGAGGTTGAGCAGCAGTCCGCCGAGGAAAGCGAATGCGGCAATGCGAGCCAGCGCGGCAAGCGAGAACCCGGGCGCCAGAGCCGGGGCGGCCACGGTTCCCGGCACGGCGGCGATCTCGTAATTGCGGCCGCCCGCCAGTTCCAAAACTCCCTTCAATTGCGCAGGGCTCGCAGCCAAATTGGCGTCCTTTTTCAGATCGAGAACCAGGCCTGTTGCGGTCGGCGTGACGGTTTGCGGCGCGGGATTGTCGAGGATGTCCTGATCCTCGGGGAAGAACGCGGCTTGCGTTTCGCGCTCGCCAGTCGAGACGGCGAGGCGAAAGCCGACAGCCGTCGCCTGGAAGACGGCGGTGTCGCTCGACGGGAGCGCCGACGGCAGGGTATTTACCAGCCGATCCCAAAGCGCCTGATCCGATGAGGGGGCGGGTGCTGCCATCGGCGCCGAGCGGAGCAGTTCGGCATTCTCGTCCAATTCGGCTTTGCCGGGAATGCAAACCTCGCGGCAGACCAGCCAATCCACTTTGGCATGCAGAACCGCCGGGCCGGGTTTCACACTCTCGGCTGCTTGCAGGCTGATGGGGAAAAGCACTTCGTTCTCGTACCCGAAGTCCATCAGTGGGCCCAGCGGCAACCGCGCCGGCGCGGGGAATTGCATCGGCCCCGCCGTAACGCCAACGGGCAGCGTCCACTTGATGTGCGGCGGTTCGCCGGAGTCGCCCGCATTCTGCCAATAGACGTGCCATCCGGGCTCGAGCTTGAAATAGAGGCCGATGCGGTTCGCGCCACCTGGAAAGAAATCCGCATCGGGAACCACGAGCTGCACGCGCACGTGGGCCGCGTCGGCAGAATCCGATGCCCCAAACGCCGGCAACCCCGCTGCCAGCAGGGCGACCAAACCGAAGATATTCTGCAAACGGCGCATGGCGACTCAGCCCATGATCCCCTTTCCGCGATCTCTGATGCCTGCCTCTTTGGACTCAGTTTAACGGAGCAGAGATGCAACCGGTGCCACTGGGGTTCGGGAACGGACAGGCGGGACCAACGGAGACATGGATCGCCTGAAAAGTCTGGCGCCCGGGTTCGGCGAAAATGAGATGCAGATCAGATCGACCGGGCCGGTGCCGGGGGCTGCAGCTGTCCTCAAAAAATCGCGAAAGACCGCGCTTTTTTCGGTGAAAACCCCGCTTCCGTATGCTACCTTGAGTCCGCCCCCGCCTTTCCATCCCAAGGAGGATTTATCGATGAAAGCTCCCAGAATCTTTGCTGCGTTGCTTGTGATGGGCGCAACCCTGACACCCCTAGGCCAAGCCCAAAACCCCTCACCGTATTCGCTCAAGATCCAGCTGCCGGAATGCGATGGCAATTATGCCGTCGTCCACCTTATTGAGATCGGCCCGGGGAGCAACGTCGACCAGTATTTGCAGGAGTTGGATAAGCACAAGGATTGGTTCAAAGAACATGGCTATACGGACCGGATCTTTGCTTCGCGCGTCTTGGAACGCGATCCCAAGACAGGTAAGTCCCACTTTTCCAATCACATGATCCTTACCTATCACTTCATTCAAAGGGGCAACAAACCGCCGGTTCACGACGCCGAATGGGACGCCTATGTGAAGCAGTACCTGAGCAAATCCTCCTTGAAGGAAACTCATGTCACGTGCTTTCCCATGAGGCACATTTCGACGCCGATGAAGTGATCACAGGGCTACCGCAAGGTCGCTGCTTTCGCCGGCGGGCCTTCCTGCCCGGTCCACGATGCGCGCAGGGTGCCGGCGAAAGATGCAAACATGCTCGCAGACGCGATTTTTCTGTGACGAGCCCGCCTGCCTGTGATAGGGTGTTTGCCTAAGGCCCTGCCCCCCCAAAACAATTCCATCCAATGGAGGTGTGTTTCATGAGAATTCTTGCTGTCCTCACTGCGGTTGCTATCCTGTCAACCCCGCTCGCCCCTTTGGCTTACGGCCAGTCGTCACCGGGGATGCAGATGGCCCCGCTGCCGGCCTGCGACGGCGTTTACAGCATCATCCGTATTGCCGAGCTTAAACCCGGCGTCAGCGTTGACCAATACATGGCCGCTCTCAAGGCTCACCAGGCCTGGTACAAGCAGCACAAATACGACGACGTGATCTACGCCACGCGCATCATCGACCGCGCTTCCGGAAAGTACTCTGACACGTCGATTCTTACCCGTCACTACTTCACGCCGAAGAGCCCGCACCCTCAAAAAGACGCGGCATGGGATGCCTTTGTGAAGATGTACACCGATGCCTCGGATCTGAAGGAGTCCTTTTACACCTGTGTTCCCGCGGCTCATGCACCACGCTCGATGAAATTGACGCCGGCCGCGGCGAAATAACGGGCTTTCACGAGCGCGAACAGGGCGGGCGATTTGCGCGCCGGTTCCAGTGCACAACGCTGATTCAGAGTGAACCTGGGCAGGCGTGGCTCTTGCGTGCAAAGGGAGCCGCGCCACACCACACACGCTGGGCGCTCAAGGAATTCTGAAACAGCTTCAGTCTACGATGCGCGCCACATGCTGGCGGTAGATGCAGTCGTTCTGCACGCACTTGACGCCGGCAGCGCGGGCGCGCGCAACTGCCTCGTCGTCAATGACGCCGTCCTGTAGCCAGAGGTACGGAATCTGCAGTCGGATGACGTCGTCGACGATGGCGGGGACGTGCGCGGAGGCGCGGAAGACGTCCGCCAGGTCGAGTCCCGCGCCGGTTTGCTCGCGTGCGGCGGCATGCGCCGCGTCAAGGTTCGGGTAGCATCGCATTTCGCGCACGCGCTCAAGCGCAGGATTCACCGGGAAAACGCGATAGCCGTGCTGCGCCAGGTAAGCGCCGATGTTGTGACTGGCGCGCCAGGGCTTGTCGCTCATGCCCACCACGGCCACATTGTGCGCAGTGCTTAGAATTTCGTCGACAAGGTCGTGGTATTCAGTCATGGGTTCCTCAGTGATGGGATACCGGATAAGTGACCAGAAGAGATACCCCCTCGTTACTTAGAAAATGCTCATTACCTAGGTGTGATCCCGGCCCTTGCAATTTTCCCAAAACTGGGCCTATCTTCACATAGGTTATCCGACAGACTAGGGAACGCGGCGAAGACTCGCCGGGCTTCCTGAGTAGCAGCCTCGCTCCGAGGCTGAAGCGCCAAAGCCCGCCTGTCCTTCCGGCTCCCTTCCCCTCTATTTCTGTTCCGAATCGCCGGAAGGGACTCGCCAGGTGGCGGGGATTTGGAACATGGCCGATCCGTTTTTATCTCAACCAAAATTCTTGTGTTGGCTTGGTGCGGCGGGCGCCGCATTGTGTGTTCTCGTTTGCGCAGGGCCTACAGTTGCCCGGTGCCAAAGCGCGCATTCGGCTGTCGAAGTCGGGGCGGCCGTCATGTCCACCCCTGAAGGGTGCAGCAAGATGGTGGAAATCGCGGAGCCGACAAGGGAGGGCCTTGCGGCGGCATTAAACGCGCGCGCGCTTGCATACGAGAGCAAGGGAGAACTGGATTGTGCGCTCATAGAGTTCGACCGCGCCATCCAGCTGGAGCCGGAGTTTTCAGCCCTCTACAACAATCGGGGCAACCTGTACCTGGAAAAGGGGCAATACGACCGTGCCATCGAAAACTTTAGCGAAGCTCTTCAGCTTGAGCCCGACAATGCAGATGCAACCAACAACCTCGGTGGCGCCTACTTTCATATGAACGACGTGGAGGCCGCGATTAAATCCTACGATCGCGCGCTCAACCTCAAGCCGGATTACGCCAAAGCCTACAACAATCGTTGCAGCGCGTATTTGAGCGCGGGCGATCTGCAACGCGCCACCCGCGACTGCAGCGAAGCCATCCGTCTCAAACCCGATTACATAGAGGCACACTACAACTGCGGAATCGCCCGTATGCGCCTCGGAGAACTCGATGGCGCCATCGCCGAATTCGACTACGCGATCCGGTTGAAACCCGGCTTCGCCGACGCATATAACATCCGCGGCACGGTATTCAGCTCGAAGGGCGCGCGCGAACGGGCGATCCAGGACTTCGACGAGGCGATTCGCCTGAATCCCGACTTCGTTGGGGCTTATTACAATCGGGCACTGGCGCTTTACGCCATTGGCGAACGTGACCGCGCTATTGCCGACTTCAGCGCAGTCACCCGTCTGAAGCCCGATTTCGCCCAGGCGTTCAACAACCGCGGCAGCCTGTACGCAGAAGAAGGGCTGATCGATCGCGCCATTCAGGACTTCGATGAGGCCATCCGGTTGCGGCCGGACTATGCCAAGGCATTGCGCAATCGCGAGATTGCGTTGAAGCGCAAGAGTGAGCAAGAACAGGCCTCCCACAATACCGGCAGGTTGCCGGATCGACCGTGAAGGAGCGGCACGCGGTTGAATGCTTGAGCCGTGCTTTTAGGCCTGTAGCTCGTGGCCGCTAGCTGGCAGCCGGCAGCTCGCGGATCGCATCCGGCACATTTGAGCGACAACCCATTGGCGATTGGCTACCGGCTGCTGGTTCTTAGGTTCAGACGTCCAGATCGTCGCCGGCGCTGGTCGAGACTGCCGTGCCGCGCCGCTTGGCCAGCAGATAGCCGCGCAAAAACGGCTCAAGATAGCCATCGAGCACTTTGTCCGCGTCACCTACCTCGATCTTGGTGCGGTGATCTTTGACCATGCGGTAGGGCTGCAAAACGTAGGACCGGATCTGCGAGCCGAAGTTGATGTCGAGTTTGGAATCTTCGAGCTTCTTGGTTTCGGCGCGCTTCTTCTCGAGTTCGAACTCATACAAACGCGAGCGCAACATCTTCATGGCTTTATCGCGGTTCTTGTGCTGGCTGCGCTCGTTCTGGCACTGCACCACAATGCCGGTGGGAATATGCGTCATGCGCACAGCGGAGTCGGTGGTGTTCACGTGCTGGCCGCCTTTGCCGCCGGAGCGGTAGGTGTCGACCCGCAGGTCTTCGAGCTTGATGTCGACCTGGATGGAATCGTCGATTTCAGGCGAGACAAAAACTGAAGCGAACGAAGTGTGGCGGCGCTTGGCCGAGTCGAACGGCGAGATGCGCACCAGGCGATGCACACCGCTTTCGCCGGCCAGCAGCCCGAAGGCGTACTCGCCGATCACGGTGAAGGTGGCTGACTTGACGCCGGCCTCTTCGCCGGCCTGGTAGTCGTTCATCTCGGTCTTGAAGCCTTGCTGTTCGGCCCAGCGCAGGTACATGCGCAGCAGCATCTCCGCCCAGTCCTGGCTTTCGGTACCGCCGGCCCCGGGATGCACGGTGACGATGGCGTTCAACGGGTCAGCCTCGCCGGAGAGCATGGTGCGGGCCTCGAGTTCTTCAGCAAAGGCGCCGAGCGCTTTGATCTCGCGCTCCAGGTCGCCAAGCACTTCTTCGCCTTCCCGCGCCAATTCGAAATAGGCTTCGATGTCGCCCGTGCGGCGGACCAGCTCCTCGTCGTCACGGATCAGCGCCTCAAGGCGCTTGCGGTCGCGCATCAACGGCTGGCTGGCGGCGGGATCGGACCAGTACTTCGGATCGGCAAGCCGGGTTTCAATTTCAGAGAATTCCCTGCGCAGGCGGGCAGGGTCAAAGATACTCCCGCAGGTCGCGCACCTGGTTGCGCACCGGGGAGTAAACGAATTCAAGATCGTTCCATGACGGCATCGGCTCTCATGACCTGGCTTTGGGATAGCAAGTTAGCGAGTCGGCAAGTCAGCGCGTTAGCGGAATTTTGCTGCGCAACCGGCGACGGCGCCTGCCCTGAGTATAACAATTCGGTCCGACGTCCGACGTCATCGCGGCGTCTGCCTCGCTGACTTGCCGGCTCGCCGACTTGCTGACTCGCTGACTTGCTGACTCGCCGACTTGCTGACTCGCTTTGTCATCGACCAGACGGCGACGCCTGCCGAGACGACGACACAGAGCCAGGCGAACACGTCGCCGTGCCCGGTGTAGAAGGTGATGTCGTCGCGAAAGCCGAACTGCGCGGGCAGTGCATCGACCACATGGCGGGGAATGCTCTGGCGCACGCGGCCGTAGGGATCGATGGCCGCGGTCACGCCGTCATTGGTGGCGCGCAAAATCCACCGGCGGTTCTCGATGGCCCGCATGCGCGCCATGTTCAGGTGCTGCCATGGAGCGCTGGTGTCGCCATACCATCCGTCGTCGCTCCCGGTCACGAATACTTCAGCTCCATTCTTCGCAAACTGTCGAATCTCATCGGCAAAGATCGCTTCGTAGCAGATAAAGATGCCGTAGACGTGGGTTTCGCCGTTTGCAGCCGGAATGCGAAAGACGCTGCGCACGGTTCCGGGAGTGAAATGGGCCACTTTACCGGTGAGCTTGCGCGCGAAAAAGAAGAATTTAGGAAACGGCACGTACTCGCCCCAGGGCACCAGGTGAATCTTGTCGTAACGCCCCAGTTCGTTGCCGTTGGCGTCGTAGACCATCGTGGAGACGTGATCCTGCCATTCGTTGTCTTCGCGCACAAAATTCGAGCCGATGCCGTTCACCACCAGCGGGGCATGATCGGCGCGCGCCACCTCGGCCATGGCCTGCACAAAGCGCGGCTCCTGTTCGAAAAACGGCGCAGGCGCTTCGGGCCACACGATGAGATCGGGATGCGTGGGGTAGGGCGGGCAGATGATTTCACCTGTGGGCGCGCCGGTCTGCGGCACGCCGGCGATGTACGTCTTCGACCCCAACGACGAAGAACCCTCGTTGGGGGCCCCGGAGTTGCAATCATGTGCGCCCAGCCGGATGAAGTCGCCGATGTGCTGCTCCCACTCGCCGCGTCCCAGCCAGTATCCGGTGTTTTCGACGTCAAGATTGGGCTGGATCAGGACCGCGGTGGCAGTGGGCGCGGGCGCGGGCGGTTTCCACCAAATACCGCCGGCCGCCAAAAACCAAGCCAGCCACGCACCGAAGGCGACCCACGTTGGTCCACCAAAAAGCGTTCGTAATCTCCATCGCGGAGTTCCTGGAGCGACTGGCTTCGATAGCACGATGTAGGACCCTGCGGAGAGCGCATTTGCAGCTATCAGCAAGAAGCTGACGCCATAGACTCCGGTCCATGGTGCGAGGAGCATAACCAAAGCGTTGTCCACCTGCGAATAGCCCAACTGGTCCCACGGCACGCTGGTGATACGCGCGCCCGCCAGCTCCAGCGACACCCATAAAAACGGGGCGAATACGAGCGCGAGGCGGGCCGAGCCGGTGGTCCGCCGCACCATCGCGATGCCCAGCCCGAAAAGGCCGAAATACAGACCCAGCACCAGGCTGAAGAGCAAGAGGATCACCGCGGAAACTACCGGCGGCAGGCCGCCGTGGATCAGCATCGTGTCGTAGATCCAGTAGCAGTTGCCGCAGTACCAAAGCACCCCGCAGACATAGGCCACGAGAAACGCGAGTCGCAGTGGATGGCGGTTTCTGGCTGGCCCGGAACCAAAATCGATCGAGAGAACGGCCCATAGCAGCGGAACCAGCGCGAACCATGCAAACAGGCTGCGCCAGGGCGGCAGAGGCCCGGCGAGCGGGAACGGCAATTCAAGCAAAGCCGCCGAAAGCACCGCGGCGGCCCACAGCTTCCATGTGGAGTGCATACAGCAGCGAGTGTAAAACAAAACAGGTTGCACCCCTATATGTCGACACAACCCGGCCTGCGGTAGAATCGACAGCATGGTCCTGGCGATCTTTGCAATGCGGGTGCTGGAAGTGATGTTCTTCGTCGGCCTGGTGGGATCGGCGGTGGTGGTGCTGATCAGTTTCTTCGAAGACGGCAAAGAACTCTTTGGCAAAGATTAATCGCCGCGTGCCCCAGGTTCGGCGCGTCTTTGTTTTTGCGCCTGACCTGGGATGCCCCGTGGCCCGCTCACGAAACTCTCACGCGCGCTTCGTTCCGCCCTTGCCTGCCTTGGCGTCTTCGTCATCATCGGCCATGGCCGCCGCTCGTTGTTCCGCTGAGAAGGCCGGCGCCGCGCCGGCGCGATAGGAGCCGACGTAGTTCGAGACCGCGGCCATGGTAGCGGCCATACCCGCCCTGCTGGTGCTGTAGCTCATCGCCGAACCCCTCGGCACGCCCATCGCCGCACCGGTCTTGATCGCGTCCTGATTCGCGCCCAGGAACACGAAATCCCAGCTGTACTTGTCTCTTTGCTCCCGGATCATGGCGCTGATTTGATCGAGGCCGTATTGCCGGCTCGCGTTTTCCAGTCCGTCGGTGAGGGTCACAACAATCACCCGGGACGGCCGGTCTTTTTCCGGCAGCGCCGCCAGCTCCTGGCCGAGTTCGACGATGGTGCGCCCCTGCGCGTCGAGCAGAGCCGTCGATCCGCGCGGCACAAACGTGTTCTGGTTGAGCTCGGGGCAGCTCATGAGATTCATGTCCCAGACGGTCTCATAGCGATCGTCGAACTGCACCAGCTTGACCATGGCTTCGCCGGGAAGCTCCTTCTGTGTCCTGATGAACTCGTTGAAGCCGGATACAGTCGATTCCTTGCAGCTTTCCATAGATCCTGAGCGATCGAGGATGATCGCAATACGTGTATAGCTATCCTTCATTTTTCCTCCCCGGGGGGACTGGTTTGGAAGGCATCGGCACGGCGTAGACCACCGATTTCTCGGCATGGAGCGCCGCCGTGATGCTCTCGCCCGGAGGGCGCCTTCCGTTGTAGACGTCGCTCAGGTACTGCGGCGAGATGCCGAGCCTAGCGGCGAATTGATGCGCGGTCTGGTCTCCCTGCTGCTTCTTCATGAACTCCAGAAACTGCTCGAGGTTCATTCGCTTCACAGGCATAGGGCCAGTATACGTCAAATGACGTATCTGTCAAGTGCCGTATTCTGGCGCCGGGATGCGCGGTCGCGACGCGCTGACTTCCACTGAAGAGAAAGTCACGGCTAAACCGTTTTTTCTCAGACGCCGCGCCCCAGCAACAACCATTGCGGAATGCAGTTCTCCATTGACACGGCCGCACTTGGAATTTAGACTCGGCGCAGAGCGGTGGTTTCGCTCGCCAAGTTTTTAGACCACCGGCAGCCTCGCCGGATTCCTCGCGATGGCCTCGACTCGAACGATCGTAGCCCCCTCGAACGACCGCGTGCGTCTGATCGTGGCGTCCTCGGTGATGCTCACGTTCATCTCCTTCTGGCGCGCAGCGGCCATTGTCCTCAACGATTTGGGCTCTTCAGCCTTCTATGCCGGCGGCATCGCCGAGCAGGCCGTGGGAGCGGCGGCGCCCTGGTTCATTCTGGGCATCATGCTATTCAGCTTCGCCGTGCGCGCGGTGTACGTCGAGAGCTGTTCCATGTTCACGCGCGGCGGCGTGTACCGCGTGGTCAAAGAGGCTCTCGGCGGCGGCTTCGCCAAGCTCAGCGTCTCGGCGCTGATGTTCGATTACATCCTTACCGGGCCGATCTCCGGAGTTTCGGCCGGCCATTACGTCGCCGGCCTAATCAACGGCCTGTTGATGATTGCCGACCACACCCGCTGGCTGCCTCCGGCGTTGACCAACGCTCACGGCCATCCCGTGCAACTCGACGCCAATCACACCGCGGCGCTGTTTGCCGCAGGGTTGACGGCCTTCTTCTGGTGGCAGAACATCCGCGGCGCCGAAGATTCGCGCAAGGCGCTGCGCGTCATGCAAATCACCACGGTCATGGTGGTGATTCTGTTTCTGTGGGGCGGCTATTCCATCTGGGTGCACGGCGTGCATCTGCCCCCGGCGCCTATTCCCGCCAATCTCCACTTCAGCCCCGGCGCCCTGGGCTTTTTGAAGGGCACATCGCTGGTGCCCATCTTCGGGCTCTTTGGCATCATCATGGCCTTCGGCCACTCCATCCTCGCCATGAGCGGCGAAGAGAGCCTGGCGCAGGTGAACCGCGAGATCGCCTACCCCAAGCTGAAGAATCTGAAGCGCGCCGCGATTGTGATTGCCATTTACAGCCTGGTCTTCACCGGCGGCGTGACGCTGCTGGCCGGGATGCTGATTCCGGACGCGCCCCGGCACGCCTACCAGGACAATCTGATCGCAGGCCTTGCCATGCACATGGCGGGACCGATGTTCCTCAGGATGGCATTGCGTGTTTTCGTGGTGGTGGTGGGGATTCTGATCCTCTCTGGCGCCATCAAGACCTCAATCATCGGCTCCACGGGCGTGCTGATGCGCGTTGCCGAAGATGGCGTGCTCACGGACTGGTTCCGCAAGCCGCATTCGCAGTACGGCACCAGCCATCGCATCATCAACCTGGTGTTTGTGCTGCAGATGATCGCCATCGCCGCCACGCGCGGCCACGTGATGATCCTGGGCGAAGCGTACGCCTTCGGCGTGATCTGGTCATTTACCTTCGCCAGCCTGGCCATCCTGGTGCTGCGCTGGAAATATCACGGCGAGCGCGGTTGGAAGGTGCCGCCCAACATCCGCATTGGCAACACCGAAATACCGATCGGCCTGATCTCGGTGTTCATGGTTCTGCTGTCGACGGCGATTGTGAACTTGCTGACGAAATCAGTGGCCACGGAGAGCGGCGTGGCCTTTGCCGCTGTGTTTTTCGTTGTCTTCACCATCTCGGAGCGAAAAAATCTCCGCAAGCACGCGCTGACGGCGCGGCAGATGAAGGATCACTTCGAGCTGGAGCACCAGGAGACGGTGAGCCGCGAGTCGGTGGCCGTCCGTCCCGGCGGGGTGGTGGTGACGATGCGCGACGCCGCCCATCCGCTGGCGCTGAAGTGGACCCTGGCGCGCACCAATACCGACGACCAAGACGTAGTGGTCATCAGCGTGCGCCTGATGGGCGCGGGCGGCCCGGAGTACTTGAGCGACGAGCAGCAGAGCTTCAGCGAAGACGAACAGATGCTCTTCACCAAAGCGGTTTCAGTAGCCGAGAGCTTTGGCAAGAAGGTTTCGCTGCTGGTGGTTCCAGCGGGAGACATATTTGCCGCCCTGGTGCAGGCCGCAAGTTCGCTGGAGGCAGACTCGGTGATTTCAGGGCTCTCCAGTTCCATGACCGCCGAAGAGCAGGCATTCCGCATGGGGCAGGCCTGGGAAGCGCTGCCGGAACCCAAGCGTCAGTTCAATTTCTACGTGGTGGGGCCGACGGGCGAAACCAAGGTATTTTACATCGGGCCGCACGCACCCGCGCTGGGGCCCGAGGACGTGGAACTGGTGCATCGCTTGTGGTTGAACATGCGCCGCGACCCGTCGGCCGCAGACTTGCATCACAGCGACATCATCACCTACGCGCTGACTCGCCTGGCCGGACAATACGCCCGCGAGAAGCAGGAGATTTTGCGCGATCTGCGCAATTGCCGCGGCGCCACATCTCCCGCGACCATGCGCCTCGGGCCCCAGAACCCCTCCGATTCCGGCGAGATCGCGCAGACGCCACGCGCCGTCAAGCAAACGCGGGATCAGTAGAGGCTCGTGGACCGTGATTCGTGGCTCGTGATTCGTAAACCGTGACCCGCGGGCCCTCGGGACCGACGCGCCGAACCGGGCACCTAAGTTCTCTTGCTCCCTTGCTGCG